>Ga0082212_10001419_pt1 | contig 35287 bp, 30 predicted proteins | sample TergutNt197P3_FD_71548 | JGI IMG/M metagenome (GOLD analysis project Ga0082212, IMG submission 71548) | Neocapritermes taracua P3 segment gut microbial communities from Petit-Saut dam, French Guiana - Nt197 P3 | ecosystem: Host-associated > Arthropoda: Insects > Digestive system > Gut ...
TACAACAACTTCTTCCGCTTCAAACCCGTGAATCACAGTGTTTTTATGGTTGTATCTTTCCGTTTGTTTCAAAATTCTGCCGTTTTCCGATACAGTATAGAAACTGCCCATGTATTCAATATCCGCCATTTCCGACGCGCCGTTAATTTGAATCACTATTTTATCCGGTAGGCTTTTCCTGATTTGAACGCTGTCTATATAAACAAGGCTGTCAATGATTCTTTTTTTACATTCTTCCGTATCGAACCGCAGAAGATTCACGCTTGTTTTGACATTAGCCGCCGCTAATATTTCTTCTTCCGAGTAAATACAATCCCCTTCGGTTTGGATTTTTTCCAATTTAAAAAGCACCGTCACCGATAAAATCGAAAAAATCACAATCCCCGTAAGCAGAAACATCATATAATAAATCACCATGTTCTGCTTGCGGCGGCGGTTACTGTTCGCTGTATTTGCCGGTTTTACGGGTTTTATTGGCTTTACCGGTTTTTCGGTTCTTATCGGTTTTATATTCTTCTGCGCTTCCTGTTTACTGTTATTTTTCACTGTCGGAACAGGATAACGGTAATCATTTTCCGGTTTCTTCCGCCTTTTAGGCGCGTGTAATTCAGGCATATTTAAAATTCCTTTTATTATTTATTTTCTATATCAGCTCCGATTTTCCGCAGATTGCCGACAAGGTCGTCATAACCCCTGTCAATATGCGAAATACCGGTGATTGTGCTCGTTCCTTCCGCAAATAACGCCGCCGTAACCAACGCTGCGCCGCCTCTTAAATCAGTGGCTTCCAAATCCGCGCCGGTCAGCCTTTCCACGCCCTCAACAACCGCAACGCGGTTATCCACGCTGATTTTCGCGCCGAGCCTTGAAAGCTCCTGTGCGTGGCGGAAGCGGTTGTCAAAAATCGTTTCCACAAAAACCGTAGTGCCTTTCAAAGTTGACGCCAATGCCATAATCATAGGCTGTGCGTCAGTCGGAAACCCGGGGTGAACCGAAGTAATGATTTTATGCGGTGCGCGCAGGTTTTTGCTTGCGTTTATATAAATCCGGTCTTTTCCGTAGGTGTAAATACTGCACCCCATTTGTTCAAACGCGGGTATAACCGCGCTGATATGGTTAAAATCGGCGTTTTTAAGCAATAATTCACCCCTTGTAATCGCCGCACAGCATAAGTAAGTCGCCGCGACGATTCTGTCGGGGATTACGCTGTGCTGTGCGCCGCCGAGTTTGGGGACGCCTTCTATTATAATAGTACCCGTTCCCGCTCCCGTAATCTTCGCCCCGCATTTGTTCAGGAAAGCCGCAAGGTCTACAATTTCCGGTTCACGGGCGGCGTTGTTGATTTCTGTATTACCTTTAGCGGTTACAGCCGCTAAAATAATATTCTCCGTTGCGCCGACTGAGGGAATGGAAAGCGAAATATGCGCGCCGCGAATCCCTTTCGGCGCGTTACAGTCTAAGTAGCCGTGTTCTTCTTTTATGTCAACGCCCATCTTACGTAGCGCGAGAATATGCAAATCAATCGGACGCGGTCCAAGCTCGCACCCGCCGGGGAACGACAGCCGGCAATGCCCCGCCCTGCCGAGGATTGCGCCGAGAAAAACAATAGAGGAGCGCATTTCGCGCATAAGCTCTAAGGGGACGTCTGTATTAACAAGCTGTTCGGAATTAATTGAAATGCTGTTTTGCTCTCTTTTGCATTTACAGCCGAGACAATTTAAAATTCTGCAAGCCGCGTCGGCGTCTGTTAAATGGGGGCAATTATGTAAAACAGATTCTCCCCGGCATAGCACCGTACCGGACAATAACGGGAGGATGCTGTTCTTGGCTCCCTGTACCTCAAGCTCTCCGCTGAGCCTTTTTCCGCCTCCTATCACCAGCCTTTGTGCTCCGGATAAAACCGCCACTCCCAACACAACCTTTCAAATAAAGCATTTGGTACTAAAATTAATTTTAGTACATTTCATAATATGCCTTTTAAAAGAATTGTGTTATTTTATAGGGAACGCATTAATGCGTTCCGATTATAAACCCTTTTTTAGCGGAACGGATAAATCCGTTCCCTACGTTTTGATTAAATCTAACATTTCCCCAAGGATTTTATCCGCCGCATAGTCCGACGACATTTTTTTTGCCTGTTTCTCCATTTCTCTTAATTTTTGCGGGTTTTTGCATAATTCCGACACTTCTTCGGTTAGTTTCTGCGGTGTTAAGTCCTTGTCCTTGATTAAAACCGCCGCGCCGTCTTTTTCCATTGCCAAAGCGTTGTAATACTGGTGATTTTCCGCCGCGCCCGACCACGGAATCTGAATAGAAGCCCGCCCCGCCGCCTTGATTTCGGTCTGGCTCATAGAACCCGAACGTGAAATAACCAAATCCGCCGCCGAAAGGCAGGTGTACATATTGCTGATATATTCTTTTATAATCGTTCGTTCCGGGTTTGTTTCAACCCCTTCAAACGGATTCCCTCTTTTCCGTCCGTATGAATGAATGTGATTGATACCGCCGACTTCGTTTTCCCACTCGAGCAATGTGATAACAGCGTTCGTAATCGGATTTGAACCGTTACTGCCGCCGGACGACAATATCGTCAGCCCATCCGGCAGTCCGAGCTTTTTGCGTGCAGATTCCCTGTCCTCAAACTTCAAATTACTGCGTAGGGGATTCCCTGTAATCACACACTTTTCCGGCTCTGAAATATGCTTTTTCATTTCTTCGTCAGCCGCAAAAACTTTATCAACAGCTTTCGACAGCATTTTTACCGCCGCCCCGGGGATTGAATTGCTTTCATGGACGGCTGTTTTTATTTTCATTTTTGCCGCCGCTTTCACGACCGGTACGGATATATACGCACCCATACCGACGACTATATCGGGTTTGAAATTCTTTATGATTTCTTTTGACTTAGCGCCCGCGTTTATATATAAGTAAGCCGCTTTTGCGTTTCTGGCTATATTTTTCGGGGTTAATTTCCGTTGTAAACCCGCCATTTTAACTGCCGTGAATTGATAACCGGCTTCTTTTATTAATTTGGCTTCCATACCGTCCGGCGTACCTACAAATAAAACCGCGCTTTCCTTGCCGGGGTAGACTTCTTTAATTTTATCGGCAATAGCAAGCCCGGGGTTCACATGCCCCGCAGAACCGCCCGCGGCTATAATCACTCTCATGGAACTAAGGCTCCTTGTTTTATTTAATCTATCGCCGCTCTTCTCGAAATATTCAATATAACTCCGATTTCCGCAAGCTGCATAATCAATGCCGAACCCCCGTAACTGAAAAACGGCAGAGAAATACCTGTATTGGGGATACTGTTGGTGACGACGCCGATATTGAGCAGGGATTGGATTCCGAGGTGCGATGTAATCCCCACCGCGAGCAGCATACCGAATCTGTCTCTTGCTTTAAGCGCTATAAAAAATCCTCTTAATACAAATAATATAAACAGTAAAATCACTAAAATCGCGCCTACAAACCCTAATTCTTCACAGACAATGGAAAAAATAAAGTCATTATGCGATTCGGGCAGATAGGAATATTTTTGCCTTGAATTCCCGAGCCCCAGCCCGAAAAGCCCCCCTGAGCCGATTGTAATCAGCGATTGATAGGTTTGAAAGGTTGAACCTCTGATGTCAGCTTCCGGATTTTGCCAGCCTGAAATTCTCGCGCCGAAATAATCATGCCCCATCGCTTTTAGTCCGAGCAGTCCCATGCTTAATAAAATCGCAAACACTAAGAGCATGATGATTATATGTTTAATGTTGCAATCACCTATAAACATCATAATTAAACCGATGGTAAAAATAATAATGGTTGCCGACAGGTGCGACTGCATAAGCGTTAATCCGCATCCTGCCATTAAAAATAATAAAAAAGGTCTGAACCCGTATTTTAGTTCTTTGAGCCTGCCGTATCTTGTATGTACAAAATAAGCAAAAATAACAATTACTACGAATTTTAATATTTCTGACGGCTGTATACTGATACCGCCGATATAAAACCAACGGTCTTTCACAATAAAAGTTGTGTAAAGCATAAGCCCCGCCGCAATACCCGCGCCTAATTTAATGATGAACTTATTCAGCATGATGCGGTAATCCATAATGGAAAACGCAAGCATAGCCGCAAGCCCGATTCCGATAAAGGTAAGCTGTTTAAAAACATAATAGTAGCTGTCGCTGAATTTTCTGAACGCATAAGCGTAACTTGCCGAAAACATCATTACAATGCCGAAGCATAATAAAACAATAACGATAATAAAAAAAGGAAAATCAATTTTAGGCAGTTTTTCATACCTTATTTTATGCTTTATTTTTTTTGAAGCAACCGCTGCTCCTCCATGCGAGCCTGATAACGCCGTTCTTTTTGATACACATTTTGCGTTTCTCCTTGTTGAAAACGCTTTTCCGGACATGTCCGTGCTGTTCCGGTTTTTTGCAGGAAAATTCTGATTATCAGAATTTTCCTGCGTGACCGAAACTTCTCTGTTTTGCAAAGCCGCGCCGATTTCCGCCATTTTTTCTAAATGTGCCTGTCTTGCAGGCGATACAGGCGGCATCGAACGCTGTTGTTTCCCCTTGTTTTGGGTAAACATTTCATTTTTACTGTTACTGTTTTGCATATATCTCAATTCCTCTTTCGGAATTTTTATCGGCTGATTAATGAATCAAGCTGTTTACTAAGTATATTGCGGCAATACCCGCAAGCGCGGCAAGTGCTGAAAAAACAAATACAATTTTAACTTCCTTCCACCCGCGAAGTTCAAAGCTGTGGTGAATGGGGGTCATTTTAAACAGCCTTTTCCCGCCCGTTGCTTTAAAATAGGTTACTTGAATTAAAACGGTCAGCGCTTCCCAAATGTAAACCGCCGCCGCTACAACCATGATGACCTCACAGCCCGCGCCTATTCCGAGCGCGCAGACAATTCCGCCTAAAAACATCGAACCGGTGTCCCCCATAAAGACCTTCGCGGGGTGGAAGTTCCATATCAAAAAGCCCAAACACCCGCCCGCAACGGCAACCGATAAAACCGACAGTTCAAAAAAGCCCAGTATAGAGCAAACCGTCATAAACGCCGCGCAGTAAATTAATGTTACACTGCCGCAAAGCCCGTCAATGCCGTCGGTTAAGTTCACCGCGTTCACAAGGTACAGGATTGCCAAGCCCATAATCACATAATAAAAATACCATAAATCAAGCTGTCCCAAAAACGGAAAAGTAATCACGGTTGAGGTATCGCCCGATATAACCCGCGCTGTAAAATACGCCGAAATAATCATAATCTGAAAGATTACTTTTTGATTTGCCGTAAGCCCTTCGTTACGCTTTTTCTTTACTTTTATAAAATCGTCAAGGAAACCCACGAACGCAAAGCAAACAGCCATAATCATACCGGATATGCTTTTAAAAAAGTTTACAGAACCCGCCGCTTCAAAGCTGATGAACCCCTTAGCCCATAAAATACCCAGCCCTGCTCCGAAGCCGATTACAGAACCCGCAATGAACAGCACGCCGCCCATCGTCGGAATTCCCTGCTTTTTTTCTTTATGCCAGACAGGACCGATGTCTAAAATCGTCTGCCCGTATTTAAGGCGGCGAAGTGCCGGAATGATGAAAAATCCCAGCAGAACCGTCACAACTAACGATATAGCCGCCGCGGCAAGGGTTGCGGTTAAATCCATATAACACTAAGCTCCGTTTCGGAATTATAGTTATTTTTACTTCTTTTCATTGATAAAATTTAAAACAATTTCTCTTTCATCAAAAGGCATGTATTCGTCGCCTATCACCTGATAGGTTTCATGCCCTTTCCCGCAAAGCGCGATTATATCGCCTTTTTCTACTCGTTCTAAAGCCGCTGTAATTGCCTGCTCGCGGCAGGTGTAAGTTTCATAAGGAACGCTTTCAATCCCCTTGCACACCTGCGAAATAATTTTCTCCCGGTCTTCAAATCTCGGATTATCCGAAGTAACAATGATGAAGTCGGCATACCTTGCCGCCGCTTCCCCCATTAACGGGCGTTTCATCACATCTCTTTCGCCCGGCGCGCCGAAAACACAGATTAATCTGCCGTTTGCGGAGCTTTTTATGTTTTCAAGAAATTTTACAAGCGCGTCCGGGGTATGCGCGTAGTCGCGGATTACCGTAAAGTTTTCGTTATAGATTACTTCGCTTCTGCCTTTAACGCCTTTAAAATCCGCAAGTGTTTTGATTGCATCTTCAAGATTAATGCCCATTTGTACACAAACGCTGATGGCGGCTATGGAATTCGCCGCGTTATAACTGCCGGGGAGCGATAATTTTACCTGATAGGATTTTTTTTCTTTCTCAGAAGAAAACCAGTAGGAAACGCCCGTGTTATTCAGTTTCAAATTCACCGCATAATGAGATGCGAAATCCTTCACGGAATAAGTTATAAGCGGTATTTCTTTGGTTGCTTTTATATATTGAACAAGTCTTTCGCCGTATTTATCGTCAATGCACACCACTGCGCTTTTAGATATATCAAATAATGAACGCTTCGCTAAAAAATAATCTTCCATGGTCTTATGCCAGTCAAGGTGGTCTTGCGTTAAATTCGTAAAAACCGAGCAAGCAAAACTTTCTTCCGCGAATCTGTCCTGTGACAACGCCTGTGATGACGCTTCCACCACGCAATATTCTGCTCCGTTGTCCGCCATTTCTCTGAAAAGCCTGTATAACTCGTTTTGGCGCGGCAGGGTTAGATGCGCTTCATAGAATTTCCCGACCGTGTCATACCCGATTGTTCCGATTGAACCGGTTTTTTTTCCTTGCTTTTCTAAAATATGTTTAATCAGCGCGATTGTGGTGCTTTTCCCGTTTGTGCCCGTGGCGGCGAGCAGTTTTATATTTTTAGTAGGATTCCCGTAAAAATCTGATGATAATTTAGCAAAATGTTTACGGCTGTTTTCAACAATGATTTGTTTGGGCAGGTTCAAATCTCTTTCGGTAACAATTGCAGAAGCACCCTTTTCGAGCATTTCGCCCGCAATGCTGTGCCCGTCGAAATTTTCGCCTTTTATGCAGACAAAAATATTATTTTCTTTAAATTCCAAAGAATTATCCGTAATCCCGCTAACCCCGTCAAAATTCATAATCCAAATCCCTATCCTGCGTATCCGTCCACGAATATAAATTTCACTTCTATGACCGTGCCGGACGCCACCTTTGTTCCCTCCGGCAGACTTTGCGAATACGCCGTAGCCCTGTCGCTGTAAATCGTACCCGTTAGTTTTACGTTCAGCCCCGCGTTGGTCATAACCTCGTTTACTTTTGCCGGGCTAAGCCCGTAAACATTAGGGACAGTGCTCATATTATATTCTTCTTCAGCCATATAAACCACCACTGTGCCGTTCGGGGCAATCGGCTGACCTCCCTGCGGAACGGTATAAAGTACGCGGTTTCCGCTTCCGAGTCCTTGGAAGTTCGCAGTTAAGCCTGCTTCCGCAAGCTTATTTAACGCTTCCGTTTCGGTCATATCTTTCAAATAAGGCACTACGGTGTCTTGCATAGCAAGCTCTTCTTCGCTCATTTGCGACGGATAAATTTCAAGATACGGCAGGGTTTCTTTGAACACGGCGGAAACCACAGGCGCGGCAACCGCACTTCCGTAGTAAGAACCGCCGGTCGGCTGGTCTACTATAACGAGCATGACAATTTCGGGGTCATTGGCGGGCGTGAACGCGCAGAACGAGCCTACGTACAGTTCATGCCCCTCCCCGTAATCGGGATGGTCGATTTTCTGGCTGGTTCCGCTCTTCCCGCCGATTCTGTAACCTGCGATATAAGCGTTATTTTCGCGGTTGACTTCAACTACATCTTCCAATATTTGACGCATAAGCGCGGAGGTTTCTTCGCTGATTACCTGTCTTTTAACATTCGGCTGTGTGCTTTGAATGACGTTGCCGTCGTTATCTATAATTTTATCCACGACATAAGGCGTTACCAAATAACCGCCGTTAATCGCCGCGGCATACGCTGTAATCATCTGTAAAGGCGTAATTTTATTTGCTTGACCGAAAGAGGAAACCGCAAGGTCAACTATGCCCATATTTTCTCTTTTATGGAAGTAAGGCGCGGATTCGCCGGGTAAGTCTATTCCTGTTTTTTTCGTGAATCCGAAAGCGTCGAAATAATCCGAGAACCGCTCCACACCCAATAATTTTCCGATTGAAACAAATGATGGGTTACAGCTTTTAGTAATCGCTTCTGTTAAATTGGCAATTTGACCGTGTCCGCCCGTGCTCCAGCAATTGATTTTCTCGCCGCCCTCAATGACATGACCGGGGCAGTAAAACCCTGTATTAAGCCCTACGACGTGTTCTTCAAGCGCGCTTGCGCAGGTAATTACCTTAAAAACAGAGCCGGGGAAATAAAGCTCGCTGATTGCCTTGTTTTTCCACTGCGTTTCCCGCATAACACTGCGCATGATGTCAATATCACTGTTGATTTTTTCAACCTGCTCTGATGTTAAATCCGCTTCCGTACCGATTTCAAAGCCGCTCAGAATCAGCGTATCGTTGATTTTTTCCTGCCTGATGTCTTCAAGTTTTTGATAATCAAGGTCGGAAAGCGTTGAGGGTTCGTTCAAATCAAAGCTCGGATAGGTTGCCATTGCTAAAACCGCTCCGGTGTTGGCGTTCATAATAATCCCGGTTGCCCTGTTTTCAGGCTTATGCTGTGATACGGCGATTTCAAGGTTTTTTTCCAAATAATGCTGTAAAACCTCATCAATCGTAAGAATCAAGCTGTTGCCGTTCTGCGCTTCGTAACGCATTTCATAATCGTAAGGCATAGCTTGGTTATATGCGTCTTTTGCCATGACAAACAGCCCGTCAACGCCTTTCAAATAATCATCATACTGCGCTTCGATGCCGTAAATACCGATATTATCGTAATTCGTGAACCCGATGACGTTCGCCGCAAGATAGCCGTTTGGGTACAGTCTTTTAGTGTCTTCAATTTTATAAACGGAATACGTTCCGATTCCTTTTTCCTTTTTAAATTCGTCAAGCTTGTCAATTTCCGCTTTTTCCACTTTTTTTACAACGATTTCATAACCAAGCTCCGAATCCTGACAGGTTTTTAAAAGCTTTTCATAATCAAGCTCAAAAATATCCGCAAGTGCGCGGCAGATTTCTTCTGCTTCATCGTAAACAATCCCCGAAACAGGCAAATAAGCGGGAAGCCCGTCATTAATATTTTTATGATATTCGTTCATCGCCGCGATTTCACGCTGTGTTTGGTACACTTCTTTATTTTTCCAAATCGCGCTCGGCGATAAAATAACCGTCCAAACCGTTTTGCTCTGCGCTAATATTTTCCCGTTGCGGTCATAAATTGTCCCTCTGTTCGCGTTAATCGTAAAAGGACGCAATTGCTGGTTATTTGCTTTTGCGCGGTAATACTCCGCTTTGATGACAGCGGTGTCAAAAAGCTGTGTACTTATATACACTGTTAATGCTAAAATCAATGCGAAAGCCGCTTTGAGCTTAAACTGCATTGACTTAGCCGGTGACGGATTATTTTCAGACCTTTCTGTCATTGAACTCTCCTAAATAATAAAACAATTTATAAAACTTAACGAACTGTCAACAGCCTGTCTGTTAATTAATATATTCTACCTGAAGCCTAAAAATTCCAGCGTATTTGCAAACCATTTTGATACAAAGACAACAGGGCTGTCGTTGATTTCAGCTATATCGGTTGTTCCGCCGGTGTCAAGAGAAACGTATTTGCCCTGATTGGTTGCCACTTTCTGCATCCCGAGTTCCTTGGCGTATTCTTCAACCTTCGCTACGGTAACAAGGTTGTCAAGCTCCGCCTGAAGCCTTGAATTCTCGCTTTCTGCCTTTTCCAAAGCCATGCTTTCTTCGCTGATTTTCACTGAAAGCTCGGATAATTCAACCTTGCTGACAAGCAGATAAACCGGAAGCGTAATCGCGCAAATCGCCAAAAGCAGAGTTTTAATCACACTGCCGCTTCGTGCGGCGGCAGGTTTATTAAGAGGTTTGGGATTCATTTTAATTTTCTTATCCTCCCGTTCTTCAAATAAGGAAAAGTCATGGGCTTCACTGGTTCTGTTTGGCAGCATCATAAGTTTTTTACCCCTCGTTTATTTATATTTTTTCAATTACCCTCAGTTTTGCGCTTCTGCTGCGAATATTATTTTCAAGCTCAGCTTGTCCGGCTGTGACCGGCTTTTTATACACAAGCCGTCCTTTCGGTTTATTTCCGCAAACGCAGACCGGAAATTCCGGCGGACAGATACATCCTGTTGAAAGCTGTTTGAAACTGTTTTTAACGATTCTGTCTTCAAGCGAATGAAATGAAATCACCGCAAGCCTTCCGCCGGATTTTAAAAGTTCAAACGCTTCCGGTAAAGCTTTTTCAATATTTTCAAGCTCGCTGTTGACCTCTATCCTGATTGCCTGAAAGGTTTTCCTGCACGGGTTCTTCTCTTTGCGGATTTTTAAAGGAACATTATTTTTAATAATTTCCGCAAGCTGATTTGTGGTTTTTACGGGGGATTCTTCGCGGGCTTTTATGATTCCGCTTGTAATCCCTCTTGCGAACTTTTCTTCGCCGTAATGAAATAATATCCTTGTCAAATCCTCCGCGGAATAGGTATTCACCACATCATAAGCGCTTAAATTACCTTCTGCGGGGTTCATCCGCATATCAAGCGGCGCGTCCTCATGGAAAGAAAATCCGCGCTCCGCGCTGTCAAGCTGATGGGAAGAAACCCCTAAATCCATCAGAATCCCGTCTGCGTCCGTAAACCCTTGTTCCGAAGCGTGTTTTTTTATATTCGTGAAATTATCATTAATTAAAATCACAGGGAAATTTGCTAATTTTATTTTCGCGGCTTCTATTGCTTGCCGGTCTTGGTCGAGGCAGAGGAGGGCGCCTGATGTTCGTTTTGGGTTTGGGTTTGCCCTTAATGTTCTTTTGGAGAAGTCAAGTTTACCCGCAATTTCAAGGCTGTGCCCTCCGCCCCCTACCGTGCAGTCTATATAAACGCCTTGCGGCATTACCTGTAAGGCTTCAATGCTTTCTTTCAAAAGCACCGGTGTATGCGAAAATTCCGGAAATTTTAATATATCAGACATATCAGAAACCAATTTCTTCCGCTATATCCACCAGCATGTCCATGCTTTCGTCGTCGGTGGCTTTCTCCCAGTTCGCTTTGCTCCAAATTTCAGCGCGCGCGCCAAGCCCCACAACAACCACTTCCGATTCAATTTCAGCGTATTTCCGTAAATACAGCGGCAGTATAATCCTGCCCTGCTTGTCCGGTTCTGCAGGTTCAGCAGTTCCGAAAATCCCTCTTAATAAAGGTGCGGTTTTATTTTGCGGCAGTTCATTCAGCTTTTCCGATAAAGCGTTCCAGTCAGCGGTTGAATACACTTTAAGACACTTTACATTATTATCAATGGCTTTAGCGACGATGAAAGCTTCTCCCAGTTCATCGCGGAATTTTGCCGGAAAATTCATTCTGCCTTTTACGTCAACTGTCGATTTAGATTGTCCGAGAATTGCTTTCACCCCCTGTTCAGAAGTTATAGTCGAGGTTATCTGTTAAATTTCAACCACTTTTAACCCAATTCGTGAATTTTTAACCATTTTTCACCGCCGATAAACTTATTATACACTTTCTGAACTAAAAAAGCAATTCATTTTTTAAAACTTTATCAGAAAACTTTTTGCCACTTTTTTAGTAATATTGCACAAAAAGAACCCTCAAAATTAGAGGGTTCTAACAAAAATTTTTACAATATATTGTGTTGCTATTTGTTACCTTTATACTACATGTCGTTATTTTTTATTGTTTCTGCCGCTTTTATTGTCCTTATTTTTTTCTACCCAGTCCGCCGCCGCCAAAGGCGACAGAATCATTTTAACCGTTTTCTTGGTTGCTGACAGTTTTCCGGAAAAACTTTCTTCGCTGTCGGGCATATCGTGGGTGATTTGCTCACGGTAAGTCAGCGTGCACTGTAAAAGCTCAGACGTAATCCTTTCCGCTTTCTGGATTTTGTCAAGCCATTCAAACGGCGGCATACCGCTTATGGAAAGGTCGTCGAAAACCCAACTGTCGCATAACGCTGTATCATCAGCGCAGAGGTAAAGCGAAAAGTTAAAATGCCGTTCATGCTCACCGTACATGATTTCCACTTCAAAATCCCGTACCGTAAAGCCGTTAATCCCTTCCGACTCAAACCCGCAGAAAGAACAGCTCCCGCCGTATCCGAATAATTTAGCGTTTACGTCCTTTGCAAAATAATTCCGCGCATTAAGCTCATTTTCGGTTATATCACGCGCAACCGAGCGCAAAAATCCGAATTCTTCCTTACTGAAAGACGGTAACGGTTTCAAATAAAACGCAAGCTGATCGGGAATGACAATCTTCGCGCCTGCTGCACCCATATAACGCCGGCGCATAAGGTTTTTATTTTCACCGGTAATGATTATTTCGATGATGTCCGCGAATTCTTCTTTCAAATAATCTTCACGCAGAATAATGTACTTTTGGGTTAAAGCGCGTTTTTCCGCGTCTATACCGTTTTGAATGTCAACAATGTCAACAATAACATCATTTTCACCTAACAGAGCAACTTTATTTGATTTTAACTCCGCAACTTGAATTTTACCGAACAAATCAACAATATCCGCTTCCGCAAGCTCGTCGGACGCAAGAATTTTAACAACTTTCTGCGGCTCAAAGTTATAACGCCCCTTGTCGTAAATAAACCCGAATGTTCTGCCGTTCAGCACGCCGCTTTTGATTAAAGCGTTAATATCGCCGATGATTTCAATCAGTTCCGCGTTGGTTATTTCGGGGGAAATCATAAACATGGTTTCATAAACCGAGAAGCAGTAGTTGTTGTCAATATCGGGCTGAACGGTGATTTCCGCGCCCTGTTCTTTAAGTGCGCGCAAAAATTCCGCAACCGGTCTGCCCTCCGCGAAAGCGTCAAGCATTAATTTCACCGTTTCGCTGTAATCCTGATACGTCAGGAACAAACGCTTATGCTTTTGCAATATTTTAATCAGCTTCTGTATGTCTTTTACTTTAACATTGCTTGTTTCAATCGGGAATTCGTCGGTGGAAAGCAGAACATAAAGCTTGCCGTCTTTTAAAGCAATCCGGTATTCGCCGTGGTACATATCGTCAAGCGACGCCAGCAGTTTCTCGAATTGTTCGCCGCTTTGCAGTGAATCGCCGCCGTTTAACGCTTCGCTCAAGACGCGCTCCGCTAAGCTCATAAAGCCGTCGAACAGGTCGTAGTCAGTGAAAGCGGGGTTATTCTCAGAGCTGATGTACATAACATTTCCGTCTTTATGAAATTCATAAAGATAAGTTACGCCGCCTTCGTTACCTTCCTGCAGTTCTTCGCCTTCCGCTAACACGGGCGGTTCCCACTCATAACCGGCGTAAAGGATTCTGTGGGACAGGCTTCCGAGCATGCGGTTCATGCTTTCAAGCTTCGCATTGATGAATTCCTGATAAGCCGCGCCGTTCCAGTGGCTTTCGTTAGGAACTTGCTTGATACTGCTGAAATACGCAAGCTTCTGCATATCCGAATAATGCAAGGGTTCTTCCCCTTTGTTATACCTGAGCGAAACAGCACCCAAAAAGCTTTTCCTAAGCTCTTCCGGAAAGTTTCCGGTCAGAATAAAGTTTTTAATAAACTCAAATGCGTAGGATTCGGGAAGCAAATGATAAAACCCGTCGCCGTCCGCGTTGGGGTGCAGTCCCAGTACAAAAAACCGCTCATAATCGGAAATAATTTTCTTCACGCTTTCCTCAACATGCGAAATCACCTCAAACTCTCTATCCGGACGTATACCGGTACGGAACGAGGTAATATGTCGGTTGGGAACACTGATGAAAAACGCCGAAAGCTTCCGCTCGTTAAAGCCGGTGTCTTCGCTTTTAATTAAGCCTGTAAGCTCATAAGTTGAAAAGAAGTTGTATTTCTCCGTCAGAAGCTTCACCATATCGGCGCGCTTAGACATTGCCAGCGCAAACGGAATCAAGTAAACAAAGCCGTCGTTTTCGTAGCAGATGAAGTCAACCACGCTTTTACCGCCTTGGGTAAAGCGCACTACATTGACGTCAACGGCTTTATTGTAATGATTATAAACCTTATAAAATTCAATCAGCTTACCGTTATTCATCACGGCTATATTAAAGGTACGCTTGTCATTCATTTCGGTTGATTTTTTATTGTTAAGGATTTTCTTGCGGTTAAACGCGAAGCAGAGTTCAACAAGGCTGATATAATCGCCTTTGTCAGACGTAAGATTAATAAAGTTTTCTTTGATTCTTTTATGCTGTTCGGGGTCAACCTTAATGACGATTTCCGTACCCTTGAAAATCGGGCGGCGCAGGTTGATGTCGGTGATTTTCAATAAACCGTCGTTGTTCATAATGCAGAAGCTGAAATTATTGGAACGCATAGAAAGCCATTCAACATTCATAAAGACGCTCTTCGCGCCTACGCCGAAACGTCCCTCACTGCTCGCGGCGTTTTTGGTATTCCGCCCGAAGCTGAGGTAAAACATGAACTGCTCTAATATAAAGCCTACCTCGTTGTATGAAATGGAAATGGTGTGATTATCCTTGAAGTTGACCGCGATTTTTACGTCATCCTCGTCATAATCGCAGTCGAAGGCGTTCTGGAAAAGCTCCCTGATGATGCTTTCCACCGGATAATCCTTGAGGTTGAGGAGCGTGTTGAAAGCGGTACGCCCGCTGAACATCTCATTGAAATACGCCATGAACTCAGCGTGCTCGTCCTCTCCCGTCATCAGCAGAGCGTCAAGCGTTTCAAGCGTGGTTGACATCTTGTAGAAGTCTTTATTGGCGTGCCCTTCATAAAAGTCGCCGATAAGCGCCGTTACTTTCCCGGTATTTCCCGCCACTCAAATCACTCCTTTACTTATACTTTATTATAAAGCTCAATAAACTTTTGATACGTTCTGGGAATTTTAAGTTCATATTTGCAATGCTTCCAAATCCCGATTAACGCGGCGAGCTTCATATTATCGGACAGCGCGCTTGTTTCTTCCGCGATAATCTTGAAGTCGGTTTCCTTGCCGGTCAGTTTCCGTGCGGCTTTTAACGCTTCTCTTATTTCGGGAATATTGGCTTTGATGTCTTTTTCCGGTTTTTCGGGCAGGTCATCCGCTGTATGCAAAACCATGTTTTCGTCAAGGAAAACCCTTTTATTCCTAAATACCGCGATTTTTTCGGTGATTTCCCCGAAAACCCGCTCCCCGTCTATTTCATTCTCTTTTAAAATATAAGCTAAATCCAACATGGGCAGCAGTTTCTGCAATTTTTCTTTCCCTGCTTCGCCCGCGACAAATTTTAAGTCTAAAATCAGAACCGTTAAATGCTCTTCAATATCCGGAATGTCAAACAACAGGGATTTATCGGGAATGTGCCCGCAGAACATCCGTATTGATTCGCTCAGGATGGATTCACGCAGGATTTTACCGTCTGTTTTATATTCTTCATCACAGAAAAGATAAAACACGGGATTCTCTTTTGCGGCTTTTCTGCCGCCTCTTGCGTATCTTTGTTCCAAAACCGCGGGGTTTTCAGGGTATTCATAGTTAATGATATGCGTGATTTTTTCTGTATTAATGAACATTGTACCGCAAAGGTCGTTGGTGATGATGATTTGCGGCTCTGTAATACTTTCGCCTTTAAATTCGCCGCTTATAAATTCGGCTTCGTTCACGCCGCTGTCGTAAACGCATATACTCTTGCTGTCTTTATAAAACTCGGATAAAGCGTTTTTAACCAAGGTTACGGTATTTTGCGCCGTGCAGTAAATCACCGTGCGGTTCTCCGGGTTTGACAGAATGGTTTCTGTTTCTTTCAGGAACGCGCCGGTTTTATTTTCCCCTTTGTAGCTGATGGTTTTTACCGTGTAATTCCCCTCCATGTTTCTGCCCGCGATAATGGAATCTTTCAGCTCGTCAGCGGAGAAATCGGCTTCTCTTCTTTTTTTCTCGTTGCGTTTCAATAAATGCTTCACAAGCGTTGATAAATTTTCGCAGGTTTCACCGAAATCATCGGGCGCGGGTGCGTTAATCAGCAGTTTATCCGCTTTTATACCGATTGCGTTTATATAAGCATCTGTGTTAATCTTGCAGGAAAAAGGAAGGTCAATAACCATTAAATCCCAAACGAACTTTTGATTTTCCTTTACCGTTTTTGCGGTTATAGAATTTCCTTTGCTTTTAATCAGCGACTCCGAAGTCATCATGCAGAGGTTAGAAATTGACGGTGAAATCAATTCCGGCGTTTTATCGTTCACGCTTAAATACTTGAATTCAACGCCCATATCCCACAGGAACGCAGAATACCAGCTTTTCACCAAATGTTCAGGCGCAATCACAATGATGTTGGGTTTTTCCGTTTTAGTTAAAACGTCATTAACGCAAAGCTCCGCCGCCTGAATCTTTTTGGTTTCCAGCCGGTTTATCATCAGCGCGTAACCGTGTCTGGAAAGCCTTTCAGGCAACGACAGCACTTCAGCGTCTATTTCCGCATTGTTGAGCCAAAGCCATTCTATGTTACTCATAAGCACGCTCCTTTATAATCATTATTATAAATAATAAACGCCTTTTATCCGGGTAGTTGCCTTGCCGCCGAAAAGAATCCGGCTGTTTCTGTAAGAAAGATTGACCGTGTTGAAAATTCTGTCTGCGCCGCCTTGTTCAATGGTTACGGGACTGCCGTCCCATAATTGATTCTTCATCATGTAATAACCAAACGCGCTGTTCCCAGAACCGGTCGCGGGGTCTTCCAAATAACCGAACTTCGGAGCGAAAACCCTTGTATGCGCGATATTATCTTTATTTTCCGTTTTAAGTGAATAAATTAAAATAATGTCAATGCCGTTATTCAAACAAAACTTTTTAAGGATTTGTTCATTAGGGAAAATATTAATTTCATCTTGAAAAGCCGCAATCGGTATAATTAACGTTTTTAATCCTGCGTCGATTATATCTGTTGGCTGAGCATTTGAAATTTGACTTACACTGAGGGACATGTTCTCCGCTATTTCGTTCAAGGTAAGCTTTGTTCCGATATAAACCGGATTCGGTGCGGTGATGTAAACCGCGTCCCATGTTTCAATCTCATTATATACAGTCAGCGCGCCTTTTTGATTGGTATAAATGATTATTTCTTTTTGATTCTGTAATTCCGGGGTTTCTTGAATCAAATGATACATGCACGCAATCGTCCCGTGCCCGCAGAAATCCACTTCGCACTCGGATGAATAATACACAAGCTTAAAAGCATTTTCCGTTTCCGGCGTAATGTATATAACCTCTGAAACAAAGCCTTTATGCTGTTTTGCGATATAAAGCATTTCCGTTTCTGTCAGGAATTGCTCTTGTTTTAAATAAATGCAGGCGGCGGGATTCCCTAAGGAATTTTTGGATGTAAAAGCGTCGATTTTCCTGTATTCAAGCGTTCTCATTCTTTTTAATCATCGCCTTTTCCCATGAAGCAGGCGTTTCTAACCCGAACATCTTCGCAATCGTCGGCGCAACATTCGCCAAACCGTAGTTCCCGTCAATGATTTTATACTCTTTTTCTTTATCGTAAATAATAAAAGGCACTTTGTTGAGCGAATGTGCGGTACGTACCGCCAAATTGCCTTTTTTGTCTTTTTCAAGCATTTCGTCAGCATTGCCGTGGTCGGCAGTAATAATCAAAGTAACGCCGCACGCATCGCAGACCTTCATTAACCGCGCCAATGACAAATCCACCGCTTCAACGCCTGTAATTGTAGCGTCAAGGTTACCCGTATGCCCCACCATATCGCCGTTCGGGAAATTACAGCGCAGAAAATCATATTTTCCGGACTTTAAAGCTTCAATTAAATCGTCGGTTATATCAGCCGACTTCATCCACGGACGTTCGTCAAAGCTGACTTTATCGGACGGAATTTCCTTATAAGTTTCTAATTCATCGCTGAACTTTCCGCTTTTATTGCCGTTCCAAAAGTAAGTTACATGCCCGTATTTTTGCGTTTCAGAAACAGCGTATTGTTTTATACTATTCTTCACGAGCAGTTCCGAAAGGGTGTTATGTATTTCAGGCGGGTTTACAAGAAAACGCTCCGGAAGCTTTAAATCCCCGTCATACTGCAACATGCCCGCATAAATTACATCGGGATTGGGTAAATCCCGGACGAAGTCCGGCATACCGGCGGCGGCTCGCTGCTCAAACGCCATAGAAATTTCAATGGCTCTATCGCCCCGGAAGTTGAAAAGAATTACGCTGTCGCCATCTGTAATACCTGTTTCGTCAATAACGAAAGGCGGCAGGTCTTGGTCAATTATACCCGCGTTCTCGCCGCGCAGAGCTTCAATGGCTTCCTTAGCGGAAGCGAACTTTCTGCCTTCTCCTAAAACATGCGTTTTCCAGCCGCGTTCAACCATGCTCCAATCTGCCTGATACCTATCCATGGTGACTTTCATGCGTCCGCCGCCGGAAGCGATTCTGCCGTTAAAATTACCGTCGTTAAGCTCGGAAAGCACGTTTTCTAATTTTTCAACGTATTCCAAAGCTGAAGTCGCCGGAACATCGCGCCCGTCAAGTAAAATATGCACCCGCGCTTGTTTCACACCGTTGTTTTTGGCTTCTTTCAGCATGGAAAACAAATGCGCGATATTTGAATGGACGTTTCCGTCCGATAAAAGTCCTATAAAATGTAATGTATTATTATTCTTGCAATTATTAATCAGCTCGTTCCATGTTTCGCCTTTAAATAATTTACCGCTTTCAATGGCTTCATTGACAAGCTTTGCACCCTGCGAATACACCTGCCCGCACCCGAGCGCGTTATGCCCGACTTCGCTGTTACCCATATCGTCGTCACCGGGCAGTCCGACAGCTTCGCCGTGGGCTTTAAGCCTTGTATTCGGACATTCGGCAAGCAACTTGTCCAAAACCGGCGTGTTCGCCAATGTAACCGCGTCGCCGATTCCGGTTGATGAAAAGCCGATGCCGTCCATGACTACAAGTAAAACAGGTTTAATTTTGTCCACGCTGTTATCTCCTTTTTGCGGTTGTTTTTATTTGTTTTCCGCTTCTAACTTCTTTTGCATTTCCTCATAAGCCGGTAATTGCAAACCTTCCACGCTTGCCGCGTTTTTTATAGAATTATATATTTCCTTTGTGTTTTTCGCTTTTGCCGCTTGTTCAGCTAACAGCGCGAGGATTACTTTTGTTTCGTACATTTCGCAACCCTTTCTTTTCAAACACTTGCCGCTTTAATAATTTCCCCGAAATCCGTTGCTTTCAGTGACGCACCGCCGATAAGACCGCCGTCCACATCTTCTTTAGCAACCAATTCCGCCGCGTTCGCCGCGTTCATGGAACCGCCGTACTGGATTGTAATCGAATCCGCAATGTCTTTGCCGTAAAGCGTACAGAGCCGGTCACGAATCAGCTTGCAAGCTTCCTGCGCCTGTTCGGAAGTGGCGGTTTTCCCTGTGCCGATAGCCCAAACCGGTTCATACGCGATTACAACTTTCGCTGCGTCCGCCGCGCTGATTCCGAAAAAAGCAAGTTTTATCTGACGCGAAACCACTTCTTCAGTAATGCCGGTTTCCCGCTCCCATAATAATTCGCCCACGCAGACAATCGGGATTAACCCGCCCGCCAACGCCGTTTTTGTGCGTTTGTTTACGGTTTCATCGGTTTCCCCGAAGTATTGCCTGCGTTCGCTGTGCCCGATGATGACATAACTGACGCCTATTTCTTTCAGCATACTTACGGAAATTTCACCCGTGAAAGCACCGTTTTCTTCAAAATGTACATTCTGCGCGCCGACTTTTATGTTTGTGCCTTTTACCGCTTGGACTGCGGTTTCAAGGTTGGTGTAAGGTACGCACACAACTGTTTGGCAATCAGCGTTCTGCGATAAAGGTATAATCTCGTCAATCAATGCTTTCGCTTCCGAACGGGTTTTATTCATTTTCCAGTTCCCCGCGATGATTGCTTTTCTAATGTCTTTTTTCATAATACAATTATTTATTGTCAAAAAAGCCGCTTGCTTTCTCGTCAAATTCCTCTCTTGTTATTTCTCCTTGGTCCAGCATAATCCTATACTTTAAAACTTCATCGGATTCCTCCATCAATTTTAAATAAATTGATTCGCGGTCTTCCTTGCAGAAGTTATAAGTATCGGATATATGTGTTTTAATGTCTGCCCAAGATTCCTTGTATTCCCCTTCTTTAAGACATTCAAGGCACAGCCATCTCTCACCGTTGATTTTATACAATCCGCGTTTAGTGCCGCAGCGCGCGCACTCCGATGTTAAAAAACTAAATAAGGTGCTCATTATTATTAACCCTCTAAAATTGCTTAATCTGTATCGAACTTCTTTTTCTTTCTCATTCTTTCTCTCAGCATTATATTCTCGTCGATTCCGATTTGAATATCCGGACTTATGTTAATAAAAGAAACCCCGTAAACAAACTGTTCGTTTTCTTCGTCTTCCTGTCTGCGGATTACACCTTGCAGTTTCATCTGATGCTTAGATAAAAACTCGGGTATATCAAGGTCAAACCATAAATTTTCATCCATGTCAAAGATGATGTTCGTCACAAATTTTAATCCGCCCGCTGAAATATCATAAACAGTGGCGCTGTGCCAAATCCTGCCGTCAAGGCTTACCTTTGCGTCCGTACAAAAATTCGTGTCGCGCTTATAAGACCTCCTGTTGCTGCCTTCCATTGCGAAATCCTCCTTAATTTATGATTTGTGATAATATTAAAATCCGAGCGGGGAGTTTTTATACGCTCCCCGCGCATATGCAGGTGAATTCATTACTTATCCTGTATAACCTGGATTCCGGGAAGAACATTGCCTTCAAGATATTCTAAAGACGCGCCGCCGCCGGTTGATATATGCGTCATTTTCTTTGCGAAGCCAAGCTGCGTAACAGCCGCAACGCTGTCGCCGCCGCCGATAACCGTAACCGCGTCCGCTTCCGATACTGCCCACGCCAGTTCAAGCGTTCCTTTGGCAAGCTGAGGGTTTTCAAAAACGCCCATCGGTCCGTTCCATACAATCGTTTTTGCTGTTTTAACCGCGTCTGAGAACAGCTTTCTTGTTTCCGAGCCGATGTCAAGCCCCATGCAGTCTGCCGGGATTCCGTCCGCGGGAACGGTTTGAATTTCAATCGGCGCGTCAATCGGGTTGGGGAATTCTTTCGCTACAATATCATCAATGGGAAGAAGCAGTTTTTTTCCTAATTTTTCAGCTTTCGTGAGCATTTCTCTGCAATAGTCAAGCTTATCGTTGTCAACAAGCGATTTGCCTACTTCCTTGCCCTGCGCTTTCAGGAAGGTATACGCCATGCCCCCGCCGATAATCAGCGTATCGCATTTTTCAAGCAGATTGGCGATTACGTTCAGCTTATCCGCGACCTTTGCGCCGCCGAGAATCGCCACAAAGGGTCTTACGGGGTTTTCAACCGCATTGCCGAGGAACTCGATTTCTTTTTCCATGAGATAACCGACGGCAGTTTCACCCTTGACAAAATCAGTAACGCCGGCGGTGGAGCAATGTGCTCTGTGCGCCGAGCCGAACGCGTCATTAACATAAACATCGCAGATTTCAGCCAATTCCTTGCTGAAGGCTTCGCCGTTTTTGGATTCTTCCGCTCTGAAGCGCGTATTTTCAAGTAAAACCACATCGCCGCTGTTCATTTCGCCGATTGCTTTTTTGGCGTTTTCACCGATTACGCTGTCGTCCTTGGCAAAAACCACTTTTTTGTTTAAAAGCTCCGAAAGCCTTTCAGCCACGGGTGCTAACGAGAACTGCGCTTCAGGTCCGTTTTTAGGTTTACCGAGGTGAGAGCAGAGAATAATCTTTCCGCCGCCCTCAATCAGCTTTTCTATGGTCGGCAGAGCCGCCGATATTCTTTTGTCGTTGGTGATTGCGCCGTTTTTAATCGGCACGTTGAAATCACAGCGGACAAGCACTTTCTTGTCCCTTACGTTTAAATCGTTTACACTTTTTTTTGTCAGTTTTGCCATTTTCTGATGTTTCCTTTTCTTTTTATTTAGCCTTTTATATTATTTTACCACTTTAAATTAAAAATTTCAAGTGTTTATATTCAATTAATTTAAAAATTCGTTTATTTTTAATTTCTTGATTTACCGCGGATAATCACGCCGATAAACCGTACGCCCGCGTTGGAAGACACTGCCGCGCCGCTTACGCTGTCCATTGCGGGCGGTTTTCCGGTTTTTTTGGTCATTTCGCTCAGCATATAATCCTCGGATTCGGCGCAGGTTGACCGTAGGAGCAGCCACGGCGTTTCCGGAATCATGCGCTCCATAATCGTAGAAACCGCGTCGTCAACGGCGTTTTTCTCCCCTCTTGACTTCTTCACGACCGTTGTTTTATCGTCAATCATTGAAATTACGGGCTTTAATCCCATCATTTCGCCTAAAAAGCTTGCCGCCGCCGTAATTCTGCCCGACTTTTTCATATGGCGCAGGTCAAACCCCAAAAGGTAAATCTCGCAGCAGTTGAACCAATCCTCAAGGTAGGCGGCAATACTTTCCGCACTTTGCCCCGCCGCCGCTTTCTTAGCGGCTTCAACCACCGGATACCCGTAACCTATGGAATAACAGCGGCTGTCAATGATACGGATATTCATGTCTCCGATTTTACCCGATTCTGTCAGAAGTTTTTTTGCGTGAACGGCATTTTCGCAGGATTTTGAACCCGCTCCGTTAATCGAAACGTAAATTACGTCCTGAACGCCTTTTTCAGCATATAAAAGAAACTTTTCCTCAAAACGCTCTACTGTAATTTGATTTGTTTTCGGGATTCCGGGGGAGTTTTTTGCTAATTCAAAAAATAAATCCGGTTTTATATCTATTCTTTCCCAGTATTCCTTGTCGTCTATCAGGATATTGAACGGCATGATGTCGATGTTATAGGTGTTTTCCCAACCTTCGGGGATGTCGCAGCCGCTGTCCGTAATAATTTTAATTTTTTCGTTTTTCATTTTTTAATTTTCTCCTTCCGGATATAATTCTTTAAATTTACCGAAATTATGCAATTCCGGATAATTCCATTGCCTTAATACTTCATAAACTCCGATTGCTACGCTGTTTGAAAGGTTCAGACTTCTTGCCTCTCCAATCATGGGAATCCGCACGCAATGACTTAAATTTTCCTGTAAAAGACTCTCGGGTAAACCTTTATCCTCTCTCCCGAAGATTAAATAAGCGTTATCGGGATAAATCACGTCTGTGTGCGTTTGCGGTGATTTCGTGGAAAAATAAAACTTTTCACCGTCTGTTTGCTTTAAAAATTCTGCCGTGCTGTTGTAAACCGTAATATCAAGCAGTTCCCAGTAATCAAGTCCGGCGCGTTTCAGCTTCGCGCTGTCGATTTCAAAGCCGAACGGTTTAATCAGGTGCAGTCTTGCACCCGTCGCCGCACAGGTGCGTGCAATATTCCCGGTATTCTGCGGGATTTGCGGTTCTGTAAGCACGATATTCAATGTTTTGGCTGTTTTCAAAAACTTCTTCCCACCGCCTATACAATTTGTCCCGTTATATTATACTATATATTGTAAAAAATTTCAAGTTAAAATTGAATATATTTTGAAAAAAAGTTATCAGCCGGAAGCAAATGCAGGATTTCTTCAAAGAAAACGCCGTTTCTGGGCAGGGTTTTTCTGTTGAAAGTCAGTTTCACCGCCTCCTGCGTGAAAGCGGTCGCCATGCTTACGGAATCGGGCAGGTTTTTACCTTTAAGCAGTCCGCCGGTTAAAACCGCCGTAAACAAATCGCCGGTTCCGGGGTAATTCTGCGGGACGTAATCGCATTTCACAAGCCATCTGCCGTCCGGATTCCCGCCGATATTCACGACAGTATTATCTGTCAGCGCGACGCCGGTAATCACAACGGTTTCGGTTATTTTCATCAGCCGCTCAAGCTTATCCCCTGCTTCTTCCGCCGTCAGAACGGCTTTATATTCGTCATTAAGCAGAATTGCCGCTTCTGTCAAGTTCGGCGTAATCACGTCCGCCGCGTGCGCCAGCTCGCTCATTCTGCGCACAAGCTCTTTTGTGTAGGTGCTGTAAACCTTGCCGTCGTCGCCCATAACGGGGTCTGCGACTTTCAAGGAATCCGGATAGCTTTTAAAAAAATCAAGGCAGTGGTCAATTTGCGCCGATGAAGCAAGAAATCCGCTGTAAACCGCGTTAAAACCTATTTCTAATGCCTTGTATTTTTCAAGGCATTTTGGTATAAAATCAGTTAAATCCTGCATAACGGCTTCACCGAAGCCGCCTGTGTGCGTAGCTAAAACCGCCGTCGGGACGGGGCAGACCTGAATCCCCATTGCCGACAGAACCGGCAGAATCACTGTCAGCGAACACCGCCCGAAGCCGGACATGTCATGTATTGCAATAATTCTTTTTTGTTCGTGCATTTTTTCTCCTACGTGTTATAATTATATTTATAATGTAAATTTGTAGGGGACGACACCCACGGCGTCCCGCCGTATCATAATGGCGGTGTTATCACATATACGGGCGACCACGCAGGGTCGCCCCTACATTGCTGATATTTCGTTGTAGGGAACGCATTAATGCGTTCCGTTACATTGCGGAACGGATAAATCCGTTCCCTACGCTTTATACCGATAAACAACCGCGTCGTCGTCCCCGTAATAATTCTTCCTGAGCCCGATTTGTTTGAACCCCGCGCTTTCATAAAGCCTGATTGCCGCCGCGTTTCTTGAACGTGTTTCAAGAAATACATCACCCCCGCATTTTTCAATGAAACGCAGAAGAAGCTCCTTCGCAAAACCCTGCCGCCTGTATTCGGGGAGCACGGCAATACGGTACAATTCGCTTTCTTCACCCATTCTGAGCCCTGTCGCATACCCCGCCGGAACAGCGTTCACGGTTTTGATTACGGTAGAAGCATGTGTATTATTTAATTGCAATGATATTACCGCCTTACTCCAAGGCTCAGAAAAGCATTTCTGCTCTAATTCATAAATAATATCAACAGTTAAAAAATTTTTCATTTAGCGTCAAACCATGTCTTCCCGCTTTTTACATCTACCTGCAAAGGAACAGAAAGCTTCACTGCCGCTTCCATTTCTTCTTTCAGTAATTTTTCAACCGCCAGCATTTCGTTCATCGGTGCTTCTACAATGAGTTCATCGTGCACCTGTAAAATCAACCGCGCTTTTAAATCCTGCTCTTTAATTCTATGAAACACACGAATCATCGCAAGTTTTATTATATCTGCCGCTGTCCCTTGAATCGGTGTGTTCATGGCGATTCTTTTTCCCGCCGCTTCAATATTTTTATTGGTTGAGCTGATTTCCGCGATTAGTCGCTTGCGCCCGAATAAGGTTGAAACCCCGCCGGTTTTTTTCGCGTCCTCAACCACCTTATCCATATAGGTTTTTACGCCTTTGTATTTCGCAAGATAGCTTTTAATATAACTATCCGCTTCGCTGACAGTTACGCCGATGTCCTTACCAAGCGAGAACGCGCCGATTCCGTAGACAATCCCGAAGTTTACGGCTTTCGCGGCAGTTCTGAGCTCGGGTGTAATCCATTCCGGCGGCTGACCAAACACCTGCGATGCCGTAATGGTGTGAATATCCTCGTTTTCCGCGAACGCTTTTTTCATAATCTCATCGTCCGAAATATGCGCCAATACCCGCAGTTCAATTTGCGAATAGTCCGCGTCAACTAACATACAGCCGTTTTTGGCACGGAAAAATTTCCGCATCTGCCGCCCCCGCTGTGTTCTGACCGGAATATTCTGTATATTCGGCTCAACGGAGGAAATGCGCCCCGTCCGTGCAATGGTCTGCATAAAAGTGGTGCGGATTCTGCCGTCCTCACCCACAAGCTTCATTAAACCCATGACATAGGTAGAATTTAACTTTGCCAATGTGCGGTATTCCGTGATTAACGGAATAATATCATGCTTGTCCGCTAAAAATTCAAGCACGTCCGCGTTGGTTGAGTAGCCGGTTTTTGTCTTTTTTCCGGTGGGAAGCATAAGTTTTTCAAATAAAATTTCACCAAGCTGTTTCGGGGACGAAATATTGAATTTCTCACCCGCGTATTCGTATATTTCAGCTTCAAGCCGCTCAATATCGCGGCGCAGTTCTTCGCCGAATGATTCAATACCGTCTCTGTCAAGTTCTATTCCCTCATGCTCCATATTCACCAAAACTTCAGTCAGCGGAATTTCAATATCCGTTAAAACTTTCATCATCTTTTCTTCCGCAAGTTTTTCGTAAAGCCGCTCATAACCGTAATCTTCAACATTTACGCCAAGCAGATAAGCCGCTAAAACATTATCAAACACGACATTTTTTATTTCAATACCGCTATCAAGCGCGTAATTCCATAAATCTTTCAGGTCATGGGTTCTTTTAGGTTCGCCGCCGCTTAAAAAATCCGGCGTGCTTTCGCGGGTTGCGAGGGGGTATTCGGGTACATCGGTAGTAATAGAATTTTCTTCCGCACGTTCAAGCGGAGCAGTCAATTCTGACAGCGCGGTCACCGCGTCTACATTAAATTTTTTTATAAAAGAAAACATTTCAAGCTCTGTTAAAATCCTTGCAAGCTCTGCTTCATCGCGCCCGTGCAAAATATAATCGGACAACGCGGCTGAAACAGGAACATTCGTTGCGATTTTGCCGAGTTCACGGCTTAAAAAGCACATTTCCCTATCATCGGTCAGCTTCTTTTTTATACCCGTAGTAATATCAAGTGTTTCTAAATTTTCGTAAATAAATTCCACACTGCCGAATTTTTTAATTAAATCAAACGCGCCCTTCTCGCCTATCCCTTTCACTCCGGGGATATTGTCGCTTGAATCGCCCATAATCGCCTTAACATCAAGCATTTGCGCCGGTTCTATTCCGTAGGTTTCCCGAATCAGCTCAGGCGTAAAAACCGTGTCGTCGTTGGTTTTAGCAAGGTTGACGCAAACCTTGTCATTCACAAGCTGAAAAGCGTCGCGGTCGCCCGTTGCAATGACGCACTCACTGTCTGCGGCAGTTGCAATACCGGCTAATGTCCCCAGAATGTCGTCGGCTTCAAAGCCCTCACATTCTAATACTTTTATACCGAGCGCGGCTATAATCTGCTTAATATAAGGCATTTGCACAGCTAAGTCTTCCGGCATACCTTTACGGTTAGCTTTATACACAGTGTATAATTCCGCTCTGAAGGTTGGCTTTTTCACATCAAAAGCGACAGCAACGGCATCCGGATTGAACTGCTTCATTAATTTCAGGTAAATATTCAGAAAGCCTGTTGTGGCGTGGGTAAATACGCCTTTTTTATTGGAAAGCGGGCGTATGCCGTAAAAGGCGCGGTTGGCTATACTGTTGCCGTCAATGACTAATAGTTTCATGGTTGTTTTTCCTTTATCGGTTAATGTGAATTCCCTACCTCTTTTTCCATTTAAACAGTCTTGAAAACCACGATTTCCTTTTGGGCTTCATGCTTCGTCCCTCACTGCGGACAGCGCGTTCATACGCGGTTTTATATAACTCAACCTGTATGTCCTTATCATCAGGGCTTGGAGCGGGTTTTATATAATGCCCGTCGCTGTTTTGAACCCTCACTTTTGTATTGTTTTCTAAAAGCGCGTAAAAATCCTCTAAAATAAGTTCTTTTACTCTGCTGTCCCGAATGGGTGCGGCAACCTCCACCCGCTTTTCGGTGTTGCGGGTCATAAAGTCGGCGGAGGAAATGTAAACCCTCTGTCTTTGCGCTCTGCCGAAAATATAAATCCTGCTGTGTTCCAAGAACCGCCCGACCACGGAGGTTACGGTGATGTTTTCGGTTTCGCCGGGTACACCCGCAATCAGACAGCAGATTCCGCGTACTAAAAGCTGAACTGTGACGCCTTTTTTGCTTGCTTCCACTAACTTTGCGATGATGTCGCGGTCAGTTAATGAATTGAGCTTTAAACCGATATATCCGTTTTCACCGTGAACGATTTCTGTATCAACCATTTCCACAACACGCGCTTTTAAGCCTTTCGGCGCAACCAAAAGCGCGCCCGTGTTCCCTACCGCAACGCCCACCGAAAGCGCGTTGAAAATCAGCGATGCGTCCGCGCCTATATCCTGCGCGCTTGTCATCAATGTCAAGTCGGTGTAAAGCCTTGCCGTGCGTTCGTTATAATTCCCCGTTCCGATTTGTGTGTAATATTTAATTCCGGAACCGCTTTTTTTGGTGATTAATAAAAGCTTTGAATGAACTTTCAGGTCGTCCAGCCCGTACATGACGTTTACGCCCGCTTCTTCAAGCCGCATTGACCAGCCGATGTTGTTTTCCTCGTCGAACCGCGCACGCAGCTCAACCAAAGCCAGCACGTCCTTACCGTTTTCGGCGGCGGTAATCAGCGCGTTAATGATTTTGCTGTCCCTTGCGACGCGGTAGAGCGTAATTTTAATCGAAAACACATCGGGGTCATTGGCGGCTTCTTCAAGAAATTTAATAAATGTTGAAATGCTTTCATAAGGATAAGATAAAAGTATATCGCCTTTATCAAGCTGTTTGAGAATTTTTTCGTCCGGGTCTGCCATCACCGCTTGCTGAGGATTTAATTTCCCGAAAAATAATTCCGGACGGTCTTTCAATTTTTCTTCAAGCTCGTTTAAAAATGAAAAGTTGAGCGGCGAGTTAAGTAAAAAAGTGAATTTTTCGCCTATTTTTAAGTTTAGTTTTGAAACGATTTTATTATAATCTTCCGGTGTGTTTTCTCCTGTAAAATCAATCCGCACCGGCGTCAGCTTTTTGCGTTTTTTCAGCATTTCTTCCATAATTTCGCGGAAGTCAAGCTCCATGTCCTCATCATAAACCGCTTCGTTTATGTCTAAATCCGCGTTTCTGGTAATCTTAAAAACAGTTTTATCGGTAACAGCATAATTGGAAAAAACCTTGTCGATATAATATAAAATCAAATCTTCCGCTAATATAAAGCGGATAATGCCGCTTTCCGACGGCAGGTAAAACACGCGCTTAAACACATTCGGCGACAGAACCGGCACAATCCCGACCATGGTATTGCCTTTCTGAGAACCGTCCGCACCGGCTTTTTTCAAAACAGCGGCGGCGTAAACCTCAAGGTTTTTCAGAAAATGATTGGGGTGCCTTTTGTCAATGACCGACGGCGTAAGCAAAAGCAACAGCTCATTTTTAAACTGCTCCGAAAGGTATCCCCTGTCGCTTTCGGACAAGGCGGTCGAGCCGGGCGTGCAGTAGGAATTTTCGGGTCTTACCTGAACTAATATTTTTTCTTTTGCGAAGCTTCTCATAATCTCGCTGTAAGCGTTCGTGAACCGCGGAATCAGTTCTTTGGTTCTTTTTGAAATCAAATCCAACTGTTCTGCCGCGCTCAGGAAAGTTTTAGTATCAAGTTTTTCTTTTTTAAATAAGGTTTGGTCATGTAATGCACCCACTCTAATCATAAAAAACTCATCCATATTCGAGCGGAAAATGGAAAGAAACCGCAGTCTTTCAAAAAGCGGAACAGTAACATCCTCCGCTTCCTCCAAAACGCGGGTGTTGAATTTGAGCCATGAAAGTTCTCGGTTATCCATGTAGGGTTTTACGGATTCTGTACTCATTTTTAAGTCCTTCTTTATAATGAAAATGTTTATAATGTGCAGGTTTTCCGCCTGTTGGCGGGAACAGCGGGACTTCGTCCCGCAAACGGAGGACTGTACTTTTTGTTCGCACAAAAAGTACCAAAAATGCGCGCCTGCGGCGGGCTTATCCTCTTTTTCAAAAGATTCCTTCTTATAAGATTATACACAATGACTGCTACAGATAAGTTTACGCTGACTATGATTAGGTTTAAAGTAGGATTGACTCCTAATAAGAGGACGTAGCCCTCTGCAGGAGCGTGTTTTGGTTACTTTTGCACGGGCAAAAGTAACAACCCCCGCGGGGAAATCCCCGCAACATCGCATTATATAAATAATCACATTTCATTTAATATTTTCAATTAAATCTGTCAAATAAACATATTCAGGATAATCCCGCCGGATTCTGTCCGCGCACCGCTGACAGAATTTGATTTCCTCCTGCCTGTCATCACGCATAGCCTGCTTCGCGCCCCAAAGGTGGGTAAAATCATTCTGCGGTTCAAACAGCCTATCCTTGTCAAGCAAGGTTTCAACCGGCTGTTTCAGCCTGTCCGCACACAGCGCAAGCAGTCTTTGCTCCGCATAAACCATATAGCACAATACATCACCCGTATCTTCCGCCGACTTCATAAAATCAATTGCCATATTGACATAATATTGCTTAAAGCTTTCATCAGGTAAATATAAAAACGCTGTATTTAGCGGCAGAGCCACGGGTAAAACCGCAGGCTGGGTTTTATAATTAAATCTGCCGTCAAAATTATAACCGGATTTCATTTGAAAATAATCTATATCCGGATAAACATTAGGGTTTAAGTCCTCTCTGTGCGCAGCTGTGATTTTAATGTTAAGGTCAAGCTTCTTCCAAACGATAAAGTCCGTGTCAATCATAACAACAGGGGACGGCGTTTCCCGCAGGGCTAACAGCTTCCCCGCCGCCCAGAACATCACCGGATTAATCCCCTCCAAGTCATCGGGAAGAATCGCTTTAACTTCATTCCATATTGAAGTTATACCGATTTTTTTATAATAATCCGCGGAAGCTAAGTCGCAGACTAAATCAATTTTACCGTTTTTTTTTCGCCACGTCAATGCTGATAAAACCGTGTTGTATAAATCGAATTTTTCTATTTTTAACTTAGCATTTATGCCGTTTTTTGCAAAGAAAGGCGCGAATGAATTCACATGGATTGCTCTCATATAATATGCACCCCGTACCCGCCGAAATGATTCAGTGCACAGCTTCCGAAGGCATATGAACCAAAGCTCCCGTAATGCCCGAAACTTCCGTAACTCCCGAATGAACCTGAACCGAACCGGTAAGAATCGGATGTATAAAACGAGCCCGAGCTGTAGGATTGAAAGCTTCCGGTCAGCCATAAACCGAAACTGCTTTTCAACGGCGTGGTTAGATGTATTAAAGGCGTGTTTTGATGTATTGACGGCGGGTTAAATATTACTATTTTATAATCTTCCGGCGGTTTTTCACTTAATCCGAAAGCGTAGGCAAGACGTGCGTTTAAGTCATTGCTGTAGGCTGTTTGGGTTAATTTACGGACATAAAGCTCGCCGCCGTTGGCGATTAACCAAGGCATAAGACTGCCGCCCGATAAATACCCGCGCAGAGAGGTTATATCGAAATTGCTTTTTATATCTTCGGCGTGCCAAATCTTAACCCCGTTTAGCCATAGACAGCAGTTCATTTTTTTCTAATCTCCAATAAAAATTATAAGAGCCTGTTTATTTATGATAAGCTTGCCGCATGATTTTTTCGGCGGCATTGAGTAATCTTGTCCGTGTATTGAAAGCGGGCGAATCAATGACCATGTCAAGCAGCCTCTCCAATACCGCCGTTGCCTGTTCGTCACTGCGCACAATATTTTTCTGCATTAAATCATAACGGTTTACCGCAAGCTGACCGGGCGTATAACATTCCTTCATCGTCACAATTTCATTAATTACGTCAACCTGTCTTTTGCACTGCATGGCGGCGTCCTCAAATTCCGGCGACTGCGCTTTTAAATCCGCATGCCGGAACTGCAAAAGCAATTTTAGGCGTTCCGGCGGCATTTCCCGCAGTTTTAACTTTAAAGAACGGCGGTCGGGTGCGATTTCAACATGTTGATTACGGATAATAAAACCGACTTCTCTCGTTTCATCTTCTGAAAAACCCATGCGGCGCATAATTCTGCGCGCATATAACCATGAACGTTCCGCGTGCCCGTAATAATGCCCCTTGCCGCTTTTATCCGCCGAAAAACAATCAGGCTTCCCAAGCGCGTGAAACAGCATGGCATATCTTAATGTCAGCACAGGCGACGCATAGCCTACGCTTCTGAATGTGTGAACAAGCGCGTCATAATTGTGTTCAGGGCGTTTTAAATCAAATCCGTCAAGGTTTTCAAATTCCGGAATGAGTTCAATAAAAATTTCTTTGTATTCCTCTAAAACCGTGCTTACTTTTTTCCCGCGTAAAACCCAGCTTAATTCTGTTCGCAGGTCGGCTTCCGGTATTTTTTTAATATACGCTTTATCTTTAAGCAATGCTTCACGGGTTTCTTCGCAAATCGCAAAATCACCCGACGAATAATATCCTAACGCTTGCAAAATCGCTACGGGATTACGCTCAAAAGTTGAAGGCTCTTCTTCTTTATTTAATTTTTCTTTCTGCTCGCTGATTTGCTCTTCGTGAATGATTCTGACAATTGCTTCTTCCCCTTCAAGGCAGTCGATTCCGCCGAACGGGTCAATAAAGCCTTCTCGCGGGTTATAAGCAATCGCATTGAAAGAAAAATCCCGTCTTTTTAAATCATCTGTTAAATTATCGGTATAAACCGGGCTTCCGCCGCTTTTAAATCCTTTTCTGTAAGGTGCGATTAAAACGGGCAGTCCCTGAACGGTGACAATGACCTCTCCCTTTTCCATATTATCAATATTCACGCTGTAAATTTCAAAAATAGCGCGGATTCTCTCTAACTCAGCGTCGGTAATGATATCAAAATCAACAGTCCCCTGCCCGCCGATTAATTCCCTTACGCATCTTCCCACAATATAGGCATGGTAAGAATAGGCATTGAGCCGGTTCAGCAGTTCTGTGATTTGCGTCGGTAGTTCGATATTAAGGTTAAGCACTTCTTTCCCTCCTGTCTATATTCACGGTTTTTTATCTAAATCCCCATTTATCTGCGCCGTTTCTTCTGAGCGCGCCGAATATCCGCTGTTTAAACCCGCTGTCCTCTTGTTCTTTTTCTGCCAAAAACTCCTTAACGCGCTGTCTTTCCGTGGATTTATCCGCCGGACAGGGTGATTTCACCACTTCAAAGCCGTTTCGCATGCAACAACCCAAAACTTTTTGTTCCGGTGCGAAGACGAGCGGTCTGATGAGCGTTAAATCCTTTCGGGAAAGATAGCTTTTCGGTGAAAAACAGCCGATTCTGCCCTCTTTAAAAAGGTTCATAATAAAAGTTTCAATCACATCGTCATTATTATGCCCGAGCGCGATTTTATTACAATCCGCGGCTTTTGCCGCGTCATGGAGCGCACCGCGTCTGAGTTTGGCGCAAAGCGAGCAAGGATTCTTTTCTTTGCGTATATCGAAAACAATTTCGGCAATGTTTGTCCGCAAAAGCGTAAAAGGGATTCCGAGTTTTTCGCAAAGACGCGCAACGGGCGTAAAATCCCCGTCCTCCCCGCCGAAGCGCGGGTCAAGCGTAATCGCATGAAGCTGATACTTTTTTTCAAAGAAAATCCGCATTTCCGAAAGCCCTGCAAGTAAAACAAGGCTGTCTTTCCCGCCGGAAACACCCACGGCGATTCTGTCGCCGTCTTCTATTAAATTAAATTCCTGACAGGCTTTACGGATAAACCCAAGGATTTTTTGGATTTCAAGTTTTTCGTTTTTAAAACACATATAATTATAATAACATTTTTTTTAAAATTTTTCAACCTTTTTTTGACAAACGCCGAACCGGCGTCGGTAATATCACCGCTTCGCGACGTAAAAAAACGCTTAAAGAAGCGTTTCTTTAAGCGTTTTGTTTATATTTCCAAAATTTCAGCCGCATTTTTGTAAAAAATCATGTCTTTTTCGTTTTCGGTTAAATTCAAGGTTTGAATCAGCTCTTTTTCCGCCGCCGGTTCATGCCAAGGGCAGTCGCTGGCGAATAAAACCCTGTCCGCGCCGTGCTTTTTAATGATTGTTGTCAATAATTCCGGTTTGATATTCCCCGCAATATAAGCGGTGTCAAGCCAAATTTGCTTACTGCTTGCAATATAATGCAAAACCTCTTCAAAAGCATACATACCGCCCAAATGCGCGGCAATTATTTTCAGCTTGGGATATTTTACGGTTATTTCCGGCAAATGAGAGGGCATAGCGTGACGGATAATAACCGAAATCGGGTCGTAGCCCATATGCAGAATCACCGGCAGGTTTAATTCCTCACAGCGTTTGTAAATCACCTGCATTTTATTTTCAAACAGAAAGGTTTCCTGATAATCGGGGTGAAGCTTAATGCCTTTCAGCCCTAATTCCTTGATTCTGCCAAGCTCTTCGGCAATATCGGGCGCGTCGGGGTGAACGGTTCCGAAAGCTATCAGATTGCCTTTGTTTTCGCTTGCCGCCCAGTTATTAATGGTTTTCTGCTGGGTAGGTTTCGTAGCAATGGGGAGCATTACGCCGTAATTTATGCCGCACGCTTTCAGCTTTTCGCGCAACCCCCCTGCTGTGCCGTCTGTACAGGGTTTTTCAGGGGAATCATCAGAAGCTGTTTCGTATAACCTTGCCATTGCCCTTTCGGCGATTTCATCCGCGAACGCATGTGTGTGAAAATCAATAAACATTATATTATGTCTGAATATCAAGCTTGGGCTTTTTATTATCGTCGCCGACAACATTCTGCACAAAGTTGATTTTCTTTTTATCCTTCTGCATATTTTCAAGTTCTTCCCGAACCTCGTCATATTTCCTTTTAAAACGGGTTTGATTGCTGTTATCTTTGTTAATAATATCGCTTTGAAGCGAGCGCAGGGAAATAATGCTTGCCTGAACGGCTTTCTCGTCGTCCGCAAAGTCGGACACAACGGTTTCGCCCAACAGCATTTTTCGGATGGCGGCGGCTTTTTCGGGCGTTTGTTTGTCTATAATTTCTGTAATCTGCGGATTTAAAAGTTTCATTTTTTGAATCATTTCTTCGCGCTCAGTAAAAATAGTTTCTGTTTCATCAACAAGCTCAGCGTCCGTTGACGAAAGGCGGGCGGTCAGCTCGCCGTATCGGGTAAGCAGTGCTTCAAGCTTACCGAATTTTTCGATAAGTAAGTTTATATCGGTTATCATTAAATTTTCTCCCGTTTTTCTAAAACACACAGGGCGGGAAAACCCCGCCTGTGTATTTTTATTTTATCTGATTAAAAAGCTAAATCGCCTGTCCTTGATTCTGCATTTCCTGCAAATCGATTTGTTCTTTAGACATTTTAGAAATCTGCGAAAAAGCGTCTTTCAGCTCGCCCATCATGGCAATAACGCCTTTAAGTTTTTCTGCGTCTTTTTT
>Ga0082212_10001420_pt1 | contig 35242 bp, 15 predicted proteins | sample TergutNt197P3_FD_71548 | JGI IMG/M metagenome (GOLD analysis project Ga0082212, IMG submission 71548) | Neocapritermes taracua P3 segment gut microbial communities from Petit-Saut dam, French Guiana - Nt197 P3 | ecosystem: Host-associated > Arthropoda: Insects > Digestive system > Gut ...
TTCAAAGCCGCTCATCATGTTATCCGCCTTTATGGAAAAGGCGGGATCAACAGGAGACATCACTCTCAGCCCGGACGACGTTGCAACAATAAGTAAACTCTCCCAAAATAAAGATGAAATCGGACAGGCTATTGCCGGCAGCGCATCTTTTGTAAGCCATGTTACAAAAATATCCGGGGAACTGGAAGCTGTCGCAAACGGCGACCTGACGACGGAAGTTGACCTGATTTCCGAAGCGGATACGATGGGAAAATCACTGAAATACATGGTTGACAACCTCAACCGTATGTTTATGGAAATAAATGAATCCACAAGCCAGGTATCAGCCGAATCCAGGCAATTGGCCGACGGCGCGCAGACCCTGGCACAAGGCGCGACAGAACAAGCCGCATCCATAGTGGAACTGTCAGGCACCGTCGCGCAAATAGCGGAAAAAACCAGAGTCAACGCCGAAACAGCCAATAAAACCGCTAAACTGGCGGAATCCATAATAGGCGACGCTGAAAAGGGCAGCCGCCAAATGGATGAAATGATGATCGCTGTTCAGGAGATCAACCAGGCCAGCCAGAACATTAGTAAGGTCATAAAGGTCATCGACGACATAGCTTTCCAGACAAATATATTAGCATTAAACGCCGCTGTGGAAGCTGCCCGCGCGGGGCAGCACGGAAAGGGATTTGCGGTTGTGGCGGAGGAAGTTCGGAATCTGGCGTCAAAGAGCGCGGAAGCCGCAAAGGAAACCGGCGCAATGATAGAAAACTCCATGGAAAAAGCCACGTTGGGAGCACAAATAGCAGGCGAGACCGCGGCAAGCCTGAAGAACATAGTGGCAGGGATCAATGAGAGCAGCCGTTTCATCAGAGAAATCGCGCAGTCGTCTGAAGAACAGTCACTGGGCATAAGCAATATCAACGTCGGGATCGATCAGGTGGCGCAAGTCGTGCAGCAAAACAGCGCAACCGCGGAAGAAAGCGCCGCCGCTTCCGAAGAAATGAACGGACAGTCCGATGCGCTGCAACAGTTGATCGCACAGTTTAAGCTTAAAGACGAAACGTCGGCGTATCAGAGCCTGCCGCCGGCGGAAACCTCATGGAAATAGCCCGGAAGGCGATTATGATAACCCTGATATCGCGGCCTTGCTCCTGACGTCACCAATTCTCAACCTGATCCCGGGTTTCCGCCGGGGTCAGGTTTTTTCTCCTGACGCCAATTATCACAAGCAGGACTGTAACAACAAAGCATGGGAAGATATTAATGAAACGGAGGAAAAATGTCGGCGTTTCATTCGTGAATAAGTTAACATAATGGTTTATGATCGGGTTGGCTACGACTCCTCCGAGGAAAACTGCGATCGCCGCTTTAAACCACCAACTAATCCTAACAAACCGGAACAGTAAATATATTAGCCATATTAAGGGCACGCCTACTATGGCGGACGGTATTCCGATTCCAATAAACCAGTTATCGACCGGTGTGATTTTCTCCAGAAGGAACATAAATGGCATAACAAAGATCATAAAAGAGCATAAAGTGAACGGTATGCCGAGTTTTTTTACGACTAATGGCGTCAGAACCAGCCATCCGAAAGGAACCGATAAGAGGGGGTACAGCGCCCATGTGACCGACCGGTCTATCGCAAAATTCACGATAAGGCAGGTAAGGATCGCGACAAGACATGCGATAGAAAAGATTTTAAAAATCAGTTTTCCGATATCATCAATATATTTATTTTTCACCGGTACACCTCGCTCCGGGGCCGACGGCCCCTTATTTATGGCAGCGGAGAAAGATTATGAGCTGCTGTTTAGTGCCGGTGAGGAAGGCGTCTTTCGGGCGCAAGGCACTGACTATTTGCGAACATGATCAATGCCATGTGTTTCTTCCCGCCGGCAGGGCATTGTCAGCCCCACTGCCAAACATATTTAAACAAATTATACTGAACTTTCAGTGTAAGTAAAACTAAAATTCGATTAAATTTAGATACAGTACCATAAAATTGCTGGATTACAAACACCGGCGGTGATATACTACAAAAAAGGAAGCATAATATATACAGATCGGAGACCCGGTATGGAAATTACTGCCCTGGTTGAAAATAAATCGAATTGCAGGTTAAAACCAAAACATGGCTTAGCGCTTTATATCGAAACGCCTAAACATAAGATCCTCTTTGACGTCGGCCCCGATGAAACGATTTTTGAAAACAGCGAAAAACTCGGCGTCGATCTATCGGAAGCGGATACCGTAATACTTTCGCACGGGCATTACGACCACGGCGGCGCGTTGGGTATGTTTCTGAAAATCAATCACAGCGCAAAAGTATACGCGCAAAGAAAGGCGTTTGAGAAACACTACTCAAAACGCCTGTTTGCAAAGGTGGATGTGAGCGTTGATCCGGAACTGCAGACACACCCGCAAGTCGTTTTGCTGGAAGGCGACTATACGATCGACGACGAACTGACGCTGTTCGTCACGCCTGATATTGAAAAATGCTACTCGGGAGCGAATAAAACGCTGTACACCTCTTCCGGCAAAGACGATTTCTCGCATGAGCAAAACCTGATCATTACGGGCGACACAAACGTCCTGATTTTGGGATGCGGCCATGCCGGCGTCGTAAATATACTGGAAAAAGCTGTGAGGTACAATCCACGGGTTTGTGTCGGCGGATATCACTTATGGAATCCCGTAACTAAAAAGACAGTTCCGAATGAACTGCTTGAACGTATCGCCCTGGAACTGGGAAAATATGATATACGTTATTATACTTGCCACTGCACAGGACAGGAAGCATTCATGAAATTTGCAGAAACTCTGCCGGATATGAACTATCTGTCCTGTGGCGAAAAAATCGAGTTGTAAGTCTGGTTCTGCCGTACCATGGTTTCTCTGAGAACTAACAACACCAATGAAGGGCCGCAGCCATTGTGAAACCTGTTAAGCGTAAAAAAAGAATTAAGCAAAAAAGCTTGTTTGAAAAGTACTTGCAAACGCTTACAGAAACACAAGCAGAAGCTGTGCTGTCTTATTTCGCGGAGTTCAGCGCCCATAACAGCCTGCCGCATGCGGAAAAGCAAAAAATGCGCGAAGATTTCGAAAACGCCCTTCTTTACTATGACTCCGACGGCATCCCGCTTGAAAACGCGCTGGAACGGCTCCGCATAAAAAACCTCGGCGGTTTTTACATAAGGCCGCCCATCCTTTGGTACCCGCTCGACGACGCCGCGAAAATTTATCCGTTGTCTCTGAAACACGGGCAGATGTCACTGTTCAGGCTTTCGGTATATTTCAAGGAAGCTGTAACGCCTGAAATACTGAGGATAGCGCTTGCATTCACAATAAAAAGATTTCCGTCTTTCGCGACTACTGTGAAAAAGGGCTTCTTCTGGCACTATCTGGACACGGCAAAACGCAGATACGCAATTCAGGAGGAACATGACATACCCTGCAGACCTCTGAACATCTCGCGAAGCAGTTCACAATCATTCCGGGTGCTCCACTATCGCAACCGGATCAGCGTGGAATTTTTTCACATCCTTACCGACGGGACCGGCGGTATGGTTTTCCTGAAGACATTAGTAGCCGAATACCTGAAACTACTCGGCGCGGAGCCGGAAACGGATGAGCAGATCCTTGACGTAAACGAAGCGCCTTCCCAAAGCGAGACCGCAAACGAGTTCTGCCGCGCGGATAAAACGGAAACGGTCTCCGGGTTCATCGGAAAACCGGCAGTACAGATGAGCGGGAAGCTGTCTAAAAACAAACCCTGCCGTATCCTGCACTTTAAAATGGACGCCCGGAGCCTGAGTCAAGCCGCAAAGAGGAGGAACGCGACTATAACGGCGTATCTTCTTGCTCAAATGTTTTTAGCGGGAAAACATGCCACAGACGAACTCGAAGGCAGCATGAATATTCAACTGCCGGTCAACATGCGAAAATTCTACCCGTCAGATACGCTGCGCAATTTTTCAATGTACTGCGGCATAAAGCTGCCGCTTCAGGATATCACAGACGCCGATTCGATCATACCGGAAATCACTCTCCAAATAGAGCAAAAAGCCTCCAGGCTGAGTATGAGCGAAATGCTGAACATGACGACACGGATGGTCGGCGCGATGAGGTATGTACCACTGTTTATCAAAGCCCCGGGAGCCAGGTTCGGGTATGGTTTTTTGGGAGATAAAATATTTTCCAACACCTTGTCAAACCTGGGCGTCGTATCGATGCCGCCCGGATTTACGGAACATATCGACAGCATGGATTTTGTGCTTGGCGGCGCGCTCACTAACAGGGCAAGCTGTTCCGTCGTGACGTTTAACGACACAGCGACGTTTTCGATATCGAAATGCACCGCGGATCCGTCCTTTGAGGAGAGGTTGTATGCTTTGCTCGCCGGGGACGGAGTAACTCCTGTTGTTGAGGGGAGCGAACTATATGAAGATTGAAATAACATACCCGTCAAAAACTTCACGCATGCCGGGCCGGCGCGAGCTGATCGGGTGGGCTAAATGGCCGTTTCTTTTTGCAGCGTATATCTGCCCGGTCCTGAATATCGCTACAGGGGGCAAAGCGTGGAGTGTCATAATACTCTGGTCACTGTGGATACTCTGGTCTTTTTCTTTATCACCGGATCTTGTTGAGATAAACCGTATAAGCTTGTTTGTGAAATTTGTCGCTAACGCTGCAATATTGCTGATACTGATAGATGTGCTGCTTTCTCCGGGGTGGGCGGTCGAAGTTGTTCCTATAGTCTGTTTCGCTGGCTTAACTGTCGCCGGTATTCTCTTTTTTACCGACATAGGCAGGCAGAAGCAGAATATGATGCCCATGCTAATGCTGATAGTCATCGCATTTATCGCTTCAATTATAGGTATGATAATCTGGAGAAAGCACGAAGCCATTTGGGCTATGGCGTTAATGGGCGCTTTCGCGCTGGCGCTGCTTGTCGGAGGGGCTTCAGTAATGGGGCGTGATTTCATGCGTGAGATAAAAAAACGTTTTCACACTGAATGAAAAGTTCAATGTAACGCTCGTGTGACATGTATATTTTATTCTGGAAGTTGAAAAGTTAGCCTGATTTTGATAGAATACTTTGACAAACTTAGCACTTCGCGCATTGGCGCCTTTTGTGGGAGGGAGCTTTTTTGAAACGCGCTAAGGTTTTCCGCAATGTTCTGATCATCATTATTGCCTCGCTCATTGTTCTCGGGGCGCTGCCTGTGCGCCCGGCGGATGCAGGCAGACCTTCCGCCTGGGCGGAAACAGGGGTCGAGCGCGCGGTATCGCTTGGACTCGTGCCGGCGGTCATGCAGGCCCGCTACACTGAGCCTGTAACACGCGCGGAGTTTTGCGCTGCGGCTGTCAGGGTATTTGAGATAGCGTCCGGAAATGCCATAGTTTTCAGGATGGCTTTCCGGGATACCAATGATGTCAACGTACAGAAAATGGGCGGCCTGGGTGTGCTTAACGGCAGAGGCGACAGCATATTTGCACCGAACGACCGGCTGACCCGTCAGGAATCCGCTGCCATTTTGGCGCGCCTGATGGAAAAACTTAACGTACCCCTTGCACAGGCGCCTTCCGGATTTGCGGACAACGCCGATATAGCGGCCTGGGCGCGTGAAGCAGTCGGTCAGATGCAGGCGTCCGGGATAATGAACGGTACGGGCAATAATCAATTCAAGCCGCATGACCCATACAGCATTGAGCAAGCTATTGTTACGCTGCTGAAAGTGTACGACCTGGCAATAGAAGTCAAGTTCGCGGAGATCGCCGATGCTGCCGTACCGCTGGCTGCGTTTTTTGACCTTGACGAAGGCTCTGATCTGAAGCTGCTTGCGGCTGATATAGTGGACCTCGTAAACGCCGAGCGCGTCAATGCGGGGATTTCGCCGCTTATAGGTATGCAACTTCTGAACGCGGCTGCCGTCGCGCGCGCCGCCGAATGCGAGTCGTTATACTCCCACACCCGTCCGGACGGCAGGCGGTTTGATACGGTATGGGATGACTTGAACATATCTTCCAGAGGAAGAGGGGAGAATCTCGACGCCGGGGTAGACTCCGCGCGGGAAGTCGTACAAAGATGGGTTGACTCGCCGACCCACAAAGAGTGTATGATGGAACCCACGTGGGAAAAGGTGGGCGCAGGCGTCCACCGCGGCGCCGACGGCACGTTGTATTGGGCTGTGCTGTTTATGGCATAGAGTTATAACCAATTAACACAAATGAAAGGACTGGACGCAACAATGCCTATGTTAGAAGAAAGACAAAAACGCATAGACGATGCGATCTCACTGAGAGAACCAGACCGGGTGCCGATAACAGCTCCCGGGCAATGCTACGCTATTTACAATGCAGGCTATACGACTGCTGACGCGGTGTATGACTTTGACGTCTACGCTGAATCAATGATAAAATACGCGACCCAATATGAGCCGGATGCGGTAAAAAGCTGCATAAACGTGCCGGGGCAGGGCCCGGCGATGGAATTGTTCAAGCCAAAAAATATCGTCTGGCCGGGGGCTCCGGACGGACGTATCAGCAAGGACTCCATACAGCAATTCATAGAGTACGCCGTCCTTCTGGAAGAGGATATGGATCACTTCATGGAAGATCACACAGGCTGGCTTCTTCAGAAGGGATATCCGGCGATATCAGAACTTCTGGAGCCGATTGCGCAGTGGGATTTTACCAGATACAATATTGATTATAACTTCGTCCCGCTTGTCCAGATGCTTTCGACTCCGGCTTCGAGAGAAATGATGCAGACGATCTGGAAGGTCTCGGATATACTGACCGAGATCAGTAAAAAAAGTGTGGAGCTAAACAAGAAAATGACCGGGTTAGGCTTTCCCGTTCCCATCAGAGGGCGTGCTTTGACCCCGTTTGATACATACAGTGATTTCTACAGGGGCACGCTTGACACGATGATGGATCTCTATGAACACCCCGAGGTCATAATCAGGTTCCTCGACAGTAATGTTGAAAATGTTCTGCTGAACATAACAAATCAGGCTAAGGCTGCTCCCGGGAAATGGGTGTTTATTCCTCTGCACAAAGGTATGGATTCATTCCTGACCGACGATCAGTACAAGGATTACTATTGGAAATACCTCCGGAGAATGATCCACCACATCATAGACTCGGGGATGGTTCCATATGTATACACAGAGGGACCGTACAACTCCAGGCTAAAGTATCTGTCCGACGTACCGAGAGGCAAGGTGATTTACAGCTTTGAGGAAGTCGACCCCGTCGCCGCTAAACAACAACTCGGTGATACTGCCTGCATATTAGGCGTGTTCCCTGTCTATCTCCTGCACTACGGAACTAAGCAGCAGGTAATCGACGAAGCGAAGCGCCTGATCGATATCCTTGCTCCCGGGGGCGGTTATATCTTCTCAACCGGCGCCGGGCATGACCATGCTATACCTGAAAATGTTGAGGCAATGTTCGACACTGTAAAAACATATGGAAAGAAGTAAGACGAGATTTCCGGAGTGATATAGTTCAGGGCTGCAGCGAAGTGCTGCAGCCCTGAGTTTTTTTGAAGCAGGATATCTGACTCACAGGCTATTATGTGCGCGTCATCCGAGAAGCCTTGGCAGGAACAAACTGATTTCCGGTATATAAGTGACGAGCACGAGCGCAATAAGATAGCAAAACACATAGGGTATGCACCCTCTTGCAATGAAACCGATAGGGCGCTCCAGTACACTGGACGCGACAAACAAACTCAATCCGAAAGGCGGCGTAAACATACCGATTGCAAGATTGACCGCGAAAATCACGCCTATATGGATAATATCGATCCCAAGCGCGAGTCCGACGGGAGCAACCAGCGGGACAACGATCAGCATCGCCCCTGCGGGGTCAATGAAGCAGCCCAATATGAGCAGCAATACATTCAGAATCAACAGGTATGTGAGCGGAGTCAAGCCTGCCATAGCCGACTGAAGCACTACAGGAGCTTGCGTGACCGTGAGCGCCTGCGAAAAAACATTACTTGCTGCCGTTAAGATGTATACCGTTCCGACGGTCTTCGCTGAGCTCAGAAGTATTGAAGGCAGCTGGCGCGGCTTTATGTCGCGGATAACGACCAGCGAAACGATCAGGGCATATATAGTGGCAATAGCTCCGGCTTCGGTCGGGGAGCAGACGCCTCCATATATCCCGCCCAGTATGATCACAGGCAGAAGCAGAGCGGGAATACCCTGCTTTATTGCCGCCCTCCGTTCTCCCGGAATTCTTGTGGCGTCCGACGCAGCTTTACGATATTTGACAAAAAGATATACTCCGTTTATCAGAGCGATGAGAATGCCGGGTACGAGCCCTGCAATGAACAGCTTTGCTACAGAGGTTTCCGTTATCAGTCCGAATATTATCATAGTCATCGCCGGCGGGATGATCGGGCTCAGCGAAGCCGAGGATGTGATAAGCCCTGCGGCTTCTCTTTCGCCGTAGACCTTACGCAGCGGATCCCAAAGAATCTTTCCGAAAGTACCGGTGGCAGCGGGCGCGGAACCTGAAATCGCGCCGAATATCGCGTTTGCCCCAACGCACGAAACGGCAAGCCCGCCGGGGATTTTTTTCAGGAAAACATTTACAAACTCAACAAGCCGCTTGCCCAGCGAGCCTGTCGCCATCAGATTGCCCGCCAGAACAAAGAATGGAATCGCCAGCAAACTGTTCTTTGTTAAGGCTTCGAACATCCCGGTAAACATATTTTGCAGCGGCATATGATTCACAAATACCTGAAGATATATCGTGCATGTGAGCATGACCGCATAGATTGGAAATCCAAACGCCATCAGAGCCACAAAAATCAATATTACAGGAAGCGCTACAGTCAAAAACATTTATAACGGCCTCCTTTTATTGAATATCAGGATACAAAGCCAGCCGATTATAGCAAAAACGAAGCAGAGTGTTGTTACCCCAAATAGAATATCCTTTGGAATTTTAAGTACATTGCTTGCGGATTTGTACCTGTATGCAACCATTGTAACGCGCCATCCGTAGAAAACCAGTGTTCCGCATATCCCCATAGTAAATATTCCGCGGATAATATAGACGATTTTTTTCAGTTTTTCGTTTTTGGACACTGTATCGAAAATATCGATCCTTAGATGCCCGTTTTTCGCTTCGATGATCGGGAACATCAAAAACGCCACCAGAAGTATTGAATATGAGCACAGTTCTTCACTTCCGAAAATCACATACCTGAATACATACCGCGAGATAGCGTTGATCGTCGTTAATACCGTGGCAATACTATAAAAAATAACAACCGCCACACGTAAACCTTTATGCAGCCCCTCGAGGCCCTTTATTGCCATGCTTTCTCTCCTTTCGATACCCGGAACTTTCAGAAAGGCCGCGGAGACTTAGGTAGAGTGCACAAGGAACTTTATACTCCTTGTGCACTCTCAACTCGTCAGCCTTCTTCCGCCATTAGTTTTACTGCCAGGTCGCAAAGCGGGCGCGCGGAGGGGACCTCGTTGAGGAATTTATCTACCAACGGCTCGACCAGCGCCCTGGCCCTGCTTGTAAACTCGCTGTCGGTATATACAACTGTCATACCGTCAGCATTGATCAGTTCCTGGGTAGTGTCTTCAATGGTTTGGATGCAAATCGGGTAATGTATCTCTTCGCCGGAGCGGGCCAGCGCTTCATATAAGATTTCCCTTAAATCTGCCGGCAGAGAGTCGGCGAAAGCTTTACTCGTCATAAGGACGTTTGTCGTGAAGTTCATTGGCTCAGAGAACAACAGCAGATTCTTTGCCGACTCATACAGTTTCTGCGGGGCTAAAAGAGTGGGGCCTATGTATGCCGCGTCGACCGTCCTCTGCTGCATACCGACGGCCAGATCGCCGGTGTCAAAGTTTACCGGCGCTGCGCCAAGTGCACTTAGCGCATCGACAATACGGGTGTTCGGGTTGCACCAAACTTTCAACCCTTTAAAGTCGTCAACAGAGGAAACGGGTTTCGATGCAAGAAGGGCGGAAGTCGAACTGATAAGCCAACTGCCGATCACGAAACCCTTTGCTTCAACAAATTCATTGAGCATCTCGTGGAATCCGTTACCAGGTGTTTTACAGAACCGGTATGCCTGGTCTCCGTAGTTGAAGTACATCGGCAAACCTAAAATTCCGAGTTCGGGAACAGAAGATTCAAAGTAGTTCGACGGTATGCATACACCGTCTACGCTGCCATCCTGCAACCCCTGGATCATCTGCGCAGCATTGCCCAGCGTACCGCTGTGGTATGCTTCGACCTTTACACGCCCTCCCGTGGCTTCGGCGATATAGTCGACCAGTGCCAGAATATAGACCGGTTCAGGCGTTGGCGGGGATGATACGGCGCCTATACGCATTGTATAGACTTTGCCATCGCCTGCAGGAGCGGGAGCGGGCGCCGGTGCGGACGATGACGCTCCTGGAGCCGCGGGTGCGGGAGCGGGAGCAGACGACGCTCCCGGAGCTGCGGGTGCTGGTGCGGATGACGCTGCACCGGGAGCTGCGGGAGCAGGCGTATTGTTTCCTGAGTTCCCTCCGCATGCCGCCAGTAACGCAAGCGCCATGATCGCAACAAGAAACAGGGCCAGACCTCTTCTGTAATTTTGCCTCATAAATTCTCCGCCTTTCTTTTTTTGATTTTCATCTTCATTGATCGCCGGTATTTGCGAAATCTCGTAATTTGCTCTATTCAACGGGTACAGTCTGTGGGTTGATTTTGTCAGCCTGTGTTAGAATCCCTGTTCTTGAAATTCTCTTCTATCCGGTAGATAGTCTTTCTTGCAAAAATCGCAATAAATATAGCGATGACAAGTGGAATGATCATAATGTTCCACATGACCGGGTAACCAAACGACTGTGCAATTATTCCGGCGAGATTTGTGCCTGCCAGAACGCCTATATCCATGAAGATATAGTTCGTCGAACTTCCGGCGCCCCGACGCTCGTTTGGAACGCTTTTCATCGTCAGAGACTGCGATATCGGTACGCACGCTCCAAAACCGAACGCGGCCAGCGTCGCAGCTACGAGAAACATCCAAAGCGTAGTAGAAATGCTAATGAGTATAAGGGCTGCTATGCCTGACAATAATGAAGGAACGAGCGTTTTAATAAGACCGTACTTATCTGCGAGTTTGCCGATCAGTGGCCGCGATAAAAGCATTACAAGCGCGTTGACAGTGAAGTACAAGCCGATGTTTTGCGTGACGTTTTGCTTTTCAGCAAACACGATAAGGAAAGAGTTGATGGCGAATATCACCATATACAGGAGCGCTTGCAGCGACGAAGGTAAGAACGCTTCTTTGGCTAATATGTTTCCAAAAGTTATTTTGAGTTTTTTTGTACGTGTATATTTACTCTTGATCTGTGAAGTCAGCAAAGCCGCAAACAGCGTGACTACGGCGCTGATTATATATGCTATCCTGTAACTGAACCAGCCGAGTAATTCGAGCGCGACCAACGGACCAAGCGCCTGGGCTACGACCAGTCCCAGCGAATAATACCCGATACCGCTCGCATATTTTTCTTTTGGTATCGTATCTGCGACCATAGCCAGGCAGCATGCGTTTATAAAGGCCATAGTGACGCCCTGAAGCAGTCTGAAAACCATAAGCATATTAAAAGTTTCCGACATGCCAAATCCGAAAAATGCCGCAGCCAGCCCGATCAAGGCTATCATGACTATGTATTTTTTATTATATGTGTCCATGATAGGGCCGGCGATCAGTCTCAACAAGAGTGAAGTGAAAGTAAAGGCACTCATCAGCAACCCGATTATAGCCGCCTGCATTCCGAGGGCGTCAACATATTTTGGCAGCAATGCGTTTGTCATGTATTGACACAGATTCATTACCGCGTTTGCCAGCAGAATACTGCAAAATGCTGCATTCCATATCTTCGTCGGGAGGGCGTCCGGCTGCCTGGCGTCTTTATCCATATCCACTTTTCTACTCATTCTTGTTTTGTACCCTTCCTTTACCACAGTGCCGGGGCGCGCCCCGGGTAAAAAGGAATCCAGCCTGAATGCCCGTAATGGTAGAGCCGCGTCTGCAAAGGCCGGGCGGCGCATCATCAGCTACAAGTCAAGCTTAAATAAATCGATAGCGTTCAGTCTGCCTATCTTGTTACGGTCGGTTTCGCTTATTGGACAAGCGTCAAACCATGTGCACGCTTCGCTGACGTCCTCAAACGGATAATCAGTCGCAAAGAGTATACGGTCTACGCCCATTTGCAGCATAGTGCACAGCAGCGGCGGAAGATGGAACTGACCGCTGGTCGTGACCCACACATTTTCGCTGAGATATTGGTCTATCGGTTTTTTTGCCGGCATGCCGCGGCTGCGTTTTTGCAGGAAGTGGGCGCAGCGCCAAATGAGGAAAGGAAGGCCCTCTCCCAAATGGCCCAGTACGAGTTTCAGTTTCGGATATTTGTCAAACAACCCGCTGCACATAAGCCTCAGCGTGTGGGTGGCGGTTTCCACACCGAATGTCCACGGCGCTCCGTGCAGCCAGTAGTGACCTTCGGTCTGTCCGTCATTGCAGGGCATAGGCTCACGAGGGTGTAAATAGAACGGGATGTCCATCTTTTCGACCTCTGCCCAGAAATCAAGATACATCGGGTCGTCAAGGTACTTGTAAGTATCGAAGTCGCCGATCTGGGAATAACCGTTTACCAGAACGCCTACGAACCCGAGTTCATCGACAGCTCGGTGCATCTCCTTAATTGCCTCGTCGGGGTCCTGGAGCGGCAGGGCGGCAAAGCCTCTGAACCGGTTCTGCTTTTTTTCAATGGCGTCGGCTAGTCTGTCGTTTGCGAGTTTCGAAATATCGATCGCCTTTTGCACCTCATAGATTTCCTGAATAGCCGGACAGTTCAGCGACAGTATCATTATGTCCATGCCGTACTCGTCCATCTCTTTCAGTCTGAGATCTAAAAGGTCGAGCAACCTGGTTGTGCGCATGTCGGTCTGGCCGATAAAATCCTTGAAATATTCCAGAGCGCCCCCCAGTGTTTCAGGTATTGCGAAATGTTCTTCCAGTCCTATTTTGTGTAACATTTAAAATTATAACTCCTTTTCAACAAAGTTTTTCAATAACGCGATAAAATAAAAAACACAAGCACTTTGTTTGTGAACAATGATCGCTCGTGTTTACACTATTTCATCCGCAACAACCCCTTTTAAATCAAGTTCTCTCGAAATCAAGGAATGGGCGTACTACTATCATTTTTCAGTGGCCTATCGGGCTTTATTAATACTTCCTGACACTATTATGATTCTTTTTGCCAAAGTCTCCCGCTTTTGTATATATACTAATATGACCGCGCTAATAAGTCAACAACATTCCGTTAACGTTTCGTTCAGTTTTTTTCCTAAACGTGATATAATAGTCAAAATACAAGAAGGTTAACCAAAGGGGATGAGCAATATGCAATTCATCGAGTTTCCGAAAGTTGATTTGAAAATTGAAGGCATGGACGGCATACGGATCCCGAAATTTGTCAAAATCAGGCAGAAATATGATAAGACTTGCATAACCGACACTGCGGCGCATATACGCAGCCAGTTGAAGACTAACATCTCCGCTCCGGAAGAATTTCACGGCAGGAACTTGTGCATAACAGTCGGCAGCCGCGGCATACCGGAACTCGACGTCATAGTCAGGACGATAGTTAATGAACTAAAAAAGTGGGGAGCGCATCCGCACATCATCCCCGCTATGGGCAGTCACGGCGGCGCCACCGCCGAGGGGCAGCGCGAACTGATCGCGGCTTACGGCATAACCGAAGAAGCGATGGGTGCTCCTGTAATATCATCAATGGACGTCGTACAAGTAGGAAACCTGCCGGATGGCACGCCGGTTTTCTGCGATAAATTCGCGGCGGAATCCGACGGTGTTGTCGTATTGAATAAAGTCAAACCGCACACAGACTTTCGCGCGAAGCATGAAAGCGGACTGGCGAAGATGCTGGCTATAGGACTCGCAAACCACGCGGGCGCATCGCAGTTCCATATGAGAGGATTCCCGTCGTTTCCGGAACGCATCCCCCAGGCCTGCCGGGTGATGCTCGACAATGTCCCGATCGCATTTGGAGTAGGCATCGTTCAAAACGCATATGACGCGGTCAGTCGCATAGAGGTGGTTGAAAAGCATCATTTTCTCGAAAAGGACGCCGAACTGCAACTGGTCGCAAAAGCCAGCCTGGCAAATTTTAAGCTGAACGACATAGACGTCCTGGTGATCGACGAAATAGGCAAGAATATCAGCGGCAACGGTGCGGATCCGAATATCACCGGACGCGGCAGTTCTCCGGGTTTCGAGGATATTTTAAACCTGAAAAAGCTGTTTATACGAGGTTTGACAAAAGAAACCAACCACAGCGGCTGCGGCATCAGCGATGCGGATATCACGACGCGGCGCTGCCTTAACAGCATTGATTTTGAAGCCACCTGGATAAACGTAGTAACATCGACGATGATGGCCGGCGGAAGGATTCCGATGTATCAGGAAAACGACCGCGACGCATTGCTGCTCGCGATCCGTACATGTAATAATACCGACTTTCTCGAACCTCGGATCATTCGCATCAAAAACACGCTGAGTATGGAATACATCGAGGTATCCGAGGCGTTTGCCGATGAATGCGACTCGCACCCTGACATAGACGTGGTCTCTGAGCCGTATGAACTCAAGTTTGACGCTGAAGGCTTCATGATTTGATCAGCGTTTATACGGACACTGCGGAACGGTCAGACTTCTATTTCTAGCCAGACGGGGCAGTGGTCGCTGCCGTAAACATCAGGATAGATACCGGCGTCCGCTACTTTATCCGTCAACCTGTCGGAACCCAGAAAGTAGTCAATGCGCCACCCGATATTCTTCTCTCGCACGCCAGGCCTGTACGACCACCAGGTATAGGCGTCGCGCTTTTCGGGATATAAACGGCGAAAGAAATCCGTGAATCCGGCGCCCAGCAGTTCGGTCATCTTGTCGCGTTCTTCCCGTGTAAACCCGGCGTTTCGTTCGTTGGATTTAGCGTTCTTTATGTCGATTTCTTCATGGGCGCAATTCATATCCCCGCAGATTATTACAGGTTTTATCTTGTCAAGGCTGATAACAAAATCGCGGAAATCGTCCTCCCATTTCATCCGGTATGGAAGCCTCAGGAGTTCATTTTGGGAGTTAGGCACGTAAACGTTTACCAGGTAGAACGTGTCATACTCCAGTGTAATGATACGACCCTCGTGGTCGTGTTCGTCTATATCCATTCCGCAGGCGGCGTCAAGCGGCGCCTTTTTTGTGAACACAGCCGTACCGGAGTACCCCTTTTTATCGGCGCTCAGCCAGTATTCGTGATAACCTGTGAACTCGACTTCGGATTGTGAGCGCTCCATCTTTATTTCCTGCAGGCAAAATACATCCGCGTCGATCTGCGCAAATTTCTCCATGAAACCTTTCTTGATACAAGCCCTCAATCCGTTTACATTCCACGAAACAAGTTTCAAACTTCCTCCAATCCTTTCTCCGCTATGGGGATCATCATGCCTTTGTGTAAAGAATATGCATTACTTTTTCACGTATGTCAAGAGAATCTACATTTTTCCTTGACATAACATAATCGAGCGAATAGACTGAGTGTAACCTGATATTTAGGGGAGGGGCAGGTTTGAAAGCAAGCTTTAAACAGGTTTTTGTATCTGCCCGGTGAAGAAACCCGGCGGGTATAGTTTTACAGCCGACACAAACTCCCGACCAAGGAAGGAATGATTCTATCTATGATCAGTTCAATGAAGGACGCGTTTTCAACTAAAGGGAAAAACGTACTCATAACAGGCGGACACGCAGGTATCGGACTGGGTATTTCCAGAGCATTTGCAGAAATGGGTTCAAACATCATCATTATGGGCAGGCGCAAAGAAGAGGGGGAACGCGTCGCTGCGGAAATCGGAAAAGAATTCGGCGTGAAAGCAAAGTTCTATACAGGGGATCTGACTGTCGACGGAGACCCGGCGCGCGTCATTGACGAAGCTTTTGCGGAATTCGGCTCCATAGACGTGCTTGTCAACAACTCAGGTCTTGTACGGTGGTTCGAGTCCATCGAGGCGGATAAGAATGATTTCGCCGATTGGCACGACGTAATAAAACTTGACATGACAGCCATTTTTATCATGTCCGTGTTTGCCGCCAAGAAAATGCGGGACGCAGGAGGCGGCGTCATCATCAACATAACGTCCAACGCAGGCGAGATCGTGAACACGCCGCAAACGACCGTCAGCTACAGCGCGTCGAAAGCGGGAGTAAACCATATGACGAGGATGCTGGCGCATGAGTGGGCGCAGTATAAAATACGGGTCAACGCGGTAGCGCCCGGTTACACAGAGAGCAAACTCGGCGGCGCGCAGGACCCTGTTAAATATGAAATGCTTAACACGAAATGGATGGCTGAAACACCGACGCATCGCCGGAATAAACCTATCGAGATCGCCGCGGCTGTAGTGTACCTCGCCTCAGAAGCAGCCGAGCAGATAACGGGAGAGATCATAACCGTCGACGGCGGCTATAAACTTGCGAACTAATAATTTATTACAGGGAGGCAAAAATTATGTATGACCACATGTACATTGATATGGCGGCGCATATCCTGACCCCGAATTTCGCAAAGAAGTATGCACAGTTGGTACCCGCTATTAAAGACCGGATCGAGATGAGGACGCCCGCGGTATCAGATCTGGAAATTCGCATGCGGCTCATGAGCCGGTATCCGAGGGTTCTGCAGGTACTGACTATGGCAAACCTGCCGCTGGAACGCTACGTCGAGAAAACTGCTGACGCAGTTGTGCTGGCAAAAATCGGCAATGACGACCTGGCGGATCTCGTTCTGAGGTACCCGGATAAATTTATGGGAGCGGCGGCAATCGTCCCGATGAACGACGTTGGCGAGGCGTGCAAAGAAGTGGAACGGGCTATAAGAGAATGCGGTCTGCAAGGTATCCAGTTATACACCCGCATAAACGGCGTGCCGGTGGCGGACGCGAAGTTCCGGCCGCTTTTCAAGTTGATGGATGACTTCGGGCTGCCGATATGGATACACCCGACGCTTAACCCGCAGCTTGACCCGGACAACGACATGTTCACCTGGGAATTCGAACTGACAAGCTGCATGCATAAGCTGGTGGTATCCGGGATATTCAAAGAGTTCCCCGACATAAAAATCATAGTCCACCACGCCGGAGCGATGGTGCCGTTCAATACGGGGCGCGTCCACTATACTCTTAATCTGTATCCTCTTCCGTACAAAGGCCTGTCGGAGGACTTCCATAAGTTCTATGTCGACACGGCGATATACGGCAATACGACAGGACTTATGGATTCGTACGCATTTTACGGGGCAAAGAAAATGCTCTACGGGACGGACGCACCGCTGGGGCCGAAGTGGGGAATGATCGAGGGCACGATAGAGTCGATCGAACGTATGGACATTCCCGAAGAGGAAAAGCGTATGATTTTCAAGCAAAACGCGCTGGACCTTTTCAACATGGTTCTCTAACGCAAGCCAGCAGGGGGACGCAAGCAGGGGGCGCAAGCAGGGGGACGGTTCATCTGCTTGCAAGCAGATGAACCGTCCCCCTGCTTGCGCCCCCTGCTTGCGTCCCCCTGCTGGCTTGCGTTAGAGAACCATGTTGAAAAGGTCCAGCGCGTTTTGCTTGAAAATCATACGCTTTTCCTCTTCGGGAATGTCCATACGTTCGATCGACTCTATCGTGCCCTCGATCATTCCCCACTTCGGCCCCAGCGGTGCGTCCGTCCCGTAGAGCATTTTCTTTGCCCCGTAAAATGCGTACGAATCCATAAGTCCTGTCGTATTGCCGTATATCGCCGTGTCGACATAGAACTTATGGAAGTCCTCCGACAGGCCTTTGTACGGAAGAGGATACAGATTAAGAGTATAGTGGACGCGCCCCGTATTGAACGGCACCATCGCTCCGGCGTGGTGGACTATGATTTTTATGTCGGGGAACTCTTTGAATATCCCGGATACCACCAGCTTATGCATGCAGCTTGTCAGTTCGAATTCCCAGGTGAACATGTCGTTGTCCGGGTCAAGCTGCGGGTTAAGCGTCGGGTGTATCCATATCGGCAGCCCGAAGTCATCCATCAACTTGAAAAGCGGCCGGAACTTCGCGTCCGCCACCGGCACGCCGTTTATGCGGGTGTATAACTGGATACCTTGCAGACCGCATTCTCTTATAGCCCGTTCCACTTCTTTGCACGCCTCGCCAACGTCGTTCATCGGGACGATTGCCGCCGCTCCCATAAATTTATCCGGGTACCTCAGAACGAGATCCGCCAGGTCGTCATTGCCGATTTTTGCCAGCACAACTGCGTCAGCAGTTTTCTCGACGTAGCGTTCCAGCGGCAGGTTTGCCATAGTCAGTACCTGCAGAACCCTCGGATACCGGCTCATGAGCCGCATGCGAATTTCCAGATCTGATACCGCGGGCGTCCTCATCTCGATCCGGTCTTTAATAGCGGGTACCAACTGTGCATACTTCTTTGCGAAATTCGGGGTCAGGATATGCGCCGCCATATCAATGTACATGTGGTCATACATAATTTTTGCCTCCCTGTAATAAATTATTAGTTCGCAAGTTTATAGCCGCCGTCGACGGTTATGATCTCTCCCGTTATCTGCTCGGCTGCTTCTGAGGCGAGGTACACTACAGCCGCGGCGATCTCGATAGGTTTATTCCGGCGATGCGTCGGTGTTTCAGCCATCCATTTCGTGTTAAGCATTTCATATTTAACAGGGTCCTGCGCGCCGCCGAGTTTGCTCTCTGTGTAACCGGGCGCTACCGCGTTGACCCGTATTTTATACTGCGCCCACTCATGCGCCAGCATCCTCGTCATATGGTTTACTCCCGCTTTCGACGCGCTGTAGCTGACGGTCGTTTGCGGCGTGTTCACGATCTCGCCTGCGTTGGACGTTATGTTGATGATGACGCCGCCTCCTGCGTCCCGCATTTTCTTGGCGGCAAACACGGACATGATAAAAATGGCTGTCATGTCAAGTTTTATTACGTCGTGCCAATCGGCGAAATCATTCTTATCCGCCTCGATGGACTCGAACCACCGTACAAGACCTGAGTTGTTGACAAGCACGTCTATGGAGCCGAATTCCGCAAAAGCTTCGTCAATGACGCGCGCCGGGTCTCCGTCGACAGTCAGATCCCCTGTATAGAACTTTGCTTTCACGCCGAATTCTTTTCCGATTTCCGCAGCGACGCGTTCCCCCTCTTCTTTGCGCCTGCCCATAATGATGATGTTTGAACCCATTTCTGCAAATGCTCTGGAAATACCCAGTCCGATACCTGCGTGTCCGCCTGTTATGAGTACGTTTTTCCCTTTAGTTGAAAACGCGTCCTTCATTGAACTGATCATAGATAGAATCATTCCTTCCTTGGTCGGGAGTTTGTGTCGGCTGTAAAACTATACCCGCCGGGTTTCTTCACCGGGCAGATACAAAAACCTGTTTAAAGCTTGCTTTCAAACCTGCCCCTCCCCTAAATATCAGGTTACACTCAGTCTATTCGCTCGATTATGTTATGTCAAGGAAAAATGTAGATTCTCTTGACATACGTGAAAAAGTAATGCATATTCTTTACACAAAGGCATGATGATCCCCATAGCGGAGAAAGGATTGGAGGAAGTTTGAAACTTGTTTCGTGGAATGTAAACGGATTGAGGGCTTGTATCAAGAAAGGTTTCATGGAGAAATTTGCGCAGATCGACGCGGATGTATTTTGCCTGCAGGAAATAAAGATGGAGCGCTCACAATCCGAAGTCGAGTTCACAGGTTATCACGAATACTGGCTGAGCGCCGATAAAAAGGGGTACTCCGGTACGGCTGTGTTCACAAAAAAGGCGCCGCTTGACGCCGCCTGCGGAATGGATATAGACGAACACGACCACGAGGGTCGTATCATTACACTGGAGTATGACACGTTCTACCTGGTAAACGTTTACGTGCCTAACTCCCAAAATGAACTCCTGAGGCTTCCATACCGGATGAAATGGGAGGACGATTTCCGCGATTTTGTTATCAGCCTTGACAAGATAAAACCTGTAATAATCTGCGGGGATATGAATTGCGCCCATGAAGAAATCGACATAAAGAACGCTAAATCCAACGAACGAAACGCCGGGTTTACACGGGAAGAACGCGACAAGATGACCGAACTGCTGGGCGCCGGATTCACGGATTTCTTTCGCCGTTTATATCCCGAAAAGCGCGACGCCTATACCTGGTGGTCGTACAGGCCTGGCGTGCGAGAGAAGAATATCGGGTGGCGCATTGACTACTTTCTGGGTTCCGACAGGTTGACGGATAAAGTAGCGGACGCCGGTATCTATCCTGATGTTTACGGCAGCGACCACTGCCCCGTCTGGCTAGAAATAGAAGTCTGACCGTTCCGCAGTGTCCGTATAAACGCTGATCAAATCATGAAGCCTTCAGCGTCAAACTTGAGTTCATACGGCTCAGAGACCACGTCTATGTCAGGGTGCGAGTCGCATTCATCGGCAAACGCCTCGGATACCTCGATGTATTCCATACTCAGCGTGTTTTTGATGCGAATGATCCGAGGTTCGAGAAAGTCGGTATTATTACATGTACGGATCGCGAGCAGCAATGCGTCGCGGTCGTTTTCCTGATACATCGGAATCCTTCCGCCGGCCATCATCGTCGATGTTACTACGTTTATCCAGGTGGCTTCAAAATCAATGCTGTTAAGGCAGCGCCGCGTCGTGATATCCGCATCGCTGATGCCGCAGCCGCTGTGGTTGGTTTCTTTTGTCAAACCTCGTATAAACAGCTTTTTCAGGTTTAAAATATCCTCGAAACCCGGAGAACTGCCGCGTCCGGTGATATTCGGATCCGCACCGTTGCCGCTGATATTCTTGCCTATTTCGTCGATCACCAGGACGTCTATGTCGTTCAGCTTAAAATTTGCCAGGCTGGCTTTTGCGACCAGTTGCAGTTCGGCGTCCTTTTCGAGAAAATGATGCTTTTCAACCACCTCTATGCGACTGACCGCGTCATATGCGTTTTGAACGATGCCTACTCCAAATGCGATCGGGACATTGTCGAGCATCACCCGGCAGGCCTGGGGGATGCGTTCCGGAAACGACGGGAATCCTCTCATATGGAACTGCGATGCGCCCGCGTGGTTTGCGAGTCCTATAGCCAGCATCTTCGCCAGTCCGCTTTCATGCTTCGCGCGAAAGTCTGTGTGCGGTTTGACTTTATTCAATACGACAACACCGTCGGATTCCGCCGCGAATTTATCGCAGAAAACCGGCGTGCCATCCGGCAGGTTTCCTACTTGTACGACGTCCATTGATGATATTACAGGAGCACCCATCGCTTCTTCGGTTATGCCGTAAGCCGCGATCAGTTCGCGCTGCCCCTCGGCGGTGGCGCCGCCGTGACTGCCCATAGCGGGGATGATGTGCGGATGCGCTCCCCACTTTTTTAGTTCATTAACTATCGTCCTGACTATGACGTCGAGTTCCGGTATGCCGCGGCTGCCGACTGTTATGCACAAGTTCCTGCCGTGAAATTCTTCCGGAGCGGAGATGTTAGTCTTCAACTGGCTGCGTATATGCGCCGCAGTGTCGGTTATGCAAGTCTTATCATATTTCTGCCTGATTTTGACAAATTTCGGGATCCGTATGCCGTCCATGCCTTCAATTTTCAAATCAACTTTCGGAAACTCGATGAATTGCATATTGCTCATCCCCTTTGGTTAACCTTCTTGTATTTTGACTATTATATCACGTTTAGGAAAAAAACTGAACGAAACGTTAACGGAATGTTGTTGACTTATTAGCGCGGTCATATTAGTATATATACAAAAGCGGGAGACTTTGGCAAAAAGAATCATAATAGTGTCAGGAAGTATTAATAAAGCCCGATAGGCCACTGAAAAATGATAGTAGTACGCCCATTCCTTGATTTCGAGAGAACTTGATTTAAAAGGGGTTGTTGCGGATGAAATAGTGTAAACACGAGCGATCATTGTTCACAAACAAAGTGCTTGTGTTTTTTATTTTATCGCGTTATTGAAAAACTTTGTTGAAAAGGAGTTATAATTTTAAATGTTACACAAAATAGGACTGGAAGAACATTTCGCAATACCTGAAACACTGGGGGGCGCTCTGGAATATTTCAAGGATTTTATCGGCCAGACCGACATGCGCACAACCAGGTTGCTCGACCTTTTAGATCTCAGACTGAAAGAGATGGACGAGTACGGCATGGACATAATGATACTGTCGCTGAACTGTCCGGCTATTCAGGAAATCTATGAGGTGCAAAAGGCGATCGATATTTCGAAACTCGCAAACGACAGACTAGCCGACGCCATTGAAAAAAAGCAGAACCGGTTCAGAGGCTTTGCCGCCCTGCCGCTCCAGGACCCCGACGAGGCAATTAAGGAGATGCACCGAGCTGTCGATGAACTCGGGTTCGTAGGCGTTCTGGTAAACGGTTATTCCCAGATCGGCGACTTCGATACTTACAAGTACCTTGACGACCCGATGTATCTTGATTTCTGGGCAGAGGTCGAAAAGATGGACATCCCGTTCTATTTACACCCTCGTGAGCCTATGCCCTGCAATGACGGACAGACCGAAGGTCACTACTGGCTGCACGGAGCGCCGTGGACATTCGGTGTGGAAACCGCCACCCACACGCTGAGGCTTATGTGCAGCGGGTTGTTTGACAAATATCCGAAACTGAAACTCGTACTGGGCCATTTGGGAGAGGGCCTTCCTTTCCTCATTTGGCGCTGCGCCCACTTCCTGCAAAAACGCAGCCGCGGCATGCCGGCAAAAAAACCGATAGACCAATATCTCAGCGAAAATGTGTGGGTCACGACCAGCGGTCAGTTCCATCTTCCGCCGCTGCTGTGCACTATGCTGCAAATGGGCGTAGACCGTATACTCTTTGCGACTGATTATCCGTTTGAGGACGTCAGCGAAGCGTGCACATGGTTTGACGCTTGTCCAATAAGCGAAACCGACCGTAACAAGATAGGCAGACTGAACGCTATCGATTTATTTAAGCTTGACTTGTAGCTGATGATGCGCCGCCCGGCCTTTGCAGACGCGGCTCTACCATTACGGGCATTCAGGCTGGATTCCTTTTTACCCGGGGCGCGCCCCGGCACTGTGGTAAAGGAAGGGTACAAAACAAGAATGAGTAGAAAAGTGGATATGGATAAAGACGCCAGGCAGCCGGACGCCCTCCCGACGAAGATATGGAATGCAGCATTTTGCAGTATTCTGCTGGCAAACGCGGTAATGAATCTGTGTCAATACATGACAAACGCATTGCTGCCAAAATATGTTGACGCCCTCGGAATGCAGGCGGCTATAATCGGGTTGCTGATGAGTGCCTTTACTTTCACTTCACTCTTGTTGAGACTGATCGCCGGCCCTATCATGGACACATATAATAAAAAATACATAGTCATGATAGCCTTGATCGGGCTGGCTGCGGCATTTTTCGGATTTGGCATGTCGGAAACTTTTAATATGCTTATGGTTTTCAGACTGCTTCAGGGCGTCACTATGGCCTTTATAAACGCATGCTGCCTGGCTATGGTCGCAGATACGATACCAAAAGAAAAATATGCGAGCGGTATCGGGTATTATTCGCTGGGACTGGTCGTAGCCCAGGCGCTTGGTCCGTTGGTCGCGCTCGAATTACTCGGCTGGTTCAGTTACAGGATAGCATATATAATCAGCGCCGTAGTCACGCTGTTTGCGGCTTTGCTGACTTCACAGATCAAGAGTAAATATACACGTACAAAAAAACTCAAAATAACTTTTGGAAACATATTAGCCAAAGAAGCGTTCTTACCTTCGTCGCTGCAAGCGCTCCTGTATATGGTGATATTCGCCATCAACTCTTTCCTTATCGTGTTTGCTGAAAAGCAAAACGTCACGCAAAACATCGGCTTGTACTTCACTGTCAACGCGCTTGTAATGCTTTTATCGCGGCCACTGATCGGCAAACTCGCAGATAAGTACGGTCTTATTAAAACGCTCGTTCCTTCATTATTGTCAGGCATAGCAGCCCTTATACTCATTAGCATTTCTACTACGCTTTGGATGTTTCTCGTAGCTGCGACGCTGGCCGCGTTCGGTTTTGGAGCGTGCGTACCGATATCGCAGTCTCTGACGATGAAAAGCGTTCCAAACGAGCGTCGGGGCGCCGGAAGTTCGACGAACTATATCTTCATGGATATAGGCGTTCTGGCAGGCACAAATCTCGCCGGAATAATTGCACAGTCGTTTGGTTACCCGGTCATGTGGAACATTATGATCATTCCACTTGTCATCGCTATATTTATTGCGATTTTTGCAAGAAAGACTATCTACCGGATAGAAGAGAATTTCAAGAACAGGGATTCTAACACAGGCTGACAAAATCAACCCACAGACTGTACCCGTTGAATAGAGCAAATTACGAGATTTCGCAAATACCGGCGATCAATGAAGATGAAAATCAAAAAAAGAAAGGCGGAGAATTTATGAGGCAAAATTACAGAAGAGGTCTGGCCCTGTTTCTTGTTGCGATCATGGCGCTTGCGTTACTGGCGGCATGCGGAGGGAACTCAGGAAACAATACGCCTGCTCCCGCAGCTCCCGGTGCAGCGTCATCCGCACCAGCACCCGCAGCTCCGGGAGCGTCGTCTGCTCCCGCTCCCGCACCCGCGGCTCCAGGAGCGTCATCGTCCGCACCGGCGCCCGCTCCCGCTCCTGCAGGCGATGGCAAAGTCTATACAATGCGTATAGGCGCCGTATCATCCCCGCCAACGCCTGAACCGGTCTATATTCTGGCACTGGTCGACTATATCGCCGAAGCCACGGGAGGGCGTGTAAAGGTCGAAGCATACCACAGCGGTACGCTGGGCAATGCTGCGCAGATGATCCAGGGGTTGCAGGATGGCAGCGTAGACGGTGTATGCATACCGTCGAACTACTTTGAATCTTCTGTTCCCGAACTCGGAATTTTAGGTTTGCCGATGTACTTCAACTACGGAGACCAGGCATACCGGTTCTGTAAAACACCTGGTAACGGATTCCACGAGATGCTCAATGAATTTGTTGAAGCAAAGGGTTTCGTGATCGGCAGTTGGCTTATCAGTTCGACTTCCGCCCTTCTTGCATCGAAACCCGTTTCCTCTGTTGACGACTTTAAAGGGTTGAAAGTTTGGTGCAACCCGAACACCCGTATTGTCGATGCGCTAAGTGCACTTGGCGCAGCGCCGGTAAACTTTGACACCGGCGATCTGGCCGTCGGTATGCAGCAGAGGACGGTCGACGCGGCATACATAGGCCCCACTCTTTTAGCCCCGCAGAAACTGTATGAGTCGGCAAAGAATCTGCTGTTGTTCTCTGAGCCAATGAACTTCACGACAAACGTCCTTATGACGAGTAAAGCTTTCGCCGACTCTCTGCCGGCAGATTTAAGGGAAATCTTATATGAAGCGCTGGCCCGCTCCGGCGAAGAGATACATTACCCGATTTGCATCCAAACCATTGAAGACACTACCCAGGAACTGATCAATGCTGACGGTATGACAGTTGTATATACCGACAGCGAGTTTACAAGCAGGGCCAGGGCGCTGGTCGAGCCGTTGGTAGATAAATTCCTCAACGAGGTCCCCTCCGCGCGCCCGCTTTGCGACCTGGCAGTAAAACTAATGGCGGAAGAAGGCTGACGAGTTGAGAGTGCACAAGGAGTATAAAGTTCCTTGTGCACTCTACCTAAGTCTCCGCGGCCTTTCTGAAAGTTCCGGGTATCGAAAGGAGAGAAAGCATGGCAATAAAGGGCCTCGAGGGGCTGCATAAAGGTTTACGTGTGGCGGTTGTTATTTTTTATAGTATTGCCACGGTATTAACGACGATCAACGCTATCTCGCGGTATGTATTCAGGTATGTGATTTTCGGAAGTGAAGAACTGTGCTCATATTCAATACTTCTGGTGGCGTTTTTGATGTTCCCGATCATCGAAGCGAAAAACGGGCATCTAAGGATCGATATTTTCGATACAGTGTCCAAAAACGAAAAACTGAAAAAAATCGTCTATATTATCCGCGGAATATTTACTATGGGGATATGCGGAACACTGGTTTTCTACGGATGGCGCGTTACAATGGTTGCATACAGGTACAAATCCGCAAGCAATGTACTTAAAATTCCAAAGGATATTCTATTTGGGGTAACAACACTCTGCTTCGTTTTTGCTATAATCGGCTGGCTTTGTATCCTGATATTCAATAAAAGGAGGCCGTTATAAATGTTTTTGACTGTAGCGCTTCCTGTAATATTGATTTTTGTGGCTCTGATGGCGTTTGGATTTCCAATCTATGCGGTCATGCTCACATGCACGATATATCTTCAGGTATTTGTGAATCATATGCCGCTGCAAAATATGTTTACCGGGATGTTCGAAGCCTTAACAAAGAACAGTTTGCTGGCGATTCCATTCTTTGTTCTGGCGGGCAATCTGATGGCGACAGGCTCGCTGGGCAAGCGGCTTGTTGAGTTTGTAAATGTTTTCCTGAAAAAAATCCCCGGCGGGCTTGCCGTTTCGTGCGTTGGGGCAAACGCGATATTCGGCGCGATTTCAGGTTCCGCGCCCGCTGCCACCGGTACTTTCGGAAAGATTCTTTGGGATCCGCTGCGTAAGGTCTACGGCGAAAGAGAAGCCGCAGGGCTTATCACATCCTCGGCTTCGCTGAGCCCGATCATCCCGCCGGCGATGACTATGATAATATTCGGACTGATAACGGAAACCTCTGTAGCAAAGCTGTTCATTGCAGGGCTCGTACCCGGCATTCTCATCGCTCTGATAAACGGAGTATATCTTTTTGTCAAATATCGTAAAGCTGCGTCGGACGCCACAAGAATTCCGGGAGAACGGAGGGCGGCAATAAAGCAGGGTATTCCCGCTCTGCTTCTGCCTGTGATCATACTGGGCGGGATATATGGAGGCGTCTGCTCCCCGACCGAAGCCGGAGCTATTGCCACTATATATGCCCTGATCGTTTCGCTGGTCGTTATCCGCGACATAAAGCCGCGCCAGCTGCCTTCAATACTTCTGAGCTCAGCGAAGACCGTCGGAACGGTATACATCTTAACGGCAGCAAGTAATGTTTTTTCGCAGGCGCTCACGGTCACGCAAGCTCCTGTAGTGCTTCAGTCGGCTATGGCAGGCTTGACTCCGCTCACATACCTGTTGATTCTGAATGTATTGCTGCTCATATTGGGCTGCTTCATTGACCCCGCAGGGGCGATGCTGATCGTTGTCCCGCTGGTTGCTCCCGTCGGACTCGCGCTTGGGATCGATATTATCCATATAGGCGTGATTTTCGCGGTCAATCTTGCAATCGGTATGTTTACGCCGCCTTTCGGATTGAGTTTGTTTGTCGCGTCCAGTGTACTGGAGCGCCCTATCGGTTTCATTGCAAGAGGGTGCATACCCTATGTGTTTTGCTATCTTATTGCGCTCGTGCTCGTCACTTATATACCGGAAATCAGTTTGTTCCTGCCAAGGCTTCTCGGATGACGCGCACATAATAGCCTGTGAGTCAGATATCCTGCTTCAAAAAAACTCAGGGCTGCAGCACTTCGCTGCAGCCCTGAACTATATCACTCCGGAAATCTCGTCTTACTTCTTTCCATATGTTTTTACAGTGTCGAACATTGCCTCAACATTTTCAGGTATAGCATGGTCATGCCCGGCGCCGGTTGAGAAGATATAACCGCCCCCGGGAGCAAGGATATCGATCAGGCGCTTCGCTTCGTCGATTACCTGCTGCTTAGTTCCGTAGTGCAGGAGATAGACAGGGAACACGCCTAATATGCAGGCAGTATCACCGAGTTGTTGTTTAGCGGCGACGGGGTCGACTTCCTCAAAGCTGTAAATCACCTTGCCTCTCGGTACGTCGGACAGATACTTTAGCCTGGAGTTGTACGGTCCCTCTGTGTATACATATGGAACCATCCCCGAGTCTATGATGTGGTGGATCATTCTCCGGAGGTATTTCCAATAGTAATCCTTGTACTGATCGTCGGTCAGGAATGAATCCATACCTTTGTGCAGAGGAATAAACACCCATTTCCCGGGAGCAGCCTTAGCCTGATTTGTTATGTTCAGCAGAACATTTTCAACATTACTGTCGAGGAACCTGATTATGACCTCGGGGTGTTCATAGAGATCCATCATCGTGTCAAGCGTGCCCCTGTAGAAATCACTGTATGTATCAAACGGGGTCAAAGCACGCCCTCTGATGGGAACGGGAAAGCCTAACCCGGTCATTTTCTTGTTTAGCTCCACACTTTTTTTACTGATCTCGGTCAGTATATCCGAGACCTTCCAGATCGTCTGCATCATTTCTCTCGAAGCCGGAGTCGAAAGCATCTGGACAAGCGGGACGAAGTTATAATCAATATTGTATCTGGTAAAATCCCACTGCGCAATCGGCTCCAGAAGTTCTGATATCGCCGGATATCCCTTCTGAAGAAGCCAGCCTGTGTGATCTTCCATGAAGTGATCCATATCCTCTTCCAGAAGGACGGCGTACTCTATGAATTGCTGTATGGAGTCCTTGCTGATACGTCCGTCCGGAGCCCCCGGCCAGACGATATTTTTTGGCTTGAACAATTCCATCGCCGGGCCCTGCCCCGGCACGTTTATGCAGCTTTTTACCGCATCCGGCTCATATTGGGTCGCGTATTTTATCATTGATTCAGCGTAGACGTCAAAGTCATACACCGCGTCAGCAGTCGTATAGCCTGCATTGTAAATAGCGTAGCATTGCCCGGGAGCTGTTATCGGCACCCGGTCTGGTTCTCTCAGTGAGATCGCATCGTCTATGCGTTTTTGTCTTTCTTCTAACATAGGCATTGTTGCGTCCAGTCCTTTCATTTGTGTTAATTGGTTATAACTCTATGCCATAAACAGCACAGCCCAATACAACGTGCCGTCGGCGCCGCGGTGGACGCCTGCGCCCACCTTTTCCCACGTGGGTTCCATCATACACTCTTTGTGGGTCGGCGAGTCAACCCATCTTTGTACGACTTCCCGCGCGGAGTCTACCCCGGCGTCGAGATTCTCCCCTCTTCCTCTGGAAGATATGTTCAAGTCATCCCATACCGTATCAAACCGCCTGCCGTCCGGACGGGTGTGGGAGTATAACGACTCGCATTCGGCGGCGCGCGCGACGGCAGCCGCGTTCAGAAGTTGCATACCTATAAGCGGCGAAATCCCCGCATTGACGCGCTCGGCGTTTACGAGGTCCACTATATCAGCCGCAAGCAGCTTCAGATCAGAGCCTTCGTCAAGGTCAAAAAACGCAGCCAGCGGTACGGCAGCATCGGCGATCTCCGCGAACTTGACTTCTATTGCCAGGTCGTACACTTTCAGCAGCGTAACAATAGCTTGCTCAATGCTGTATGGGTCATGCGGCTTGAATTGATTATTGCCCGTACCGTTCATTATCCCGGACGCCTGCATCTGACCGACTGCTTCACGCGCCCAGGCCGCTATATCGGCGTTGTCCGCAAATCCGGAAGGCGCCTGTGCAAGGGGTACGTTAAGTTTTTCCATCAGGCGCGCCAAAATGGCAGCGGATTCCTGACGGGTCAGCCGGTCGTTCGGTGCAAATATGCTGTCGCCTCTGCCGTTAAGCACACCCAGGCCGCCCATTTTCTGTACGTTGACATCATTGGTATCCCGGAAAGCCATCCTGAAAACTATGGCATTTCCGGACGCTATCTCAAATACCCTGACAGCCGCAGCGCAAAACTCCGCGCGTGTTACAGGCTCAGTGTAGCGGGCCTGCATGACCGCCGGCACGAGTCCAAGCGATACCGCGCGCTCGACCCCTGTTTCCGCCCAGGCGGAAGGTCTGCCTGCATCCGCCGGGCGCACAGGCAGCGCCCCGAGAACAATGAGCGAGGCAATAATGATGATCAGAACATTGCGGAAAACCTTAGCGCGTTTCAAAAAAGCTCCCTCCCACAAAAGGCGCCAATGCGCGAAGTGCTAAGTTTGTCAAAGTATTCTATCAAAATCAGGCTAACTTTTCAACTTCCAGAATAAAATATACATGTCACACGAGCGTTACATTGAACTTTTCATTCAGTGTGAAAACGTTTTTTTATCTCACGCATGAAATCACGCCCCATTACTGAAGCCCCTCCGACAAGCAGCGCCAGCGCGAAAGCGCCCATTAACGCCATAGCCCAAATGGCTTCGTGCTTTCTCCAGATTATCATACCTATAATTGAAGCGATAAATGCGATGACTATCAGCATTAGCATGGGCATCATATTCTGCTTCTGCCTGCCTATGTCGGTAAAAAAGAGAATACCGGCGACAGTTAAGCCAGCGAAACAGACTATAGGAACAACTTCGACCGCCCACCCCGGAGAAAGCAGCACATCTATCAGTATCAGCAATATTGCAGCGTTAGCGACAAATTTCACAAACAAGCTTATACGGTTTATCTCAACAAGATCCGGTGATAAAGAAAAAGACCAGAGTATCCACAGTGACCAGAGTATTATGACACTCCACGCTTTGCCCCCTGTAGCGATATTCAGGACCGGGCAGATATACGCTGCAAAAAGAAACGGCCATTTAGCCCACCCGATCAGCTCGCGCCGGCCCGGCATGCGTGAAGTTTTTGACGGGTATGTTATTTCAATCTTCATATAGTTCGCTCCCCTCAACAACAGGAGTTACTCCGTCCCCGGCGAGCAAAGCATACAACCTCTCCTCAAAGGACGGATCCGCGGTGCATTTCGATATCGAAAACGTCGCTGTGTCGTTAAACGTCACGACGGAACAGCTTGCCCTGTTAGTGAGCGCGCCGCCAAGCACAAAATCCATGCTGTCGATATGTTCCGTAAATCCGGGCGGCATCGATACGACGCCCAGGTTTGACAAGGTGTTGGAAAATATTTTATCTCCCAAAAAACCATACCCGAACCTGGCTCCCGGGGCTTTGATAAACAGTGGTACATACCTCATCGCGCCGACCATCCGTGTCGTCATGTTCAGCATTTCGCTCATACTCAGCCTGGAGGCTTTTTGCTCTATTTGGAGAGTGATTTCCGGTATGATCGAATCGGCGTCTGTGATATCCTGAAGCGGCAGCTTTATGCCGCAGTACATTGAAAAATTGCGCAGCGTATCTGACGGGTAGAATTTTCGCATGTTGACCGGCAGTTGAATATTCATGCTGCCTTCGAGTTCGTCTGTGGCATGTTTTCCCGCTAAAAACATTTGAGCAAGAAGATACGCCGTTATAGTCGCGTTCCTCCTCTTTGCGGCTTGACTCAGGCTCCGGGCGTCCATTTTAAAGTGCAGGATACGGCAGGGTTTGTTTTTAGACAGCTTCCCGCTCATCTGTACTGCCGGTTTTCCGATGAACCCGGAGACCGTTTCCGTTTTATCCGCGCGGCAGAACTCGTTTGCGGTCTCGCTTTGGGAAGGCGCTTCGTTTACGTCAAGGATCTGCTCATCCGTTTCCGGCTCCGCGCCGAGTAGTTTCAGGTATTCGGCTACTAATGTCTTCAGGAAAACCATACCGCCGGTCCCGTCGGTAAGGATGTGAAAAAATTCCACGCTGATCCGGTTGCGATAGTGGAGCACCCGGAATGATTGTGAACTGCTTCGCGAGATGTTCAGAGGTCTGCAGGGTATGTCATGTTCCTCCTGAATTGCGTATCTGCGTTTTGCCGTGTCCAGATAGTGCCAGAAGAAGCCCTTTTTCACAGTAGTCGCGAAAGACGGAAATCTTTTTATTGTGAATGCAAGCGCTATCCTCAGTATTTCAGGCGTTACAGCTTCCTTGAAATATACCGAAAGCCTGAACAGTGACATCTGCCCGTGTTTCAGAGACAACGGATAAATTTTCGCGGCGTCGTCGAGCGGGTACCAAAGGATGGGCGGCCTTATGTAAAAACCGCCGAGGTTTTTTATGCGGAGCCGTTCCAGCGCGTTTTCAAGCGGGATGCCGTCGGAGTCATAGTAAAGAAGGGCGTTTTCGAAATCTTCGCGCATTTTTTGCTTTTCCGCATGCGGCAGGCTGTTATGGGCGCTGAACTCCGCGAAATAAGACAGCACAGCTTCTGCTTGTGTTTCTGTAAGCGTTTGCAAGTACTTTTCAAACAAGCTTTTTTGCTTAATTCTTTTTTTACGCTTAACAGGTTTCACAATGGCTGCGGCCCTTCATTGGTGTTGTTAGTTCTCAGAGAAACCATGGTACGGCAGAACCAGACTTACAACTCGATTTTTTCGCCACAGGACAGATAGTTCATATCCGGCAGAGTTTCTGCAAATTTCATGAATGCTTCCTGTCCTGTGCAGTGGCAAGTATAATAACGTATATCATATTTTCCCAGTTCCAGGGCGATACGTTCAAGCAGTTCATTCGGAACTGTCTTTTTAGTTACGGGATTCCATAAGTGATATCCGCCGACACAAACCCGTGGATTGTACCTCACAGCTTTTTCCAGTATATTTACGACGCCGGCATGGCCGCATCCCAAAATCAGGACGTTTGTGTCGCCCGTAATGATCAGGTTTTGCTCATGCGAGAAATCGTCTTTGCCGGAAGAGGTGTACAGCGTTTTATTCGCTCCCGAGTAGCATTTTTCAATATCAGGCGTGACGAACAGCGTCAGTTCGTCGTCGATCGTATAGTCGCCTTCCAGCAAAACGACTTGCGGGTGTGTCTGCAGTTCCGGATCAACGCTCACATCCACCTTTGCAAACAGGCGTTTTGAGTAGTGTTTCTCAAACGCCTTTCTTTGCGCGTATACTTTTGCGCTGTGATTGATTTTCAGAAACATACCCAACGCGCCGCCGTGGTCGTAATGCCCGTGCGAAAGTATTACGGTATCCGCTTCCGATAGATCGACGCCGAGTTTTTCGCTGTTTTCAAAAATCGTTTCATCGGGGCCGACGTCAAAGAGGATCTTATGTTTAGGCGTTTCGATATAAAGCGCTAAGCCATGTTTTGGTTTTAACCTGCAATTCGATTTATTTTCAACCAGGGCAGTAATTTCCATACCGGGTCTCCGATCTGTATATATTATGCTTCCTTTTTTGTAGTATATCACCGCCGGTGTTTGTAATCCAGCAATTTTATGGTACTGTATCTAAATTTAATCGAATTTTAGTTTTACTTACACTGAAAGTTCAGTATAATTTGTTTAAATATGTTTGGCAGTGGGGCTGACAATGCCCTGCCGGCGGGAAGAAACACATGGCATTGATCATGTTCGCAAATAGTCAGTGCCTTGCGCCCGAAAGACGCCTTCCTCACCGGCACTAAACAGCAGCTCATAATCTTTCTCCGCTGCCATAAATAAGGGGCCGTCGGCCCCGGAGCGAGGTGTACCGGTGAAAAATAAATATATTGATGATATCGGAAAACTGATTTTTAAAATCTTTTCTATCGCATGTCTTGTCGCGATCCTTACCTGCCTTATCGTGAATTTTGCGATAGACCGGTCGGTCACATGGGCGCTGTACCCCCTCTTATCGGTTCCTTTCGGATGGCTGGTTCTGACGCCATTAGTCGTAAAAAAACTCGGCATACCGTTCACTTTATGCTCTTTTATGATCTTTGTTATGCCATTTATGTTCCTTCTGGAGAAAATCACACCGGTCGATAACTGGTTTATTGGAATCGGAATACCGTCCGCCATAGTAGGCGTGCCCTTAATATGGCTAATATATTTACTGTTCCGGTTTGTTAGGATTAGTTGGTGGTTTAAAGCGGCGATCGCAGTTTTCCTCGGAGGAGTCGTAGCCAACCCGATCATAAACCATTATGTTAACTTATTCACGAATGAAACGCCGACATTTTTCCTCCGTTTCATTAATATCTTCCCATGCTTTGTTGTTACAGTCCTGCTTGTGATAATTGGCGTCAGGAGAAAAAACCTGACCCCGGCGGAAACCCGGGATCAGGTTGAGAATTGGTGACGTCAGGAGCAAGGCCGCGATATCAGGGTTATCATAATCGCCTTCCGGGCTATTTCCATGAGGTTTCCGCCGGCGGCAGGCTCTGATACGCCGACGTTTCGTCTTTAAGCTTAAACTGTGCGATCAACTGTTGCAGCGCATCGGACTGTCCGTTCATTTCTTCGGAAGCGGCGGCGCTTTCTTCCGCGGTTGCGCTGTTTTGCTGCACGACTTGCGCCACCTGATCGATCCCGACGTTGATATTGCTTATGCCCAGTGACTGTTCTTCAGACGACTGCGCGATTTCTCTGATGAAACGGCTGCTCTCATTGATCCCTGCCACTATGTTCTTCAGGCTTGCCGCGGTCTCGCCTGCTATTTGTGCTCCCAACGTGGCTTTTTCCATGGAGTTTTCTATCATTGCGCCGGTTTCCTTTGCGGCTTCCGCGCTCTTTGACGCCAGATTCCGAACTTCCTCCGCCACAACCGCAAATCCCTTTCCGTGCTGCCCCGCGCGGGCAGCTTCCACAGCGGCGTTTAATGCTAATATATTTGTCTGGAAAGCTATGTCGTCGATGACCTTTATGACCTTACTAATGTTCTGGCTGGCCTGGTTGATCTCCTGAACAGCGATCATCATTTCATCCATTTGGCGGCTGCCCTTTTCAGCGTCGCCTATTATGGATTCCGCCAGTTTAGCGGTTTTATTGGCTGTTTCGGCGTTGACTCTGGTTTTTTCCGCTATTTGCGCGACGGTGCCTGACAGTTCCACTATGGATGCGGCTTGTTCTGTCGCGCCTTGTGCCAGGGTCTGCGCGCCGTCGGCCAATTGCCTGGATTCGGCTGATACCTGGCTTGTGGATTCATTTATTTCCATAAACATACGGTTGAGGTTGTCAACCATGTATTTCAGTGATTTTCCCATCGTATCCGCTTCGGAAATCAGGTCAACTTCCGTCGTCAGGTCGCCGTTTGCGACAGCTTCCAGTTCCCCGGATATTTTTGTAACATGGCTTACAAAAGATGCGCTGCCGGCAATAGCCTGTCCGATTTCATCTTTATTTTGGGAGAGTTTACTTATTGTTGCAACGTCGTCCGGGCTGAGAGTGATGTCTCCTGTTGATCCCGCCTTTTCCATAAAGGCGGATAACATGATGAGCGGCTTTGAA
>Ga0082212_10001421_pt1 | contig 35240 bp, 26 predicted proteins | sample TergutNt197P3_FD_71548 | JGI IMG/M metagenome (GOLD analysis project Ga0082212, IMG submission 71548) | Neocapritermes taracua P3 segment gut microbial communities from Petit-Saut dam, French Guiana - Nt197 P3 | ecosystem: Host-associated > Arthropoda: Insects > Digestive system > Gut ...
AGTCATATCGAATGAAGATTTCGACAGGGTCAGCGAATAGACCTGCGTGCCATCCTGCGTTATGTTAAAGGTATAGGTCTGTACATTCTGACCGCTGATGGTAATGGTCGCCGTCCGGTACATTGGCAGTCCATTGGCGTCGGCTGTAACCTGCAGCGTACCGTTGCCCGAGCCGGAAGCGGGCTTAACCGTACACCATGACTGGTCGCTGGCGGCCTTCCAGTTTGGGGCGCCGGTTGTAAACGAATAGGATTTTGTGTCGCCGCCGGACGGATAGGGCGTCGCCAGCGTCGGCGGCATGGTGATCGTGTATAGAACGCCGGGCAGGTCGCCGGGTCCGGTAATGTCCATGCCGCCTATCGCCCTCTGAACGATGTGGACGGTTTTATCCGCCGCGCCGTCGGCGCTGACGGTAATTGTAAACCCTCGCGGACGGAAGTAATTTCCATAGGAGTCAGCTGTAACCGTTACGGTGCCGTTGCCCGAGCCTGATGCGGGCGTGACGGTAATCCAGTCCGGGAGCGTGCCGACCGACCAGCCGGTGTTGGAGGTAACCTCAAAGGACAGGTTTCCGCCGCCGCTTTCAAAAAGGAGCGTATCGTGCGACAGCGAAAGCGTTGGCGCAGGCGCTTTTACCGCAATGCTGAAATCCTTTGTGTAGGGCGTGGCGGCGGTTTTGCCGTTGACGACTGTCGCCGTTACGACAACCGTTCCCACTGCCGTGGCGATAAGCGTATTGCCCGCGACGGATGCGCTCCCGCTCTTTACCGTCCACTCAATGTCCCTGTTCGTGGCATTCGCGGGAATGACCGTACCTTCGAGCGTAAGCATCATGCCGACTGTGGCGGTTGACGGCACGCCTGTGATATCGGTTACCGCCACAAACGGGGGCGCTGCGTCGGTTACGTCGATATCAAAATCCTTTGTATAGGGCGTTGTGGCGGTTGCGCCGTTGACGATGATTGCCGTTACCGTGACCTTTTCTGCCGCCATTGGGATGAGGGTATTGCCGCCTGTGATGCTTGCGGGGTCGCTCCTTACCGTCCACACAATGTTCCTGTTCGTGGCGTTCGACGGAACGACCGTGCCTGTGAGCGTAAGCGGTATTCCGACTTTGGCCGTTTGGGGCACGCCTGTGATACCGGTTACGGCCACAAACGGGGGCGCCGCCTCGCTTACCTCAATGTCGAAATCCTTTGTATATGGCGTTGTGGCGGTTGCGCCGTTGGCAACGGTTGCCGTTACGGTGACCTTTTCTGCCGCCGTGGCGTTGAGGGTATTGCCATCCGTGATGTTTGCAGGGCCGCTCTTTACCGTCCACACAATGTCCGTGTTGGTGGCGTTAGACGGAATGACCGTGCCTGTAAGCGTAAGCGGCGTTCCGACTGTGGCCGTTTCGGGCACGTCCGTGATACCGGTTACGGCCACAAACGGGGGCGCCGCGGCCTCCGTTTCGGGAAATGCGGCCGTTATCACGCCGCTGCCGGCGGGGTTAGTGACCGTCGTGGCGCCTGCCACGGTAAAGAAGTCGGCCGCAACGCCCTCGAGCGTATAGCCCGTTTTGGGGGTCAGCGTGACGGTGGCGGTATAGGCCGTGCCGCTGCCGAAAGTGGCGTCGACCGCGGGCGTCCATCCGACCGTGCCGGCGTACTGCGCCGTTTCGGTAATGGCTGCCACCGGCGCTGCACCCGCTACGGGGGGCGTTACGCCGGCTATGGCGGCCAAGTCGATTTTGGCAGGCGGCGTTTCGGCGGCGGCAGCCTGCGTGACGGTTAATTTGACGGGCGGTACGCCCGCGGCGGTAACGGTAAGTTCGGCGCTGCGTTCTTCGGTGGCGGTGTTTGCCGTCGCCGTGACGGTAACGGTCTCGCTGCCGCTGCCCGATGCGGGCGTAATGTTCAGCCATGCGACCGTTTCATGGCCTGTAACCGTCCATGCGATATTGGCCGTTACGGCAAAGGTCTTGCTTCCGCCTGCGGCTTCAAAACTTAACGCGCCTGTGGCGCTCAACTGCTTTACCGCTTCAGGTTCTTTCTTGTCGTCGCAGCCGGAAAGCGTCAGCGCGATCGCACACAGCAAGGGGATTAATCCCCTTGTCATCATTGAAAATTTTTTCTTCGTTTCCATCGTTTTGTGATTTTAAAATGAATAATATGTTATTAATAAATCGGATATGCGGCTCCGTCCATCCGGATTTGTAACCGGACGGATTGAATACAGGGTTCTTGCCGCGCACGGAACGAATCCGCATGCGGCAAACATATTTTTGAAAAGGTGATAACGGGGAAGGGAAAATGCGGCCGGCAAGCCTTGATGTAACTGTTTGATTATAAGGTGTATACCCCCCCCGCAACGCATATGTTGCTGTTTGTCAGACAGTTATTCAATCCCTGAAAGGGACCGGCGCTGCTGCGGGGAATGGAGTAAAATGTGTTCATTTTCGGTTACGGGTTTTACAAAATTCAATCTAAATTCTCAACGCTGTTTTTTTTGGTATAAAGCCGCTGCAAAGATACAACATCGAAATAGCAGGGTGTTACCCCCCAAATAGGGTTTTTTTGCCGAAATATGAAAATATTTTTATGATGCTTCCAATACGCTGACATTCAGCAGATACAGATGATTGCCCGTCTCTGCAACCGTCTGTTTCCGGAGAAAAATTAGTAAATATTTGCAAATAATAAGATTTTATTACAGAAATAATACCCCCTTTTGGGGGTATTGGGGATTTTCTCCTGTCCGTCATGTACGTCTGTTTGATGCAATTTATAATTCATAATTCCTAATTCATAATTTGTATTGTTATCACTTTATACTATCTTTGTGGCTTCAAAAAATAATATTGTATTATATCATGAAAATCAAACATTTTTTGTTTATATCGGTTGCATGTTTCCTGTTTGCCTGCAATCAACCTGCCGATCTGTTTGTTGAAACGGAAAGTTTTGCAGACAAGGGAGGATGGGTTGTCGACCAGCAGTTTATGGATCTGATGGGATCGCCGTACCTGTTGGCGCATGGCATGGGTAAACCCGTGAATGATGCCACTACCGAAGTGACTTTTCCCCGAAAGGGAACCTATCGCATGTTTGTGCGCACCTATAACTGGACTGCTCCCTGGTTTGACGGCAAAGGTCCGGGACGGTTTCAGGTAATGATTGACGGAAAACCTGTCGGAACGACCTTTGGCGATACCGGTAATGAATGGATTTGGCAGGATGGGGGACTGGTGACCATCGACAACGCCAAAGTAAAAATTAGCCTGCGCGACCTGACCGGCTTCGACGGTCGGTGCGATGCCATCTATTTTACGCAGGACATCGCCTCGATACCTCCTTCTGAATCAGGGACATTGACCGCTTTCCGTTACAAAAAAAACGGTATCAAACCAAAGAAGGGCGGTAAATACGACCTGGTAGTAGTTGGCGGCGGCGTGGCCGGTATCTGTGCCGCCGTGTCGGCTGCACGTCTCGGACTGAAAGTGGCATTGATTCACGACCGTCCGGTCTGGGGCGGCAACAACAGTTCGGAGGTGCGCGTACATCTTGGCGGACGCATTGCTTTGGAGCCGTATCCTGAACTGGGCGGTATCGTAAAGGAGCTAAGTCCCGAAAAAGGCGGCAATGCCCAGCCTGCAAGCCAGTACGAGGATGAAAAGAAAACGGCGGTGATCAACGGCGAATCCAATATCACCCGGTTCATGAATTACAGGGCTTTTGCCGTAGAAATGAAAGGGAGCGTCATTCAATCGGTCACCGCAAAACAGATAGAAACAGGCGAAGAACTTGTATTCAAGGCGCCACTGTTTGTCGACTGTACCGGTGATGGTACCATCGGAGCGCTGGCCGGCGCCGATTTTGCCATGGGTCGCGAGTCGAAGGCCGAATTTGGCGAATCGACCGCGCCCGAAGTAGCCGACAAACTGACGATGGGCAGTTCCGTTCAATGGTATTCGGAGCAGAAAGACGAAAACAGCGCCTTTCCCGTATTCAAATACGGTATGGAGTTCAACGAGGACAATGTGCAGAAAGTGACGATGGGCGAATGGACATGGGAAACAGGGATGAATTACAACCAAATAAGTGATTTTGAACGAATCCGCGACTATGGCCTGTTAGTGGTTTATTCCAACTGGTCGTTCCTGAAAAATGAATACAGTGAAAAGGAAAACTATTCCAGCCGCCAACTGGGATGGGTCGCTTATGTGTCGGGCAAACGCGAATCACGCCGTCTGCTGGGCGATCATATCCTTCGAGAACAGGACATCAGGGAGTATGTTTCATACCCCGACGGTACCGCCTCCACATCCTGGAGCATTGACCTGCATTACCCTGATCCGCAAAATACCGAACAGTTCCCCGAACAGGAATTTAAATCCATCGCCGTTCATCAGAACATTTATCCGTACCCGATTCCCTACCGTTGTTTCTATTCGCGCAATGTGGACAACCTGTTCATGGCCGGGCGCAACATCAGCGTGACGCATGTGGCGCTGGGTACTGTACGGGTCATGCGCACGACCGGCCTGATAGGCGAGGTCGTGGGGATGGCTGCCGCCGTGTGCAAGCAAAACAATGTGAAACCGCGCGGTGTGTATGAAAATCATTTGGAAGACCTGAAAATTTTGATGGAGAAAGGCGTCGGAAAGGAAGGCGCATCGCCTTATCCCGATTACAATCTTGGCGGTACGTTGCGAAGGCGACCCTTTGACCCCGAACGCAGAACGGGAACTGATTTTTAATTACGAATTACGAATTACGAATTAAAAAAACATAATTTTCAATTATATATCATGGTTACCTTTTTTGTTTCTATTGTGTTGCTGCTCGGAGGATACTTTCTTTACAGTAAATTAGTTGAACGTGTTTTCGGCGTGCAGCCCGACCGCCAAACGCCTGCCTACGAACTTGCCGATGGCGTGGATTATGTGCCGATGAGCTGGGTAAGGATTTTTCTGATACAATTTTTAAATATCGCCGGATTAGGCCCTATATTCGGCGCTATCATGGGTGCGGTATATGGGCCTGCCGCTTTTTTATGGATCGTATTGGGAAGTATTCTGGGTGGCGCAGTTCACGATTATCTGTCGGGAATGATGTCGTTACGCAACAAGGGAATGAGTCTTCCTGAAATTACCGGAAAATACTTGGGCGCCGGTTTTAAACAGTTCATACGCATTTTTACCGTTTTACTGATGATACTGGTGGGCACGGTATTTGTCGCCGGACCGGCCAGACTGTTAGCCAACATGACGCCCGAATACCTGAATTATATGGTATGGTGTATCATTATTTTCATTTATTACATACTGGCTACGCTTTTACCCGTTGATAAAATCATTGGCAAGATATATCCGTTTTTTGGTTTTGCCATGTTGTTCATGGCGGCGGGTATCGGGATAGCGCTTGTATGGAATGGGGCGGCGATACCTGAAGCTGTTCCCGCAAACCTGTATAACATGAACCCCGATCCGGTGAAATTCCCAATTTTCCCGATGCTTTTCATATCCATCGCATGTGGCGCCATTTCGGGCTTCCATGCCACACAGTCGCCATTGATGGCTCGCTGCCTGAAAAATGAACGCGAAGGACGACGCGTCTTCTTTGGCGCGATGATAGCCGAAGCAGTTGTGGCTTTGATATGGGCAGCGGCGGCAATGAGTTTTTTCGGTTCGGTAGGCGGTTTGCAGACGTTTCTGAAAGCGAATGGCAACAACGCCGCCGTGGTTGTCAATGAAATTGCCTATAAGTGGCTGGGCGGATTAGGCGGGTTGTTAGCCATCATCGGCGTGATAGCCGCGCCTATCACATCGGGAGATACTGCTTTCCGGTCGGCACGGTTGATCGTGGCTGATTTCATAAAATTCAGTCAGAAAGAGATAAACCACCGGCTCATCATTACCATACCGTTATTCGTCATAGCCTTTGTATTGCTGCAAGTCAATTTCGATGTTATCTGGCGTTATTTTGCCTGGTCGAACCAGACATTGGCTACATTTACCTTATGGGCTGTCACCGTTTATCTCGTCAGGGAGAAAAAATGCTATTGGCTGACCTTGCTTCCGGCGCTATTTATGACCATGGTAATATCAACCTATATGGTGGTAGCTCCCGAAATGCTCGGTTTATCCGTTACTGTCGGGTATCCCGTGGGCGCAGTCTGTGCCATTGGCGTAGGGATGGTATTTGTCTGGTGGAAAATGAAATTTTTAAATAACAAATAATTATGAAAATTACGTCTTATGAACGCCTTCAGGCTATGATGGAAGGCAACGCGAACGAATTGGACAGGGTTCCGAACCTGAATATTGTGATGTTTTTTGCGGCCCATTACATCAAGAAACCGTTCGGACAGTTTTGCGCCGATCACAGGGTATTGGCGGAAGGCAATTATCGATGCGTGGAAAAATTCGGCATCGACATACTCAGTACCATGTCGGATCCGTTTCGGGAAACAGCCGATTTCGGGACGGAGTTGATTTTTCCCGAAGACGAATTGCCGCATCCGAAACAACTCCTGCTACCCGATATCGAGGATGTGGAAAATCTTCAACTGTTTGATCCGCGGCAGTCGGTTCGCATACTCGACCGCATCCATGCCATCAAGTTGTATAAAAAAGAAAAAGGCGACGAATATCCCGTTATGGGCTGGGTGGAAGGTCCTTTGGCCGAAGCGTGCGATTTGCGCGGCATGGGCGATTGTATGATGGACATGATGATCAATGAAGAACTGTTTCACCAGTTATTGGAAAAATGCACGCAGGAAGCCATCTTGTGCGCGAAGGCGCAGATCGAAGCGGGAGCGCATATCATCGGCATGGGCGACGCTGCTGCATCGCAGATCGACAGGGATTCGTACAAAGACGTTATTCTGCCTTATGAAAAACGGATTGTGGAAGCCATCAGGGAAGCGGGCGGAATAGCCCGCCTGCATATCTGCGGCGATATCAGCCATCTGCTGGAAGATATTGTAACGCTTGAATTGGACATCATGGACATCGACTGGATGGTGGATTTGAAACGTACAGTTGAGATTTTCGACGGTGTCTCGGTGGTCAACGGGAATGTCGATCCGGTGGCAATCATGCTGAACGGTTCTGTATCAGATGTAAGAAATGCCGTACGCCAATGCCGAACCGACTCAAAAGGCAAAGCCTGTATCAGCGCCGGTTGCGAGATACCCAAATTCACTCCCCATGAAAACATGCTTGCCTTTACGGAAGCGTTGTATGAGAAGATTTAATCAGTAACAAGTCAAATTTTAAATATATAACTTATGAACACAAAAAATTTTATTTCAAGGCGCAATTTTCTTGCAACCTCCGGAGCAGCCATTGCAGGAAGCGCATTTATCCGTCCATTGTCGGAAATACAGGCTGTAACGGCTCCACTTACCCAACCCAACGCAAAACTGAAATTAGCCATGGTAGGTACGGGTAGCCGCGGCACCAGCATGTGGGGTAGGGATTTAATGAAAAGGTATCCGGACAGAATCGAGTTTGTGGGACTGTGTGACATGAATCCGGGTCGCGTGGAAGCGGGTAAGGAAATAATCACAGCCAACTGTCGCACATACAGCGACCTCAACAATCCGATGGCGGCTTTCGAAAAGATGATTGCGGAGACAAAACCCGATTTAGTAATCGTGACTACCGTTGACGCCACCCATAACGAATATATTATACGGAGCATGGAACTGGGCGTGAACGTGCTTACCGAAAAGCCGATGACCACCGACGAGAAAAAGATACAGCAGATCCTTGACGTGGAAAAGAAAACCGGCATGAAAACCCGCGTGGGACACAACGCCCGCTATTCACCCTATTGTGTCAAGATATGGGAACTGCTTCGCACGGGAGAAATAGGCGAGATCACCTCTGCAAACCTGAACTGGTATTTAGACACGTCGCACGGGGCGGATTATTTCCGTCGCTGGCACAGACTGATGGAAAAAAGCGGTTCGCTGCTGCTGCATAAAGCCTGTCACCATTTCGACTTGCTGAACTGGTGGATTGACAGCGACCCCGAATCGGTTTACGCGCTGGGGTCATTGGATTTCTACGGAAAAAACGGACCGTACCGCGCAGAAAACTGTCGAACATGTCCGCACACTAAACAGTGCAAATTCTACTTCCAACTCGAACGCCCCGTATTGTCGACAGAAATGAAGGATGCAGGCGGTATTACGGATCAGGGTGGTGAACCATACAGACGGCTGTATATCGACTGTGAAAAGTATGACGGATACCTGCGCGACGGATGTGTTTTCAAAAACGACATTAATATTTACGACAAGATGACGGCTACCATCAAATATGCGAATGGGGTACATGTGGCGTATTCGCTCACTGCCTACTCTCCTTACGAAGGCTACCGTATTGCGTTCAACGGTACCAAAGGGCGTATCGACGCATGGGTTCAGAGTTCACACCCCATACAGGATGTAGATTACACTGAAGTCATTCTGTATAAGCAGTTTTCGAGGCGTAAATATTTTCAGATTCCCCACAATTCGTCAGCGCATGGCGGCAGCGACGATCTGCTGCGCGATCAGATTTTTATTCCCGGTACGCCCGATCCTTACAGGCAGTGCGCCGGCACACGCGATGGCGCCTTATCCTGCCTGATCGGAATTGCGGCACGCAACAGCATTACATCGGGGCAAGTGGTGAAAATCGCCGACTTGACCAGCCTTAAGCCGCAAGCCCAAAAAGAATACCAGCGGGATATCCTGAATATGTGAAACGATTGTTTTTTTAATAATGAATCGATATTTCAAAAAAATATTTGCAGCATTGGCCGTTGTAGGTCCGGGTTTGTTCCTGATAGGCTATAACATAGGCACGGGAAGCGTTACCACGATGGCAAAAACCGGCGCCGAGCATGGCATGGGATTGTTTTGGGTGCTGGCGCTGTCAGCCGTTTTCACCTATGTACTGATGGTGTCTTACGGTAAGATCACGCTTGTCACCGGACGGACAGCGCTCTACAACATCAAAACAAACTTCAACAATGGCTGGATGCTGGCTTTATATATCATGCTTGCGCTGATCATTGGCGAACTGCTGGCGCTGATTGGTGTCATGGGGATTGTTTCCGAGTTGCTTCAGGAAGGAATACTGATGACGACGGGTCTGTCAGTCAGTACTTTCTGGATTATTCTGGTGCTGGCTGTTGCATTGTATGTTTTGTTGTGGTTCGGGCGTTACCAGGCTTTTGAAAAAATACTGGTATTCTTTGTGATCCTGATGGGATTATCCTTTCTGATCGTCTTTGTCATGGTGAAACCAAGCCTGCTTGCCATTGCAGAGGGACTGATACCCCGTATTCCCGATCAGAACCTGGGGCTGATAGCCGCCATCGCGGGGACAACGTGCTCGGCGGCTGTATTCATCATGCGCAGCGTGGTGGTGGCTGAAAAGGGCTGGACTATCAAGGACCTGAAAGTGGAGAAGCGTGATTCGCTTGTGTCGGCTTCCATGATGCTTTTCCTGAGCGCCGTCGTCATGGCAGTTGCTGCCGGAACGCTTCATGTGATGGGTTTTAAACTGGAAAACACCACCGAACTGATTGCGCTTTTCGAACCCATTGGCGGAAAAACGGCTGCGATCATCCTCATTCTGGGTATCGTTGGGGCAGGGTTGTCGACTATCTTCCCGATTGCCTTAATCGCTCCATGGCTGATAGCCGACTATACGGGAAAACCGCGCAACCTCCATTCATCGCAATCGAGGCTGTTGATACTCATTGCCATGCTGATCTCTTTCGGTTCGGTGCTGTTAAAGCAAAAACCTCCGGCGCTGGTGATCTTTTCCCAGGCGTTTCAGGCATGTATCCTGCCTGCGGTAGCCATTCCCGTCATCCTGTTGCTGAACCGTAAAAACCTGATGGGGACGTACCGCGCAACCACAAGGGAAAACATGGGCATGGCGGCTGTGATTATTTTTTCTATTTTTACAACCTATTACGCCATTGCCGAATTATTTTAGTTGAAACACCGAATTATTTTTAAGTAGAAGTCAGATGATTAAATTATTAAAAACATGCTTATTGCTCCTTTTCTCCTGTTGCATGTTTGCTCAGGCAGCAAACATGCCGGGCAGTAAAAATATTCCGGGCGACCCCGCCCGACCCCATTCGCCATACCTCCTCCAGCGCGATACGCTTGACAACGGATTTTCAGGCGGGTGGATGCCCCACTTTCAGCCCAGCGAGGAGTATTGGGTCGATGTACACGTACACTTGAGCGGCATAACGGATGCCGACGGCTTGAAACGGCTGCTCGACGGTTGGTTTGCACGACTTGACGCGTACCGTCTTGGTAAGGTGGTGGCTATCACCGAAAATGAGAAACTGTTCCGGATGCTGGGCGAGACTGTCGAAAAAGATCCCCGTTTTGCATGGATTTACTGGCCTAAAATCGACGCGCCCTCCCTGTCGCTGGTGCAAGAAGCTGTAAAAAACGGCGCCTGCGGACTCAAACTGCACAACAAACCGGTTATTGAGGGTGCGACACCCCGTGCAGTCTGGCAGCGCGACGAGTGGCAGAAAATCTTTTCGTTTGCCGCAGATACCGGTCTGCCGATCCTCTGGCATGTGACACAGCGGCAAGGGTATTCGCCCTATCATGGTGGTGGGCTTAACTCTTACTGGAAAGATGGCTGGGCGAAGGGTGTGGATTTCACCAACGAAGACCTGCTTCAGGATATGCTGGCTGTCATGCGACGTTTTCCTGCGCTCAAAGTCATCGGCGCGCATCAGTTACATGTCGGACTGGAACGCCTGCAAAAACTCTTTCAGGAATATGAGAACCTGTACATCGACTCAAGTTGCGGCATGTACCTGCGCTGGGCCGACGAGTTCATCGAGGACGACCGGATCGTTTTGCGCGATTTTATCGAACGCTGGTCGGAACGTATCCTGTTTGGCACCGACGCCGACATGCGACCCGGTAACATCGACGACTTTGCAGTACAGGGATTTTTGTGTCACGCGCGGTTCATGCTGAAGTTAGGCTTGAGCGACAAAGCGTTACAGGATGTAGCCTGGCGCACGACATCCGCACTGCTGAAGTTATCACCGGTCAGTTCGGCCCGTCGCGGAAACGTGAGACCTTAGAAATTCAACGTATGAGATATAAAATCATTAATGGAAGGATAATAACACCCTATCGCATACTTGCCGAAGGGGTTATATGTATTGAGAACGGCAAGATTTGCGAAGTGAGCGAACAGCCTGTAGATTTTCCGGATGCAGCGATTATTGACGCAGCCGGACACTATGTGTCGCCGGGATTCATTGACCTGCATACGCATGGGGCCGGTAACTGTGACTTTATGGACGGTACGGTCGAAGCGTTTCTTACAGTTGCTGAAACGCATGCCAAATACGGAACAACGGGATTGTATCCCACCACGCTGGCTTCGACCAACCGGGAACTGTACAAATCTTTTGAAAATTACCGTCAGGCAAAAGCATTGAACGTCAATGGCGCTGCCTTTCTGGGATTCCATCTGGAAGGACCTTATTTTGCCATGAGTCAGAAAGGCGCACAGGATGCCAAATACATCCGTAACCCGCATCCCGACGATTATATGGAAATCCTCGCATCTACCGGCGATATCGTCCGCTGGAGTGCGGCGCCCGAACTCGAAGGCAGTAAAGCGTTTGCCGAAACGCTTGCTACACGCGGTATCCTGCCTGCCATCGCCCATTCCGATGCGATATATGAGGAGGTCATCGCTGCTTTTGATTGGGGTTTCAGGCATGTAACACATCTGTATTCAGCTACGTCCGGTGTTTGCCGCCGAAATCTTTACCGTTATGCAGGTATCATTGAAGCGGCATATCTGATCGACGGCATGACGGTCGAAATCATTGCCGACGGCGTGCATCTGCCTGAAAGCCTGCTCAGGTTAATATACAAAATCAAGGGGCCGGAGCATATCGCGCTGATCACCGATTCGATGCGTGCAGCCGGTATGCCCGACGGGAAAAGCATATTAGGCAGCCTCGCCAACGGACAGGAAGTATTGGTGGAGGACGGCGTGGCCAAGATGCCGGATCGCACCTGCTTTGCTGGAAGCGTAGCCACCGCCGACCGGTTGGTGCGTACCATGCTTCGCCTTGCCGGTACGCCCTTGCCGGAAACCATCCGGATGATAACCTCGACTCCCGCACGAATCATGGGTATTGATAGAAATAAAGGATCATTAGCCAAAGGTAAGGATGCCGATGTGGTCATTTTCGACAATGACATCCATATCCAATTGACGATGGTAAATGGAAAAATAGTTTACAGCATATAGATTTTAGAATTTAATAACTTATGATAAAAGATCATTTAAAAATTCGCCTGTTTTCCGACCGTCGGATGTTGGGCGTCGCTGCCGCCGCTGATGCGGCAAAGGTCATGCGAAAGTTGTTGTCGCAACAACAGGAACTGAACATTATTTTTGGCGCTGCTCCTTCACAGAACGAGTTTCTCGAAGCATTGTGTACGGAAAAAGACATTGACTGGAGTTGTGTCAATGCTTTTCACATGGACGAATACCTGAAACTGCCCGCCGATGCGCCGCAAGGATTCGGGACTTTTTTGAAAGAGCGGATTTTCGGGCGACTTCCGTTTCGTTCCGTCAATTATTTGAACGGCAACTGTGATGATGCCGACCGGGAGTGCGAACGTTATGCTTCGCTTCTCCGGCAATATCCTGCCGACATTGTTTGTATGGGAATAGGTGAAAACGGGCATGTTGCCTTTAATGATCCGCATGTGGCGCTTTTCGATGATCCGAAATTGGTGAAAGTTGTGGATCTGGACGGGAAATGCCGGATGCAGCAGGTAAACGACGGGTGTTTTTCCACTATCGACGAGGTGCCGACCCATGCCCTGACATTGACCGTGCCGGCATTGATGAGGGGCAAGTACCTGTTCTGTATGGTTCCTGCAATAACAAAAGCATGGGCTGTGTATCATACTGTTAATGATGCGGTTTCGGAAACGATTCCCGCTACTTGCCTGCGCAATCACGAAAATGCGACCCTTTACATCGATGCCGACAGTGCGAGCCTGTTACTGGAAATGTAGAGGCTAAAAGCAACAATATGAAAGACAATCATAACAGTAGTATTTAGCCGGTTTTGATTGTTGTTGTTATACTGAAGTCCATTGTGAATCCACAAAAACGGTTTTTGTGAAGAACATAATGTGTAATTCCCGATTTCTTAATTAACTTTTTCAATTTGGAAGCAGACAGTAAATGCATGTAATCGCCTGTTGCCCATCCCATACCCAGTAAATTGATGAATTTGTCAAATATTTTTTTTGGAAGCCAATGAACAAAGGGTATTCGCGTATGTAACTCGAAAGGAAAATAACGATTGGGGGTAGTGAAGTACAGTTTTCTGCATACTCTGTTTAATTCGGATAAAAAATAAACCTGAGCGCTTTCATTTCCAACATGCTCAACAACGGCATTCGACCAACCGATATCAAATGAATTATCATCAAACGGGAATTTGATGCCATCATACAGAACGGTTTTCACTTCGGGATAACGTTGCCTGAATAAATCATCTCCACCAATTCCTAATGCAGTAATGTTACAGGGATATGGATAATTTTTCTCAAGATAATTATCAACAAGTGAAAATTCCATGTTAGTGAAACCAACATCTAATATTTTATCGGCATCAGACGGTTTCATTGTCTCCAAAAAAAGGGCATATTTTCGCTTTCTATTTTTTGAACTGATTGTTGATATGAAATCAATTGTTTTGCTTAACTTTAACATATAATCATTTTCAATTTCCGGTTTAACAGACTTGGAAAGTGATGCAAATATACTTTTTTAATCTGTATAAATCAAAAACTTTGCTTTTTATTTTTGTTTTGCTCTCAACTTGCATTATCTTTGCCCATAAAATACATCATATCATGAACAGGTTTATACTCTTTTCTTTGCTCATTTTTTTTGGTTTGCAGACCGGTAATTCACAAAACCTGCCTCCGGTATTCGGTAATGAATATGCCGGTAAAGTTTTTAATGACCACCGCGTTCGCAGTTATCTTACGCCACAACGTATTGTATGGAAAAACGATGGGGGTGGAAGTTTGTTGAAAAACTCCGAAGGACTGCTTACCGGAGGGAAAAACGGACAGAGCGACTTGACCGGAAGGCAAATCTGCACGATGCGCAGCAATGAGCATGAGCAATCGGCGATTTTATTAGATTTTGGAAAAGAAATTCAAGGCGGTTTGCAAATTGTGACCGGCATGGGAAAGAATACACCTGTGAAAATTCGCGTGCGTTTCGGTGAATCGGTTTCCGAAGCGATGAGCGAGCTTGGCGGCGAACAGGGCGCTACCAACGACCATGCCATGCGCGATTATATTGTGGAATTACCCTGGCTTGGCGTTGCCGAAACGGGCAATAGCGGATTCCGTTTTGTACGCATCGACCTTTTGACAGCAAACGTTGATTTGTTAATCAAGGAGATCAACGCTATTTTCACCTATCGCGACATCCCTTATCTGGGCTCGTTCAGCTGCAATGACGAGCGTTTAAACCGGATATGGATGACAGGCGCCTATACAGTACATCTGAACATGCAGGAATATGTATGGGACGGCATCAAACGCGACCGGCTGGTATGGTTGGGCGACCTGCATCCCGAAGTGATGACCATCAGTTCGGTCTTTGGCTTCAACGAAGTGGTGCCCAAAAGCCTTGACCTGGCACGTGATATCACCCCGTTGCCCCAATGGATGAACGGCATGTGTTCGTATTCTCTCTGGTGGGTTATCATTCATCGCGACTGGTATCGTTTTCATGGCAACCTGAACTATCTGAATGAACAAAAAGAATACCTGACCGGACTGATCAATATCCTTTTTACGAAAGTGGACGAAAAGGGGAAGGAGAAGTTAGACTGTAGCGGTTTCCTTGACTGGCCATCCAGCCCCAATAAAACAGGAGTGGCCGCCGGTATGCAGGCATTGATGGTGATTGCCTTTCAATCAGCCGCCGAATTGTTTACGGTATTAGGCGACGGGGCGATGGCGGAAAAATGTACGCAAACAGCCGTTCTGATGCAAAAATATGTTCCGGATCATAATCAGTTGAAGCAGGCGGCAGCACTGATGTCCGTTGCAGGAATGATTCCCGCCGACCAGGCCAACAACGATGTGATCCGCAAAGACGGCGCCAGGCGTTTTTCCACTTTCTACGGCTATTACATGTTGCAGGCGCAGGCGAAAGCAGGTGATTATCAGTCGGCATTGGATAATATCCGCCAGTTTTGGGGTGGAATGTTGGACATGGGCGCTACTACTTTTTGGGAAGATTTCAATCTGGAATGGTTGCCCGACGCGGCCCCGATTGATGAATTGGTGCCGGTTGGAAAAAAAGACATACATGCCGACTTTGGCGATTACTGCTACAAGAACCTACGGCATAGCCTGTGTCACGGCTGGGCTTCGGGACCGACTGCATGGCTGAGTGAACATGTGCTGGGTGTTCAGGTTGTCGAACCGGGTTGTAAAGTTATCCGTATCAAACCCAATCTGGGAGACCTTCAGTGGGTAGAAGGCTCTTTCCCGACACCGTATGGCGTTATTGATATCAGTCATAAAAAAGAAACGAATGGTAAAATCAACACCACCGTAAAAGCCCCGAAAGGAGTGACAATCCTATCAGACAATGCGTCGGACTTACTTTCCTACATGGATGCAAAGGGCCGTCAGCAACCTGTGGTGTCGGTTTCGGACTGGAAAAAAAAACGTAGTCTGCCTGCCCGCAGGGAATCTGAACGTACAAGATATTCAATTATCAGCCGGACGATCCGGACTGGTTGACGGATTAACGACAGTCATCAGCATGTTCAACATAATAAATACCAACAGAATGAAAAGCAAACATATTTTTTCAAGTGTACATTTCACTTTTTTACAGGCTGGATTTTTGTCCGCCTGTCTTTCGATTTTTTCAGCGTCAGCCCAGGATTCGGCAGTTCGGATGTTTAGCAGAAACCCAAGTCACACGCCTGAGATACGAAAACCCTTTTTAATCAATCTAAATGAAGCCGACGTTCCGGCATATGTTTTACCCGACCCGTTGATCAGCGACGCCGGCACGCCGGTTACCGATGCAAAGATATGGTGGGAGCAGCGAAGACCTGAAATTCTTGACCTTTTTGCAAATGAGATGTACGGTAGAACGCCCGGATTTACATTCGCACGCGAAGGAACGCTTCGTCAACCACGCGCCGAACTGCGTGCGGAAAAGAAAAACGCATTGAACGGAAAGGCTATCCGGCGCGAAGTACGCCTGCATTTTACGACGAAAACCGACGGTCCATACCTGGATGTGCTGTTATACCTGCCAGTTGCCGCCAGACAACCTGTTCCGGCTTTTATCATGCTCAATTTCAGAGGAAACCAAGCCATTACCGACGAGCCTGATATTTTGATGTGCGATTCGTGGGTGTGGCCTTATGACGACGGGACGGTACGTGAATTCCGTTCCACAGAGCAGTCGCGAGGCGTGGATAAGTCGAGGTGGCCGCTGGAAATGATTATGGATCGCGGTTACGCCGTTGCTACGGCTTGTTATCAGGACCTTGATCCCGATTATGACGACGACTTCCAAAACGGTATCCATCCCTGTTTTTACAAAGAAGGACAAACACGTCCGGCGCCGAATGAATGGGGGAGCATCGGTGCATGGGCCTGGGGTAATTCGCGGATACTGGACTACCTCGAAACGGAACCGCTTGTGGACGCCCGGCGCATAGCCCTTGCCGGTCATTCGCGACTGGGCAAGACGGCATTGTGGGCAGGAGCGCAGGACCAGCGTTTTGCCGTAGTGATTGCCAACAACTCCGGTCAGGGTGGCGGGAAACTGTCGCGACGTCTGTTTGGCGAGACTGTCGGTCTGCTCAATTTCGTACGTCCGCACTGGTTTTGCGGTAACTTTGCATACTATGACGGGAACGAATCGGCCTTACCTTTCGATCAACACGAATTAGTCGCCCTGATAGCGCCGCGACCGGTTTACCTTGCCGTTGCAGCGGACGACCGCAGCGCCGACCCCAAAGGTGAGTTTTTGACTGCGTTGAACGCCGACGCCGTGTATCGTTTGCTGGGAACACCGGGCATAGGCGCCATTCCCGAAAAAAATAACGCTGTCGTACGGGATAATATGATTTACGACGCACCCATGCCGCCGATAAATCGTTCGATCGGCGCAACCATCGGATTTCATATCCGTTCGGGCGGACATGATGTGACAACTTACGACTGGGAACAGTACCTTCACTTTACGGATAAATTTTTCAAGTGAATGTTAATTCTCAATGGCGGCTTTTATCATTGCCATGATGTTTGCTGACGGTACATGGGCGGGTAATGCGCATCCTGCGCATAAAAGGTCAACGCCTGCCTGAATACATTCAACCGAACACCGGTAAACATCTTCGGGTTTTCCGTGCAGCAGTACTTGCATGGTATCTACGTAACCGATCAGTGCAGTCTTTCCTTTCAGCAGCCTGTATGCCTCCTTTACGTCGGTTTTGCCGTCAAAACTGATGGCGGTCATGCCTGTTTCGGCGATATGGGGTAAATGACCGGTTATGTTTCCGCAGATATGTACCACAGAAGGGACACAAAGTGCGTTGCACAGTTCTTTGTGATAGGGCATGATGCAATCACGGTATGTTTCCGCCGCTATCAGGTCGCCGCTTGAGGCAGCCTCTCCGATAAGGACGGCATCGCAACCGGCGGCTACCTGCTCTCCGGCATACATCATGCATAATTGGGTCAGTCGTGCCATCGCTGCGTGAATCTTTTCAGGTTCGGCAATCGACCAGACAAGTAAATTATCCATGCCAAACAACCTTGTACCCAGCGTAAAGGGACCGACGATTGAACTGATCACTGCGGCTTCGCCGTCATACAGACGTTTAGCCTTATGAATGGCTTTCAATACCACCGGTATTCTGCCGCAGGAAAGTAAATCCCTGTCAAAGGACAGTTCGTCAGGTTCATTGTAAAGATGCGTTATCAGTTGTGGGAGCGTGTCATGGGTGCCCAGATTAATCCTGCCGCCGAGCGCTTCGGCCTCAACCGTCATGTCAAAAGGTAATTTCAAGGTCTCCAGACCGCAACGGTTATGGGCGGCGGCGGCCAACTCCACTAACTTATCAGCATCATAATGCGCCTGCAACCAGCTATATCCGCAATATTCCATCATTTCCTTATTGACGGACGTCAGGAATCCGGTGACAGGTATCCTGTCGACCGGTTCATGTTGCAATGCACTTAGCACTCTCTGCAGGTTTTTCACAACAATATTTACATGGCTTACGGAAGACGGACTATTGTTATATTTCTGAAATATATTTCTCCTCCTTCGGATTCCAGACAGATATAACCTTTTCTTTGTGTTGCCTTGCTGACGCCATTTACAAATTTCCCGTTTATGGATAATTTAACCGTACCATCTACACATACCACATCGTACGTATTCCACTCGCCTTTGCCGTTACAGCGAAGTTCCGTTCCTCTGCTCCTTTGATTATTCATAGAAGGATTATCGTGTTCAACTTTCAAATCCCCTATGCCGAATAACTCGCCGGAAATGTACGCGTCGGATACGATTCTTCCTTTTTGAGCCATCAATTCCAAATAGCCCGGATCCAGCATCTGTACTTCCAGTCCATCACCCGGCAACCCGTTTTCTCTTGCATTGGCTTTACTCCAGATGAACGTACCCGAGTTTCCACCTGTTTCCATATGCCTCCATTCGATATGCATGATGAAATTTTCATATTCTTTCTCACTTCGAACAACGCCAATAGGTTTTCCGGTACAAAACAACAAACCATCATCTACTTTCCAAGTGTCAGCACTTGTACTTACCTGAAACCACTTAACCGGTTGTTCACTGCCCGCTTCGGTAATACCATCCATCCATTGTATTTCTTTGCCAAAGGAAAATAGTTCCTGCGCCGGCAAATCCGCTATTCCCAAAAGAAGAATAACGATAAAAAATTGAATTCTTTTCATGTTTTTTAGTTTTTAAAAATTAACGCCGAATCCGCTTTCGCGAAACGACAGCCCAAAAGTACAACATTATTTTATATTTGAAAACATTTTTGATTTTTTTGAAGGTTGTTCATCTAATTTTTTAACCGCAAATTGAAAATCATTCAATTTTTTTCCGAGCCGCCAATCATTTTCAACAACCCCGTTTTTACTGCATCCGCTCCCATAACGGCATTATCGGGCAGTTTTTTCTGTACGCCGAAAGCGAACATTTTTTCGGCCGGTTCAACCGTAACCTTATTCTCGTCGAAATTACCCGCTTTGTCCTGTATTTTTTTTATGTCGAGGTTAAAGTGTTTTGCGACAAAATGATACAGGGCATGACGTTTGGATGGTCCATAGTCATGCTCTTCGTTGGCAAAATGGGCGTTTTCAACGTGGTCCTTTTTGCCGTAAAGTGAATAAACCGCCTGCAGATAAGGAAATTCCACTGTCGGTGTGTTGCATGTCATATCCCCGCCAACCGAGATGACCAATTGCGGTTTCGGGGCAAAAAGGGCGGGTATTTCAACATTATTGGTTTGCAGGGCATCGTGCAAAAAATGAATGGGATACCCGATTTCACACGGACAGGCGCCATAGGTATGGCTTGCCACGATCACAGCTGGAACCGAAAGGGCGATCCGGGGGTCGATGGCGGCAACGAAGAACGATTGCGAACCGCCGCCCGATGCACCGGTGACGCCGATCCGCGTCGTATCAACCTCGCTCAGCGAGCACAGGAAATCAATCACCCTGATGCTGTTCCATATCTGCATCGTTAAAGCCAATCCGGTATAGTGTGTTTCTTTCGGGACTTGCAGTGCGCTTTCATTCCATGCAAACATATCGTAATTAAAGGCAATCACACCCATGCGCGCCAGCATCGCGCACCTGATCTGTACTTCAGCGCGGTATCGTCCGCTTTCATTCACATTCGGGCTATCGAAATGTCCGTGCGGACACAACATGGCAGGATACTTCCCTTTTTTAGCAGGTTTATACAGCGAACCGCATACATACACGCCGGGCAATACTTCGAGTGATACGTTTTCGACGGTATAACCGTCGTAACTGCGTTTGTTGACGCTTTTGGGATTTAGCGGATTCTTCTGCGGCAAGGGCGAAAGACCTGCTTCCTGCAGGATATGATGGCGCACCGCCTCTTTCCGGGCTTCCCATTGCGGCAGGGTAGGATAGAGTTCGAGTAACGCCTTTAAATGCGCGGCTCCTTCCGCTTCGGGTTTGATCCAGTGGATAAAAGGCTCTATCCGGTAGGTGTTTTCGCCTTCTTTTTTGAAACGAAGGTCAAACGGATACAAAATATTGGTCAATGTCTCTTCGACATTGAATAGATCCGTTCTCCAGATAGCGAATGTAACCGTTTTATCCTTAACCCTTTCGTTGGAATATTTGAGTGTGACACCGTACTTTTCCTGAATATCTTTCAATACTGTACTTAAGGGTTTGTCGTACATTTCGCTGAACGTCTGTGCCTGAAGGCTATAGGCCAACAGCCAGCAGGTTATCAGGGCAATATATTTCTTCATATAATTATTAGTTATTTAACCGCTCAACTAATTCCAACCCGGCAGGGAAACGGTTGCCTGATAATTGGAGTAATTATACAGGGGATTGCGTACCGGTTTGTACAGTTTTGTGTCCAAAGGGTTATCGCTCTGGGTGTAAACCCATATTTCGTAAGGGTTCCACACTACGATCTCGTCACGGCAGTCGCCGGTGATGTCCAGTACGGCATTGCACATGTCGGGATGTCCGTCGTCGGGAAATTGGAGTACTTTACGCCCCCAGCCATCGAATACGCCTCCTTCGTCCACATTGGCGTTATGAACGAAATATTCTTCTGTGCGACCCGTCCAGTTCAATGGAAGGCACATGCTCCCGTAATGGTTTGGTTCGGCATCGTGATAAATATTTCCGTCGGCATCGTAGAAATGCAGGATGCCCTGGTTATACCAGAAATTGATCGACACCGTTTCGAGTCCGGGCAGGTCGTCGCGGAAATTTGCCGTCACCGGATTTTGTGCATGACCGATATAATGGTGGTGCAGGATGCTGCCGTCCGTATCCATGAAGAGGCAACCTTCATCGCTGCAGGCAATCAATATGCGGTGATTACCATCGTTTTTGAAATCGACGATAGCTACGCCGTCGGCATGATCGCGCAATTCGCGGTCTTTGCTCCACAGCACCTTTCCATCGGGACTGAACAGGGTACTCCCCACCAGCAGCTCGTCGCGTCCGTCGCCGTCGATGTCTTTCGCATACGGGTAATGACCTGTCGTACAGGCGGCTGTCCACAACAGTTTCCAATCCTTGTCGTATGCCCATACGTTCCAGTAGCGGTCTTTGATGATCATGTCGCCGTCGTAACCCGCTCCGCTCAGATCGCAGAAAAAGATGCAATCGACCGCTATCCGTTCGTTGGTACGCGGACTGACCGGCGTCGGCTGCCTTTTTAATATCTTGCCTGTCGCTCCGTCTGCCATGATGAGTTCGCGGTTCATGGAATAAACCACTTCGGTTTTCCCGTCGTTGTTCGCATCGTGAATCTGGAAAGCCACATCACTGGTCTGGTGTACTTTCCATAAATCGGGAACGCCTGTTCGCCAGAGTATCTCGCCGTCGAAAGTCATCGCTGTCAGGCAACTCAGTTCTGTAAACTGGTCAAGCGGACCGTGGTTGACAACCTGTCCGATCAGCACATCTATCTGTCCGTCGTTGTTCAGGTCGCCGAAGCGGAGGTTACGTCCGCAACCGAATCCGCGCGTATCGAGTTTTTTCCAGACTACGAGTTGGGGATTGGCTGCCTGCAAACGTTTTTCCCCATCCGCATATTGTTGTTTTTCCTGTTCGAACTGCTGTTTGTCAGCGCGTATCATGGATACTTTCACGCCGTAGAGACGCGATGGCGCCGCCGTCAGGAATCCGATCTTCCCTTTCGGGTATGTTGCGTCGGTTGCTTCTACCACAGGTCCGTTTTCAAATCCGGCTTTGATCCTGTCGCCGTTCACTTCAACCCAAGCGTTCATCATTTCGCCCGGTGCCGCTGTGAAAGGCGCTTCGGCAAGCGTCTCTTCGTACAACTGATGGAATCCTTTAGCGTGTCGTACCATTTTCAACAGCGCCCTGTCTTTCTCGACGCCCCAAAAATAATAGCAGCGGTTGTTTCGATAACGGAACGTCAGTCCACAACGTCTGTCGGCGGCTTCCTGTACAAATCGGGCTTCCAGTCGATAATTCCGCCACAAAGAATCGCCTGCCACGATCATCGGATACCATTCCCTGTCAGCTAAGTTGTATTTATGATGTATAAATCGACCGATGGAATCTTCGCGAAGACTCCATGCAAAGGGGCGGACACCCGTGCCAAAGGCTGCGACAGCCCAGGCGCCGTGAGGTCTTGCGTCGGTCAGGTAATGATACTCCGTATCGGCGCCCTTATCCGACGAAACGGGGCCGCGTTGCATCTGCCCGAAACCGTCTTCAAAAACGGGTTCGAGGCGAGTACCGGAACTGCAACCTGCAAATAGAAGAAGGAAAAGTGCATAATAAATTATTGGTTTCATACCTTATATTATTAGGGTGACTTCAACATAAAAATTAATCATTATTGCGGGAGCATGGGGAACAGGCGTTTTATTTCTTCCTTGCCGGGTTTATATCCATATTCGCAAATCTCGAAGGCTTCCACGTAGCGGATACTCTTCGATAGTTTTGCCGGATACCAGTTTGAGACGGCTTTTCCGAATCTTTTGACGCCATTGAGTTCCAGGTACTGATTGGCAACCATTTGCAGACGTTCGGCAGGACTGTCGGGTATTGCTTCCTCCCGGCTTTCGTTCCAGGGCATCCATTCAAAGAACTGCGATTCGTTGGCACATAAAGCCTCCATTTTCTTTTCGGCAACCGCAGTAATGTCGATCACGATATCCGGCGAAAAGGGTGTCGGCTTCTGGAAATCGTCGGGCATGTACAGGAATACGACAGACTTCAGCAAAGGTTTTCCTTCAGGTACCATTTGCGGAACCGAAATCATGTATGCGGCATCCTGCACGATGACGGCGGTGTTCCGGTGGTCGGGGTGATAATCGTTGGGACGATGCGTGATGACGATATCCGCGTTCCAGTCGCAGATCAGTTTGATAACTGCAAACCGGTTTTCCAATGTAGCCATCAGTTCGCCGTCAGGGTTGTTCATCACTTCATACTCAACCTGCAGGATACGTGCTACTTCCTGCGATTCCCTGTAACGTCGCGCAGCCAGATCGGCAGGTTTCATCAGATGATGTCCCTTACATCCGTTGGTCAGCGACACGTATTTGACGTGATGTCCCATTTGTGCGTATTGGTACGCTAAGCCGCCGGTCGTATATTCGCAGTCGTCGGGATGTGCACCAAAAACAATCACGCGAACAGGATCAGCCGCTTTTGCCAACGGGAGGGATAGCAAAAACGATGCCAGCAGGCAAATTCTTATAAAATCTCTTCTTTCCATGGTGTTATGTATTAATTAATAATTCTCCGTTGCAGGATACCCGTGCCAGACGCTTGCACCAAAGGTAGTGATAAAAATCTTATCCCGATCATTTTCGTCGATAATAATGCGATGACCCCAGTGAAAATCGTAATCTTTCAGTTTTTTCCATGTCTTACCGTCGTCGTCGCTCCGATATGCTGCCCTGTTGAACGTACAGCAATAGATACGTCCCTTGTGATACGGATCGACAGTCACATCATATACATATTGGCGCTTGTCGAAGATGGAAGTCCATGTATCGCCGCCGTCGTCCGAGCGGAAAACGCCGCCGGGCATGTCGAGTGTTTTATTTCCTCCGGGCAAGTTTCGGGTTACATCGCCGCCTACCAGGTCGCCCAGCGAGATATTCGCCCAGCAAGCCAGGTAGATACGCTTCGGATTGCGGGGGTCGACCGTTATGCTGTTGGGGAAAAGCAACCCGTCTGATACGTTCAACTTAGTCCACGTTTCAGCGCCATCGGTCGAACGGTAAACTTCGCCAGAATAAAAATCTCCCCGTTTTTCACTGTTCTGGTAATTAGGTGTAGGGCAGACTGTCAGGAACAGCGTGCCGTTTTTCGCCAGGGTCAGATCAAAAGCGCAGGTATTGCCTTCAATGCCCCTGTTTTTCAGTTGCCAGGTTTTACCGTCGTCGGTCGATTTAAATACGCCCTTGTTGTAAACGCTTGCATACAGCGTCCGGTTACCTGCTTTCGATTTGGGGTCAAGCACAATACAAGTAGCCGGCGAATCCTGTCCCATGCCTTCAATCGTCGGCTTCCATGTCTTGCCGCCGTCGTCCGACACGCAAACCCCGCCACTGCCTGTTCTGCTCCAATTTGCATTACGGGTCATTTTACCCCGCGGAAAATCGTGCAGACTCGCCCATACCGACCACACTTTCCCTTTCACGTCGGGGTCGAAAACGACCCAATAGCAGGTGTTAACCCATTTGACAGGAACGCCCGCGACCGAGCGCGTCCAACTTTTCCCGCCGTCGTAGGAGTGATGATAACCGATGTCCGTGTAACTGATGGCGATATGCCTGTTGTCGAAGGGGTCGAAATGCACGCCGTAGGTGGTGGTCACGTCCATGCCGCGACTTGTGTAACTGCCGTCGCTGTTTGAAATACTATATGCTTCTTCCCATGTCGTCCCGCCATCGGTCGTTTTCATGGTGCGGTACCAGTCGGTAACGGCAGCAATATTTCCATCTGTCGGCGCTACGCCAACGTCAATCAACAGGATAAATTCCCCGCCGAATGCTTCATGTACCCAGGCATCTTTTATATTATCCGCATCGCGGGCATCCTGTACACCGTATTGACCGGAACCTCCTCCACTTTTCAATACCCAGTCCCATGTTTTTCCCGCGTCGCCGGTTTTGATGGCTCCATACCAATAGACTGTTTTATCGCCTGCCGTTTCCGGGTACATGTTTGTAACTAAATAAGCGTGAGCGGCATCCTTTTCGGAGCAACGTACCATGGCAAAACTGGGTATCACGCCTGACGACCGGTTTGTGATGACCGGATCGTTTACCTGCGACCACGTAATGCCGGCATCGTACGATATCCATAACTCGCTTGTGGCATAGTTGTTGTCGTTATTTCTCGGTTTGGTATGGTGGATAGCATAGAAAACCGTTTGTCCGGAATTTTTCAATGTACCTGCCGTAAATGATTCTGCAGGAGTCATGGCGGCAGGAAGTTTCCTTTCTGTAATCTTACGGGAAGTTTTATCGAAAATGAGAATTGCAGCATCCGTAAATAGATACAATTCGTTTTTTAATCCAAAAGTATTGGTGTACAGATAATTGATACGTCGGTCAATTTTTTCGCGCGCCCAGTTTTGTCCGTTATCATCGCTGTAAAGCAAATACGAACCCATGGCCACATACATTGTGCCGGGCGTCACGGGATCGACCAATACCATCGACACAGTACGTGCATCGCGCGGATACGGCGAGTCTGCCGTTACTTCAACCGAATAGCCGGCATGGTCGCCCCCATACCTTTCACTAATGATTTCATCGGGCTTGGGCAAAATCGGTGTCCATGTTTTCCCGCCATCCGCCGAGCGATTCAAAAATGACGAACCTACATATACCGTATTCCGATCGTGGGGATCGAAAGCAAAACAGGATGATCCATTCGGAAAATTGATCATGTCGTACGACTTTCCCCCGTCGTTTGTCAGGTAGGCTCCTGTCATGTCGCAACGAACCAGAAAACGGTCAGGCGTATGATATGAGAAACACGGGATAAAGGTGGAACCGCCTCCGCCGGGACCTATCTTCGTCCATTCAGCCTCTAAGGCTGCCGACTGTTTGCCTGCCGGCGAACAAGCCTGAAGGATTGCAATTCCAAGCAGCAATCCATGTTTTAAAAAAGTGGTCATAGTTTATAAGATTTGATTTTTAAAAAATACAAAGATAGCACTTTTAATCAATAAACCGTTTTTTTATAAAAAAAAGCGGTTTATTTGGAGCAAAATTTCAAATAGAATAACCATGAGAAAAGAAAGCAAAAACTTATTTCGATCTGCGCTAATAGTCATGCAATTTTTTATGACCGCCGGCAATGAAGCGCAAACAGTTCGTCGAATCGACCCTGACTGGTTGAAAGAAATCGTCTATCTACCACTGACTGCATGCGAGATATATTTAATTAGCAATACCGTATTTATTAACATCTCCCAATACTGCCTTTCTTAATTCTTCTATAAAGAATGACTGTAAACGTAATTGGGCAGATGATGCTTCCATTGGTGTTATTACGACGTTATTTCCCGTTTCTTCATTAATGACAATGACTTTAGTGTTTTGAACTGTTGAAAGAGAAATAACATATTCATCTTGTAGGTTTCTCTTCAGAGATGTGATTGAAAATCCAGAACTATTAATTTGTGTATTAATTTTTTTTGCATTTTCTTTCGATAATCCGTTATAGCTGATAGAAAAAAGATGCTGTGCGTTCATGTCGCAATAACTAAAAACAATGGTTAAAAGAGTTAAAATAATACCACCACTTTTCTTTGTAAAGGTGGCAATGTTACAAACTTGGTTTCTTTCTTCGCAGCATTTATTTAAGCCGCTTAATAATTGATAAATGTTCATTTTGTATAATTTTAAGTGTATGTCATTATATTTATTAATTCATGTTTTTCAAAATTTACAGTGATAAAGAGCTATTACCGTACCATTTCAGTCCATTGACAGGCGTAGTTGTCCATTGTTCTTTAGTTATTATAGATTCTCCTCTTCTCATATGAGAAACTGAACGATACCAAACATTCCAACCTCTTTTCCAATTAATCGAATACTCTTTAGTTAAATCACTCCTGTTTCTATTATAACCGTAAATAGTTACATCAGAATCGACATATGTGAAAATGGCTTCTGTAAAGGACTCATTCCTGAACGAAATTCCACCTACATTGTCCAAAGAAAAGAAAGTTATACCGAGTCCGTCTTTATTAACACCTGAAAAACAAGCATCTGTAATTTTTATATTTTTGTTACTGATTGATATGGTTGACATCGTGTCGATAACAGTTGATGGAGCGAAGTAGTTTGAGTTCGCAAGCGACCACCACCATTCACCACGAATAATCGTATGGAGATATTTAGATTCTAATATTTTTGGAAATACAATTGTGAAACCGTCATTTTTCCAATCTCCGAATGCGAGTTCAGTATCTCTATTAGCACTTATATCATAGATTAAAAGTTTCACTTCAGCAATACTATTGAAACTTGATGCATTTTTGACTTGAGCGGATAAATTGTCAATATTGATGCTTCTATTATCTTCATTTTTCGTACAGGAAAATAATCCCATTAAAAGCAGTAGAAGCGTCACGATATTATAAAGTTGTAATTTCATAATCCTTTGAATTATTATATGTAATCTTCATTTTTCAACAATAGGGGACTTCTAATAACTCTTTTAATAATTTTCGATTTTGCCAAAGGATAGAAATCCCATTTAACTCCTCCGGAGAAATCGTTTTTTAATGCAGCAAAGTAAATACAAATTATTATCAAATCAAAACATTTTTCCATAAAATTTTCATCTATCTATCTATCTATCTATCTATCTATCTATCAGTCATATATTGTTATTTTATTTTCATTAAAAAATCCGATTGATTTTGTATGTTTCATAAAAATGAGTAACTTTTTGACTGATAATAAGAGACATAATGAGATGAAGAAGTTTAAAAGACACAGGTATTACGGATTTTGGGATCAGGATATACGGATGAGCAAGCTCAGCCGGTTAGGCGATCCATTGGAAAAGCTAAACGAAGGGATTGATTTTGAGATATTCCGTTCATTACTTGAAGAGAAACTGAGCATTGAGCCTAAGGGTGTAGGCGGTCGTCGGTCTTACAGTTATGTGCTGATGTTCAAAATAATGATATTCCATATTCCAGCGTTATTACAATCTGTCTGACAGGCAGGTGGAATAACAGATTAATGACCGTATGAGTTTCATACGTTTTTTATCCTGAATTAAAACCGCATATTTCCAAACCCCGTTTCACAGCGCCGGCGAATCCCGACCGGTAAGAACCAAGTCCGTATGTTCTCTAGCCGCTTTTGGGAATATAACTGGGGTCGAAAGCGATAACGCATTCCGATACTTTCTCTTTAATCATTTCCAAATTGAAGGACTGAAAATTGAACCTGTTTTCGAAGTTGATTCTGAAATACTGGCAAAAAAATAAAAAAATGATTTTTTATTTTGTTCTGCGCTCAACTTTCACTACCTTTGCCCCGCTTTTTGAGCCTGTCGGAGTGTGATGGGGAATTAGGGAAGCAAAACTAATTTTTAGTAACACAAATTTTTAAAAAATGAAAACTTACAACTTGGAAGCGACGCCGAGAGAAACAGTCGGTCGAAAAGCTTCAAAAATTTTACGCAAACAAGGGTTGATCCCTGCCATTTTGTATGGTCAGTTGCCGGTTGAGTTGCCTTATCAGGGTACGCTTACCGCCGGTGAGAAAATCGTAGAGATTAGTAAACAGAAAGGTGTTGTCGTGACAGATTTTACCGTTTCGTTTGATGGCGTCCGTAAACTTATCTATACGCCTGAAATCTATGTAGTAGATATTGATATCAAAGGAAGTAAACGTGTCAAGGCGATTATTAAGGATTCGCAGTTTCATCCTGTCACTGACGATATCCTGCATATTGACTTTCTTGAAGTTTTCGATGATAAACCTGTTGTTATGGAAGTTCCGGTTTTATTGGAAGGTCATGCTCTCGGCGTAAAAGCCGGCGGAAAACTCAACCAGACTATCCGTAAACTGAAAGTGAGAGGTTTTGCGGCAAACATTCCCGAGTTATTGAAAGTGAATGTTGAACACCTTGAATTAGGCAAGGCTATTAAGGTAGGCGAACTTGATTATGATAATATTGAGATAGTCAGCCCCAAGAATATGGTTGTTTGTATCGTTAAGATGACGCGTGCATCACAAAGCGCTGCTGCTGCTGCAGCAAACAAATAACAGGATGTTTCATTGAAAAGGAGAGGGATTGTTAATTTCATTCCCCTCCTTTTTTTTAGAATATGTACACATGAAGTTTCTCGTTATCGGGTTAGGTAATATCGGAAAAGAGTATTGGGGTACGCGTCATAACATTGGATTCAGGATCGTAAATGAATTAATTGATTCGACAGATACCCCTTTTACTGAAGAACGATATGGCGCAATAGCCCGTATCCGCGTTAAAAATGCAGAACTTGTTGTACTGAAACCTAATACTTACATGAATCTGAGCGGAAATGCGGTTCGTTACTGGTTGCAGAAAGAAAATGTGCCGGTAACGCAATTACTTATTGTTGTCGACGATTTTTCACTTCCTTTCGGGAGTCTTCGAATAAAACCCAGGGGAAGCCATGCAGGTCATAACGGATTACGGCATATCGAAGAAACGCTGGGTACAAACGGGTATGCGCGTTTACGGTTCGGAATTGGAGATGACTTTTCGCGTGAGCGACAGATTGATTTTGTGTTAAGCAAGTTTTCGGACGGGGAAACCGAAAAATTACCTGAACGTATAAAACAGGCTGTTGAAATGATAAAAAGCTTTTGCCTTGCAGGAATCGATATTACGATGAATCTGTTTAATCATAAGTAGTTTTCAGTTTTCAGTTTTCTGACCGCTCATCTATCAATAACTAAACTCTAATAACTAAACTCTAATAACTAAACTCTAAACTCTAAACTCTAATAACTAAACTCTAATTAAAATGAAAGAGGTACGGATAGATAAATGGATGTGGGCAACGCGTATTTTTAAGACGCGCACAATTGCAACGGAGGCGTGCAGGAAAAATCGCATTTCTGTTGGAGGTGTTTCTGTTAAGCCTTCCCGCATGATTAAAGCCGGCGATGTGATTGCTGTCCGTAAACCGCCCGTCACTTTCTCGTTTCGAGTGCTTGATGTAGCGGAAAATCGAATGAATGCAAAACTTGTGCCAAATTTTTATGAAAATATCACGCCGCCGGAAGAATATGAGATACTTGAAATGAATAAAATTTCCGGATTCGTCAACCGTGCAAAAGGGCTGGGACGCCCAACGAAAAAAGATCGTCGCGAACTGAATGATTTTACCGGTTTGGAGTCAGAATCTTTTTATCATTTTGATTTTGACGAACATTGGGATGAAGCATGATTGTTTTAGTCGGCAGGGAAACGGACACCGAGCTGATTTCTGATTTCATCCATTATTTCCATCGTTATGAGCGAATTGTTGAGGGTGTTGATGGAGGATTCTTTTTGTCCTGATTGTATGATGTTTATAAATTCGGCTATCTCGTAGTAGTATTCGTGGTGTCGCGTTTCGGGACGGATATTTACTGTGTTGCCTTTTCGGTTGATGAGTGTTACATCACTGATGATATTGATGCGGTCTAATTGTATCGTACCTGATTCGCCTTGAATTTCAGTCGGCAGTGTTGAATCGGCAATTTTACTGTACAGCACGGTTGCAACCATGCCATTGTTATAAGTGAAATTTACGGCAACCTGTCCGTCAACACCGCTCGACAATTTTGTGCCAACCGCATGTATGGTTACCGGTTTGCCGAAAAGGACGACCATCGGATAAATCGTATATACGCCGATATCCATCGTGGATCCATTACTGAGTTCGGGTTGGAACGCATTGAGGACAATCCCTTCTTTCAACTTGTCGTAACGTGATGAATACTGGCAATAACATGAAAAATAACGCCGGACAACGCCCAATTGATGCAGATGATTCCTGACTGCATCGAATGACGGCGTTAATGTCGGTTTCATCGCCTCCATAAGTACAACCCCTTGTTGATGTGCCGTTTCAATCATCAGACGTACTTCGCGGGCATTCGAGGCGAATGCTTTTTCAGCAAGCACATGTTTTCCATATTGCATGCACAGGATACTTTGCCCGGCATGGAAAACATTCGGGGATGCGATGTACACTGCGTCAACCAACTGACTTGCCGCCATTTCTTTGAGGGAGGTAAAAACATGAGGGATACGCTGTTTTTCGGCATATGCCCTCCCTGTCTGCTCCGACCGCGAGCATACGGCAACGACTTCAAAACGTTCGTCTTCGCGTCCGCCTGCTATCACCCAGTCGGTTATAAAATTGGTTCCTACAACCCCAAACCGTATTTTCTTCATAATCTATAAATTTAAAATATTATTCCCTACTACCTACTACCTACTACCTACTACCTACTACCTACTACCTACTACCTACTACCTACTACCTACTAACTACTAAGTTCGATCCACCGCAAGGTTTTTTCTTCAATTTCATGGAGAAGTTTGCCTATGCGGGCAGATTTTGCATTGAGTTCATTTAACGGCAAGTTGCCGCTATTAAGCATCTCTTCAATCGTTTTCTTTTCATTTTCGAGTGTTGGAATTTCTATATCCAATGCTTCGCGTTCTTTTTGTTCTTTATAAGTAAGTTTCTTTTTTTCAGGTTGTTGTTTGTAATTTGGTTTGCTCGCGGAAGCAGAAGCAGAAGCAGCAGTTGAAGCGTGTGCTGACTTGTTTCTTGTATCGTCAACCGACTTCCGGTTTATTACCTTTGCCTGTTGTTTTTCCCACAGTCGATATTGGGTATAGTTTCCGGGAAAATCCTGAATTTCAGCGTTTCCATGAAAAACAAACAAATGATCGACTACTTTGTCCATGAAATAACGGTCGTGTGAAACAACAATTACACAACCTTTAAAGTCAGCCAGATATTCTTCAAGTATATTTAAAGTATTTATATCCAGGTCGTTTGTCGGTTCGTCGAGAATGAGGAAATTCGGATTGCGCATCAAAACGGTACATAAATAAAGCCTTCTCAGTTCGCCGCCGCTTAGTTTATGAACATAACTGTGTTGTTTATCAGGCGTAAAAAGAAAGTGATTCAGGAATTGGGAAACGCTCAATGATTTGCCGTTACCCAACGTTATATATTCGGCTATATCCTGAACGGCATCGATTACTTTCATATTTTCGTCAAACATCATGCCGTCCTGACTGTAATAGCCGAAACGAACGGTCTCGCCGATAATAAAGCGACCGCTATCCGGTTGTGTTGCGCCTATCAGCATTTTGATGAAAGTCGTTTTGCCTACGCCGTTATCGCCCACGATACCGAGTTTCTCGTATCGCGAAAAGACATAATTAAAATCGTCCGTTATCTTGATCTGGTCGAATCGTTTGGTGACATGGTCGGCCTCGAAAATTTTAGCGCCGATATAGGAAGCTTTTACAGGGAGTGAAACCTGCCGGTCATCCTGTTTTTGTCTGGCTTTTTTTTCGAGTTCATAAAATGCGTCAATCCTGTATTTTGCTTTTGTTGCGCGTGCCTGCGGCTGTCGGCACATCCAGTCTAATTCTTTTCGGTACTGGTTGCTTGCGTGGTCAATTGCCGCTTGCATAGCATCCATACGTTCGGCGCGTTTATTTAAAAAATAACTGTAATTACCATTGTATGAATATATTTGTTTGTTATCAATTTCAATGATCTCATTACAGACCGCGTCTAAAAAATAACGGTCGTGCGTCACCATCAGCAGACTGATCGACGTGCGTTTCAGATACTCTTCAAGCCATTCGATCATTTGTAAATCCAGTTGGTTGGTCGGTTCATCCAGCAGAATGAGTTCAGGCTCAAGAATCAGAATATTGGCAAGGGCGATACGTTTTATCTGTCCGCCTGAGAGTGTTTCTACTTTTTGTTCGAAATTATTGACTTTCAGTTGTGTAAGGATTTGTTTGGCTTTACGTTCGTAATCCCATGCTTTTTGATGCTCCATCTGATGAACAAGGTTTTCAAGCGCTACGGTGTTGTTGGTTAGCAGCGCTGTTTCATAATCGGCTATGAGACGCACTGTATCGTTTTCGGAATGAAAACAGGCTTGCAGGACGGATAGTCCGTCCGGAAAAGACGGCATTTGTTCGAGGTATCCAATACGCAAGTCATTGCGGAAGACGACGCTTCCTTCGTCGGCGTTTTCTTTACCGCTAATGATATTCAGCAGGGTAGTTTTTCCGGCGCCGTTTCGGGCGATAAGTCCTATTTTTTGCCCTTGAGCCACGCCAAACGCGATGTTCTCATAAAGAATAAGATTACCGAACCGTTTCGACAGATTGTCTATTTGTAAGAAACTGATCACACTCAACTGTCTTTCAGGATGACGTCATGTGCACCGCCTTCGACGATGCTTGTTGACGACACGAGTGTTATTTTTGCATTGTGTTGCAATGCTTCGATGGAAATGGCGCCGCAACTGCACATGGTTGCTTTTATCTTTCCAAGCGTAACATCGAGGTTATCTTTCATTTTTCCCGCATAGGGGACATAACTGTCAATACCTTCTTCAAATTTGAGCGATGTGTTGCCTCCCATGTCGTAGCGTTGCCAGTTTTGAGCGCGGTTTGAACCTTCCCCCCAGTATTCTTTCACATAGTTGTTACCGATTCGCAATGTTTTTGTGGGCGATTCGTCAAAGCGTGCAAAGTAACGTCCCATCATCAGGAAGTCGGCGCCCATAGCGAGGGCCAGCGCCATGTGATAATCATGAACAAGTCCGCCGTCGCTGCAGATAGGGATATAAACGCCTTTCTCATGCAGGTACTCATTGCGTCTTTTAACGACGTCGATCAGCGCAGTTGCCTGACCGCGTCCGATTCCTTTTTGTTCGCGTGTGATACAGATAGAGCCACCCCCTATGCCTACCTTGATAAAATCGGCTCCTGCATCAACCAGGTAACTGAACCCTTCACTGTCCACAACATTTCCGGCGCCTACGGGAATTTTTTCTCCATAATTGTTTTTTATCCATTGGATGGTATCCTGTTGCCATTCCGAATATCCATCGGAAGAGTCAATGCACAAAACATCAACGCCCGCATCTATCAGGGCAGGTACACGTTCTTCATAATCTCGCGAGTTGATGCCGGCTCCTACAAGCAGTTTTTTGCTGTCGGGATCGGATAACTCGGATGGATTATCCCGATGACTGTCATAGTCTTTTCGGAAGACAAAATAAGTCAGGTTTTGATTGTCATCAATGATAGGCAGCGCGTTCAGTTTATGTTCCCAAATGATCTGATTGGCATCACTCAGACTAATACCCGATTTCCCGACAATCAGCTTATCAAAAGGAGTCATGAAATCCTTTATTTTCATATTTTGGTCATCTTTTTCAATCCGGTAATCGCGGCTTGTCACGATGCCGAGCAATTTACCGTTCGACGTGCCGTCATGGGTAATGCCGATAGTTGAATGTGCGTTTTTTTTACTCATTTTCACCACATCACCAAGCGTGTCTTCGGGCGTAAGATTGGAATCGCTCACGACGAATCCCGCTTTGAATTTTTTCACTTTTCGTACCATTTCGGCTTGAGAAGATACCGGTTGAGAACCGAAGATAAAGGAGAGACCGCCATTGCGGGCTAATTCAATAGCCAGTTCGGGACCCGATACCGATTGCATAATAGCGGATACAAACGGGATGTTGAGGCTTATTCGTGGCGATTGGTCTTTATGAAATTTTGCAAGCGGAGTTCGTAATGATACATTCGCTGGAACACACTCTTTCGTAGTTAAGCCGGGAATCAGCAAATATTCCCCGAAAGTTCTGGATACATCATTTAAATAATTTGCCATAACCTGTCATTTTTTGGAAATAATTGCGTGCAAAGTTAGTGCAAGTTGAGAGCAATTCAAAATAAAAAACAAAGTATTTTAATTTTGAATTGCTTCCTGCCGGATTTACCAACCCCAGATATCATCCATATTAACAGTCGATTTTCCGTTTTCCCATGTGAATGTCATGGTAACAGGCGTGTTTCCGTCATCACCGCCAATAAAATTCACTTTTTGCAAGGTTCCATCCTAATTGTATGTACGGGTATATTCAACTGGTAGTCCAACAAGAGGCGTTACAATTGTTTTTGTTCTTCTTCCATTGGCATTATAAGTAAATTCCGATTGCAGTTGCTGTGCAAGTGTTCCATATTAATATACGCTTTGTTTCTGACTGATTTTTCTCCCGTTTTGAAATGTAAAATCAAATGTGGTAGTACCGACTTCTACATCGTTA
>Ga0082212_10001422_pt1 | contig 35239 bp, 34 predicted proteins | sample TergutNt197P3_FD_71548 | JGI IMG/M metagenome (GOLD analysis project Ga0082212, IMG submission 71548) | Neocapritermes taracua P3 segment gut microbial communities from Petit-Saut dam, French Guiana - Nt197 P3 | ecosystem: Host-associated > Arthropoda: Insects > Digestive system > Gut ...
GCAAAAAACGAGGTCTCCCTGCTTTGACGCCCGGGCATTGCCCGCCACTGCCGCCGCTGCGCCGCCAGGAAAATTGCTACAACGAAAGAAGTGACGCCTAAATGAAAAAGATGCTGAGAGCGCTCCTGTCCGCAAGCCGCAAGTCCCGTTGCTTGACGGCGGGCATCGCCCTCGCGCTGCTCCGCTTGCTCCGCGACGCCGAAGAATCCGAGCTGTGCCGCCGTTCGGATGAGCTGGACAGGCTCGACCTTGACCCCGGAGGCGGCTCCCATCGCAGATACGGCGCGGCCGAGGAGGCGTGCAGCGAGTGCGAATTCGCCATCGGATTTCTTGTATGCGCAATCGACGATCTCAAATATGCGTACTAGATCGGGGGCTGACTGAATGATTATTGATGTCTGTGGGGCCGGGCTAAGGATACTGGATGACTTCATTTACTACGCTTCCACGTACCCGAACCGCCTGGCCGACGCGATGTGGTGGTGCGAGGACTCGTTCGTCAACGACATCCGCGAACTGAAAAAGGCTTATGACGGGGCCGTGCCAGGGCAGGCCTGCCGCAGATGCCCTTGCTGCGGGGAGTGACGCGGATGGGGGTGTTATCGCCCCTGCTCGACCGCCCGGATTCCGTACGCGATTTCAGTCGCGAGGTATTGTCCTTCTTCCTTTTTGCCTCGCGGGTGGCGGCGCCCTCGATCCGCGTTCGCCCTTCGCTGCAGCCGCTCATCGCTCTTTCCTGCCTCTCCACCCTGTTGCACATAAAGCGCATTTGCTTGCGCTTTTTATGTGCAACATTTGCGCTTATTCTGCTTCTCGCTCTTTCCGTATCCGTGTTTATTGTGACTTTGTTGTTATCATTTATTGTGCATTTCTACAAATAGGCATACAAGTTATTACCATCTCTCATCGGATCCACCGCCATGAACCTTCGATCCGCAGCATCGTACATCCTTGCCCTGGCGTAGTACACCCCCAGCACCAGGTCGTACCGGTGTACCGTGTACTCAGTCACGAGGTCGAGCTCGCGTGTTCCGAGCTTGATTATCGTCTTCATCGTGAGGGCGCCCCAGTCGTCGTAGGCCGTGTAGCTTGTCACTTTGCCCTGCACGTTGTCGGTGAGGAAGTCTGTCGTCCCAAGGCGGCTGTGGTGGTACCAGAGCTTCACGACGTTTGCGCTGCCGTTCGGGTACTCGTATGTCTGCTGCACGCTACCGGCTCCACTGCTTATGCCGTACACTACGGCGCTCAGTTTCTCAAGCCCGTAGGTAAAGCGGTATGTCAAGCCTCCCGTCTCTGTCTCAATGAGCACGTTCTTCAGCGCGCTCGTATAGTCAATGACGTAGTCTTTAGTTATGGCTGTAGTCTGGTTGCCGCCGTTACCCATGATGGTGACGAGGTCCTGTGGCAGCCTGTACGCCACTTCGCCTTCTTCAAACCCAATCTCGGGGTCGAGGTAGATTATGAGCGGCTGTTCGTCTATCGGGAAGTCTTCGCCTATCGGGAAACTCCCGCCTATAGGTTTGCCTCCGCCTTGCCAGGGGAGAAGCACCCCTCCGCCCATAGTCTGGTAGATGTTGTCCACGACGTTCGTGATGTACGATCCGATCTGGTAGGAGTATTCGGCGTAGAAGTCCTCGAATGTATATATGCCCGTGATGTCGTTTACGTTTGTGTAGCCGTATGCGTTCTTCTTGACGATCATCGTCTGCCCTATGAGGTAGCCGAGCCCGTTGTAGTGGTACATGCTGATTTCGCCGATGTCGTTTATGCCCGCCACCATTCGGTTCGTCGCGTCGTACTCGTAGGCTTCTACTGTGCTGCTGTTCTGGCTCTTCTGGTAGACGCCTTCTATTAGGTTGCCCCTGTTGTCGTATGTGTAGACGTACGTGTCTTTGTTGTCTACCTTCTTCTGTACCTGCTGGTTGAGGTTGTTGTACCAGTACTCCGTGCCTTTGTTTTGCACTTGCTCGTAGGTGAGGTTCCCGAGGCTGTCGTATGTGTATGCGTGAGCCTTATAGCCCTGGTCGCCCGTAGTGCCCGTCAGCCTGTTAAGGGCGTCGTAGGTATGGGCGAGGTTGTACCTCTCCATGCCGTGAGAGCCGCTGCGGTACTCGGCTATGACGTTGCCCTGCGCGTCGTACAAATAGGTCCTCTCCACGGCTTTGTTGTTGGCGTTTGACGGGTCTGTCGTGTACTGGCGCAGGAGCTGCCCTGCAGCGTCGTATTCATACGTCTCGTTCCAGCCATTGGGGTAGCTCATGGCTGTGAGCCTGCTCCCTGCGTCGTAAGTGTACGTCGTGTCCTGGTTCTCCGCGTCATTGACGTTCGTCAGCCTGCCGAGGAGGTCGTAGGTGTATTCTGCGACCGTGCTGTCGGGATAGGTGACGCCCGTTTGGTTCGATACTGCATCGTATGTATAGCTTACTGTTTGGTTGTTATGGTCGTTGACGCTCGTTATGCGGCCGAGGAGGTCCAGCTCGAAGCCGGTGGCGCCGTTCCAGTCTTCCATGAGCACCAGTCCGCCGTTGGCGTCGTATGTGAACAGCACGTTCCTGCCGTCGGAGTAGTTGATCGCCTCTACGAAGTTGCGGGCGTCATAGCTGAATGAAGTCACGTAGCCGTCCGCGTCCTCCTTTGTCACGAGGTTGCCGTTTGCGTCGTACTCGTACTGCGTCTCCAGGCCTGCTGCGTTGATCTCCATGGTGACGAGCCCGCGGTAGTCGTACCTGTAGAGCGTTATCTGAGCTTCGTATACGTTGTGGAGCGTGTCCTTGCGGTAGAGAGTCACCTTGGTGAGCCTGTTCATGGCGTCGTACTCGAAGTAGCTGCTGTTGCTTAGCGCGTCTATCGTCTCTATTATATTCCCGTTTGCATCGTAGTTGTATGATGTGACGTTGCCGTTCTTGTCAGTTACCGTCTTTATCCTGCCGAGGGCGTCGTAGGTGAAGCTGTCGACCTTGTTAAGGGGGTTCGTGACGGTCAGTACCCTGCCTAATGCGTCGTAGGTATAGTGCGTGGTCTTGCCAAGCTCGTTCGTCTCTGAAATGAGCCTGCCGAGCAGGTCGTAGGCGTAAATCGTGACTCCGCCGAGGGCGTCCGTCTTGGTTGCCACTCGCCCCATGGAGTCGTAGGCGTATGCAGTCACTGCTCCCCTTGCGTCGGTCATGCTCGCTATGCGGTTCATGGAGTCGTAGGTGAGCGCTGTCTCGTTTCCGAGAGCGTCTGTTATGAGGGTCATGTTCCCGTTGAGGTCGTAGGCGTAGCTCGTCTGCGCGCCCATCGCGTCAGTCGAAGAGGCTGCGCGCCCGTCTGCGTCGTAGGTTGTCGTGGTCGTGCCGCCTGCCGCGTCCGTGTTGGCAGACGCCCTGTTGAGCCCGTCGTATGCCGTATAGCTCGTGTTGCCCCTGCCGTCTGTCGTTGAGAGCGCGTTGCCGTTCGCGTCGTATGTGAAGCTGAACGTTGCTCCTTCTGCGTCCGTGTAGCCGGTGAGCCTGTCGAGCTCGTCGTAGCTGTAGAGTACCTCGCCGCCGTCGGCGTTCGTCGCTTTGGCTACGTTGCCGTTCGCGTCATATTCCGTGAGAGTCTCGCCGCCCATCGGGTCTGTTATCTTCGTCACCCTGCCTAATGCGTCGTATTCGTAGCTTGTCGTTCCTCCGAGCGCGTCGGTAACTGACAGGATGTTCCCGTTCGAGTCGTACTGCGTAGCTGTCTCTCCGCCCATTGCGTCCGTTACGAGCACCGTGCGCCCGAGCGCGTCGTATACGTAGCTCGTGACTCCGCCCAGCGCGTCGGTTATGGTCAGGATCCGGCCGTTGTTGTTGTACGTGTAGCTCGTTATGCCGCCGTCCTTCGCTGTAGAGGTTATGAGCCAGCCGTTGGCGTTGTACTCGCTTTGCGAGTATGTGCCGTCGGCGTAGCGCACTTCTGTCTGCCTGCCGAGCAGGTCGTATATGTACCCGGTTTCGTTGCCTTGCGCGTCTGCGCTCATTACGAGCCTGCCCATGGAGTCGTAGTACGACTTCTGCTGCGCCCCGAGCGCGGTGGTCGTCTTCGTGCATTGCCCGTTTGCGTCGTATGTATATGCGGTTGCGTACCCCAGCGGGTCCGTAGCTTCTGTCAGGCGGTTGTTGGCGTCGTAGGTATACTCCCATTTGTTGCCGTTCTTGTCGTATTGCTCTATGAGGTTGCCTACTGCGTCGTATACGTTTAGCGAGTAATTGCCGAGGGCGTCTGTCTCTTTCGTTGCGCGCCCCATTGCGTCGTATGCGTAGGACGTTGAGTAGCCCCTTGCGTTCGTGCTCGTCTTTCGGCGACCCATGGAGTCGTAAGTAGCGCCCGTGCTGTTGCTCAGCGGGTCTGTGGTTGCGGTCATGCGCCCTTGCGCGTCGTATGAGTAGCTCCACGAGCTGCCCATGGCGTCCGTCATGCCGGTCATGCGCCCTGCGAGGTCGTATGCGTAGCTTACCGTGTTACCGAGCGCGTCGGTCGTCGTTATCATCTGCCCCGCAGAGTCGTAGGAGTATGTCGTCGTGTTGCCTTCCGCGTCGGTGATGCTTGTCGGCTTGTTCTGCTCGTTGTAGGCCGTTGTCGTGGAGAAGCCCATCGGGTCCGCGCTGCCGTCGCCGTACCCGTTGCCGTTGACCGTGTATTCGGTCTCGTTGCCGTATGGGTCGGTGATCTTGACGAGCTTGCCCGCAGTAGTGTATTCATAGGCTGTTTGTGAGCCGTCGGGGTTCTGCTTAGTTATGAGCCTCCCCTGATTGTCGTATGCGTAGCTCGTGACGTTGTGCAGGGGGTCTTCCGCCGTTAGCACGTTGCCTTTGGAGTCGTAGGTGTACGTCGTCACGTTACCCATCGCGTCGGCGCTCGTGAGCATGTTGTTTGCCGAGTCGTACGTGAAGCTGCGCGTGTTGCCCCGCTCGTCGGTGTAGGCGGTCAGGTTCCCGCGCTGGTCGTATGCGTATGTCGTTGTTGAGCCGTCGCGGGCCTTCGCCCATGTGACGAGGTTCAGGGTGTTGTAAAGGTACTGCTCCGTCGTTCCGTCAGGGTATGTTATCGCTGAGGTGTTGCCGTTCGAGTCGTAGGCGTAGCTCGTTTCGTTGCCTATCCTGTCCGTAGCTTTAGTCAGCCTGCCGTTCGTGTACTCGTAGTGCATGCCACCTGCAGCGTCGGCGTATGCAGTTACGCGGAAGTTCTCGTCGTACCAGTATGTCTTGACTGCGCCTGCCGGGTCTGTCCATGTGGATACCCTGTTGTCAAAGTCGTAGGCGTAGTGGGACGTGCCTTCGCCCGCGAGGTATTGCGACGTCACCCTGCCGAGGCTGTCGTACGTGTTTTGCAGGTAGGCGTTGCCGTTGAAGTCGGAGACTTCGGTCATGAGGTGGTTGTCGTAGGTATAGTCCAGCGTGTCGTTGTCAGCGTTCTTGAACGATACGAGGTCGCCGTTTGAGTCGTAGGTGTAGTTTACCGTGCGGCCTGTCTGGTCGGCTATCGCCGTTATCCTGCCGTTCGTGTATGTGAAGCTGAGCGTACCGCTCCTGTTGGATACTGTGGTTATCTCGTCTCCGCTGCGGGTTATCGTTGTTATATTGCCTGATACGTCCGTTATTGATGCCAGCAGCCCGTTCGGGCCGAAGCGGTACTGCGTCTTGTCCAGGGTCGTGAACAGGTAGCCCCCGTTTTCGGGTTCGAGGGTGTACGGCTTGCCTTCAGAGCCTGTGAACGTGCCGTCCCTGTTCTTAGTGTACGATACGCTGAGCCCGTCTTCGAGGTATACTGTCGCGAACAGCCTGCTTTCCTCTACGCTGTACGAGTAGCTGTGCCTCCAGCCGTAGCCGAGCTCGCCGTCCTTGCCGTCCTGCGCGTTGTAATGGCGGGCGAACTCAAGCGGCTGCGCCCCGAATACAGCGAAGTCTGTGTAATCCCATATGAAGTTACCTGTGGGCATGAAGACAGGGTCTTTGCTGTAGCTGGGGATTATCCCTTTTTCTATATCGCTGATGATGTCAGCGCGTAGGCTGGCGTTCTTCGCTATCGCTTCTTCGCTGTAGTCTATCCTTATCGGCAGGTCGGTCTGCCATATCTTCGTGTCTTCGTCCGTGGGCTGGAACCTTACTATGAACTCGAACTCCTTTTGAACGCCGTCCCAGCCGCTGTTTCCTATGCCGGGCAGCACGAACGCTTCGTCGTCATGGTCCCAGTACGTGCCGTCCCAGTACAGCCGGTTCGCCACCGGCTTCTCGTCGCCCCATGTTGGCTCGCCTTCCGGAGCCCCGAACCATTTCTCGCCGGGCTTCTCGCCCGTCTCGCGGTCAGCGAGGTCGCCCCACTGCCCTTCGCAGAACCCTGAAGCGATTAGTCCCAGGTACTCAGCCGCTTGCGGCGGGTCGCCGGGGTTCGCGCCCGGGGTGATGCTCCAAAGCTCGAGGCGGATCTCTTGCGACTGCTCGACAACGAACTCGAAGATGAAGGCTTCGCTCCAGCCCGGGATCATCGGGTAGAGCTCCTCGCCGGTCGTGCCCTGGCCTAGCGCGCCGTGCGACAGCGGGAATATCTCCGGGTACTCGGCAAACAGGAAGTACTTGTAGTTCGTTATCGTGTATGCTGCCTCTTGCGCTTCATAGCCGGGCGCGCCAATGTCGTCGTCCGGGAATGGAGGGTAGCTCCCGAGGTCATAGGAGAACGCAAATGCACTGGTTTGTATCAGTCCCAGGCACATCACAAGCGTTAGTAATACGGATATGTATCGCTTAATTCTGATACTCATTGTAGTATGCTCCTTTTCATATGGTTGTTGACTTAATTAGCTTTGTTTACTCAGTAATCCTCGCGCTCCCTATAAGAAAACGGCGGTATACTCACCCCCGTTTTCGGTATGGCACAATCGGTGCAGACGCTATGCCAGAGCTTCGTTTAGCCTGGTCTCGACTTCCTCATACGTAAGCGTTTTTGAAAGGACGATCTCCGAGATAAGTATCTGCTTGGCTGAATGGAGCATTTTCCTCTCGCCTGTTGACAGCCCCTTTTCTATCTCCCTTGTCATAAGGCCCTTTACGACGCATGCGACTTCGTGCAGGTCGCCGCTCTTTAGCCTTTGCATGTTCTCGCGGTAGCGCCTGTTCCAGTTGGAAGTCATTTCAATCCTGATCTCCGGAATAGAGGCAATGAGCTCGTCAGCTTCATCAGAGCCGACAATCGGGCGCACGCCTATCTGTTCCGTGCTTTCGGTCGGGATCATGACGACCATCCCGCCGGCCGGCATCTTTAAAATGTAGTAAAGACGCGTGCAGCCATTCATTTTTCTTTCTTCTATGCTGTCGATAACCCCAGCGCCGTGCATGGGATGGGCGATCTTGTCGCCGACGCAAAACATCAAAATATCTCCTACTCTTCCTTTTCTGCCGGTTCGGGCTCAGGTTCAGGTTCCGGCTCGGGTTCGAGCTCCGGCTCAGGTTCGGGCTCCGGCTCAGGTTCAGGTTCAGGTTCAGGTTCGGGCTCCGGCTCGGGTTCGGGTTCGGGTTCGGGTTCGGGCTCCGGCTCCGGCTCAGGTTCGGGCTCCGGCTCCGGCTCAGGTTCGGGCTCCGGCTCAGGTTCAGGTTCGGGCTCCGGCTCAGGCTCGGGTTCCGGCTCGCCGGCATCGCCTTCTGCTTCGCCATCTTCGAAAGCGCCGTCTTTGTGGAGCTGCGAATCTGTATCGTACACGACGACAGGGGTGTTGTCCCCATCGTCCTCCTCCGGCTCTTCGTCATCATCTGCAAGAGGTTGCGACGAGGGATCCATGAGCGCGCGTGCGCTGAGTGAGACTTTCTTGCGCGTGTTGTCTATCTCTGTGATTTTGACGTCGAGTACCTGCCCGTCGGATAGCACTTCAGATGGAAGCCCAATCCTGTGATCCGTGATTTGCGAGATGTGGATCAGCCCGTCCACTCCCGGGCATATCTGCGCGAATGCGCCGAAGGGCATCATCTTTACGATTTTCACGCTTACGACGTCGCCGACGGCGTTCTGCGCCGCAAACCTTGTCCACGGGTTATCTTCGCTTTTCTTGTAGCCGAGCGAGATTTTCCTGTTCTCCTTGTCGAAGGCGAGCACATAGACTGAGACTTCGTCGCCTACCGAAAGGACGTCCGAGGGCTGTTTGACGCGCGTCCAACTGAGTTCCGATATGTGGACCATGCCGTCGACACCGCCAATATCTACGAACACGCCGTATGAAGTCATGGACTTGACGACGCCGTCGAACTGCTTCCCGACTTCTATCTCGTTCCAGAGCCGTTCGGACTTCTCCCGGCGCTCTTCGACCTGCACCATCCGTATAGAACCCACGACGCGCCTTCTCGACGGATTGACTTCCGTTATGCGCAGCCTGACGTTCTTCCTCAGGAGCTGAGTCATGGGAACCGACTTGGGGAGCCCTGTCTGTGAAGCGGGCACGAATACGCGAATGCCTTTGACGTTCGCTACGACCCCGCCTTTGTTCTCCTCGGTGACGACGCCCTCGACAATAGTCTTCGCTTCCCTTGCGGCTTCGATATCGTCCCAGTTCCTGATAGCGTCGAGCCTTTTCTTCGAGAGCATGACCATGCCCTCGACGTCGTTGACCCTCAGGACGAACGTCTCGATAGTGTCGCCGATTTTGATTATATCTTCTATATTTGAGTTCGACTCGTTGGCAAACTCGTTTATCGGGATGTAACCGGACTGCTTGGCGCCCAGGTCGACCGATACCTCTGTAGAGGTGATCGAAGTGACGATACCTTTGACTTTTTCGCCTGTATGTAAAGTCTTGATTGACTTTTCGAGCATTTCTTCGAATGACTCTGTGGCCGCATTTGCTTCATCTGCTGCCCGGTCTTCGTCGTCCGCTGCCTCGCTATCAGTCTGTTGTGCAGGTTCGGCTGCTTCTGCCTGCCCGGCTTCGCCGGCCGGTTCAGTGGTTTCGCCGCCATCCTGCTCCGAATCGCCGCTTGAAGCTTCGGGAATCATCTCGCCCGGCGCGTCAAATACAGCGGCAGCCCAAGGCTCCGGTTCTTCCGCAGCAACCGGCTCTTCCTCGGCGACCGGCTCTTCCTCGGCTACCGGTTCTTCCGCAGCAACCGGCTCTTCTTCGGCGACCGGCTCTTCCTCGGCGACCGATTCTTCTTCAGCAACCGGCTCTTCCACGGCTACCGGTTCTTCCTCGGCAATCGGCTCTTCCTCGGCTACCGGTTCTTCTTCAGCTACCGGCTCTTCCGCAGCAACCGGCTCTTCCACGGCTACCGGCTCTTCGGTGGCTGTGGTCTCGTCAAAAATGTTTTCTTCGCTCATCTTAAAGATGACCTCCTTAATTATCCACGCCGGAGTCGACGCGCCGGCTGTTATCCCGACGGTGTCAGACGCGCGGAAATCAGCAGGCCTCAGATCGTCGGCGCTCTGCGCGAAAATGACTCTCGAACAATGTTCCCTGCAGATGTCCGCAAGCCGGATGCTATTGGCGCTGTCTTTGCCGCCAACGACGACCATAATATCCGCCGTTGCCGACAGTTGCGCAGCCTCCTGCTGGCGTTTACACGTAGATTTACATATTGTATCAAATATTTCGTAGTTTGTACACTCTTTTTTTATTATTTCAGCGCATTCGTCATAGGTTGCTTTTGTGTTAGTGGTTTGAAAGACAAGCGATACAGGAATGTCCGCGTTCGTACCGTGCGAGAGCCAGCTCGACAGCTCCGCTGCAGTTTCAAAAACCTCGCATCTTTCGCACCAGCCGGCTATGGCCGTTACTTCCTTGTGCCTGCGCTCCCCTATAATTACCGGCAAGCGCCCCAATGCTGACGCGGCGCTCACAAGTTCGTGAATTTTCTTCACATCGGGGCATGTCGCGTCGATGATTACCGCGCCTGTTTTCGACAGTTCGTCATACTCTCTTTTCCCCACACCGTGCGACCTGATAATTACTGCGGCGCCCTGCGGCACATCCTCGACGCCCGGCACGGCGCGTACGCCTTTTCCCTCAAGGCAGCTTATTACGTGCTCGTTGTGGATTATAGGCCCGAGCGTGACGCATCCCGGGTAGTCATCCGAGGCTTTTTCGCAAAGGTTAACCGCCCTTCGCACCCCAAAGCAAAAGCCCGCGGACTTCGCGGTCAGGACTCTCATGGCGCAGCGCTCCCCGCCGGGTCCGGTTCGCCGCCAAGCTCCGCAATCTGCTTCATAAGCTCCAATATTAAGATATTGTAATCTTCCTGCGTTCTTTTCTCCCTCTGCGCGGGCAGATAGTACGGTTCTCCGATTTTGACGACCACACGCCTGAATATCGGCTTTTTTCTGGGGATAAAAACAGGCACGAGAGGCGCCTTGGCCCGCTCAGCGAGCTTGATAGCTCCGGACTTCGCAGCGACGGAATCGTCTTCCATGGCGCGGGTGCCTTCGGGAAAGATCGCGACTGCTTCCCCGTTTTTCATGTACCCCAGGGATTCTTTTACGGTTATCATGTCGGACTTGCTTCTGTCTACGCTGATCATATTCAGTTTTCTCAGTATTTGCGAGATTAGAGGTATCCTGAACAGTTCCACCTTCGCGATAATATGAACCTGGCGGTTGATCCCGTAGGCGAACGCGATGAAAAATGGGTCTATATTGCTGGAATGGTTCGCGCAGACGAGCGCGGCTGCTTCAGGGAGCTTGCCCGCACCTTCAAACCTTAGCGGGTAGAATATCCCTATGGAGAAGCGCGCAAGCCTGTAGCAGCATCTGTAAAACAATGAGCTCCTCGCAGGAGCCTGTGTAATGTTTTTTGCCATCGCCTAAGCACCGAGTCTCCCGGAGATAAGCGCGCACAGCGCCTCGAAGCTCTCTCCCAGATCCATATTCGTAGTGTCAAGTATCACCGCATCATCAGCGGCCCTCAGCGGGGCGACGTCGCGCTCGCTGTCGTTCTTGTCGCGCTGCGCCATTTCCTCGAGCACCTTTTCGGGCGTCGTCCCGATACCTTTCTCGCGGAGCTCAAGGTACCTTCGCCTCGCCCTGACTTCCGGCTCCGCTGTCAGGAATACCTTCAAGCCCGCTTTCGGCATTATCACCGTGCCGATGTCGCGCCCGTCCATGATGACGTCATATTCTTCCGCCATGCGCCGCTGCTGCGACAGCAGGTACTCCCTCACGGGCGGCAGGGCTGATACGTCCGAGGCATACGAGGATACTTCCGGCATGCGTATCTCCTCCGTGACGTCTTCGCCGCCCAAGTACATGCGCTGCACGCCATCGTCATCGTATTTCATAACAGGAGAGATTTCCGGCAGGAGCGCTTTTACGCTTGCTTCGTCCCTTGGCTCTACGCCTTTGCGCAGTACATACAGACCGACGCACCTGTAAAGCGCGCCGGTATCGACATATATAAGGCCGAAACGTTTAGACGCCATTTTCGACAGAGTGCTTTTTCCCGCTCCGGCAGGCCCGTCCAATGCTATGCTTTTGTTTTCCAATGTTTTGCCTCCGCTATATCATTATCCACATGGCGGGGCGTATCCCTCCGCCGCTCTCGCCTATGAACAGGCCGCTGACGCTTATTGTCCCGTCGTTATCGACGTATGCGGCGTACATGCCGTTGTTGCCGGGCGAGCGCAGCCACCACATGAACTTGTAGTCCGTTTCAATATATACGGCTATGCGCGCTTCGTTGTACTTGTCGTCGACGCTCCAAACATCCTCGTCAGTGCGCGTCGCCAGGAATCCGCTGTCCCCGAAGTATCGCACCGTCTCTTCGATGCTCAGGAGGAAGAGTTTATCGGTAGTTTCGGCGCCCCCGTACGTGCCGAACCATGGGTTATTGTCATTCGTGATTTGTGAGTCCAATATCCATGCTTTCTCATCGGCAGAAAAAGTCTCATCATAGAATGTCCCGTTGAGCCAGGTGCGCACCATGCTGTCTCTCCAGGTCACATCAGAGAAGTTCCCGAGCCTGTATGGCAGGAAGTCGATAATGTCGACGCTCATGATCAATGCTTTGCCATCCCCTGTTTCCAGCACAAGCCAGTCCATGCCGGCGAAGTTGAGTACGCTGTGTTCGGGAGTCGGAAAGTCGGGGTAAGGCGAAGGGTCTAGGGGCGGCTCTTCGGGCGCGGTTTCAGTCTCGCCATCCGGATCTGTTCCCCAGGCGGATTGCAGGATGTCCTCAATGGTCAGGTCGCCGTCATCGTCGAGCTCAAGGTCGCCTCCGGTATCGCTGTCACCCCCGGATTCCGTGGATTCCGCAGGATTCCCGGATTGCGCGGAATTCATCGAATCCATGCTGCTCTCGCCGGGCTCTTCCTTGTTCCCGCACGCGGCTGAGCTGAGGATCAGCAAGATTACCAGCAGGACGCAAAATGCCTTTTTCATATTATCGGACTTCTTTCTTCGTTCAATGCTGCCACTTCTTCCTTTGTGAGGTGACGCCAGGCGCCTGCCTTAAGAGAGCCGAGTTCCAGGCTGCCAATGGCTATGCGCTTAAGCGACAGTACCTTTAAGGAGCAGCTCTCGCACATTCTTCGCACTTGCCTGTTCCGGCCTTCGACGATCCCTACTGTCAGCACCCCGCCCCGTGTATCTTCGCTTTTTATGGCGATGGACTCAGCCTTGACAATGTGATCGCCAATAGATACCGGCCCGCGCATGAGCCTAGCGCCTTCCGCTATGTTGCCCGTGACGCGGACTTCGTACAGCTTTATCTTGTTGTTTGAAGGGTGCATTACCGAGTTGGCGAAGTCTCCGTCGTTCGTCAGGAGGAGCAGGCCTTCAGACTCCATGTCCAACCTGCCGACAGGGTATACCCTCGCGCCGGCGCCGCTTACAAGGTCAACTGCTGTTTGCCTGCCTCTGTCGTCTTTTGCGGTTGTGATATACCCTCGGGGTTTGTTCAGCATTATATATAGCGGTTTGTCGGAAGGCTTTAGGAGCGCCCCGTCGATCCGGATCTCATCTGCGGCCGGGTCTGCCCTGTCGCCTATGCGCGCCGCTATGCCGTTTACTGTAACCCGCCCTTCCTGAATGAGCCGCTCGGCTTCTCGCCGTGACGCGGCCCCGCGCGCGGTTATGATCTTTTGCAGGCGCTCAGTTGCTTCAGGTGCTTTTAGGCCTGTAGGAGCCTTAGACCCACCAAGGGCAGAAGGAGCTTCAGCCGCCTCAGAGGCTTGACCCGCTTCAGGGATCTCAGTTGCTTCAGGTGCCTTGGACAAGTTCTTCTTCCTTGTTCTTGTTAATGAAGTCGGTCACCTTGTCGAAGAGTTCCGGGACTGTCTCGATTACGCGGTCGAGCGTCGACGAGGCCGGCGGCGCTATGTGGAGCATCCTGGCTGAACCGTCCTTTATGACAATAAAGGCTACCGGTTCCACTTTGACCCCGGCGCCGACTCCTCCGCCAAAGGCTTCGAGCGGTTCAGATTTTTTTGCCTTGTCCGTGCCGCCTCCAGCGAAACCGAAGCTCAGCTTCGATACCGGCACCAGCGTAATGCCGTCCGCAGTCGTAATCGGTTCGCCTACAATGGTGTTCGTCTCAACTATCTCTTTGATTTTCTGGATTGTCGTTTCAACGACTTCGCTTACCGGCCGTTTATCCATGCCATGTGTCCTCCTGTATATCTATTCCGCTCTGCGTTCAGGCGGCGTTCCGGGCGCTGCTTGAACGATTATCTCCTAGGAGCCTTCGCTTGAAAAGCGGTTCTGAGAGGCAGCAGCGCGATTGCTACGTAGAGTACCTCCCAGACAGCTATGGATATTGCTGCGTTTATATACACAACCGGGCTCTCCGCTTGAAAATCGGCGAACGAGCGCAAATCGCAGCGCCTTATCCTTAACGATCTGACAAGGACGGGTTTCACCGCGTTTATAACTGCGACGGATTGCCCATAGCGCACCGCTGTGTCCATAGGGTCGCCGCCGGCTGATGTGAAGCGGATTATGAGCCTCTTGATCAGCAGCCTCCGGCGCAGCCTGCCAAGAGCTTTCTTTACTGCTTTCATGGCGGTTCTCGCCGCTTCGATCGTTGCGGGTTTCTCCGCGCCCTGTTTCGCTTCTCTCGCCTTTTTTTCTTTCTTCTCCTGCTTCTTGAGCGCTCGCTTGCGCATGCGCATTGCCTTTTTTGCCGCAGCTTTTTCCGCTTTTTTGCCTGTGAACTGCTTTTCCTTGCGCGGTATCACGCGGATAGACAGCGGCCCCACCCTGGCAGAGACCTTGAGCCCTTCAGGGCCGTACTCCGCAGCCACGCCAATCCGCAGCAGCGCGAGCAGCAGCAATACCGCAAGTACAACAGCCAGAGCGATCATATATCTATCTTTCCCGCTTCTGTGAGCGCATCCTGTGCCTTTAGTTCGAGAATCGCGTTTTGAATCCCTTCCATGCTCTCCGCGTTTGCCTGGACGTCCGGCAGTTCCGGCAAGTCCCGCAGAGACTCCAGGCCGAAGGTTCGCAGGAAGGTTGCCGTCGTTTTATATAGGATCGGCCTCCCCGGTGCGTTGAGCCTGCCGCAGGGCTGTACGAGATCCCGTTCGAGCAGAAGGCCGACCGTGTACGCGCTGTCGACGCCCCTGATCTGTTCGATATAGGCCTTCGTCACTGGCTGAAAGTACGCGACGACTGCCAGGACTTCCAGTGCGGGCTGGGATAACTGCGGCGGCTTCCTCGTCTCGAGCGCCAGCCTGATGACGTCGGCGTACTCAGGCGAGGAGCAAAGCTGGGCCGCTCCGTCCATTTTTACAAGGCGTATCCCCCTGCGGTCAAAGCTGTAGCTGTCCCGCATCCTGTTGACTGCTGCTTCGGCTTCGAACTCTCCGACGCCGAGCACCGCAGCCAGCCTCGATAGCTTTACCGGTTCTCCGGAGACGAATAATATGCTTTCTATCGCGCTTTCTATATCATGGTTTTCCAATGAGGGGCTCCAATCCGCTTGTGATTATACGTGGGGCTCCGCTGCTGCGACCGCGTCATTGAGGCACAGCACTTGTGTATTCGCCGATCTCGATTTCGAGTTCGCGCCCGGCGCCTGTAAACGTCACCATCGCGTCGCTGCCGCCAAGTATGAGCAGGTTGCCAACCTTGCATAGCTCGAGGATAGCAATGAGCGTCGCCACAAGCTCGGTGCGGCTCCCCGCGCCGTAGAACAGGTCAACGAGCGCTATGTCGCCCCCTGCCTTCAGCCTTTCGATGATCTGCGCGGCTTTGTCGCCGATCGGATATACGATGCGTTCGGGGAAGACAGGCGGCCTCGGGTTCCTGCTGTCGATCTTGGCCTCCTCACGGCCCGCTACCCGCAACACTGCTTCCCGGAGATCGCCGCTGCTGTGGGTGTACTTATACCGCGCATCTACTTCGATGTACTCGGGCGGGCCGGGCATCATCGCCCCGCCGGCGGTGTACATGCCCGCCAGCGTTTCGGCGGCGGATTTAATCTGCGTATATATATCGCTGCACTTCAGCTCTTCCAGTGAGGATATCAGTTGCTCCAGCTCCGAGACCTCCGCGTCGCCGGTGAGGAGCATTCTGGTTTTGATGTAGGCCAGGTGCGACGCCATTGCTACGAACTCGCTCGCAATCTCGAGGTCGAGCTCGGCCATTTCGGCCAGGTAGGCCAAGTATTGCTCAAGGATCATAGATATGCTGATATCGCGGATCTCTACCCTGTCTTTGCTGAGGAGCTGGAGTATCAGCGTCAGCGGGCCTTCAAAATCCGATATTTCATTTTTCGTCCGGACAATGCCTTCCAGCCTGAACACGGGGGTTTCCATTTTCGCAAATCCTTTAATAATATTTGATACGTTTCGATTGCCTCAGTTTACAAGTTTGTGCATCGCTTCCGCAGCGACGAAGAGTTTTTCGTAGAGGAAAGATGTAGCCCGCCCGACAGTCGAGCTGAAAACGCTGGTCGAGACGACGAGTATCAGGAGTATCATCCCGTATCGCTCGTATTTCATAAGCTTGTAGTAAAGCTTGTCCGACACTACTGAGAACAGCACTTTGGAGCCGTCAAGCGGCGGTATCGGGATTATATTGAACACAGCCAGCGCGACGCTTATCTGCGCGAGGCGCTCGATCATGAGGAGCGCTATCCCCCCCGCGGTCTCCAGGGTCTGCCTGCCTCCGAGCGCGGTATATGTCAGGCCGTATATAAGGAGCGTGATTATGGCCAGGATAATGTTCGAAGCGGGCCCGGCAAGAGCGGTCAGCGCCATGTACCTTTTCGGGTGCTTGAAGCTCATCATGTTGACGGGCACCGGCTTGGCCCAGCCGAAGCGGAAAACTACCATCATAAGCAGCCCGAACACGTCAATATGCTTGATAGGGTTGAGCGTCAGCCTCCCCATGCGCTTGGCGGTCGGGTCGCCCAGTTTGTAGGCTACGAAGCCATGGGAAAGCTCATGGAACGTGATGCAAATCAGGGCCGGTATCACCGAGATGAGTACCCCCGTCAGCACCGACCAGTCGAGATTCTTGAATATCTGCGTCATCGTGCGCGCCCTCTCCTGCACCGGCAATTCCGCCGCGACTCGCCTGTTCGACCGCGCTCAGCGTCTCCGCCAGCAGCGCTTCCCTGTTGTGGCCTTTTACGGCGGAGAAGGGAATCAAGCCGGTACCGTCTTCCAAATCGAGCGTCTCGCGAATAATCGCGAGCTTGCTTTCTTTCTCGCTGCTTTTGACTTTATCAGCTTTGTTGGCAGCCACGACCAGCCTGCAGCGCGACGACTTGAACCACTGCGCCATTATGACGTCGTCCCCGGTCGGCTTGTGCCTCGCGTCTACTATCAAAACGCCGAGCGCGATGCGCCCGGCGCCGGTGAAGTACGTGTCCATCAGCTTTGACCAGCGGGCGCGCTCCGATTTTGAGACCTTCGCGTAACCATAACCGGGCAAATCGACGAAATAGGCAGCGCCGTCGATGAGAAAGTAGTTTATGTGGACTGTCTTCCCCGGGGTCTGGCCCACTCTCGCGAAGTTTTTCCTGCCCAGCAGGCAGTTTATCACGGAGGACTTGCCTACGTTCGACCTGCCGGCGAAAACGATCTGCGGCAACCCGTCGTGTATTAGCCCGCCCGATGTGGCGGCAGACTTGACGAACACTGCGTTATGGATGTTAGCTGTCATTGCTTGATGGTGGCGCCTGTGTTCGTCAGGCTGTTCTCGCTGTCGATGACCGGCGCTGCCGGCGGTATGATGCCCTCGCCGACGCCGGTATCGATCCCGGACATATCGAGCGCGACGTCGAGTATGGAGTCGATGTGGGATGTCGTGATAAAGTTCAGCTCCTGCCTGACTGTCTGGTCGATCTCTGCCAGGTCAGGCTCGTTCTCCGCCGGAATTATCACGGTCTTGACCCCTGCGCGCATAGCCGCCATCGTCTTTTCCTTGAGGCCGCCGATGCGCAGTATCCGCCCGCGCAAGGTTATCTCGCCGGTCATTGCGATGTCGCGCCGCACGGGCGCGCCCGAAAGGGCCGATATCACAGCGATGCACATCGTAATCCCTGCGGAAGGGCCGTCTTTCGGAACCGCGCCTTCCGGGAAGTGGACGTGGATGTCGCATGTTTTGTAGAACTCGGGGTCGATCCGCAGCTTGTCGGTCCTGCTGCGGATATATGATACGGCGGCATGCGCCGATTCTTTCATTACGTCGCCCAGGTTGCCCGTAAGTTCCAGCTTTCCGGAACCGGGCAGGACGCTGACTTCGACCTCCAGCACGGAACCGCCGGTAGACGTCCATGCAAGCCCGTTGACGAGCCCTATCTCATATCCGGCCGTCAGCGCTTCAGGTACATATTTCCTGACGCCCAGGTAGGCTTCGAGCATATCCGCCTGCATTGTGACGCTCTCCTCCTCGCCCGAGGCGATCTTCGTAGCCGCCTTCCTGCAGACTGCCGCAATCTCGCGCTCGAGTATCCTGACGCCCGACTCCCTCGTGTAAGCTGAGATAATACCCAGCAGCGCTTCGTCTTTGAACTTGAGCTGCTTCGCCGAGAGGCCGTGTTTCTTCCTTTGCTTGGTCACGAGGTGGCGCTTTGCGATCTGGAGCTTTTCCATATCTGTGTAGCTGGTGAGCTCAATCACTTCCATCCTGTCCAGGAGAGGGCGCGGTATCGTCGACGAGGTGTTCGCTGTCGTGATGAACATCACGTCGGAAAGGTCAAACGGGACTTCGAGGTAATGGTCGCGGAACGTCGAGTTCTGCTCGGGGTCGAGCGCCTCCAGCAGCGCCGACGCAGGGTCGCCCCTGTGATCGCTGCCGAGTTTGTCGATCTCGTCGAGCAGGAGCAGCGGGTTGCTGCTTCCAGCCTGCTTGACGGCGCTTATGATCCTGCCGGGCATGGAGCCGATGTATGTCTTCCTGTGGCCCCTGATCTCAGCTTCATCGTGCACGCCGCCGAGCGAGAGCCTGGCGAGTTTCCTGTTGAGCGCTCTCGCGACGCTGATGGCTACCGAAGTCTTGCCGACGCCCGGCGGCCCGACGAGGCAGATGATCGCGCCTTTTATTTTCGGCGACAACTGCCTGACCGCCAGGAACTCCAAAATGCGTTCCTTGACGTTATCGAGCCCGAAGTGGTCGTTGTCCAGTATCTTGCGCGCGGCGGCCACGTCGATGCGCTCTTTCGTCTTCTTGTTCCAGGGCAGTTCCAGGAATGTGTCGAGATAGTTGCGTATGACTGACGCTTCAGCGGAGCCGTAAGCCTGCTTCTCGAGCTTGTCGACTTCCTTAAGCACTTTCGTCTCGATTTCGGCGCTCAGTTTGAGAGAAAAGATATTATATCTGTAAAGGTCGAACTCGCTTGCCTCGTCGTAGCCTTCGCCAAGTTCGGATTGTATCATCCGCATCTGCTCGCGCAGGACATGCTCCCTGTGGTTGCTCTCCAGGCGCATCCTGAGCTTGCCGTCTATCTGCCTCTCGATTGCAAGGACGTCGATCTCCCTCGTGAGCATGTCGCAAATAATTTCCAGACGCTTGACGGGTTTGATGGTTTCAAGGAGGATCTGCTTGTTCGGTGGTTTAGTGAACATATTCTGGATTATGTAATCTGCTACCCTGCCCGGCTCGGAGATTGAGAAAAGCGCAAGTACCGTCTCTCTGGCGATACCGGAAGACATTGACGCGTATGAGTCGAACAGCCCGATGCTTTTACGCATCAGCGCTTCAGCCCTGACCGACTTCCTGGTCGTGGTTTCCTCGGGGATCGGCTCAACTTCAGCCATATAAAACTTGCGCTCGCTGCGCATGGAGACCATCCTGGCGCGGCTGCGGCCTTCGACAAGTACCTTCACACCCCCGTGCGGAACCTTAAGCACTTGCTTTATGTAGCAGATCGTGCCGACTTTGTAGAGGTCGCGTTCAGCGGGGATTTCTTTAGAGATGTCTTTTTGGGCGACAAGGAAGATCCTCCTGTCCGCCGAAGACGCCGCGTCGAGGGCGCTCGTGGAGAGCGCCCGCTCGACTTCGAAGTTGAGCAGCATCGTCGGGAAAACGGAAAGCCCCCGCAAAGCAAGCAGCGGCATCGTTTCCGTCGTTTTTATGATTATTTCGTCCATTTAATCGTATCCTTCAACTCGCGTTGATGACGTCAGGGTCTATCTGTGGCTTTGGCCGCCTGGTGATGAGGGGCTGAGCCTGCTCGAGGATGCACTGCTGCGTAATCGTGACTTTCTCAATTTTCTTGTCGGAGGGTATATCATACATGATCTGCAGCATCGACTTCTCCATGATGCTGCGCAGCCCGCGCGCGCCGATTTCCATATCAATGGCCCGATCCGCTATTGCCGAGAGCGCGTCGCCCGTAAACTCGAGCCCTACGTTGTCGTAGCCGACAAGGGTGGTATACTGCCGGACGAGCGAGTTCTTCGGCTCGGTCAGTATGCGTACCATATCTTCCCGCGTGAGTTCCTGCAGGGGCGCGATGACCGGCAAGCGGCCGACAAGCTCCGGGATGAGGCCGTACTTCAGCAGGTCGTGCGAGCGGACTTGCTTGAGTATCTCCCCCGCGTCCCTTTCTTTCTTGCTTTTGATCTCCGCGCCGAAGCCTATGCTCTTCTTATCAAGGCGGTTCTCGATGATCTTGTCCACGCCTTCGAAAGCCCCGCCGCAGATGAAGAGTATGTTCGTCGTGTCGATGCTTATGAACTCCTGGTGCGGGTGTTTGCGCCCGCCCTGCGGCGGGACGTTCGCTACCGTGCCTTCAAGGATCTTCAGCAGCGCCTGCTGGACGCCTTCGCCGGAGACGTCCCTTGTTATGGAGACGTTCTCGCTCTTGCGCGCGATTTTGTCCAGCTCGTCTATGTATATGATGCCCCTCTGCGCGGAGTCAATGTCGAAGTCGGCCGCTTGGAGCAGCCTGAGCAAGATGTTCTCGACGTCGTCTCCGACGTAGCCTGCCTCGGTCAGCGTCGTGGCGTCCGCTATCGCGAACGGGACTTGAAGTATCCTGGCCAGCGTCTGCGCGAAAAGAGTCTTGCCGCAGCCGGTCGGGCCAATGAGCAGAATGTTGCTCTTTTGCAGCTCTGTATCGCTGTCCTGCTGGTGGATGATCCGCTTGTAGTGGTTATACACGGCGACCGACAGGGCAATTTTCACGTTCTCCTGGCCGATGACATAATCGTCAAGCGTCGCACGGATCTCGGCCGGTTTGGGCAGGTGGCCGATATCGACGTCCTGCTCGTCGCTTCGCACGCTCCTCATGGGGAAATAGTCGTCGCCCAGTATCCCGTTGCAGACGGCAACGCACTCGTTGCAGATGTAGGAAGACCCTCTGCCCGCAATTATGCGCTCGACTTGATCCTGCCTCTTGCCGCAGAAACTGCAGCGTACTACCTTAGGTTCGTTGTGTGTTGGCATATTTTACTTCCTCAGCGTTTGAAAATCACGCTGTCGATGAGCCCAAAATCTTTTGCTTCTTCAGCGGTCATGAAGTTGTCGCGTTCCGAGGCGTTTCGGACATCTTCGATCGTTTTGCCGGTGTTGTCGGAGAGGATCTTGTTCAGCCTCTCTTTTGTGCGCAGAATGTTCTCCGCGTGTATTTGGATATCCGTAGCCTGCCCCTTGAACCCGCCGGATGGCTGGTGGATCAAGACCTCGGCGTTCGGGAGGGCAATCCGCTTCCCTTTCGTCCCCGAGGACAGCAGCAGCGCGCCCATGCTCGCGGCCATTCCGATGCAGATCGTTGAGACGTCGGCCTTGATATACTGCATGGTGTCGTATATCGCCAAGCCGGAGGTGACAGAGCCGCCCGGGCTGTTGATATAAAACTGGATGTCTTTGTCGGGATCCTGGGCTTCAAGGTACAAAAGCTGGGCTACGACGAGGCTCGCAGTCGTGTCGTTGACTTCCTCGCTCAGGAATACTATGCGGTCGTTGAGCAGCCTCGAAAAAATATCGTATGACCGCTCTCCCCGCGATGTCTGCTCTACTACATATGGTACAAGGCTCATTTTGTGAAGCCTCCTTCTTTAATCTTTGTTATTCTTTGTTATTCTTCGTAATTCTTCGTTATTCTTCCTTGGCCTTCGCGGCAGGTTTTTTCTTCTTTGGTGGCTCTTGCGCAGCTTCTGCCTGTTCAGCAGCACCTTCCGTGGCGGCCGGTTCCGCTGAGGCTGCTTTGGCGGTGGCCTTCTTAGCAGCAGGTTCTTTCGGCTTCGCTGCCTGTTTCTTGCCGGCCGGCTCTCCTGCGGCTGCCTTCTTAGTGGCCGCCTTTTTCGGCTTTGCGGCGGCTGGGGCTTCTTTATCGGCGTCGGCTGCATCCTTTTCAGCTTCTGCGGCCTCATCCGGGTCGGGCGGGTCCAGGGCTATCGCGTTGTCGACGACGATCTTTGTTGCCAGGCGCATTTTGATTTCCATCGCTATGTCGTCTTCGTTGAACCTTTCCTTCATGTCGTCGACATCCGAGCCATAGCGCTCCGCAGATTCTGCATATTCTTTCTCGATGTCTTCCGCGCTTGCTTCGATGCCTTCGAGCTCCGCGATTTTATTGAGAGCCAGCGTAACCTTGACCTGCTTTTCGCTATTGCCGCGCATTTTCTCGCGGAATTCTTCCGGCGTCGTGTTCATCATCTGCAGGTATGCCATTGGGTCCATACCGTAAGCGGATATCTGCGCCGCGAAGGTGTTCATGCCGTTATCAAGCTGGGCTTCGATCATCTGATCGGGTATATCCGCTTCGAGCGTTTCAATCAACTTCTCGAGCAGAGCGTTCTCGAAAGCGGCGTCAGACTGCTCCTGGTTTGCTTTCAGCAGGCCTTCGCGGATGCTGTTCTTGTAGTCTTCGAGCGTGTCGAACTCGGATACGTCTTTGGCCAGCTCGTCGTCGAGGTCCGGCAGTATCTGCTCGCGCAGCTCGTTGAGCTTGACTTTAAAGACGACAGGCTTTCCCGCAAGGTGCTCGACGTAGTTCTCGGGGAACACGAGGTCTATGTCGCGCTCTTCCCCCGTGACCATACCGTGCAGCTTTTCCTCAAAACCGGGTATGAACGAGTTTGAGCCGAGCTTGAGCTCGTGGTTCTCGCCTTTGCCGCCTTCGAACGCTTCGCCGTCCACGAAACCTTCGTAGTCGATGACGGCGGTGTCGCCGTTTATCGCGGGGCGGCCCGCAGTCTCGATGCGCGCGTTGCGGAGCTGTATGCCCGCAAGCTCGCTGTCCACGGCGCTGTCCGGCACATCCGCAGCCGGTTTTACCGCCGACAGGCCTTTGTAGTCGCCGAGCGCCACTTCGGGGTATATCGCGGCGATGAGCGTTATGTCCGCACCCTCGGAGCCGTCTTTGAAGTCGACGTCTTCCGCTGTCGGCATGCTGACGATCTTGTGCTCGCATTCCTTGATGGCGAAGCTCATTACTTTCGGAAAGAGCTCTTCGATCGCGTCGCCCCTGAACACGGCCTCGCCGTATAGCTTTTCGACTATTTTCCTCGGCGCCTTGCCCCGCCGGAAGCCCGGCACGGATATGCTGTTGCGGTTTTTCCTGAACGCGTTGTTCATCGCGGCGTCCAGCTCGTCCCTGTCGACTTCGACAATGATTTCGACTGTGCTTTTTTCCTTTTTTTCGCAGCTTTTGATATTCAAGCCTGTTTCCTCCTGCTATGCCGGAGCAAAAAGAAAGCCCCGGTGTTTCATACGAGACTGATTCTATCAGATATCCGCGCCGATTGCAATCACATTTTCAGACCACATTTCGGAGCATATGAAGGTAACTACTCCATAACAAGCTGCGGCTTGAAGCCAAGATAGTCTGCGGATATCAGGTTGTACTCTACTGCGTCTATCGTTCCTTGCGCAGCCGCGTGATGCGCGGAGCCGTGGAGGTGGCCGTACCAGCACCTCTTGACTCCGTACTCCGCCATGACGTCGACTATAGCCGCGCTGACGGAATCTGCAAAGCGCGGCGGGTAATGCAGGAAGCAGAGCTTCTCCTGTGCCTCCCCTGCCGCTTCGAGAGAAGCGCGCAGCCTGGCAGCTTCCCGCGCAGTAATCTTCGCGTTGTGCTCCGGCTCCTCGGCAGAATCGAATTGCCATCCGCGAGTCCCGCATATGGCTGTATTTTTGTAGAAGTAACAGTTGTTATGGAGTATTTCGATATTTTCGATGGCGTTGTCAGAAAAATAAGATCGCATCTTGGTCGCTGTGTCCCACCAGTAATCGTGGTTTCCTTTGAGGATTATCTTTCTGCCGGGCAAGGCGCTTATAAACTTTATGTCCTCGAGCGACTCCCCGAATGACATGCCCCAGGACAAGTCGCCGCACAGCACGCATACGTCGTCGTTTTGCAACTCGGAGAATCCTACTTTGATTTTTTCGACATAGTCCTCCCAGCCTCCGCCAAAAACGTCCATCGGTTTGCCGGAAGAAAGGGACAGATGCAAATCGCCTATCGCGTACAGAGCCAAGAGGCTGCCTCCTTACCTAGGAACCTTGAACAGTCAGCGCAACTGCAGGAAGTCGCGCACCGCACCGGCCATGGCGCCTACAGGCACGCAACCTGTGAAGCGCGGCTGCTTTTCGCCTAGGCGCGCAAGCGGCGCCGGAACCGGGCAGCCTGTCGCCCTTGCAAGCTCTTCTATCAGGTCCACGCCGTCCGGTCCGTGGGCCACGCCAAGCGCGTCCAGCACGCTGCCGCAGAATTTGAAGGGGCTGGCTGTGGAAACGACGACAGCAGGCGTGCCGTCACCGTTAGCCTCCCTGTAGTCGCGCAGCACTTTGTAGGCTACTGCGGTGTGCGTATCTATAAGGTATCCGTTGTTGCGGAACGTCTCGGCAATTGTGCTTTTCGTATCTTCTTCTGTGCAGTAGCCGCCGTAAAAGGCGCCCAGAAGCCTGCTTTTGACGCTGTCCGCAACTTCATATCGTCCTGTTCCCGAAAGCGCGCGCATATATTCCGACACAGCGCCGGAGTCTTTATCGGACAGCTCAAAAAGCAGCCTCTCGAGGTTGCTGGAGACCAGTATGTCCATCGAAGGGGAAACAGTACTGTAGAATGGCCTGTTGCTGTCGTAGACGCCTGTGTTTATAAACTGCGTGAGGACGTCGTTCTTATTGGAGGCGCATACCAGGCGGCGTATCGGTACTCCCATTTCTCCCGCGTACCATGCGGCGAGTATGTTGCCGAAGTTCCCTGTCGGGACTGCAAAGACCAGTTCTTCGCCCGGTTTCAGCTCCCCGGACGTTATCATGTCGCAGTAGGCGGATACATAATAAGCAATCTGAGGGAGCAGCCTGCCGCAGTTGATCGAATTTGCAGACGAGAGGAAGTACCCCGCCGCGTCGAGCTGCGCCCGGAGCCCCTCGTCCGCGAATATTGCCTTGACGCCTGTCTGCGCGTCGTCGAAGTTCCCTTCGACAGCCATGACGCCAACGTTGGAGCCTTCCTGGGAGGTCATCTGGAGTTTTTGGATCTCCGAGACGCCGTCACGCGGGTAGAATACGAATATCCCGGCGTTGGGTGCGTCGCGGAAGCCTTCGAGCGCTGCTTTGCCGGTATCTCCCGAAGTTGCTGTCAGGACGCAGGCTTTTCGCGGCTCGTTTATCTTGCGCAGTGACATCGCCAGCAGCGACGGCAGCGCTTGCAGCGCGACGTCCTTGAATGCGCATGTCGGGCCGTGCCACAGTTCCATGAATGAGGTGGCCGCGTTCAGCCTGCGCAAGGGCGCGACGCCTCCGTCAGAGAATGCCGCCCCACCATAGGCTTTGTTCGCAACGAGTTCTATCTCTTCTTTGCTGAAGTCGTCGAGGTAGTACCCGAGTATTGCCGCCGCGCGCTCGCTGTAGCTTGCGCCGGTCAGCCCGGCGATTGCCTCCTGCGAGAGGCGCGGTATCGTGTCCGGTACGTAGAGGCCTCCATCCGGGCATATCCCCCGGCTGATCGCCCCGGCAGCGGCTACCGCCGGCGAGGCGCCCCTTGTGCTTTGGTACTGCATAATCGTGGCCTCCTTTGGACGGGGTACCTGAACAGTTGCAACTAAAAAGCGTTTTCTATGTGCTCGATGCCGGGCGAGGCCGTCGCTTCGCCGTGCGGCGCGTATATCTCGATTACGTCGAAGCGGGGCTGCAGCGCCGGCCTGTTCGATGCCAGCCAAATGTTCGCCGTCATCTTGATCTTCCTCTGCTTGGCTTTTCCGACATACTCGCGGGCGTATGCGAAGTTTGCGTTCTTACGAAGTTTGACTTCCACGAATACAATGAATTCCTTGTTTCTCGCGATAATGTCGACTTCGCCAAATCGGCTGCGAAATCCTTGCGCGACCTTGGAATAGCCTTTGCCCTCGAGGTACTTGAGCGCAATGCCTTCTCCCCAGTTGCCGAGCACCCTTGCGGCAGCACCGCCACGCTCGCTCACGCTCCGGCTCTCCATTTGCGCAGGAATGTCTCCCTGTGCGCGGCGCAGGGGCCGTACTTGCCAAGCAGCTCGTAGTGCTGCTTCGTGCCATAGCCTTTGTGCTTATCGAACCCATACTGCGGGTATGTCTTTGCCAGCTCTTTCATATACCTGTCCCTGCTGACTTTCGCTATGATTGACGCTGCGGCTATTGACGCCGACTTGCCGTCGCCGCCTACGATGCACATGTTCGCGCAGGTTATCCCCTCTGAGCGGTTGCCGTCGATGATGGCGAGATCGATACGCGCGCCCAGAGCTTCGATCGCGCGGTTCATGGCGAGGTATGTCGCGCCCAGTATGTTGTGTTCGTCTATTTCTATATTATCGGCGCTGCCAATGCCGACAGCCTGCGCTTTTTCGAATATTTCCTCATAGATACCCTCGCGTCTGCTTTCAGGGACTTTCTTGGAATCGTCAAGGCCGGCGATTTCGGCGCGATAGGGCAAAACCACCGCTGCGGCGTACACAGGGCCTGCAAGCGGGCCTCTACCTGCTTCGTCGACTCCGCATATAACCTTGTACCCCTCGGCAATCAGCCGCGACTCGTATTCCCAAAGGTCACGGCAAGGAGCCTTGGTCAAAACCCCCGCCATCATCTTGAGCCGGCGCAGCCGGATTTGTGCCGCTTTTTCCCGCAGACTTCGTCCAATACTTGCCTCATACTTCCAGCGTTACCCTGCCGAGCTTGCCGCCCCGGAACTCGTCGAGCAGTACTGCAGCCATGCGTTCCAGGTCGCGCTCCCCGCCCGGCAAAAGAAAACCGCGGTTTTTAGCCGCAAGTTCAAGCAGGTCGAAGCCGCTGCTGCCCGGGTATATTTCCAGCCTGTAGCGCTGCGCGATGCTTTCCGGGTAATGATCCTTCATGCGGGACATCAGGTTCGCCCCAAGCGTTTCAATGTCCAGAATGCTGTCGCGTATTGCGCCTGTGAACGCGAGATTCGCGGCCACGGTCTCGTTCTCGAACCTCGGCCACAGGACGCCGGGGGTGTCCAGCAGCTCGACGCCGCCTTCCATGGCAATCCATTGCTTGCCTTTTGTGACTCCCGGGCGGTCCGATACGGCCGCCGCCTTACGCTTTGCCAGCTTGTTTATGAAAGAGGACTTGCCGACGTTCGGGATTCCGACGACCATCGCCCTTAGCTGCCTTCCGACCTGCCCCTTGGACTTGTAGTATTCTATCTTATCGGCGAGCAGGCCCCGCACGGCAGAAGTGAAGCCATTCACGCCCTTGCCGCTCTTACTGTCCGTAACAAGAACTGCGGCGCCACCCTCCCTGAGGCGCGCCGCCCATGTTTTTGTCGCTTCGGGGTCAGCCTGATCCGACCTGTTGAGAATTATGAGGCGCGGTTTGCCCCCCGTCATGTCGTCGAGGTCAGGATTCCGGCTGGAAAAAGGAATGCGGGCGTCTATAACTTCGCAGACTGCGTCGATGAGTTTGATGTTGGCGGCAATCATTCGGCGCGCTTTGGTCATATGCCCGGGAAACCACTGGATGCTCACCGCTTCATTCATAATAGGGTTAACTCCCTCTGACAAATCCGGCGCGCCGCCAATCCCTCGGGTTATCTTCGTCGCCGCCCGGCACGAGCAGGAACAGCACCTTGCCAAGGATGTATCTGGTATCTACCTGACCAACCCTGTTGTCGCGGCTGTCGGAAGAGCGGTTCCTGTTGTCGCCCATGACGAACACATGCCCTTCCTTGACGGTCAGCGGGCCAATGAAGTCGGCCCTGTTGATAGTCCGCTCGTTAATGTACGGCTCGTCCAGCAGCCTGCCGTCGACAAAAACTTCGCCGGTGTCGAAGTTGATGTCCACGACCTGCCCTTCGACGGCTATGACGCGCTTGACGAGCGGGGTTTCGCCAAAGTTGCCGGTGGGCGACTGGAAGATGATTATATCCCCATACTTTGGCGTATAGTACAGGCTCGTCATAACGACCCTGTCGCGGTCGTGGAGCGTCTGCAGCATAGAGCTGCCGTCGACTCCGATAGTCCTGCCGAGGAACACGAATATGAAGATTGCGGCAATGACTGCCATGACGACGCATTGCAGCCAGTCGAAAATCTCCATTTTTGTCTTCTCGTATTTTGTTGCGGGCTCCGGCGCGTCTGCTGCGGATACCTCCGCCTGCGCGCCGTCCCCCTCTTCGAAATCGTTTGCCTCCGCTTCATCAGCGGCGGCGGTATAATCCCTGTCGTTCTCACCCATCAGCATTTGCCCTCAAAGAATGTCAGGAGCCGATTCTCTCCTTGACCCTGGCTTTCTTGCCAACTTTGCCCCTGAGATAGTAAAGCTTCGCCCTTCTGACCTTGCCGCGCCTGACAGTATCGATGGAAACGATGGTAGGCGAATGCACGGGGAAGACTTTCTCGCAGCCGACGTTGTAAGTGATGCGGCGTACTGTGATCGTTTCGTTGATGCCGCCATGCTTTTTCGCGATTATAAGGCCTTCAAAAACTTGATTCCTCTCGCGGTTGCCTTCTTTAATTCGTACTGTCACCCTGACTGTATCGCCGACATTCATCGGCGGAAGTTCCGGCTTTAAGTACTGCTCGCTGAGCGTTTTTACTAGATCCATTTCAGTTCTCCTCCTTGACGCACCAAAGGATACTACCACAAACGTACGCGCAATGCAAGCGAAAATAACGAAAAAAGAAATATTTTGTGAATATGGAGCGAAACGGGCTATGCTGTGTTATACTACAGTTATGGGACTGTGCCCTATAACCCATCACGCGCCTGCGGCGCGGGGAGTGACGTAATTTGAAAGCTCTGAACAAAGCGATCGACAAATTCTGCTTAAAGCACCGCCGCTTCGGAATACCGAGGCTGATGCTTTACATTGTCATAGTTTCTGCGGTCGTCTATCTCATCGACTGGATGGACACGACCGGGCAGTTGCTGCCGCTGCTCGCGTTCTCCCCCGGCAGGATACTCGGCGGCGAGGTATGGCGGCTCATAACCTGGGTGTTCTGCCCGCTCAGGGACAACATCTTCCTGACCGCAATCATGCTCTACTTCTACTACTTCATAGGCAGCTCTTTGGAACGCGAATGGGGTACCGCCAAGTTCACGCTCTACTACCTGTCCGGCGTGCTGTTCAATATAATTTTCGGCTTTCTGATATATTATGCGTTCGGCGGCCCTGCGGTGCTGGGGGCAAAGAGCCTCATATGGCTATCTCCGACATACCTCAACCTGTCCATGTTCTTCGCGTTCGCCTCTTTGTTCCCCGAGCAGAGGGTCATGCTTTTCTTCATAATCCCGGTGAAGATAAAGTGGTTGGCTCTCGTCGACGCGGTCCTGTTCGTGTATACGATAATCTCCGGCTTCGTCACCGGGCTGATCATCGAAGCGCTCCTGCCTATCGTCGCCCTGCTCAACTTCGTCATCATCTGCGGTTATGACGTTATAACGATGCTCAGGCCGCTCAGGGCACGCGCGTCGCCCGGCGCCATTAACTTCAAATCTGCAGCAAAGCAGGCCAAGCGCGACCAGGAAAGCAAAGATTACAGGCACAAATGCTCCGTCTGCGGAAGAACCGACACCGGCAACCCTGAGCTGGAGTTCCGCTATTGCTCGCGCTGCAACGGCTACCACTGCTTCTGCAGCGAGCACATCAACAGCCACGTCCATTTCAAATAACCTATGAATGATTCATTATTCAACAAAATCATGCACTACGCGCAAAGCGGCGTCTACCCCATGCATATGCCCGGGCATAAGCGCGACGGAGCGCTTTTCCCCGGCCTGCCGTATAGCATCGACATCACTGAGATAGAAGGCTTTGACGACCTGCACAATCCGAGCGGCGTGCTGCTGGAAACAGCGCAGCTCGCGGCCGCGTTGTACGGCAGCGATCAGGCCTTTCTGCTTGTTAACGGTTCGACAGCGGGCATTCTAGCGGCTATCGGCGCCCTGGCGGAGCGAGGCGACCGCATTCTTTGCCAGGAGGGCAGCCACAGATCGGTCGCGAACGCAGCCTCGCTTTTCGGGCTGGACGTTGTCTGGCTCGAAGCGCTCAAGGACGAAGCTTCAGGCATCGCGCTGGGGGCGACGCCCGGATCGGTCGCTCGCGCCCTGGCGGAGCATAGCGGCATAAAGCTTGTCGTCGTCACTTCTCCGACATACGAGGGCGCCGTGAGCGACCTGCCGGCCATAGCCGCAGCAGCGCATGAGCGAGGCGTCCCCCTGCTCGTCGACAGCGCGCACGGGGCGCACCTCGGCTTCTCGGGAGGCTTCCCCGAAAACGCGGTCAAGTCCGGGGCGGACGCTGTTGTTATGAGCCTGCACAAGACTCTCCCCGCGCTCACGCAGTGCTCGCTCCTGCACGTCCGGCGCGAACATGCGCCCGGCATTGCCCGCATGCTTTCCATACTGCAGACAAGCAGCCCCTCATATGCGCTCATGTCATCTATCGACATTTGCCTCAGGCTGCTCGATTATGCTTCGGAGAACCTTTTCACGCGTTATGAGGAGCTCCTCTCCGTGTTCTACGGTAAAATGCGCGGCTTGTCCTCGCTATCGCTCCTGTGGAGCGATCTTCGCGGCGCCCCTTCGGCTGCCTTCGATTACGACCCCGGAAAAATAGTCATATTGACAAAGAAATCCGCGCTTTGCGGCGCGGATCTCGCGGAAATGCTGCGTAAGGATTATCTCATCGAAACGGAACTCGCACGGGGCGGATATGTCATCGCCATGACAAGCATTTGCGACACGCTCGAAGGTTATGACCGCCTGGCCTCGGCCCTGCTGTCGATCGATTCCGGGTTGTAGCGCAGAGCCGGAGGCCGCACCGCACGATCCGGAAGCGCCGCACGAGAGTAGTGGTTCACGAAAAATGCATCGCTCTCAGAACAACTCGCCGAAATCGACGACCCCGTCGCTATCGCGGTCCTCTCCCGGGAACATCGACAGGATGCCCTCCTCTGCTGTATACATGACCCCGTAGATGTTCATGCTCTTATCAAAACCAACAAGGTACACGGCGTCGGCCAGGTCAGCGAGTTTCCGCACCGACGCCGTGTTTTTCTCATCCTTGGGGAACTGCCTCTGCCCTCCCCCCGGGGCGCCGGATGTATGGGAGAACAAATGGTACTGGCCGTCCGTATCTACGGCGTAGAGGAAATCATTACCGGAGCGAAAGGCGACCATATTACCAAGCGAAAGCTCCTGCAGCGCGCGCTCCCCGTCTTTCGGCAGGACGTTAAGGTCGATGTTTTCGAAATCTCCCATGCTACCTCCTGGGATCCTGCGAGGCGCCTTCATCCCCGTCGGCATCCCCCGAGTCTGCTCCGGGCTGCTCTTCGACATAGGGCTGGCTCGCGGCTGAATCAGCGTATTGCTGCTGCGCGTATGGCTCCCCGGGCATATACGGCGGCTGGTTCATGTACTGCGGATGCGCCGGATAAGCAAGGCGCTGCGCGTTTGCAGGCACGCCATCCCTTATCCTTTTCTCTTTGTTCTTCCTTGCCTTGCGCGTCGAAAGCTTTACGATTATTACGATGATAACCGCGATGACTGCGAGCACAATAATTATAGGAAGGTTGATGGCGAGCCACTTGAAGACGTTGCTGAAGAACTCGCCCACGCTTTTCGTCGTAGATTTAAGCCCGTCGCTGATCTGCTCCCAGTAGGACTGCTGTATTGGAGTAAACTCTGTGAGTTTTTCGACTTCTTTTATTTGCAGCGTCAGCGTGCTGTAGTCCACCAGGCTCTGCCAGTTCCGGAGCGTCGTCGTAATGGATTCGATGTGGTAGCGCACGTCCGCGAGCCGTTCCTCGATGGTGAGCATATCCGCGACTGTCTCCGACTTCGCGAGCATATCGAGCAGCCGCTCCTCCTGCGTCCTCAGCGACGTAAGGCGGGACTGCGTGTCGTAGAACTGTGACGTTATGTTTTCGGCGTTGCTCGAGCTGGACGTCACGTTGCCGAGGCTCTCGAGGCTGTCCCTGAACGCGCCGAGCCGGTTAGCCGGCACGCGCAGCGTATAACGGGCCTGGCGGTATGTCTGCGTGCCGTAGTATGACTGCGCATAGTTCCTCCCGCCGACATAGGAATCCTCGATAAACGCCCCGTAGTATCCGAGCATATCAGTCAGCGAGTCGATAGTGGCGTCAAATTCGATCGTCTCGATTTCAGCGTACGCGGAGTATATGATCTTTTCCGCAAAGTTCTCTGTGCCGGCATTGGCGCCGACTTCTGCCGGTTTCCCCTCTGAGGAAGCAAACGTGTACTCGCCGTCAACCAAGGCAACCTCGTCGGCGGCATAAAACTCCCTTAGGTAGTAGTCGCCGTCTTCCGGGGCATACGAAGCCGATGTCGACGGCGCTGCATACGAATTCCCGCTGCCCTGTGAGTTCGAGTCCTCTTTCATGCCGCTGTTGCAGCCCGCCAGGAAAGCCAGCGCAAGCACGGCTGCTATAAGTATCGCAATTGTCCTTTTCATTATTTGAAATCCCCTCTCTATGATTCGGTTCCATCGTACGGCCGCTTTTGAACTGCAGGTCCGCTATTGCTGTGTTCGCCCGTACTTTCTGCGGAACCGGTCTTTTGACGATGAATCGAGACATTTGTTCCGTAGAGCTTTTGTCCTTGTGCGCTGAATGAAGTATAGCACGCGTTTCCGGGATGTGTCAATTGCGGCTGAGCGGCCCATGCCACCATGCCCCCTTCACGCCGTCCATGCCCCCTTCACGCGACTCATGCCCCCTTCACAAAACCTTACAACATCAGAAATATTTCCTTGCATCACCTGTCAAAATTGTCCTTGCATTCCCCGCCTTCCTTACTATCCTTTCGGTATTGACAGTATTTCAACAGTTTTTCTGACTTGTAACTGAAATATATCAATATTTTGCCAGCAAGTTGTATATAAACCTTGAAAAATAAGGAAAAAGTGATATATTTGGTACAAACAGATTGATTTTTGGCCTGCAAGACGCAACTCTTGCGCCAATACCGGGGAAGGACGTACCAATTCGACGACGCTTTACTACGGACCCTACTCAGGCACAGCGGGAAGCCCAATAGGAGCTGAGATTCCTTCCGCATTCAGTATAACGCAAACTGCTGGTACATATACCCTTGAGGTGGATATCAGTATGTTTGCACGATTAAACCGTAACTCAGCAGGTACGTTGACAATCAGCAGCGATGGTAAATTCGTTGCAGTCGACATAATGAACGACGCATTAGCATTTTACCTCAGTAAAATTGAGATTTATTCAAAAGAGCAAACCGGAGGCTCATGGGGAGCGACTTGGGTACCACAGGAGATATCAAGTGTACCAGATTCTCTGTGGAGCATAAAGAGTGTCAGCATACACGAGGTCGAGTTCACTCTTCCGGACGAAACACCGGTTAAGATCGTCTATACTGCGCTTGTACGAGCTGAAGCCGGCGAAGAGACGACATTGAAAAATGAGATTAGTGTCGAAGGATATACCGTTACCGTTACGAGCGATGCGTATACTCCTGCCTGAATTGAAGTGGAAGCGCAGACTGCGCAGGAAATAGGTTAAAGAACGGGAGGCACGCTTACTATGTTTAATGGTTTTACCGACCGGACGCTGGACTTCATGTGGGGCGTTCGCCTGAACAACAATAAACCGTGGTTTGAAGAGCACAAGGAGCAGTTCAAAAGCGAGTTTCAGACTCCGATGAAAGAGCTCGGGCAGGAAGTCTTCGAGCGCCTCAACGACGCCTGCGGTGACCGGGGATTCATCCATAAACTATCACGAATCTACAAAGACGCGAGGCGGCTGCATGGAGAGGGTCCTTACAGGGACAATATGTGGTTCTCCATTGAGCGCCCAAGCGAGGAATGGACGAGCGTGCCGGTTTTCTGGTTCGAGCTGTCGCCCGGGGAGTGGAGCTATGGCATGGGCTACTATCAGGCCAGGCCGCAGACCATGGCAAAGCTGCGAGCCCGCATCGACCGCGACCCGCGCAAGTTCGAGAAGCTGGTTGCCCCTCTGGCTGCGCAGGATGAGTTTTTGCTCGACGGCGACGAGTACAAGCGCAGGAAAGAGGCTCCGACGGCAAAGACAGAGACCTGGTACAACCTGAAGTCCTTCTCGCTCATACATTCGCAGCAGATCGACCCCCTGATCTACACCCGCGAGCTTTCGGACAGGCTCGTCGCCGGCTATTCTTTCCTCATGCCTTTCTATGACTACTTCGTCACGCTGGATTCAGACCCGGCGCCAACACAGGATACATAATGCCTCAACATGACCCCTAAACGTAAGGAGATAAGTAACTATGGACAGCAATCAAAACAACCAAGGCAAAAAAAGCAACCCTGCGGATCGAGTCGGCAGCTTTTCTGAGCGCGCCGGTAGCAACCTTGCCGAACGTGTCAAGCGCCCGTCGGGAGACGCGGGCAACCCTGCGGATCGGGTCGGCAGCTTTTCCGAGCGCGCCGGTAGCAACCTTGCCGAACGCGTCAAGCGCCCTTCTGAGGAAGCAGGGACGCTTGCAGAGCGAATGGGCGCCAAGTTTGCAGAAAAAGGTATTTCGCCAAACATCGGTTCCGTTCCCGGGAAGCCTTCCTCTTCGGGCGCCGCGCCACAAGACCCGCGCATGAAAGTTAAGAAAGATTAAGCAGTCGGGGGCGGGCTCTAGCGCTGTTCAACCCCGGACTGCTCTATCTCGCAGGAAAGAAGCTGAGGGCGGGTTCTTGCGTCCTCAGCTTATTGTGCTGCCACGTTTCCTTGTTTTGGTGAGTCTAACCATCATACTCCGAGGTACAACCAATCTGGTAATGGACTGTTCTCAAGACTTGGACTAAGCCCATCATCAACGATGGAATAGTTTTTGAAATACCTATTTAAATGCCACTCATTTGGTTCGCACATTTCGATATGCATAACGTCATCTACTGCATCAAACCAAGGTAGTTCATCACAGCTATTGATCCTTACTCTCTCTGTACCAATAGTTGCCCACGATTCAAAACAATCATAACGTCCTGTCCATTCTGTGCGCCTATTCTGTGATAAGTAAACATCATTTCCAGTTCTACTCCAATTACCTACCCAAACACCAAAATTTCCATCGCTCCACAAAGCCAAAAGCAAAGAATTGTGTTGCTGCAGTACAAACGAGTAAGTGCCATCAGCCCTAAACTCGTAATACATACTGAAACCTCTGAAAGCGCCTTGCCAAGTACCAACTAGCTCCTGTTCCTCCGCGTTTAATCCTCCGCTCGGCGGCGGTGTTGTTGGCGGTGTTGTTGGCGTCGGTGCCGGTGTAGTTGGCGTTGGCGCGGGTGCTGCACTACCCTCCGGCACATACCCTTTGCTTGTATCGAGCGTAATGGCTTTCGTCGCGTTATCATATCCGACAAAAACGTCGATCGCTTCCATCAGGTCGCGCAGTTTGAAGAAGTT
>Ga0082212_10001423_pt1 | contig 35235 bp, 28 predicted proteins | sample TergutNt197P3_FD_71548 | JGI IMG/M metagenome (GOLD analysis project Ga0082212, IMG submission 71548) | Neocapritermes taracua P3 segment gut microbial communities from Petit-Saut dam, French Guiana - Nt197 P3 | ecosystem: Host-associated > Arthropoda: Insects > Digestive system > Gut ...
TGCCACGATCATTTTTGGATCGGAAAGAAGCGGGGCAAGAAGCGACCGCGCTTTTTCCGGATCGACAAACGGGGCGCCGCCGTTATATACAGGGTCTTTATGTGCAGCAACCGGCACATAAAAAGCCTCTTTTGGCTTTAAGGCCAACGCTATTCCGATGGGGCGGGCGTTCCACGCATCAAGGGAATCTGTTTCAAAATCCAGCGCCATAAGCCCCTGTTTCCGTGCAGCGTTAAGCAGGGCGGCCAGTTCCTTTTCATCCAGAACGAGTTTGTAGTTTCCCTCACCCAAAAGCAAAGGATCAGCGGTAGTATTTTCCTGGGTGCCGGATAAGCCCTCCGCCGCAGAAGGCCAGGCGGCGCCTGCATCCCGAACATTAACATTGGGGTCAAGCTGGCGGGCGCTTTGAACAATTCCTTCGCGCATCAGGACCGCTGCGCCCGCAGGCCGGTTAAGGTTTTCTATGGACAGTTCGTCAATCGCTTTAACCGGCAGAGGGACAGCATATTCCAGCGAAATAAGTTTTTTGGCAAAGTATGCGCTTTTTTTCCCTTCGGCCAGTTTTTTCCCAACTGAACCTTCAATTGCAGCTATGTTATTGTAAATTTCGTCCAGGGAGCCATAACGTGCCATCAATTTAACTGCCGTCTTTTCCCCAACGCCCTTAACACCGGGCACATTGTCCGATGTATCGCCGGTAAGCGACAGCAGATCCAGTACTTTTTCCGGCGGTACCCCCCATTCCGCTTTTACCTCTGCCGGGCCAACAAGCCCATAGGGCAGCCCCGAAACACCGCCGCCTGCAATGTCTGCGGGTTTCTGCGGGCGCAGTTGATAAACCGCCGAGTTTTTTTTACCGCCCCCCACGAGTTGAAGCAAATCCTTGTCGGAAGAAAGGATATAACAGTCCCGCCCTTCGGCCTTGCATTGGGCAGCCAATGTCGCGATTATATCGTCCGCCTCAAAGCCGTCAACACGTATCGAAGGGACACCAAGGGCAGAAAGCACTTCTTCGACAAGCGGCACCTGGTCATGAAGCTCTTCCGGGGTTTTTTGCCGCGTTGCCTTGTATTCGGCGTACATCTTGTGGCGGAATGTCGGTACCCTCGAGTCAAAAGCTGCCGCCAAGCGCAGCGGCTTCTGTGTTGTAATGCTGCCGCCAGCCGTCATTGCCGGTGCGCCATCATCAATCAAGGTTGTAAGCGTACGGGCAAACCCAAACAGTGCCGACACATTCTGCCCCCGGGAATTCTTTAGGGGGCGGGTTAAAAACGCAAAGTACGAACGGTAAATTAAACCGTATGCATCTATCAGGTAAAGGGGAGCGGGCATGTTTTTAGTATACCCTGTAACGGACAATGAAACCAGTAATACCTTGAGTATTAAAAGAAAATTATAATTATGTATTTTATACATTGTTATGTATTTTTTACATATTTTTTGTAACCGCTGGCAACCCGGTAACCGCTTGCATTTTTATGTAAAATCAGTATAATTATGTATATTTTACATAATTATACTGAACAAGGAAAAACCATGTTTGAACGTGAAATAAAAAAAGTAATTTTGGAAACTTCGCGGGATTTTCCGGTTATCCTGCTAACCGGTATGCGTCAGATTGGGAAGAGCTGGGTTGTGGAAAGCTTGTCCCGGCGTGACAGAAAATATATTTCATTGGATGATATCAAAGAAAGGGAAAACGCAAGAAAAGATCCAAGACGTTTTATTGAAGAAAACCGGCCCCCTGTAATAATTGACGAAGTCCAATATGCCCCGGAACTTTTCCCATACATTAAACTCTACGCAGACAGGAATAAACAAAACGGCCTATTCTGGTTAACAGGATCCCAGAAATTTTCTTTAATGAAAGGTATCCGGGAATCCCTTGCGGGGCGTGTCGCTATTCTCGATATGCTGGGGCTTTCGTACAGGGAGATAACTTTTCAAAACCGGAGAAAAGCGTTTCTGCCGGACATTGATTTGCCAAAAAGAAAGCCATCCGGAAGGCCGCTAACAAGCCCGGAACTGTTTACCCATATCTGGAACGGATCGTTTCCCAGGGTACTTGCAAACAGGAAAATAAACAAAAAAAGATTTTATGCTTCATTTATTCAGACTTATATTGCAAGGGACGTACGCGATTTTTACCTTATAGAAGATGAACTGGCATTTTATAATTTCCTAACAGCAGTAGCGGCAAGGACAGGCGAACTTTTAAACTACGCAAACCTCGCAAAGGATGTACACATTGACAACAGGACTGTAAAACTCTGGCTGGGCATTCTGGAAAGGTCCGGGGTCATTCAACTGCTCTACCCATACAGTAAAAGTATTTCAAAACGCCTTGTAAAAAGCCCCAAGGTGTATTTTCTGGATACCGGCCTTGCCTGTTTTTTAACCAACTGGACAAGCCCGGAAACACTCCTTACCGGCGCCCAAAGCGGCCATATGCTGGAAACCTGGGTTTTCGGCGAAATATTAAAAAGTTACTGGCATAACGGGGAAACGCCGAATATTTATTTTTACCGCGACAGTAACGGGAAGGAGATAGATTTTTTAATTGAACAGGATATGACCCTTTACCCCATGGAAGTAAAAAAGACTGCCATGCCATCCGACGCTGATATTAAAAACTTTTATGAACTGGATCGCCTGGGGAAAAAACGGGGGACAGGGGCTATCCTGTGCCTCTACCCAAAATGTATGTCCATGCCAAAACAAAATGTGGTTTCTGTCCCGGTGTGGGAAATATGATCAGTAAAGATAGCAAGCCAGCAATATGCATGGAGTTTTGCAAAGCAAAACTCCCAAGTAATCGATTATTTTGCAATGCGAAATAATCGATTACACGCTTCTTCCACATCGGCGCGGTGGCCGAAAGCGGAAAAGCGTATAAACGACTGCCCGGCAGGCCCGAAACCCACACCTGGCGTAGTAACGACCCGGCATTTTTCAAGGATTTCGGCAAACACTTCCCAGCTGTCCCTGCCGGGGAAACACGCCCAGATATACGGCGAATTATCCCCGCCGATGCAGGAAATGCCAAGCTTCTGCAAAGCGCCGCGGATCAAGGCGGCATTCCCCAGGTAAAAGCCGCAGAGCTCCCGTATTTCTTTTTGGCCTTCTTCGCTTAAAGATGCAAGCCCGCCTGCCTGGGCGATATTGGAAGCGCCGTTAAAAATAGTCCCCGCGATACGGGCCCAGTCGGCGTTAATGCTTTCGCCGCCTGCATAGCGCAGTTCTTTGGGGACCACCGTCCAGCCAAGGCGCACACCGGTAAAGCCTGCGGGCTTGGAAAACGAATTTACCTCTATGGCGCATTCTTTTGCACCGGGTATCTCATAAATCGTTTTGGGCAGGGCGGGGTCCCGGATATACTCTGCATACGCCGCGTCAAAAATAAGTAAACAGCCTTTGCCCCGCGCAGCTTCCACCAATTTGGTTAATTGCTCTTTTGTCGAGACCGCCCCGGTTGGGTTGTTGGGCGAACAGAAATAAAACAGCGAGTTTTCCGGAAGAAGGGAAAGGTCCGGGAAGTAATTATTTTCCTGTGTGCAGGGGAGGTATGTAATCCCTTCATAGCCGCTGTGCGAACCACCGCCCTCTGCCCAGCTCTTCGCAGCGCCAATCAGCACCGAGCCGTCTACGTACACTGGGTACGACGGATCCTGTACGGCGACTTTCGCACTACGGCCAAAAAGAAGCTGGAGACGGCCTATGTCGCACTTTGCCCCGTCGGAAATAAAAATTTCGTCTATGGAAAACTCCCCGGCATGCGCCCTTTTATAAAACACTTCGGAGATTTTTTCCCGCAGTTCGGGAAGCCCTTCATCCTGATAGCCGGAATAGCCTTCCGCCGTGCCGAGTTTTTGTGCGCCCTCCACAAGCCCTGCAGTTGTATACGGCAGGACCGGCTCGGTTGTGTTGCCCACGCCAAGGCTTATAATGCGTGTTTCCGGCCTCTCTGGGTCTTCGGGATGAGTGGCTGCAAACTCGCGCCTTCGTTTGGCGATTTCGGGAAAAAGATAGCCGGCTTTTAGCGCAGCCAACTGAGGGTTTCGGCTGATCATATTGATTTTTCCTTTGCCGCCATAAAAGCATCCCAAAAGCTGACATTTTCTTTAATAAGCCGGGGTATTTCCAGGTGATACGGGCAGCGCTTTACGCATTCACCGCATTCAATGCAGGTTTTTGCCTGCTCCATGGCAGCCCCCGACAGGGCTTTTGATTTTTCCAGGGAAAAACGTTTTAACATGCTTTCGCCTGTAAGCACTGAAGAAATGACAATACCCTGGGGGCAGGGCTGGCAATAGTCGCAGCGGTGGCACCACGAAGTGCCGAATTCAGCGCGGAGTTTAAGGATCTCCTTCTTGTCGCCCTCTGTAAGCGAAGGGTTTCTTTCCACAATAGCGGCAATTTCCCTGATTTCCCCGATTTTTTCCATGCCCGGATCGGGGACTATATTGTCATACTGTAAAAGGTAACGGAACGAAAGTTCAGCATTGTCCAAACGCCCGCCGCCCATCGGCTTCATGGAAATAAACCCCAGATCAAGTTTTTTTGCCAGGGGGATTGCCTCAGATGCCGCTTCGTTGTCGATAAAATTAAAAGGGAGCTGCACCACATCAAAGCGGCCGCCCTTCATAAGTTCCAGGGCAATGGGAAGATTGTGGCTGGAAAAAGCCGGGAACCTTACTTTGCCGGTCTTGATTGCTTCGTCCATCCCTTCCATCGCGCCGCCTGGGCAGAAAACCGCATCGTATTTTTCCCTGGAACTTACACTGTGGACATGGTATATATCCAGATAATCTGTGCCAATCGTTTTAAGGCTTATATCCAGATGCTCCAAAAAAGTCTTTTTGTCTTTTGCAAGGGATTTTGAGGAAATTACAAGGCTGTCCCTTGGGGTGCCTTTAATGCCCTCCCCGACTTTTTCTTCACTGTCGCCGTAAGCATTGGCTGTATCAATAAAATTAATACCCAGTTTTATTGATTCCCTTACCAGCGCCGCCCCGTCATGTTTGGAGACACGCATTACCGGTATGCCGCCAAAGGCGATTTTGCTTACCATTAATTCTGTTTTACCAAGCCTGATTTTTTCCATTTTCCGTTCCTTGTTTTAATCCGTCCTTCAGCGAAAAGGCAGGACAGCACTGGCCTGTTGCGTTGAACACTTCCGCCGAAGGAAGGTTTTGGCCCTTAAACCCGAACATTTCGCAGGCGCGGGGATAAGAAGGGTCCCATGTAATTTTAAAGTGCACGCATTGGAGGCAGTTGGGGTTTTTATTCTCTCCCATACGTCCCTTTAGGCGGCAGCGCTTTGTGTCCTGCCCAAAACAAATGACACAATAACGGCAATGCCCATTATAAACAGGATATAGGGATAGAAAAAATCTATCAACTGGTTTAAACTTAAAAAAGGTTTAACTATGGTTTTTACGATCATAATCATTATTCTCTCTGCCGGCATTGGGTTTTTGGCATTCTATATTATTAAATCCGGAAGTGTACCCAAACGGGCAGATCAAATGAAAGGGATGCTGCAAAAGGGGAAAACACAGACAGTAATAAAGGCTGCAAAAGCCATTCTGGGCAAAGAGCCGAAAAACGCCGATGCACGCTATTTTTTGGGTAAAGCCTATTTAATGGAAAAAAAGGAAGGGGAGGCTTTTGCCGAATATAAAAATTTAAGCCAATCCGGCGCCATGGGGGAATTTATCCCGGAAGAAGAGTTCCGCGGGGAACTTGCCGGGCTTTTTATTAAACATAAACAGACCGAAGAAGCATTAAAGGAATATGTACTCCTTATAAAAAAACATCCGGAAAAACCGGAATACTACTATTGGGCGGGCAAGCTCTTTAACGAAAGGAACCGCCCCGACATGGCGCAGAATTATTTAAAAAAAGCCGCCGAGCTTGCCCCGCGCGATGCGAAGATTCAGTTTGAACTTGGGGTAATGCTCTACAAAAGCAAAAATACAAAAGACGCAAAAGATGCCCTTGAACGATCAATAAAATACCAGGGCGATAATGCCCAGGCATATTTTTATTTGGGGAAAATTCAAAAAGACGCAAAAGATTATCAGGGCGCAATTACAACACTGGAAAAAGCTGCCCGGGACCCGGCATTCCGCCTGCGGGCCATGCTTGAACGGGGAAGCTGTTACCTGGCGCTTAACTCGGTAGAAAAAGCAATCCCCGACCTGGAACGGGCGGTAAAATCAATTACCGAAGAAAAAGCGCAGGAAAGCCTTTATTCCCGTTATTACCTGGCCATGTGTTACGAAAAAATCCACGAGATGGAAAAAGCGATAGAACAATGGGATACAATTGCACGTTTTAAAACGGGGTTTAAAGATGTCGATGCAAAACTTGCCCAGTACGCAGACATGAGGGAAGACGACACGGTTAAGGATTTCCTTAGCGCGGGGAACCAGGAATTTATTGAGATTGGCAAAAAAATAGTTGCCGCCGCATTTTCCCTGGTTGTCAAGTCGGCAAAATCAATCCCGCCGGACGGGGTGGAACTGGTTGCCATAGAAAACGCCACTTCGCGCAAACCGCCCCGCCTTATCCGCATTTACCGTTCTCCGGAAATGGTAGACGACGGCAAAATACGCTCCATTTTGGAGGATGCAAAACAGCAGAACATGGGCCGGGCTGTCGTTATGACCAGTACCGGTTTTACCCGCCCTGCACTCGAATTTGCCGAACAGCGGCCCATTGAGCTTTTTGGCAAAGAAAAACTTCAGCCTTTATTAAGAAAAAGCCTTTCGTAAGACAGTGATGAGCGGCGGCCCTTTCCATTCAGCCACATGCGCTTTTCTGCTACTTTTTACCCTGCGCCTGCCGTACCTCTTCCAAAAGCTCCCTGGCATAATCGAATTCGGGCTCGATCCGCAACGCCGCTTCCAGGTCCGCAATGGCCCTGGCATAATTATCCATGTAATAGTGAATTACGGCGCGCTTGTAATATGCAAACTCATTATCGGATTGCTCATGAATCAACTGAGTCATCGTTGCTATGGCTTTATCCAGTTCACCCCTGGATGCATACAAATCACTGAGCGGATAATACGGAGATGAGAAAAAAGGCTCCAGTTTGATCGCCTGGGTAAAATCTGCCTCCGCCCTGTTTAAATCGTCAAGATAGCAATATGAATTGCCCCGGTAATAATACATCTGATGATTATTCGGATTGTTCCTGATTACCTGGCTAAAATCGGCAATTGCCCGTGTAAAATCTTCTGTAAAATAATAGCTGAACCCGCGATAGGTATAGGCTTCCCCAAGCTTGGGATCGATGCTGATTACACTGGTAAAGTCGGCGATTGCCCGGGTATAATCGTCGGAAAAATAATAGCAAAAACCGCGATAGAGAAGCGCCTCCCCGTAGTTTGGGTTTATCCTGACTGCGTTTGTAAAATCCGCGATTGCCCTGTTTAAATCGTCATTACGATAATAATTAAATCCGCTGTCAAAGTAATCCTTGGCTGTTGCGGAATTTCCCTGTCCCCAAACCATACCCGCCAGAGAAGCACAAAGCAATATTGGCAAGAGCATCTTTTTCATGCATCACTCCCTATATTTTCATGTTATTAAAAGATATAATAAAACCAAATAACGGATTTGTCAAAGCATATTTTTATTTATAGAGGATAATGTGGCGGTTCTTTCCATTCAATCACATGTGGTTTACGGCCATGCGGGAAACAGCGCCGCGGTATTCCCCCTGCAGCGTTTGGGCAGGGAAGTCTGGGCGATAAATACCGTTGAGTTTTCCAACCATACCGGGTACAAGGCATGGCGCGGCGAAGCCCTAAGCCCGGCGCTGGTGGAAGAGCTTGTCCTGGGGCTGGAAGAACGCGGTGTGCTGCAGCACTGCGAGGCGGTGCTTTCCGGGTACCTTGGCGATCCAGCCACGGGCAGGGCGATTATTGCCGCAGTAAAAAAAGTACGCAGCCATGCGCCCGGATTGATCTATTGCTGTGACCCTGTTATGGGCGATGTTGGGAGAGGTTTTTATGTAAAGCCCGAAATCCCCGGTATCTTTAAGGACGAAGTGATCCCTTTAGCGGATATTATTACTCCCAACCAATTTGAACTTGAAGCGCTAAGCGGGCTGCAAATAAAAACAATGGATGATATATTAAAAGCGGTAGGAACCCTCCATGGAAAGGGCCCAAAGATCATTCTGGTTACAAGCCTAAAAATTGAAGAAGAGGAAGCCGGGCAGCAAACGAACCACGGGCCGAAAATCGGCATGCTTGTCTCTGACAGTAAAAATGTTTTTAAAATCAGCACCAATGAACTTTATTTTGAAAATATAAATTCAATGGCAGGCTCCGGGGACATGACCACGTCAATTTTCCTTTCCCGGTACCTCGAAACCAAAGATATTCGCCGGAGCCTGGAACTAACTGCCGCATCGGTATTCGGGATTATGGAAGCTACTCAAAAAGAGAAAAGCCGGGAATTGCTGATTATTGGAGCCCAGGAAAAAATCGCTTCCGGTTCTACACCCTTTAAAGCGGTAAAGGTGTAAACGGTTTGTTAAATAATAAACTGTTCCAGAATAAACCGTACAACCATTTTAAGGGGTTTATTTCAGCGCAGGCGGACCGTTTTTCCCTGCTTTGTTCTATCCTCGATGATTGTTTCCTGCCCTGTCAAATTCTGGAAATCGGGGAAAAACGCCATATACTTCTGGGCGATCTTTCAGATAACGGCAGGATTTTATTCACCGCCCACTATGACAGGGCCCCAAAAAGCCCCGGCGCCAACGATAACGGGGCAGCGGTTTTTCAATTAATAGAGGCGGCTCTGAGTTTCGCATCGCAGCAAAATAATAACGGGACACTGTTTATTTTTACCGATGGGGAGGAACTTTCCAAAGACCAAAGCATCCGGCAGCAAGGTTCTTACAGCCTGGGGCTCTTTTTGCAGAAAAAAGGTTATGGGAATATCCCCATATTTTCTTTTGATGCATGCGGGACAGGCGACACATTGATCATTTCTACCGCATCAGACGAACTGCTTAAAAACGAAAACCGGGAAGGCGCCGAAACAGCGCGCCGTAAAGCGCAGGCGCTACGGCGTACAGCCCTGGAAGCGGCGCGAAGGGCGCGCCTGGAAAAAGTTCTGCTCCTCCCTACCCCGTTTTCCGAAGATGCCGGTTTCCTCCTTTCCGGCATGACTGCCCAGACAATCACCGTGCTGCCCGCCAGCGAAGCGGCAGTTGTTCAGGCCAACAAGGCTGCATTTTATAAAAGCAGCGACCGCCGCTTAATCCCCGAAACATGGAGAAGCCTTAACGGGCCCAGCGACAGCCCGCTCCGCCTTACACCCGAACACTGGAAAAACATCCCCGTCTTTGCCGGGGCGCTTGCGGCTGGGAAGTTTTAATCTTTTTTAATTTGTCTCACGCGGAGACACAGAGGGCACGGAGAGTCAGTCCAGTATTAAGAGGTTAAAAGTCCCCCAATAAAACTGTAATATCTCAACGAAAAGTCCCTTGTAAAAATGTAAAAAAACTACAAAAAGTCCCTTGAAAAAATGTGATACATATGATAAATTTCCCACAGAGGCTGGAACATGAAAAGATATGCATTGGAATCCCTAAAAAAATGGAAAAATGGAGCAAATCGTAAACCGTTAATTCTCTATGGGGCGCGGCAAGTTGGTAAAACATGGCTTATGAAAGAATTTGGGCGGACTGAATACAGGAGCGTTATTTATCTGGATTTTGATGAAAACAGAAACCTGGGGAATTTTTTTCAGCAGGATCTTGATACCGGACGCATTATCAGGGCAATAGAAAGTTTTTCAAACACAGAAATTACACCAGCCGATACGCTGATTATTTTTGACGAATTGCAGGAGTGTCAGCGGGCAAAGGATTCCCTTAAATATTTTAGGGAAAATGCCCCACAGTATCACATTGTAGCTGCAGGCAGCTTTCTTGGTGTAGCGACTGGTAAATTTCCGGTAGGAAAAACAGACAGGCTTACTTTATACCCAATGTCGTTTTATGAATTTTTAGAAGCTATTGGCCGGGAAAAACTGGCAGAAACCATAAAAAGCCGCGACAGGCCATTACTGGAAAGCCTGTCTGCATTGCTTGTTGAGATGCTGAAAACCTATTTTTATGTTGGCGGTATGCCGGAGGCGGTTGGTATTTATGCCCAGTCAAAAAACCTCCCGAAAGTACGCGAAGTGCAGAAAGAGATTTTACAGAATTACAAAAGCGATTTTTCCAAACATATAAATCCGCACGAAATATCCAAAGTCCGCATGCTGTGGGATTCAATACCTGTTCATCTTGCAAGGGAAAAGAAAAAGTTTGTTTACCGTGATGTAAAAACCGGAGGCCGCGCCAGTGAATTCGAGAACGCTTTGGATTGGCTTATAAATACAGGCCTGGTATATAAAATATCACGAGCGCTGACACCCATGATACCCCTTGCCCGCGGGGAGGAACGGGAAGCATTTAAATTATTCATGCTTGATACAGGTTTATTATGTGCAAAAACCAATGTTGATTTAACGGCATTTTATGAAGCAGGGGCAAATATTTTACATGATTTCCACGGTGCCATGGCTGAGCAATACGTTTGCCAGGAGCTAAAAGCTGCCTGTGAAAACCCCCTTTTTTATTGGGGCCGCGAAAAAGGCGCGGCAGAGATTGATTTTATTATGCAGTATAAAAATGAAATAATACCAATCGAAGTAAAATCAGAAAAAAATACGCAGTCAAAATCATTAAAGGTTTATATGGCAGCGTATAACCCAAAAATAGCAGTAAGAACATCTTTAAAAAATCCGGGTAACAGCGGCTCCCTGTATTCTATTCCGCTGTATATGATTGCATCGCTTGCGGATATTATTGAATAATTTTTACTTAGCCCCACTAACTTCAATTAGCAGCCTGTCCAGCTTTTCCACCAGCCCTCCGGTGGTTTTTTCTGTCTTAAGTCCCGGAGTTACTTTTTCTCCGCCAAAGAATATGCTGTTCATCTTTTCCAGGATAACAAAACACTCCTGCAGCAAGGTACCGAATTTTCCCGGCAATTGCGGCATGGATAAAAGGGCAAGCCTCGAAAACATGATAAGGCCCGACATGGTTACCGCCCTTTGCAAACCAAGAAAAAGGCTCCCTTCTGCCAGTACAAAGGGTCCGGCTTCCCAAAGAATTTTCCCAAAGGGCGGAAAACAATTGCACAGCGTTATCGTGATTATGCTGATAATGGTAAACAGCGGCCGCGTTTTTCTTTTTGCCGCGATTGCCATTATCCAGAAAAGCAGGAACAATACAGCACGTACCGGCAGCCGGGGGACAAACAGGAAAACGACCAATAAAAAAACAAGACAACCATTCCAAAGAGCTTTTTTTAATAATTTTTCACTCCGAAATGTTGTTTGCATAAAAGCGGAGACACTGGGAGAATTGCTATGATCCTCACTTTTACCTGCATTTTCACCGTCTTTTAACCCGTCTAATTTGTAAAATCCATGGATATTTTCCTGCTTCGATTTTAGCCACTCCGATTTGGCGGAAAAGTTCATTGCAAAAAAACCCAATAGGGCACCGCTTATTATCCCCGCGGCAAGGAAGGGAGGGGCAAGATAAAGGATACCTTCGCCGAATAATATAAAACGCGCAAGGGCAAGCTGGGCGGCATTGGACACAAAAGCCCCGGCAATACTTGTACCGGCAAGGCTGGCTTTTCTGTAAAGCAGCAGCATTGTGATTGCCGATAATGCCGTTCCGGTGAGCGAAAACAAAACAACATAGGAAAAAAGAGTCCCGGTAACAAGCGCCTGCCCGACTACCTTAACAAAAGCCAGCAGAAAAAAATTCCTTGCGGAAAAAAACTGTAACGAAAGGAGCAGCGGGAAATTGGCAAGGCCGATACGCATAAAAGGCAGGGGCTTGGGGATTAAATGTTCCATGGCAGAAAGGAAAAGGCACAATGCCCCCATCAGGGCAAGCTCTCTGTTACCAGAGCCTCTGTTACCAGAGCCCCTGCTACCAGACCGCGCCGTCAAGTTTTGCATCCTGTTTTTTTGGCTGCATTGAATCGCGTGATTCCACACGTACAAAAACAGCATTGGGAAGGCATGCTATCCACTGGCCGCCCTTCTGCACATGGCCCGAAGTTACACAGGTCTGGTTTGCACAGGGGGAAGCAATAACCTGCGCTGTTCCGTCCTTAAGGGCAACCGTAGTTAATCCCAATGGGCCGGGAACATCTATCTGTACTGTTTGATTAATTGGGTATACCCAGCTCCCGTTTCTTCCCTGAATTACAACATGCAGGGCGGAACCGTTATTCCCGTATACCTGCATGGCGCAAAAAACAGTGGCAGCAACAACAAGGAACAAGACAATAAAATCTGTTAAACGAAATTGTAAGCTAGACACCTACTACTTCGGTAACTTCGGGGATTTCTTCTTTAAGGAATTTTTCAATCCCGTTTTTTAATGTCATGGTTGCCATGGGACAGGAACCGCAGGCGCCGGTCAGCTTAACGGAAACTTTGCCGCTTTCATCGACAGAAACAAATTCAACATCCCCGCCGTCGGCCTGAAGGGAAGGGCGTACATTTTCCAGGGCGCTCTTTACTTTTTCTTCGAGCATAATTAACTCCTAAGTATAATATACTAAAAGCTGCTATTTAATTGCAATCCCCAAACCGGACAGAACTTTGCGTAAAACCTGTTCACTGTTTTCGGCAAGCGGCCCCAAAGGAAGCCGCACCGGGCCTGATGGAAGCCCTGCCCACTTCATCGCAGCTTTTATGGGGACGGGGTTTACTTCGATAAATGCGTTCTTCATAAGCAGCAGAAGTTCGTAGTGGAGTTTTCGCCCTTCCGCAATATTCCCTGCAAGAGAGGCGCTTACCATAGCCTTTACTTTTTCCGGGACAAGGTTCGAAATAACCGATATAAGCCCGTCCCCGCCAAGTGCAAGGAGGGGGAGTGTCATGGCATCATCGCCGGATAAAACCCAAAAGGGGCTTACGGTGTTTTTCCGCGGGGATGCAATACGGTCAATTACTTCCATCATCTGGTTAATGTCGCCGGACGCTTCCTTGACTCCGGCAATCCCCGGAATGGCGGCAAGTTTTTCCATTAACGGTGTGGGGATATTGCGTCCGGTACGGCCGGCGATGTTGTAAATAATGATGGGCAGCCCGGATGCGGCGGCAATTTCAAAGTGCTTGATAAGCCCGGAATCGTTCGGCTTATTGTAGTAAGGGGTTACCACGAGGGCGGCATCGGCGCCCAAATCCCTTGCCCGTTTTACATAGCCTTCCATGTGCCGCGTGGAATTTGATCCCGCGCCGATGATCAGCGGGACACGGCCCCTGTTTTCCTCCACGGCAATTTTTATCAGCTTTTCTTCTTCATTGTCGTCGAGGGTTGGGGTTTCCCCGGTTGTCCCCAAAGGAACAAGGCCGTCTATTCCCGCTTCTATCTGCAGATTAATTAAATTGCGGAACCCTTCGTAATCAACATCCCCATTTTCATTCATTGGGGTAACAAGCGCTGTATAAGCTCCCTTAAATTCTTTCATTATGGTGATTCTCCTTTTAAGTTTACGGTAGTATGTCTTTTAAAACATCATCCATGGTAAAAATTCCTTTCCTGGGGTTTTTTAGTTCCGACCCTGCAAGCCACTCCGCGGCGATTACGGCGCCAAGTGCAAACCCTTCCCGGCTTCGCGCCGTATGGGTTATTTCTATTGTGTCCGCAGCCGAATCAAAAAAGAGCGAATGGGTTCCCGGCACTGTCCCATGGCGCTGGCTGGAAAAATACACCGTATCTTCTGCAAGCGGCCCTTCATTGGGCAGTTCCCAGGCGACTTTGGTTTTCCGTTTCATGCTTCCCAGTACCTGTTCCATAAGCGTTTTGGCCGTCCCCGACGGGCTGTCCGCCTTTTTCCGGTGATGCACTTCCAGGCCGCCGACATCGTATTCCGCAAAAGGATCGGTTAAAGCGGCGGCAAAACTGGCAATACGGTAAAAAAGGTTTACCCCCAGCGAAAAATTCGACGACCAGAGCAAAGCCGCCCCGGCTTTTTCCACAGCAGCGGAAACTTCCGGTAATTTATCATACCAGCCGGTTGTACCGGAGACTACCGGAATTCCCAGCGCTGCGGCGCTTTTAATATTGTCTGGCGCTGTTTTGGGGTGGGTAAATTCAATAAAAAGGTCGGGGCTTCCCGCTTCGGGGGCGGTGGCAGGAAATACCTTCGCAACATCGAATCCTGCTCCGGATTTGACCCCGGAGACAAAGGGGTCGATAGCAAACGATATGCTATGCCCGCGCCCAAGAGCTGCTGCCTCGATCATCCTCCCCATTTTTCCATAACCTATTAATGCAATTTTCATTTTGCCTTACCTGCCTTTTTTGAAACTTGCTTTTCCCCGGCAGGGTTTTTTTTGGGTATTTCTGTTTCAAAGAAAAAACCATGCAGTTCTTTTACGATTGAATCCGCCTCGTTATCGTTGACAATAAAGGAAATGTTTACCTTGCTTGCCCCCTGGGAAATCATCTGAACCTGATAATGAAGCTTGCGGCAAATCCCGAACGCTTCGTGAAGTATTTCCGAAGAGCGGCGTACATCCCCAATTACCGTAACTATGGCTTTACCGGTTTTTACCTCCACACCTGCGTACTCGGAAAGCTCGCGGCAGACAGCGGAAAGATCCTTGTCCGCATCCAGTGTAAGGGAGACGGAAACTTCGCTTGTTGCGATCATGTCGATGGAGATTCCCGCTTTGGCAAACTCGGCAAAAACACGCGCCAAAAAACCGCTCTGGCCGAGCATCCGGGTGGAAACTATGTCCACCAGCGTTACGTTTTTTTTGCTGGTGATTGCCCGGACAAGCGCAGCGCCCTTTATTGAACCCGGCTCAATCCTTGTACCCGGCGATGCGGGATTAAAGGAATTTTTTACCAGCACGGGGATCCCTGTCTGTATACAGGGCTGCATGGCGCGGGGGTGCAGTACCTGTGCACCAAAGTAGGCCAGTTCAGACGCTTCGTCATAGCTTATCAATTCTACCGGCCTTGCATCCTTTACAAGGCGGGGGTCTGCACTGAGTATGCCGTCCACATCTTTCCACACCTGGACTTCTTTGGCATTACATGCCGCTGCGATAACCGTGGCGGAAAGATCAGAGCCCCCCCTTCCCATTGTTGTGATATTGCCGTTCCCGTCCTTGGCTATAAACCCGGTTACCACCGGCAGCACGCCTTCGGCAGTAAGTATGCGCATGGCCGACGCAATACGTACATAGCTTTCCTTGCGGAGTTCCGCCTGTCCGAAAGCCGAATCGGTTACAAAGCCCGCATCCCAGGCATCCAGCGCCTTGGCATTGATCTTTTTGCTGCGGAAATAAGCAGCCGCTATGCGCACAGAAATCCTCTCGCCGAATGATACAAGGTAATCTTTGGTTCGCCCCGTTAATTCCCTTGTAAGCGAAATACCGGTTAAAAGGCTCCCCAGTTCCCAAAAAAGGTTTTTTATTTCTTTTTGCAAAGCATTTCCCAAAGCCAAATCGTTAATTGTTTTTAAGTGGAGCTCTTCTATTGTTTCGATAGACACATTTCCCTTTTTTAACGCATTACCGGCGGATTCCAGCAGCAGATCCGTCGTGTCCCCCATTGCGGAAAGAACAAGTACCGGCTTGTTTTTGGTCTGGCTCCTGACAATCTCCGCCATGTTAACAATACGCTCAGCATTGGCCACAGAGCTGCCGCCGAATTTCATTACAATCATATAATCTCCATTATGATCATAAATTTAGCAGAGATTTAAAAAAAGTTAAACTGAGTATTCTTAAAAAACCAAACTAGTTACTTAGAGACCATGCCCCGTCTGCGTATATGTAGGTACCGCTTTGCCTGTTTTGTGAATTGTAATAGGTATCAAAGCTGTCGTCTGTAGAAAATAGAAGGTTATTGTGGGTATCGTAGTAGTTTACCCTTTTGGCAAAACTGTTGTTTTTCGGTTTGTTGTTAAAAGCCCGCTGCCCTACTTCTTCCACCACTCCGGGAATGGTAACACGGTTCAAGTCGTTGTTGTAAAAAGCGCCGTCCCCTATCTTCTCTACCCCGGAACCAATGGTTAGAACCGTGATCTGGTTCCCGGCAAATGCCCCCTCACCGATGGCAGCAACCGCTCCCGGTATGGCGATCCCCGACAGGTTATTGCCAAAAAAAGCATAGTCTTCGATCGCGGTAACCGATTCGGGAATATCGACCGCACGGAGTTTGTTTATCAGGAAACAGCCACGCGGTATTACGGTAATCCCGCTGCCTATGGTAATTTTTGTTAATTTATTGTAGGCAAAGGCCCCTACCCCCAGCGAAGTGATATTGTCGTGAAGGATGAGTTCTTCGATTTGATTTTCCGCAAATGCGCCCTTCCCAATAACGGTAATACTGTCCGGTATGGTAACACTGGAAAGGTCCCGCTTGGCAAAAGCATAATCCCCGATTGCCGTTACCGGCATACCGTTAATTTCCGAAGGGATAACCACCTCTTTCACATAGCCCTTACACTTAATTATTGTCAGGTTTCCGTTATTTTCTTCCAGGGTAATGGAAAGCCCGGCAGTTGATTGGGCAGACGCAGCAAAAGCACAAAAAACGAGAAAAACCAAAAAAATGAAAAACCGCTTCATATTATAGTATATTATCGTTGAATAACCCGATTCCGTAAAGGGAATTGTTTGGCGACATGGAGGCTGCTGTAACCAATGCTTTAGCAGTTGACATACCCCCTTCATATAGTGTATTCTGGTTTTTACGACACTATATATAGACAGTTCTTGCCTGCCATATATTTTGCCAAAATATTAGGATCCATCATGAATATTCAACGCTTTTTTACGGACCCCAAAACGGGGCCCTACAAAGATATTGCCTGGGAGAAAAGGCGGAGCGAAATCCGTAACCCCGACGGTAAGACGATTTTTTGCGAAGAGACGGTGATTGTCCCCGTGTTCTGGAGCCAGATAGCCGGGGATATCCTTGCCCAAAAATACTTCCGCAAGGCAGGTGTCCCGGCGGACAAATGCTATGCCTGGAAAGACTGGGCTGCCGATGCCGGAGATGACGACCCGGGCAGCTGCCTCCCCGAAGACGGCGCGGAACACGATGCCCGGCAGGTTTTCCACCGCCTTGCGATCACCTGGCTGAACTGGGGCAGGGGCAGCAATTTTTTTAGCGATCAGACAGACGAAAAAGCGTTTTACGATGAAACCTGCTATATGCTGGCGCACCAGATGGCGGCACCCAACAGCCCCCAATGGTTTAACACGGGGCTTTACGATGTGTACGGCATAGACGGCCCCGCGCAGGGCCACTACTACGTGGACCCTGTTACAGGCAAAGCGGTAAAATCGGACAGCGCGTATAAACGGCCGCAGCCGCATGCGTGTTTCATCCTTTCCATAGAAGACGACCTGGTAAACGAGGGCGGCATCATGGATCTTGTCGTGCGGGAAGCGCGGCTTTTTAAATACGGTTCGGGTACGGGGACAAACTTTTCGCGGCTGCGGGCATCGCACGAAAAACTTTCCGGCGGCGGCGTTTCGTCGGGGTTGCTGTCGTTCCTAAAAATTGGCGACCGTTCCGCTTCGGCGGTAAAAAGCGGCGGCACAACGCGGCGCGCCGCAAAGATGGTAACCCTCGACGCGGATCACCCTGATGTAGAAAGCTACATCGACTGGAAAGCGCAGGAAGAACACAAAGTCGCTTCCATGGTTACCGGCTCTGTGATCATCAAAAAACACCTGGACGCGGTAACAAAGGCGGCGTCTTCTTTCCGCGGGCCGGAGGAAGACCTTTTCAACGTAGAAAAAAACCACGAGCTTGCCGAAGCGCTGCGTTCCGCTCTGGCGGAAAAAATTCCGCCCACATACCTTTACCAGCTGCTCCGCCGCATCGAACAGGGCGACAGCACCGGCACGGCTGTCTTTTCTACCGCCTGGGATGACGAAGCGTACAACACCGTCTCCGGGCAGTCCTCCAACAACAGCCTGCGGGTAAGCGATGATTTTATGAAGGCCGTGGAAGAAGACAGAACCTGGGAGCTTCGTGAGCGGGTGTCGGGAAAAACGGTAAAGGCGGTGCAGGCGATGGATCTCTGGAACCGCATGGCGCGCTCCGCCTGGCAGTGCGCCGATCCGGGGCTGCAGTACCATACGACAATCAACGACTGGCACACCTGCCCCGCGGGTGGCGAGATACGGGCAAGCAACCCCTGTTCCGAATATATGTTTCTTGACGACACGGCATGTAACCTTGCGTCGATTAACCTTGGATCGCTCTACGACCGTAAAAAGAAAATGTTCAATATAGAGGGGTACCTCCACGCCATCGATATATGGACAACGATACTGGAAATTTCCGTCGTGATGGCGCAGTTCCCCGCCCCCCGTATCGCAGAGCTTTCCCACGAGTACCGCACCCTTGGGCTGGGTTTCGCCAACCTTGGCAGCCTCCTTATGGTGATGGGGCTCCCCTACGATTCCGATGAAGGCCGCTCGGTAGCCGCCGCCCTTTCCGCAATACTCACCGGCGAGGCATACGCGCAGTCCGCCCGCATGGCAGAAGAACTGGGATCATTTAAGAGATACGAGGAAAACCGCGAAGCGATGCTCCGGGTAATCCGCAACCACCGCAGGGCTGCGTACAATGCGGCGGCGGAAGAGTACGAGCTCTTAAATACAATCCCCCAGGGGATCGACTCTGAACACAGCCCTGCTGTACTGTTGATGGCGGCAAGGCAGGCATGGGACCGGGCGCTGGAATTCGGGGAAGCCCATGGCTTCCGCAACGCGCAGGTCAGCGCCATCGCCCCAACGGGGACAATCGGCCTTTTAATGGACTGCGACACCACCGGGGTTGAACCCGACTTTGCCCTGGTCAAATTCAAAAAACTTGCCGGGGGCGGTTATTTCAAGATCATCAACCAATCGGCGCCCCCTGCGCTGGAAGTGCTTGGATATAAAAAAACGGAGATCGAAACGATTATCGCTTATGCCACTGGGCATAAAACTTTTAAAAACGCGCCGCATCTTAATCATGACACGCTTTCGGCAAAAGGCTTTACCCGCGAAGCGCTCTCCGCTGCGGATGCGGCGGCGGCAAACGCGATAACACTGGACAGTGTTTTTAACCCCTGGATACTGGGAAAAGAATTTGTCGAAAAAATTCTTTCCGTCCCCGAATCAACCTGGAGTCTCCCCGGCTTTAGCCTGCTTAAACACATCGGATACAGCGACGAAGAAATTGCCGAGGCGGAACTCCATGTCTGCGGCTCTATGGGGCTGGAAGGCGCGCCGGGGTTAAAGGAAAAAGACCTTGCCGTATTCGACACCGCCACCCCGTCAGGGAAGTTCGGCAGCCGTTCAATTGCATGGCAGGCCCATGTTGGCATGATGGCGGCAGTGCAGCCCTTTATTACCGGGGCGATCAGCAAAACAATCAACATGCCCAATGCGGCTAATTACGAAGACGTAAAGGGCGCGTACATGCTGGCCTGGAAAAGCGGCTTAAAAGCGGTGGCCCTATACCGCGACGGGTCTAAACTTTCCCAGCCCCTGTCCGCATTTGCCCCCGGGACCGACCCGCTTGCCGACACGATACTCGCCTTGCAAAAAGACATCGACGCACCGCAGCGCCCGGGCCGTATTGATCCGCAGCGATCCGCCGAAGTGCGGGGCAAGCGGCAGCCCCTGCCAAACCGCCGCTCGGGATATACACAAAAAGCAAAGATAAGCGGGCACTCAATTTTTATTCGCACCGGCGAATACGACAACGGAAAGCTTGGAGAAATTTTCCTTGACATGCACAAGGAAGGCGCAGCTTTCCGCAGCCTCCTTAACAGTTTTGCCATCGCCGTTTCCCTTGGCCTCCAGTACGGAGTCCCGCTGGAAGAATATGTAGATGCCTTTACCTTTAGCCGTTTCGAACCTAACGGCATGGTTCAGGGCCATGACTACATTAAAATGTCCACCAGCGTTATCGATTATATTTTCCGCGATCTGGCTATCAGTTACCTTAAGCGCACAGACCTGGGCCAGGTTAAACCGGAGGACTTGCTCGCCACCGGGACACAGGACAAATCAAGCGATAAGCCAGCCGACAACCAGGACAAGGGCGATGGAAAAACCGGCAAAGCGGAAACCTCCCCGGTTGTAAAAAAGCCGAAGATTGAGATGCCGGCAGCACCAAAGGAAATTGCCGAGAAAAAAATAGAAGCAAAAAAAGATGCCGCATTTTCCAAAGATACGATGTCCAAACAGGAAGCGGCCCAGCTTATTGCCCGGATTAAAGGTTACGAAGGCGACCCCTGCCCCAGCTGCGGGTCACTCACCCTGGTACGGAATGGGACCTGCATGAAGTGTGACACCTGCGGCGGGACAACGGGGTGTTCGTAATTTTTAGTTTACAGCAGGATGCTTTTAGCTACAAATCGTAGTACAGTTCAAACTCCACCGGATGGGGAAGTTGTTTAAACCGTGATGATTCTTTCCGCTTGTTTTCGATCCAGATTTCTATAAGCCGCTTTGGGAACACCCCTCCCTGCGTTAAAAACCCGTGATCTTTTTCCAGCGCGTCCAGGGCTTCGTCGAGGCTTTGGGGGAGGAACTGTATCTTTGCCTGTTCTTCTTTGGAAAGGTTATACAGGTTAAAGTCGTAAGGGCCGTAGCCTTCTTTCCGTGGGTCAATGCTGTTTTTTACGCCGTCGATGCCGGCCATTAAAATCGCAGAATACGCGTAATATGGGTTACAGGTACCGTCGGGGCTGCGCAGTTCGTAGCGTTTTTTATCCGGGTCTTTTGCATAAGCGGGGATGCGGATAACAGAGCTGCGGTTGGCTGTGGCAAAGCCAATCGTTACCGGCGCTTCGTAGCCGGGTACAAGCCGTTTATACGAATTGGTACTGGGGTTGGTAAAACCACAGAGGGCGCGTACATGGCGCAGGATGCCGCCCATAAAATAAATCGCAGTATCGCTAAGCTGTGAATAACCCGCCGCATCGTAAAACAGAGGCTTGCCGTCTTTAAACAAATGCATATGTACGTGGAGGCCATTCCCCGCCTCGCCGAAAATTGGCTTTGGCATAAAGGTAACGGACTTTCCTTCGGCAATCGCCTGGTTTTTAAGGATGTACTTCGTCATCATCGTTTTGTCGGCCATTTCACAAAGCCCGCCGAACTCCACTTCGATCTCAACCTGGCCGGGGCCGCCCACTTCGTGGTGGTGGTACTTTACCAGTATGCCCTGGTTCTCCATCAGCAAAGTGGCCCTGCTCCTAAAACCACTCAGCCTGTCCAGAGGCGGCGCGGCATGGTAGCCTGCCTTAAGGGGGATCTTGTAGCCAAGGTTCCCCGTTTCGTTAGCCGTATTCCATTCCGCCTGCGCGGTGTCGAGTTTGTATTTGGATGAATGCCCTTTTACCTCGAAACTCACCTGATCAAAAACATGGAACTCGAACTCCGGCCCAATGCGGAACTCGTCGGCAATGCCCGTCCCGCGCAAATATTCTTCGGCATGGATGGCGACATTGCGCGGATCCTGGTCAAAGCGTTTATTGTCGGGCAGATCGATCACATACACATCGCCAATCATGGAGAGCGTGGGGATTTCTGCAAAGGGATCGATGTGTGCGCTTTGGAGGTCGGGGATAAAAACCATATCGCTTTTTTCCACCGGTGCAAAACCGTAATTGGAGCCATCGAAACCAACGCCGTTTTTTAGCGTATCTTCGGTAAGCCTCTCGATAGGCATGGAAAGGTGCCGCCAGCGGCCGTTTAAATCGATCATCATAAAATCGGCCATTTTAACTGCGTTCTTTTCGCAGAGTTTTTTTATTTCAACAAGTGATGCTGCCATAGTCTTACCCTCTAATCTTATTAATGAACGTTCCCAACACATCTTCCATGTCCGGGTGCCCGATCTCCTGCAGGCTGTATTCCACCCGCGTATTGGGCTTTGCGATTTTGATTACACGGCCCAGGTCGATGGGCGTCGCGATAACAACCGAATCGCAGTCGGTCTTTTCGATGGTAGCGGAAAGGTCTTTCATCTGCTGTTCGCCATAGCCCATGGCCGGGAGTAGGCAGCCTATGTTGGGATATGTGTGGAAGGTGTTTGCCAGCTTGCCCACAACAAAGGGCCGCGGGTCTATTATCTCAGAGGCACCGAAACGACGAGCCGCCACAATGCCGGCGCCGATTTTCATTTCCCCGTGGGTAAGGGTCGGGCCGTCTTCGACAACGAGGACGCGCTTCCCTTTAATCAATTCCGGCTTATCCACCGTAATGGTGGAAGCGGCTTCCACGACAAGCGCCCCGGGATTTACCTTTTCTATATTGTTCCTGACAGTTTGAATGTCGTCAAAATTGGCGCTGTCGATTTTGTTGATCACCACGACATCGGCGAGGCGCAGGGTTACTTCCCCCGGGTAGTAGGAAAGCTCGTGGCCCGGACGGTGCGGGTCAACAACAGTAACCATAAGGTCGGGGCGGTAGAACGGGAAGTCATTGTTGCCGCCGTCCCATAAAATTACATCACAGCCCTTGGGGTCGCTCTCTGCCGCCCGGAGTATCGCTTCGTAATCAACACCTGCGTAAATAACATTCCCGCGGGCGATGTGCGGCTCGTATTCTTCCATTTCTTCTATAGTACAGTTGTGTTTTTTAAGGTCGGCTATTTCCGCAAAGCGCTGCACTTTCTGCGCTTCAAGGTCGCCATAGGGCATGGGGTGCCGCACGGCGATCACCTTTAAGCCGTGGGCCATGAGTATCTCGGCGACACGGCGCGAGGTTTGGCTTTTGCCGCAGCCTGTACGCACAGCGCCAACGGCAATTACCGGCTTGGAGCTTTTGATCATTGTGTTTTTATACCCCAGCAGGGTAAAATCCGCGCCAGCCGCATTAACCCGTGCGCCAAGACCCATCACCGTGCTGTATGTTACATCGCTGTACGAGAAAACACATTCATCGGCATCCAGTTCCTTAATAATGATTTCGAGGTCGCTCTGATCATAAATGGGGATCCCTTCGGGATAGAGGCTACCCGCCAGTGCCGCCGGGTATTTACGGCCGGCTATGTCGGGGATCTGGGCGGCGGTAAAAGCCACCACGTTGTATGCGGAATTATCGCGGAAAAAGGTGTTAAAGTTATGAAAGTCCCGCCCTGCCGCGCCAATGATAATTACTTTTCGTTGTGCCATGTGTCTCTCCCTGAATTGTACTGTAGTATATTGTTAATTTTATCTATAATGGGGGAGTTAGGCAATATGATGTTTGATACAATGTCTTTGTTCAACCCTCTGTATCATGTTATTGTTAGCCGATGAATGAATAAGAAATATTGACTGACACCGTAATAAGGGGATATTAAAAGATGACAAAAAATGGGGAAAGAACGATGCTGGTACTGCTTGGTGTTTTTTTTACACTGGCAGGTTTTGGCCTTGTAATGGGCGGATACATACATCTGGGAAGAAACCGCGCATTGGTAAACCTTGCCAAAAGTTCAGGCAGCATTACCACTGCCGAGGTTTCCAATGTCATTGATTACTCATTAAGCCATAAAGCAAAAGAAAAGAAATTCGCCATATTTGTCCGCTATAATGTCAATGGCAGGGAATACGAAGGGCAGCTGGGCGGGGAGCGCAGGCTGTATGAAAAGGGTTTGCCCGTTGGAGGCGAAATCACCATCTATTACGATCCCGGTAACCCGGAACTGTTTGCATACGATGACACTTTTACAGGAAAATCCATGATGGTAGTGGGGCTTATTATTTTTTTGGGTGCCATAATACCGCTAGGCATTTTTATGGCTAATTCATTATCTTCAAAGCGATTGATAAACAGCGGCGAGCTGGTTATGGTGGAGATAAACAACATTACTTACTCAGGCGGATTTGTAAATGGCGAAGCAGGGCGGGTAATTATATGCGGGTGGGATGGCCGGACTTTTAAAAGCAGGGCGGTATATCTGGACGCAGCCGCTGAAATTAAACGGCTTGGCCTTAAACAACTGCCGGTATATATTGACAGGAACAACCCCGACAAATACTATATGGATACATCGTCGTTATTACAGTAGCCACGGGAACAGGAAACCGCAATAGCACCTGTTATATCCAAAGGAGTTTACTTTGAAACTTATATACGAAGGGAAAACCAAAACCGTCTATGAACTTCCCGACGGCAATTTTCTGCTTAAATTCAAAGATGATGCCACCGGTAAAGACGGCGTATTCGATCCTGGCTCGAACCAGGTCGCGCTCTCAATTGATGGCATGGGCAAGGGCGGCCTCCGACTGACTGAATTCTTTTTTACAAAGATCGAAGAAGCCGGCATACCCACACATTTTATAAGCGCCAATATTGACGAAGCAACGATGACGGTAAAACCGGCTACCGTTTTCGGCAAGGGCCTGGAAGTAATCTGCCGTTTCCGTGCTGTGGGCAGTTTTATGCGCCGCTACGGTCTTTACGCGAAAGAAGGCCAGGCGCTCGACGCGCTCGTGGAAATTACCTTAAAGGACGATGACCGGGAAGACCCGCCAATAACCCAGGATTCACTCGAAGCGCTTGGCATCCTGAAAGCCGGGGAATTTAACACGCTAAAAGAATTAACCCGCCGAATTTCCATTTTAATCCGCGACCTTTTCGCCGCAAAGGGCGCAGAACTTTACGACATTAAACTGGAGTTTGGCCGCCTTGCCGACGGCACAATCGTTTTAATAGACGAAATTTCCGGCGGCAATATGCGCATATATTCCGGCGGGAAAAATGTCGGGCCGCTGGATATTGTAAAGCTGGTACTGGGGTAGGCGCAAAGGAATCACTTTATTTGCGGGGTTACTAATTTCATAAATTCATTATATGCGGTAACCAAAACATCGTTATTAATCTTACCGATTTTTTTAATGGCTATGCCAGCTTCCAGCGTATAAATTTTATCGATCTTTAGAATTGACTTCTTCGGTATAAAACCATCTGATAAACTATCATTTGTAATTTCAATGCCTTTTTGTGCAAGGTTTGATGTTATGGCAATAACAATAATATCTTTGCTAAACGAATTATGTGCATTGTTGGACAATACAAGTACAGGTCTTTTCTTTACAGAAGATAAATTGGAAAACGGAACAGGAATTAATAAAATATCGCCCTGATTAAACATTGTTCCAAATCTCGTCGTCCTCATTATCCCAAAAGCCAAGCGTACTACTGGAAACAGAAAGCAAATCTTCAAATTCGCTCTTTTTCTTGCTGTATGGAGTAAATGTAAGAATAACCGGACCTGCCGGAATTTCACAAGGTACGTCAATTAGCAGCCGATGATTATCAGGAACGTCTACAGTTTGAGTAATGCTCATTGAACAATTATAGTATAAAAGGGGGGACATTACAAGGTTCCTGCAACAAAGTATAAATATGCATATTGCTATTTACACACTCACAAAATTCATTTCCAGTTCCGGAACCCTTACCGATATAAGACGAACCTTGATTGTGTCGTTTAAATTAAATGTTCCGCCTACCTGGGTTTCTAGTCCCAGATCGGGGATGATGATCCCAAAACTGTTTGCCCGTTTTTCCGTGACGACCGCATCCCACATTAATTCCCCGCCGGGGTTTGCAGCAAGCATCCCGTCCAGGTAAACTGCAACCCAGTGTAATTTAGATGCCCGTTCCGCATGGACTGCGGACTGGGCGGCGGCGTCTGCGGCGGCAAGGGAGAAGAGCAGCGCTTCTTCATTCAATGGCTCATTCCCCGGCGCTGTTATTCCCGCCTCGCTTCCAAGGCAGGCGCGAATCTGCTGGTGTGCAAGAAGGTCCGTATAACGCCGCAGCGGACTTGTTACCTGGCTGTAGCAATCAAGGCCAAGCCCCCAGTGGTACCCCGGCTTTGCGGACACCGCCCTGGGCCGCATACAGCGGCGGAGCTGGCAGCTTCCTGCAAAACCGGAAAGTGGCTTTGTAGGGAGGTCCCCTGTTTCCTGGGTGATGTAGGGGAACGGTAACTGCCTGCGCGAAGCCCACAGCGCGGCGCCCTCCCCTGCCAGCAGCATACACTCGCGGACCATGCCGGCAGATCGTCTGGGGACTATTGGATCAATTGTTATTTTTTTATTGTTAACCAAAATATGAGCTTCCGGTAATTCGATATTAACACCACCGGCGTTAAGGCGGCGCTCCAGGTTTGCTTCGGCAAGCTTAATCAAATCACCAAGGATCGCCGCATTATGCGCTGTATCTTCTCCTGTTCTTTCCATTGCACTTTCAATCAATGTATCCGCTTCTTCGTAACTCAGCCGCGTAACTTTTATTACAGAAGGAAAGATTTCAATATCTTCAATAGAGCAATTGCCGCCAAGGGTTATTTTAAAACTAAGCGCTTCATCGGCGGCACCTTTTAGCCCCAATGCAAAGCGGGAAAGGGCCTCTTCGCCAAGCATGCTCATGGTCCCTTCGGGAAGGTACAGCGTCGCTCCTTTTTCGCGAGCACATAGATCCAGCGGCGACCCGTTAGAAATGATCGATGCCGGATCGGCGACATGTACATACAGTATATGCATACCATCGTTTGGTTCCAAAGAAAGGGCATCATCGGGATCGCTGCTCCAGGGGCTGTCGATAGCAAAGGATTTAAGATGGGTAAGGTCGCGGCGTTGTAAAGATTGTGAAGCCGTTAATTCGAGCGACGAAGAAGCAGGGGAATTCCCATGAAGCCCCGAAGCACCGGCGTTGATACCAGGACGGAAAGTAGTCCCGTACCGGCGGGGGTGCGGATTTAAAAACTTGTCCCAGAAGCCGCATTCAAGCAGGAGGCGGTGTGCTTCCGCAGGGGTCTCTGTACGGCCAAGTTCCTTCATGGTGCGGCTCTTGTCGCTCTGCCCATAGGCAAGCGCTTCTACGTCTTGTAAAAAGCGGCCGTCTTCCTGTGCATCAATAGAATTACTTCGCAGCCGCCCCAGAAACGCTTCGCGTTCCTGGCCTTCCTTTGCCTTGTTCTGCCGTTTTTCCAGGGCGGCGCTTACTTCCGGGGCACTCCTTGCGCTTATCGCGTCAATAGTCCCGGTAAAATAAAGGCCGTCGGCAAGGAAGAGCCGTGCTGCCCAGGCGCTTTGCGGGGTAAACCCGCCATCGACAAGTTCAGCAAGTTCCTCCAGGGTAAGGGGAACGCCGCCGCCCATCAACTCCCAAGCGTCGCGCACTGTTTGGTCGTTTGCAGTCTCTTCAATTAAACCTGAGAGGTTTTTTAATGGCCCGGGATGAAGCACCTCGATATCCTTTTCCCTGACCTTTATGGTTTCTGTACCTTCTCCATAATCCGATAAGCCCATTGCGGCGGCGATGGTAATTTTTTCGCCAAGTTCGGTAACCAGGGCGGGGCGCCCCTTGTACCAGACAAGGCAATTAAGGGAAGGTTTTTTCATATCTTAGGTAATAGTATCGCCGAAAGGGAACAGTACGGCAAGGATGAATTAACGTTGTTTAAAAAACTTGTAAAAATAAACCGGGGAAATAACCTGTTATTCTGCCCCGCGCCCTTTGCTTTTCGAGTACAGCCATGAAGGCAGCATCTGCTTAAAACTGCCTTTGCCGCGGTACGAGAGAACCACACTTTGAAGTATGAGCGCAAGAAACAGCATTGTCCCGGTCGTTATATCCTGCAAATATTCCCGGCCGCCTGTGGTTATCCCCGATGCCCGTACAATTGTGTCGATTGTCATAAGCGCCAGAACCCCAATCGGGGAGCCAATAATATTGCCGACGCCCCCGGTTAAGAGCGTGCCGCCGATAATGGACGATGCGATGGCTTTCATTTCGAAAAACATGGCGTGCTGCGCATAACCCGACCCTGCCTTTAAAAGGAAGACAAAGCCCCCTACGCCGGAGAGGAACCCGCAAATAAGATATGATAAAAATTTTGTCCGCTTTACATTAATACCGAGCGTAAGCGCACTCTGGCTGTTGCCGCCCACCGCGTACAAATTACGCCCGAACCTTGTCCATTTTAGGACAAAGGCAACTGCCAGCACTACAAGGAGAGCAACAATCACCCCTATATCTATTGTTACCGGTATCAGTTTCCCGCTTTTGGCAGTGTAGCCAAGCGCCGCAATCTCTATTTTTGTCTCTTTAAGTGCCAAAAAACTTTCCAGTTTAACTGCGTGCGAATATTTTGTGATTATGGTTGCCATGCCCCTGGCAAAGAACATTCCGGCCAGGGTAATAATAAAGGGCTGAATATCGAGGTATGCCACCAAAAACCCCTGCATCAACCCGAACGCAAGGCCAATACCCAGCGCGATAAGCGGCGCCATCCATACATTTCCGCTGCCCGAGTCCAGGTAGACGGCGCAGGCTGCGGTAACAACAGCTGTAACGCCCCCAACAGAGATGTCTATGCCGCCGCCAACCATTACAATGCTAAGCCCGCAGGCCAGAATGATCAGCGCCGCGTTGTTGTTAAAAAGATCTGCAAACCCCTGAACCCTGTGGAAGCTTCCGCCCAAAAAGATTATGCCAAGTACATATAAAACCACGAATACGCAAACGGCAATTAAAAACAGCAGATTGGAATCTGTAAGCGACGTTTTGTGTTTTAAAGAGAAAGCTTTCTTCAAATCAAACATATTCTGCTTCCCCCCTATATACCTTTGTTCCCTGGTTTCCACTTTTTCCACAGTTTGCCCGCATATTCCTTTACGACTGGCGAACTGAGTAACATAAGCAGAATAATGAATGCGGCTTTGTAAGCTTTTATCGGTTCCGGATCCACCCTTAACCTTAGAAGCGTCATATTTAATGTTTCGATAACATAGGCACCGATAATGGAGCCTACAATGCTGAACTTGCCTCCGCTTAACGCATTGCCGCCGATTGCCACTGCAAGGATCGCATCCATCTCAATGCCGCTTAGAATGCCAAGGTGATCGAGCCTCTGCATCCTGCAGGTATTAATAAGGCCCGCTGCCGCAACACATAAACCCAGCACAACGTAGACCAGAATCTTGATTGCGACAGTGTTAAGCCCGTTCAGCCGGGAGGCTTTTTGATTAATGCCCACCGACTCCACATAAAGCCGAAGGTTGGTAAATTTAACCAGCAGGGAAAACCCAATAATATATATTAATACAATAAATATGGGGGCTGGGACCGGAACACCGGAAAAAAATGTCCCAATTTGCTTTGTTATGTTGTCAAAAAGCTTGGGGGACGCCCCGCCGTTAATCCCGTATGCAATTGAGCGGCCGGCAGTAAACAGGATCAGCGTTGCAATCATCGGCTGAATTTTAAAGATGGCAACAAGGGCGCCGTTAAATGCGCCGAACAGCATTGCTACAACACAGCACACGGCAAATGCAAACAGTACCGTAGCCCAGGTAACATTATCGCCGCTATACCGGACCACTTTAAGGAAAACACTCCCTGCAATGGCTGCGACAGCGCCAACGCTAATATCCTGCCCGCCCGAAGCAGCGGTTACCAGTGTCATGCCAATAGCCAGGATAACAAGTTCCGAAGCGTTGTTTAATATACTTACAATACTCCCGCTCAGGACGTTATTGCCAAAAGTATCCTGTATCATCCTTATGCTGAAAAAACTGCTTGCATTTGGATTGTTTTTCATAAGGATAAAATCAACAACCAGATTAACAATCACCAGGAGGAACAAAATCATCAGGGGCATTGCCAACTGGAGCCCGCCATGGCGCTTTAACTCATTGAGCCTCATTTTCGCCGCCCCCCCCTGCAATTGTATGCAGAATATTATCCTGCGTAACTTCGCTGCCGCGAAGTTCGCCCACAATGTTCCTGTCCCGCATAACGATAAGACGCGAACAAGTGCGCACCATTTCTTCGATCTCTGACGAAATAAAAGTGATGCTCATACCCTCTTCGGCCAGTTTTAGCACAAGTTTCTGAATCTCCACTTTTGTAGCGACATCTATGCCGCGCGTGGGTTCGTCAAGAATAAGGTATTCCGGGTGCGTCAAGAGCCACCTGGCCAGGATGATCTTTTGCTGGTTCCCCCCCGAAAGGGATTTGACCGGTGTATTCACCGATGGGGTTTTTATTCCCAGTAAATTGATATATTCAACGGCGAAAGATTTTGCCTCGGATTTGGAAAACGGCCTGAAAAAGCCATTCATAACCTGCAGCGCCAGGATAATATTGTCCCGCACCGACAAATCGGCAATGATACCGTCGTTCTTGCGGTCCTCCGGCAGATAGCCGATTTTGTTCTTCATGGCATCGATAGGTTTGGTTATCTTTACATTTTTCCCGTTCACCTTCACCATGCCGCCTGTTACCCTGTCGGCGCCGAAAATAGGGCGTACACTTTCGCTGCGGCCCGAACCGAGCAAGCCGGTAAAGCCGTTTACTTCCCCTTTGTGGATTTTAAAATTATACGGTTTAAGGCCTTCCGCGCTCGAAAGCCCGGCTGCTTCATAAAAAGGCGCCCCGGCTTCATCTCCGCCGGGCATCTCTTTTTTATGCAGTTCGGAGAGGCCAATTATTTCCTTGCCTACCATCTTGCCAATTAATTGAATAGGGGGCAATTCCGACACTTTATATTCCCCCACACACCTGCCGTTAAACAAAACGGTAATCCTGTCGCAAACTTCATATACCTGGTCCAGGAAGTGCGTAACAAAAACAATCCCAACGCCCCGTGATTTTAAATCGCGCATTACAGAAAAAAGCTTTGCGACCTCCTGGGTGTCCAGGGAAGATGTCGGCTCATCCAGAATAAGCGCCTTGCAATCCATATCCACAGCGCGGGCAATGGCAACCATCTGCTGTACGGCCAGCGAAAAGGTGGAAAGCTGCCGGGTTGGGTTAACCTGGATACCAAGGCCGTCAAGTATAGCTTTGGCTTTTTTCTCCATGGCAGGCCAGTTTACAAAATTGTATTTGCCCCGCCCAATAAACATGTTCTCGGCCACAGTCAGGTTAGGGCATAACGTAATTTCCTGATAAACGGTGCTAATGCCCATTTTCTGCGCTTCCTGCGGGGATTTAATCGTAACTGCCTTATCTATTCCGTCAATGAATATTTCACCGGCATCCTTATGATAGACCCCGGTCAATACTTTAATTAAGGTTGACTTCCCGGCGCCGTTTTCGCCCATAAGGGCATGTATCTCGCCTTTTCGGAGTGTAAAGTCTACACTGTCCAATGCGTGTACACCCGGGAATGATTTGCTTATTTTCCGAATGGATACGATGGCATCCTTTTCCATGGAGCCATTCCTCCTAAGTACTATTGCTTTAACAACACGGCGCGGGTAAGGGGATGAGCCCCGCCTACCCGCACAGTGCGTTTTATAATACTACAATACTAAAGCTGTATTAATAAACAGCAGTTTTAATCACCAAGGCCGTAGCTACTAATGTCTGCCTGGGAGATTTTGCCAGGATTGGCAAAGTATGTCTCTTCGTTGATGACGATTTTGTTGGAAAGGCCAAGAGAGCTGCCGCCTTCGAGTTTCTGGATAAACCCGTGGATAACGTCTGCCTGGAAGGGGCTGCACTGGCCGTCAAAGTTCCATTGCCCGTCGAGTACATAGCGGAGAGCAAACTTGTTGCAGTCAAAGCCCATAATTTTAACATCGCCGTTTACGCCGTGGGTAATACCGGCTGCCTGGAGCGCCTGCATTGCACCTTCTGCCATGCCGTCGTTTTCTGCATAGATGATGTTAAATTTTTCCCCTGCTGCGATGGCAGCTTCTACAATCTTCTTCGCCTCGTCGGGGCTCCATGAGTCGCCGCCGGTGCCGCGGCGTACCAAATTCCAGTTGCCGTTTGCTGCAATCGCTTCATCAAGGGGCGATGTGCGGCCAATCTGGGCGGCAGATCCAATCTGGCCCTGAATGTGGACGATGTTGTAAACAGGAAGGTTTTCCGACTTAAGCCATGCGACGGCGTTCTTGCCCTGGTTTACCATGTCGGAAATGACAGCGGCTTCGAAAAGGCCTGTATCGCAATTGATCATACGGTCAAACAGGAACACTTTTACGCCGGCATCTTTTGCCGTATTAAGGACGCTGTCCCAGCCGTTTGCATCGGCGGCGGAAATTAAAAGATAATCCACGCCTTCGGTAATAAACTGCCTGGCCGCATTAAGCTGTGCGTCAAGGGTGTTGTCGTTGGCTTTTTTGACATCGTACCCGTTCGATGCATTAAAGACCCTGTCCATGTCCTTAACGTTGGCTTCGCGGTAGCCGGATTCGGACGGATGGAGATTGACGATGCCGACTTTAATCAAGCCATCGGACTTCTTGCCGTCGCTCTTTTGGCAGGCAAAAAAACCCACCACGAGAACCAGCGCCAAAAGACAAATCAGTAACTTTTTCATTACTTCCTCCTAAAAAGATAATTAAGTAATGTAAAAAATATAAAATGAAAACCTAAAAGTAAATGATTTTTCTTATGAACTTTCATTGAATATTTTCGGTTCAGAAAAAAAAATCTCCAAAGGCACTAAAAAAGTTGAATATTTTATGGGTTTTGGTTAATTTTTTTACGAATTTGCGCCGCGGTATTCCCTGGGCGACAACCCTATGTTTTTTTTAAAAATGTAACTGAAATAGTGGGGGTCGTTAAAGCCGGTTTCATTCGCAATGTCTGCACTTTTCATCGAAGTAGTCTGGAGAAGCTGTTTTGCTTTTTCCAGGCGAATACGTGTCAGATAGTCGATAAAATTTTCCCCTGTCTCCTGGGCAAAGACCGTACTCAGGTGGTTGGGGCTAATCCCCACATGTGCTGCAGTTGAATAGAGGGAAATATCGCCGGATGTATAATTGCTGTCGATATACTCCCTGGCTTTTACAATAACCTCGCGGTACCTGCCACCGGTGCGGGAGCCGCGGAATTCAATAACCGTCTCTATAAGCAGCCTTAGCCTGTCGATAAAAACATCGCGGGAAGCTACGAGTGACCGGATCGCCGCTTTTTCCAGGCTAAAGGGTACAATATCCTTTAAATTGCCGCCAAGGTCTTCGACAATCCTTGCTGCAGTCATTATTACTTCGCCAAAAATAAAATAAGCAGACATCTCATCAAAGCTGCTCTCCAGGATTTTTGTGTATTCCCCAACAATGTCGTCGATGTCTTTTTTGGCGGCATAACGCAGCCTGGTCAGGAACACATCCCCCTTAATATCGGGAAATTCCGCCGGATCAAAAAAACCTTCGCCGGAGGAAGGCAATAGTTTGCTGTCGGCTATCTGCATAAGGCCGCGGGAAGCACAGTACTCTGCAATTTTATGCGCCGCCTGATACGAACCGGGGACCTCGCCTATCCTTTCTGCCGGGGACCCAATCCCGACAATTATTTTGCAGCCTGTATTCCGTTCTGCCTCGTACTTAAAAGCCTGCGCTATGGTATAGGCAGTCTCCTCCAGGGAAGCAGCTTTTTCGGGGGCACCATCCCCGGTTATTTCCTTAATAAGAAGCGCATATTGTTTTTCGTTTTCTGCAAACCAGATGCTCCCGGGGTACTGCTCCATTATCGTTTGGAGTATTTTTTTTACCGGCTCAAGCTGTTCCCCCTTTTCGGCCTGGACAACAGCGATTACCGCGGCAATATAAGAGCGGGACAAAAGGTCAAGGTTAAACTCCCTTCCCTGTTCAATGGCTTCTGCCGCCGGGATCCTCCCGTTCATAAAATCAAAAAGCCATTTGTCGCGCAGTATATCCGAAGAAGACCTTATCCTGGCTTTTAGGTTTTCTATGCTCAGGAGCTTTTCTTTTTCTTCATCAATGCGCCTGGCAATTTTATCCAGGGTTTTAAGCATCTCCTGGGACGAAACGGGTTTTAAAAGGTATTCTTCCACCCCCAGGGAAAGGGCTTCGCGGGCATACTCAAATTCATCGTGGCCGGAAATGATTACAATTTTAATCCAGGGCAGGTTTTTTTTGACAATCCGCGAAAGCGAAAGGCCGTCGATAAAAGGCATACGTATATCGGTAATAAGGATGTCCGGTTTAATGTCCTGTATCATCGCCAGGGCCATCTCGCCGTCCGGCGCTTCCCCGGCCAGGGTATAATTTGTCTGGTCCCAGGGGATATTGTTCCGTATCCCTTCGCGGACTACGATTTCGTCCTCTACCAAAAAAACCTTATACACTTACGCCTCCGCCAGTGTAACGGAAGAACCGGTTACAGCAAGGGGCTCGACATTCTCCGGCGCAGATTCGGGGATAAAAAGCGCCACTTTGGTGCCTTCCCGGTAAACACTCTGTATATCCAGAAGGTCTGTCCTGTTGTAATACAGTTCCAGCCTTTTGGCGACATTGTAAAGCCCGTAGATATGGGCGCCATCCGGCTTTTGGTGCTCCGGCGCCATGTTAAGCTGCGCTTTAACCGAAGCAAGCTGTTCCGTTGTCATGCCGATGCCGTCATCCTCGACGGTAAAGCGGATAAAATCCCCATCCTGCCACCCGCGCACGGTAATCATCCCCATGCCGCGCTTGTTTTTTATGCCATGGTAGAGGGCGTTTTCCACAAGTGGCTGGAGCAGGAGTTTTAGCATTACCTTCTGTTCCATTTCCTGTTCGTATTCAACCGAGTAATCCAAAATATCCCGGTAGCGGATTTTTTGAATGGTAAGGTAACTTTCTATATGTTTAAACTCGTCCTGGACCCGCATCCATTCATTTCCCCTATTAAGGGAAATCCGGAAAAAGTCGGAAAAAGCCCTTGTTAAGGAAATAACCTCTTCGTTTTTTTGGCCTTCGGCAAGCCATACTATTGAATCCATGGTGTTGTACAAAAAGTGCGGCGTTATCTGGGCCTGCAGGGCCTTCATTTCCGACTTCTGCAAATTCCGCTGTTCCTTGATATTTTCGTCAATCAAAGTCTTGATTTTATCCGCCATGGTATTAAGGTCTTCAGTCAGGTCTTCCAACTCCTGCACATGGGGGACTTCCGCCCTTGCCTCCAGGTTCCCCTCGGCTATGGAGCCGGAAAAAGAAACCAGGGAACCGATTGACCTGTCGACGCTGCGGGAAACGGACATTTGAACCAATACAGAGAACAGCACCGCAAAGGTAATTATCCCCAGTTCCGCAATGCCAATAATAATTGCCCTGGTAATAATCCGCCGGTTTGTCGCAGCGGTAGATTCAATTTCCTTTACGGTAAAATCCTGGAGCAGTTCCGAGA
>Ga0082212_10001424_pt1 | contig 35233 bp, 36 predicted proteins | sample TergutNt197P3_FD_71548 | JGI IMG/M metagenome (GOLD analysis project Ga0082212, IMG submission 71548) | Neocapritermes taracua P3 segment gut microbial communities from Petit-Saut dam, French Guiana - Nt197 P3 | ecosystem: Host-associated > Arthropoda: Insects > Digestive system > Gut ...
CGATGTTTCTTCTGAGAGCTCTAATAGTTATCCGTTAGCCATGGATAGTTCTCGAGTACTGGTAACCGCCCCGCAAGGAGCGCCTTCTAACACAACATATAACATCTTTCGTCGTGTATTATAAAACACGCCGTAAAACATTGAATGTTACGGTAGGGGAAGTACCTTGCGGGCCGGTGGGGAGGACACGACCCAAAGAAAAATCAAATTTATAATTATTAGCGTGTCCATCGGTTCGGCCAAGTATTGGATAAGTCTTAAGATATGATAAGGAAAAACCCCCAGATGCCAAACTTAGGCTACTCGGCCCAGAATCATTACCTGCAGGATATAAGGTCCCTTCAGCGTTCCGCATCATGTCGCCATGTACGCCACTATTATAATGTGTTTTGTTTATGTCACCCGGCGATGCCAATTACACGATGCGGTGGCAGGCGATCCCTGGGCTGCGGTAGGGACAACAAGACTTGGGTCAATGTCTATATCTCCCCACCAATAACCATTGCTACCAATTGTTCCTAAATTTCGGCGATTGCGAAAAGCTCCTGAGGACGCCCCATGAGTAATGCCGTGAAAAAACCCAGTGAATAGCCTTTGCACATCACCAGCTACGCCCTTATTATAAGGTGGTCTATTTGTGCCGGTTATTAAAAGGGTTTAAAAACAGGGTATTACTTGATAAAACAAGGTATTTTTGCCAAATTAGATGTAACTTTTTGCCAAACTTTGAGGCGTGTTACACATTGAAAGATTATATGATCCATATGCATTAAATCAGGCAATGTGCCGGTATTCTCGAGACATTTTTGGAGAAAAAAGACTGCATGCCCGGATTTTACATTTTCAAAACAAATATCAAATTCTAGACAATGATGCAAAAGAACTCATAAAATATGAGGATTATGGCATAAAAGTTGATTCATGCAGTCCTTATATTCATAGGAGAATAGCTTGCCTATTTTATTGGTTTTCTGTGTTCAAGCCATTTCGGGTAAATATTAAATCCACAATATCTGAAAACGAGAATACATACGACTACTTGGAACACCACAATGAATTTATTACATATATTATAGCGATGATGGTTTTAGACTGTGTTAATTGGACAATAGATTTACATGAAAAATTACCTTTATTCAAACAATTTTTATACGATCTGCATTACAGAAAACTTTCCCGTTCAGCATTGGAATTTTTCTTAAGCAACTATATTTTCCCAAAATAATCATCTCCATTTACCCCAGGTTCTCTTGCCCATCCCTTCTTAAACCAGTAAACTATCTTTCATGGCAGCTATTACGCCGGGCGAACATATCGCCGAACTGCGCGAAACTTACTCAATAAGCAGGGAAACGCTTTCCGAACGGAGCGGTATTTCTGTTGATTTAATTGCAAAAATCGAAGACGAAGGGCTTATACCGGATTTGGCTCCGCTAATTAAAATCGCCAGGGCTCTTGGGGTCAGGCTGGGTACTCTATTGGACGACCGTGAAGAACTGGGACCGGTTATTACAAGAGCCGGATCCATTACCGCATCGGAACGTTTTGTAACCGGACTGCCGCAAGAATCGGCTCCGGATAAAAAAGAACACCAGGGTTTAAGTTTTAAATCCCTTGCGGCGGATAAAAACGGACGCCACATGGAACCGTTTATTGTTGATATCGAAAGCAATACGCATCAGGAAAAGTCTGCCCACGAAGGAGAAGAATTCATCCATGTCCTTGAAGGAAACCTTGCTTTGGAATACGGTACGGTCAAAGACACGCTTAATGCCGGAGATTCGGTATATTACGATTCGATTGTACCCCATAGGGTGTATTCTGCAGACTCCAATCCGGTACGAATTCTTGCTGTAATATACACACCGGTATAATCATGGAATATATTGAAAAAACTCTGGGTGAAGTGCTGCGCGAAAAAGCCCGGGCAAATCCGGATCATGATTTTATAATCTATGCCGACCGCAGCCTCCGTTTTACCTATGCCGAATTTGACAAGCGTGTGGATGATCTTGCAAATGGTTTCCTTAACATGGGTCTAAAGAAAGGCGACCATGTGGGAATTTGGGCTACCAATGTACCGGACTGGAACTCGATACTTTTTGCCTGCGCTCGTTTGGGACTTGTTTCCATAACTGTCAACACTGCCTACAAAATCCACGAACTGGAATATGTTCTTAAACAATCTGACATGGTCTGCCTTTGTGTAATAGACGGCTGGCGCGATTCGGATTATATCGCCATTGTAAACGAGCTGGTACCGGAGTTAAAAACCTCTCAACGGGGTAACATTAACTCGTCAAAATTTCCGCTTCTAAAATACGTAGTGTATGTTGGTCAGCAAAAACACCGGGGTATGTATTCCTTTAACGAAATACTGCTCCTTGGCCAGCACACTGATAATACAGAATTCAAGAAAGTCGAAGCTTCCATTGACCGTAACGATGTGGTAAATATGCAGTACACCAGCGGCACTACAGGATTTCCCAAAGGCGTTATGCTGACTCACCGGAACATACTCAACAATGGCCTTGGTATAGGCGACAATCAGCGCATGACCGAAACGGACATCGTATGCCTTCCTGTACCGCTCTTTCACTGTTTTGGTCTGGTACTTGGTATGATGGCAATACTCACTCACGGATCTACCGCAGCAATTATTGAATGGTTCGATCCACTGCTGGTATTGGCAACAATCCAAAAAGAAAAATGCACCGCTGTCTACGGTGTTCCAACGATGTTTATCGCAGTACTTAATCACCCTATGTTTAAAATGTTTAATCTCGCAAGCCTTCGCACCGGTATTATGGCAGGTTCACCCTGCCCTATCGAAACCATGCGCCAGGTGATAGACCTGATGCACATGGACGAAGTAACGATCTGCTACGGCCTTACCGAATCTTCGCCGGTAATGACCCAGACTCATTTTGACGACAGTATTGAGATAAAAGTCGAGACCGTCGGCAGCGCCCTTCCCGGTGTTGAAGTAACTATCCGTGACCCGGAAACGGGCGAGGAATGTCCGGATGGAGTACACGGCGAATTTTGCTGCCGGGGTTACAACACCATGAAAGGCTATTACAAGATGCCGGAAGCCACCTCCCAGTGCATCGACAAAGACCTCTGGCTCCATTCCGGCGATCTTGGGGTTAAAAACAAGGACGGTAACTTCAGGGTCACAGGCCGAATAAAAGACATGATCATACGCGGCGGTGAAAATGTGTACCCCAAGGAAATCGAAGATTTCCTTTACACCATGCCCGGCATTAAAGACGTACAGGTGGTAGGCATAGCCAGCAAAAAATACGGTGAAGAAGTCGGAGCTTTTATTATTCTCCACCCGAATATTACCATAAAAGAAGAAGATATCCGCGATTTCTGCCGGAGTAAAATCAGCCGCTACAAAATCCCAAAATATGTATTTTTTGTTGAAAATTTCCCTGTTACCACCAGCGGAAAAATACAAAAATACATGTTGCGCGAACAAGGCTTAAAAATGGCGGAAAAGCTTGGAATAGCTACTTAAAATTCCAACAATCTAATTTTTTGTGGAAAACCTGTGAATAAATTGCGAAATCTCATGTCTGTTTTGAGTCAAAATGACCATACTATACAAGGGTGTTTATAAATGCCTTTTTTGGAAAGATAATTCCTTGTATTACAAAGAATTAGATAATGTTTACTATTCAAGTATTAAGGTACAAAAATCAAAAAAAATCATTCAAATGGATTTTCACCTATTTTCAATTGTGGTATAATTGTGGATAATACACTTTCCTATGACCGAAACTGACGATTTTGCCATTATTTGGAATGAAACGCTGAATCAAATCCGCTCTGAGATAGACGAACAGGAATTCCTGACCTGGTTTAACCTGGAATTCCTGGGAGCAGATGAAAAAGAATTTACCATTGCCGTACCTTCACTTTTTTACCTAGCTCAGATAAAAGAGCGCCGCTATCAGGCTTATATAGAGGGGAAAATCGAAGAACTTATTGGCAAACATATCAGCCTGAACCTGGTAATTAAACCCCGTACAGAGCCATTAAGTCCTCCGGCTGCAGAAACTCCCGCCGGCGAGGATTCTTCGACCGCTAAAGAAGCTGTTAAGGCTAAGCCTAAAAAAGAAAAACACGGTCAGCTGCGGGATGATTACAACTTTGATACATACGTGGTAGGCGAAAATAACAGTTTTGCCGCCAATGCTGCCCAGGCCATAGCCCGCAATCCCGGTATTAACTACAATCCTTTCCTTATTTACGGCGGTGTAGGGCTGGGAAAAACCCATTTGATGCAAGCCATAGGCAACTATATTCACTATACCTCGGACAGCAAGGTTTTATACATTACCGCAGAAACCTTTACCAACGAATTCATCGCTGCTATTCACGAAAGTACCGAAAGAGCAAAAGCGGCATTTAAAAACAAGTATCGCTATGCTGATATTCTTCTGATCGACGATATCCATTTTCTCCAGAAAAAAGACGGTACTCAGGAAGAACTGTTTTACACTTTTAATACACTTTACGATTCGAACAAACAGATGGTCTTTACCTGCGACAGGCCTGTATCCGATTTAAAGGATTTTAATGAACGGCTTCGCTCCCGGGTAGGACGCGGACTTAATGTAGATCTTCAGCCTCCCAACTATGAAACCCGGTGTGCAATCCTCCGAAAAAAGGCCGATGCCTCGAAAATTGTCATCCCCGACGATGTAATCGACCTTGTCAGTAAAAATATCTCAACCAATATAAGAGATCTGGAAAGCGCTCTTAACACGCTTACCGCCTATGCACGGCTTGTAGGAAAACCGGTTACCCTGGAAATAGCACAGCAGCGGCTTAAAGATGTTTTTGCTTCCCCGCGCCAGTCTAATATTTCTATCGAAATAATCCAGCGTGTTACAGCCGAAAAATACCATCTTAGCCCTAATGACTTAAAGGGTAAAAAACGAACTCAAAGTATTGTGTACCCCCGGCAGCTTGCAATGTATATTTGCAGGGAAATAACCGAATATACCACAACGGAAATCGGTCAGGCTTTTGGGGGCAGGGATCATACTACCGTAATGTATTCATGTCAGAGAATTGAAGACCTGATTCGCACCGATCCAACTGTAGATTCCACTGTTCAAAGCCTTATCAGGGATATAAAGGACTATAGCGTTAAGTCGTAATTTTTGTTAATATTTATGTATACAATGTGCATAATGAATTATGCTGTTAATTTGTGAAAAAACAGGAGCTTTTTATAAAGGTTTTGTTAATACTAAATTTCCTTTTCTTATAAGGAATTACAGGGTTTTCCACATTTTTTGGGCCCTTAATACTACTACTATTATTATATTAATATTTAGTATAATATAGGGGGACTTATGAAATTTATCTGTGAACGAAGTATTTTGCTAAAGGAGATTTCTTTAGCAAATGAAATTATATCCTCAAAAAATGTAAATTTGATTTTATCCAACATTTATCTTGAGGTTTCAAAAAATGAACTTTTAATTAAGGCTACCGATCTTAAGGTTAATTTTGAAACAAAGATGCCAATAGAGGTAAAGGAAGAAGGTTCAACAACTGTATTTGGAGAGAAATTTTTGGGGATTCTTAATTCCATTCCCGATGGTGAACTTGAGTTTGAACAGAAAGATAACATTATTGTTATTAAGCCTTTGTTAAAAAAAATAAAATTTAAACTCAGGTGCATTGCTTCGGATAAGTATCCTGAATTTCCTGCTTACAATAAAGATAAATATTTTGAAATACCCATAAAGAGTTTTAAAGAGATGGTAACACAAACAGTGTTTGCTGTTTCCGATGATGAAACCCGTTATTTTATGAATGGTGTTTTATTCAGGAAGGAAGGAAATACTGTTCTTATGGTGTCAACTGACGGAAGGCGGCTTGCTTATGCAGAAAAGAATATTGATGTTAATATTGATGACTTTGAAGGAATAATTATTCCTCCGAAGATTCTGACAGTATTAATGAAGAGATCAGGTGACGAAGGAATATTGGGGATTTCTATTGTGGATAAAATTATTTTTATCTATTTTGGTTCTTACAAACTTTCATCTGTTTTGATTGAAGGACAGTTTCCGAATTATCAGCGTGTTATTCCGGAAAAACAGGAATATTCATTTACGTTAAATCGACTGGAAACTCTGGAAGCCCTGAGAAGGGTTTCGCTTCTTGTTGAACAAAAATCTCACAGGGTTTACTTGATTTTAACGCCGGGAGTCATGACTATTTCTTCCAGCAGGGATGATAGAAATGATGAAGGAGATATAGGTAATGCCAAGGAAGAAATTCCCTGTAAATACGATGGGGATGAAATAGCTATGGCGTTAAATTACCGGTATATTGAGGAGCCTTTTAAAATAATGACCGAAGATGAAATCAGCATTCATTTTACTGAAGCAGCAAAGGCCATTACCATAAAGCCTGTTCCGGAAAAAGATTTCTTTCACATCGTCATGCCCATGCAACTCGATTAAGGCCGTTTCAAAATGCCAAATTTTGGAACAATTGCTTTAGATTTATTTTGATCGGTGAATATGGCCTTTCTTTCTCTTTGTACAGCTTCATTTCGTAATCTTGTTGATGCTCAAATTGATACTTCCGCAAAAAATATTTTTCTTGTTGGGGAAAACGGCCAAGGGAAAACCAATTTTCTTGAAGCATTATACTTTTGTGCCTACGCTTCTTCTTTTCGCGGTGTAAAAGACAGCGATCTTGTCCGTAGCGGCGGAATAAGCTTTTCTGCCGCCGCAGTTCTTGGTCAGCTTCAAAGTGATGCGATAAATACTTTGTGTACCGGGGAAGTTGCTGTTCTGTTGCCAAACCATGTTTCGGTCAAAGTGGAAAAAACCAGAAAAACTATTACACTGGACGGAAAAAAAATAATGGATCGTAAAGATCTGCTGGATACGGTTCCTGTTGTTGTCTTTTGCCATGAAGACATGGAATTTGTTTCAGGCAGCCAGGAAAAACGGCGTTGGTTTTTTGATCAAACTCAAAGCCTTTATGATCCGGTTTATCTGGACGATCTTCGTAAATACCGCCGTGTACTTAAAACCCGGAACACCGTGCTTAAAGATACAAAAGCCGACGGTGATTATCATCGGACAAATGAGTTACTTGATGTACTGGATCCCCAACTGGCCGAGTACGGACTGCGGCTTATGGAAAAACGCAGTACTGCGGCGGAGCGCTTTTCTGCCGTATTCAGCCCTCTGTACCGGGAAGTGTCGGGCATTGAAGGAATAACTGTCTGTTATGTTCCTTCCTGGAAAAACATCAATTCGGGGCAACAAGATAATATTGAAGCTATAGTCAAACGGCTTGCAGAGCGCAGGACAGCGGATCTTGCCCAGACCGTAACGCTTTCCGGACCCCACCGCGACCGCTATCATTATGTACAAGTGCAGCCGGAAGGGACGTATGTTAAAAATGAAAGTGCCGCTGAATTTGCCGGAAATGCATCTACCGGGCAACGGCGTCTATTGGCGTTACTGCTCCGTATTGCCCAATCACGGTGTTTTTCGGATTTTACCGGAAAAACGCCGGTATTGCTGCTGGATGATGTACTTTTGGAACTGGATGGAGAAAAGCGCCATCGTTTCCTTTCCGTTATGCCCGATTATGAGCAGGCTTTTTACACTTTTCTGCCCGAAGAACCCTACAAAAAATACAGTAATTCCGGTACGCTTGTTTATTATGTTAAAAGCGGTGGTGTTGGTAAAACCCCCTGATTTGGAGTGAAAGTTGAAAAAAGCAGGTGACATACTTTCGGCTTTTTTGGATAAGGAAACTCTGGAAAAGGCGGAGCAAATGGGTAAATTATTTTCCCAAAATGTCTGGGCAGACTTGCTTGCAAGCTGTAAGCTGTCCCAGGGAGTTTCCCACTCTCACATCGCCGAACTGATAAAAACTGTTTTACTTATTGAAGCGGATCATCCCGGCTGGATCCAACTATTCCAAACCAAACAAACCGAACTGCTTGAAGCTGTCCGAAAGCGTTTTCCTGAAATTACCTTTACCGGGATTTCATTTAGATTAATGAAACCATAGTATTCTCATGGCATTTAATACAGCTAACAACGATACCCCCACATCGGCAAAAACAGCCTCCCACATGGTGGCAATGCCGAAAGCGCCAAGCAGAAGAAAAATGGTTTTTACGCTTAATGCAAAAATGATGTTTTGCCATACGATGTTTTTTGTAAACCGGGCAATATCCATAACATCAAGTAATTTTGAAGGCTCGTCAGTCATTAACACCACGTCGGCGGCTTCAATGGCGGCATCGGAACCGAGACCGCCCATTGCCACGCCAATATCCGCTATTGCAAGAACAGGGGCGTCATTTATCCCGTCTCCGACAAAAACAAGTTTTCCGTTGGCTTGTTTTTGACTATTGAGCATTTCCATTTTCTCGACTTTTTCATGGGGCAGTAAACCGCCGTATACTTCGTCTATGGCTAGTTCAGCAGCGATTGCTCCGGCAATGTGCGGATTGTCCCCGGTAAGCATTACAGTTTTTCGTACACCCCTTGCTTTTAACGCAGATATGGCATTCCGGCTGTCGGTTTTGATTTCATCGGAAATAACAATACAGCCGGCATATACACCGTTCAATGCGACACAGACCTTTGTACCGTTATGTTGTGATTCTGAAAAAGCAATATCCATCTTGCCCATAAGTTTTTGATTTCCTGCCAAAACAGTTTTTCCGTTCAGAATAACGCTTACGCCGTACCCTGATATTTCGGTATATTCGGTAAGATTATTCCGGTTTATTTCCCTGCCGTATTCCTGCATTATTGATAATGCAATGGGATGATTGGAAAACGCCTCGGCATGAGCCGCCAATTCAAGCACAGTATCCCCTGTAAAATTTTCCGCAGACTCTATTGCAGTAACCTTAAACACACCCTTGGTTAATGTTCCGGTTTTGTCAAACACTACCGTATCAAGGCGGTTAAAAGCTTCCAGGTAATTACCGCCTTTTACCAAAATGCCTTTTTTTGCTGCCTTGCCGATACCAGCAAAAAAACTCATAGGAATGGATAAAACCAAAGCGCAAGGGCAGGAAATGACCAGAAAAACAAGTGAACGGTGTATCCATTCCCTCCAGCTGCCGCCGAAAAACAATGACGGAACAACTGCAATTAAAACCGCAAGGCCGACAACAACTGGTGTGTAATAACGCGCAAATGTTGTAATAAAGTTTTCGGTTTTTGCTTTTTTACTTGCCGCATTTTCTACAAGGCTAATAATTTTTGACACAGTTGATTCACCAAAAACCTTGGTAACTTTAATAGTTAGTTTTCCGCTTAGGCTGACACAGCCGGATAATACCGTGTCATTTTCCGCTGCTTTGCGGGGAACTGATTCTCCTGTCAACGCCGATGTGTCAAGCATAGATGAGCCTTCAATGACAATACCGTCCAGGGGTATTTTTTCTCCTGGTTTTACGATAATTATATCGCCGATGTTTACTGTATCAGGCGCAACTTTTATCATGTCTTCGCCTTTTTTCAGATTGGCAAAATCAGGTCTTATATTCATTAGAGCGGTTATGGATTTTTTTGATTTTTTTACCGCCGCTTCCTGGAACAATTCTCCTATCTGATAAAAGAGCATAACCCCTGCCGCTTCCGGATATTCCCCGATTGCAAATGCTCCGATAGTAGCGACGCTCATTAAAAAGGTTTCATCAAAAATATTTCCCTGGACTATACCCTTTAATGCCCGCAGTACAATGTTACCGCCGAGTATCAGATAGGCTATGATAAAAATTGCCAACGGAGCGTAATGGGGCAATTCTAAAGTAAAAAATAATTCAATAACCATGCCGGCGGCAAAGACAACAGCTCCGGCAATAATTCTAATAATATCTTTCATGATAACTATACGATCCTCGAAAACTGTCCGATGGCTGGCATTAGTTTTTTAATGGTTTCTTCCCCTTTTCCTTCACGTATACCGTCAAGAACACAATGAGAAAGATGTCCTTCCAGAATCACTTGCCCGGTTTTGTGCAAGGCTGACTTGGCAGAGCCTATTTGGATTAAAATGTCCTCGCAGCTTTTTTCCTCTGCAACCATTTTGATAAGCCCGCGGATCTGTCCTTCGATCCGCTTTAGACGGTTGGTGATCGCTTCGTTGTCCATACGTGGTTTCATTGCATACTCCTTTAGGATACTATATACCCCTATACCCTATATAATAATGTGAGAAAAAGTCTTTGTCAACAGAAAATTTGCTAAAAATAAGGAAATATTTTAATTTATTTTACCGTTACACCCACAGCGCTTCAGGATACACTCCGGCGGCGGTTAACTCGGCTACCCGTTTAATTGCCGCTTCACGGTCTTCCTTGTAGGTAACGCCGAACCACGGGGAATCTGCTTCCAGTACCCGTATATTTAAAAGGTTGTTTTTGATGAACCAATCTGCAGCCATAGGAAGGTAACATTCCGCTTTGGGTTGTCCCGCAGAGCTTGCAAGAAATTCATCAAAATAGCGCTGCAAATTATCAAAGATTGTTGGCGGAAAACCCCAGAAATTCATTGATACTGGCGTTGATTCACCTAGATAACGTTTCGAGCCGTCTGCTGCAGTATTGTGGATTTTTCCATCCTCTTCGCGGGCTATTGCGGTAAGCTCGTCCACCGTTATCAGGTAATCGTTTTTTACTTCACATACCCCGCGGGCTACCGTACCCTGGGGACTTAAGGTTTTTTCAAGCCGGTAAGGGACAATGGCTCCCTCACTTGGTCCGGTTATAAGAAAAGAGCCGATTGCATCAAAGGCCTCGCGGCCGTAAAAATCATCGGCATTGATTACCGTAAAGGGTGCATCTATCAGGTCCCGGGCACAGAGCAGTGCATGGGTTCTTGGTCCGGTTATAAGAAAAGAGCCGATTGCATCAAAGGCCTCGCGGCCGTAAAAATCATCGGCATTGATTACCGTAAAGGGTGCATCTATCAGGTCCCGGGCACAGAGCAGTGCATGGGTTGTTCCCCAGGGTTTGGTGCGGTTTACATCTTTCGATTTGGCAAGTGCATCGGGAGGGATCAGGCTGTCCATTTCTTGAAAAGCCAATTCGCAGTTAAAACTGCTGCCAATCCGGGAAAGTATTAGTTCACGGAAATCCGCTTCCAGGTCGTGGCGAATGATAAATACGGCTTTTCCAAAACCGGCGCGCTTTGCATCAAACACAGAATAATCCAGCAGTACTTCGCCGTTTTTCCCAATCTTGTCCATTTGCTTCAATCCGCCGTAACGGCTTCCCATTCCGGCTGCCAACACTACAATTATTGGTTTATTCATTTTTGCCTTCCGTGTGAAATTTTTTCTTCAAACCGTTCCAGCGCTTTGCCGCTTAACGGGCACGATTCGTTTATCCTGAGTCTGCGCTGCAGTTCTGTCAGCTCACTGCGGGAAAAACGCACTCCTCCCAGAATATGATCTTCAAAAGAAGCGCAGCATCGCGGAGCAATTTTTTTTGTTATTTCAAACAGGACTTCCGCATAAAGCCGTATTTCTTTTTGGGCATGGGAATCAAGCCGGAGCTCCAGAAAGTGAAACAGGTTGTGCAGGTCTATTTGCCAGTACCACTCGGTGTACAAGGAGAGCGGAAGGTTGATACGGGCAAGTTCCCGGGCCAAGCCTTCTTCCACAAGACGGGAATAATCCTCGTATGCTTTTTTCTGTGCAGCTTCAAGGCTGGTTTGGATTTTTTCGGCTTCTGTTTTTTCCAGGGCAGTGTCAGACCGGCCCTGTTTATTATCAACGCTTTGACCGGCGATATCCTCCTGGGCAGGAATGTAAAAATCATCCTTAAGAACCGAATAGCGGCCGGAAATTTCGTTAAGCCTTGCAGTACGGTGCCGTATCCACTGACGTGCTACAAAAATCGGCAGCTTAACATGAAAAGTCAGTACCACCTGTTCAAATGGACTGGTATGACCGTTTCGCAACAAATAGTCAATAAGTACCGCATCTTCACGGTAGGTTTTGGTTCCTTCTCCATAGGATACACGGGCCGACTGAACCACCCGTTCATCTCCCCCAAGATAATCCACCAGACGTATAAATCCCTTATCCAATACGGGAAATTCTTTATCCAGAATTGCTTCCGCTTCACTTACCGTACAATGAGCCATAAAACAATTATAACAAAGATCAAACAATAATGTATCTATACATTTGTATAGAATGCTCGCTTGACCAAGCATTGGTTTTTCAATAACTTAAATTTGGAAAATTATGGATATTTTTTTTGTTCGGCAATCAATCCGCAATAACGCTGTAATTAGCTTTTCCCGATCCGGCGGTCCCGGCGGACAAAATGTAAATAAGTTGAATACCAAGGTTACTTTTCGTTTGTCCCTTTCTCTTTTAGAGGGTCTTTCCGAAGCGGAACAGATCCGGCTCAGGGAAACATTGGGATCAAGACTCAATCATTGTGAAGAACTGGTGATAAGTTCCAGCGAGGAACGCTCCCAGAAAATAAACCTGGAACGGGCCTATGCCAGGGCGGAAGCTTTGATTGTTACTTCCGCACGGCTTCCGAAAAAACGTAAACCTGTTAAACCGTCAGCAGCCGTTCGGGAAAACCGCCTCAGGGTAAAACATCTTCAAAGTACAAAAAAAGCAAATCGTCATTTTTTTAATGAAGAAGGTTGAGTTTGTTTTAAATCTGGAATCTTGGACATTTTCTGCTATAATGTTTCACGTGAAACATTTTTTGTACAAAGTGGTTTTTTTACTGACAGTTGATTTATTTTTTAGGGCAGATATGCCGATAAGATAATAGAGACTTATTGTTCATAGGGAGGATCCATGAAAAAACTTTTTATTATTGTTTTATTGGTTTGCGGCTTGGTTATATTTTCCACGGCTGAAGGTATTTCCTTTAAAATATTTTCTTATCAGATTAGTACAAGACAAACCGCCAATCAGTATACCAAAGCAGAGTTGATCATTGATGATGAAACCATGTCCTGGGAAATCATTCTGCACCGAAAAGACGGCAAAGCTTCAGAAAGTATTAAACTTGAGCAATTTGATGATATTGGCCGCAACAACGGAGTTTTCCGGACTGTAACTATCACGGAAGCCGCCGGTAAATCGGGCAGTAATTTGTTTGCCTATATGCCGGTTTTTGATGGCAACAAAATCAGGGTCGATTTGTGTGATAAAAGAACTGAAGGTACCAAACGCCGGTTGATTATGGAATATTAAACAACATAGTTGAGCATATAAAAGGACTGCCAGGCGGCAGTCCTTTTTGTTTCACGTGAAAACGACCTCCGTGCGTCCCTTCGGGCCGCGAGTGCAAGGAAATTATATTAGTTCGCCGCCAATGGCGGCGTGTACATGTCGATCCAAAACGCCCGGGCGTTTTGGTCAATAATTATAGGCCGCCCTCCTTGGCGGCCTGTTTCATGGCGATTTTAGCATTAATTCGAAAAGACCATTATAAGCGCTTTGTTTGCAGCATCGGCCGTGGTAAGTTCAAGCTTATTTTGATTGGTTTTCCAGCTTTTTACTTTGCCAAGGTACTGGAAATATTCGGGTTCCTGAATACGCTGAGGATCGGAAACGATGAGTGCCATCATGGTACTGGCTATAGGTTGTATTGTCAGGGCATTGTTGGCTCCGGCCTGGTACGATGTCATGTAACGATTGGGCGCAGCCCTTCCGCTGATCCGTTCGTTATCTATGGTTAAAGTAAAAAAATCTGACTGATCGGCAGGTAGTTCGTTCCGGTTAAGTGCAACTGTTCTGTCAGGAAAGCGAAGTTCTGTAAGTTTCCAGCTTTTTCCCGAAATAGACGTTACATAATTAGCGCCGGTTGATCCGGTAGCACCGCCCTGTGAAGGAGTACCAGTTATTCCAGCAACGGCTTGAGTTCCTGAAGCAGCGGCAGTCCCGCCGGATGGAGTTTGAGTTCCCGAAGTACCAGATGTTCCTGATGCGCTGGCACCGGATTGGGCCCCTGAAGCACCGGCAGCCCCACCTGTACCGGCTTGCGAACCTGAAGCACTGGCGCCGGATTGGGTTCCTGAAGCGGCGGCAGTACCACTGGTACCAGCTTGAGAGCCTGAAGCACCGGCAGTTCCACCGGTACCGGCTTGAGTTCCCGAAGTAGTACCTGTTCCTGCAGTTGAAGCTTGTGTTCCCTGCTGTGAACCGGATCCTGCCTGATTTTGCGAGGCTTGTGTATTAGACTTGTTTGCAGAGTTTGTCTGTTCCTGTCTGGCTCTTTGTTCCATAGAATATTGCTGCTCGGCTAAATAAGCACTTTCACAATCATCTGCACTTATCAGCAAAAAACCGCAGATCAATACAATACCAAGAAAATAAAGTTTTGTCTGTCCGTTTTTTTTGAACCTGTTTTTTTTATATGTCATGTTTTTCTCCTCTTGTTTATATAATACTAGACTTGTATTAATAATTCCAGTAACTGTATACTTCCGTCTAATCATGAGGTATATTGATACCGATGAGGTAATTAGATGAAAAAGATCATCTTATTATGCATTTTAATAGTCCCTCTGTTATGGGCTCAGGAACCGGAAGAAAATGTTATTTCAGTTTCTGTCAGGCAATCTGCGAAAGCCGAAGATGATTTTCCGGAGTTGGACATAGAAATGCTGCTTCGCCGCCGCATCGTTAAATTAGCCCAGGAGTATCTGGGAGTTCCCTATAAATACGCCGGTGTTGATCCGGATGGTTTTGATTGTTCAGGCTTTGTTTATTTTATCTTTCGTGAAGCTGCCGGAATGGATGTTTCCCGATCCACAACAGGAATCTGGAACAGCGGAAAAAAAATTGCCTTGTCCCAGGTACGTTCAGGAGATGTACTGGTATTTACTACAGTACGTGCCGGAGCAAGTCATACAGGAATCGTGCTGGAAAACAATTCCCAGGGTGTCATCTTTATTCATGCTGCGTCTCAAGGTTCCAAAACCGGTATAATCATTTCTAATATGAACGAAAGTTATTACAAGACACGCTTTATGGGAGCGCGTAGTTATTTCTAAAGCATAACAAATGTATAGTATATCATTTTCCTGCTCATCCTTATATTTATGCTATGGATCCTGCGGCATCAACTAAAATAGAAATACTCGACACAACATTGCGGGACGGCGCACAGGGAGAAGGGCTTTCTTTTTCTATTCACGACAAATTTGAAGTGGTTCGCGCTTTGGATAAACTCGGTATTACATGGATAGAAGCAGGTAACCCGGGGAGTAATCCTAAAGATGCGGATTTTTTTTCTCAGTTGTCAAAACCGGAACGGGCAAAACTTTGTGCTTTTGGCGCAACAAGGAAGCCGTTCAGCAAATGTGCCGATGATCTGCAGTTACAGACTCTGCTGAAAGCGGAAACGGAAGCAGTTTCTATTTTTGGTAAAAGCTGGGATTTCCATGTAATAGATGTACTTAAGGTAAGTATTGAAGAAAATCTTACCATGATTTGTGAAACTATTGAGTACTTAAAATCCAAAGGACGGAATGTTTTTTTTGATGCGGAACATTTTTTTGACGGCTGGAAGTCAAATCCTGCCTATGCACTGGCTGCTTTGGAAACAGCATTTAAAGCAGGAGCGGATAGAATTGTTCTTTGTGATACCAACGGCGGTTCATTTCCTGGTGAAATAAGAGCCGGAGTGGAAGCGGCGCTGATGACACTGGGAAAGCAGGCTCCTCTTCTTGGTATTCATGCGCATAACGATATGGGACTTGCCGTTGCCGTTTCCATTGCAGCTGTGGAAGCGGGTTGTACACATGTGCAGGGAACTTTGATTGGCTTTGGAGAGCGCTGCGGCAATACAAGTCTTGCAGCGCTGATTCCAAGCCTTCAGATTAAACTCGGCTATTCCTGTATTCCCGATGACGCCCTGGTGCGGATTTCCGAACTTACCCGTATGGTTGCGGAAGTTGCTAATGTACCCATTCCTTCTTCCATGCCCTATGTGGGCTCATCAGCTTTTTCCCACAAGGGCGGCATGCATGGTGATGGGGTTCTTAAAGTAAACAGGTCTTTTGAGCATATCGATCCCATGCTGGTAGGCAACAACCGTCATTTTTTGATGAGTGAGGTTGGGGGCCGTTCTGCAATTGCCGAGAGGGCAAGGAAAATCGATCCGTCCATAAAAAGAGACCATCAGGCAGTAAGGGCTGTAGCAGAAAAAATTAAAACCCTGGAAGCCTCCGGCTGGGCTTTTGAAGGGGCCGATGCAAGTTTTGAACTGTTGGTATGCCGGGAACTGGGTTTATACAAACCGCTCTTTTCACTTCTGGCCTACAGGGTGATGAGCGAACATCCTACGGGCCAGTATATTGCCTGTTGTCATGCCTGGGTTAAGGTCTGGGTGGATGGACAGGATGAAGTTGCCGCCGCCGAAGGAAATGGCCCGGTTCATGCCCTGGACAATGCGCTTCGCCGGGCGCTGAGGCGTTTTTATCCCAGCCTGGAACAGGTACGGCTAACGGACTATAAAGTCCGGGTTATTGACGGAGGAGCGGCTACAGCGGCAAAAGTCCGGGTTCTTATTGAATCCGCTGACAGTCATCAATCCTGGAGTACAGTGGGGGTATCGGATGATATTATTGATGCCAGCCGGAATGCACTGGTGGATTCCATAGAGTATAAGTTGATGGAAATATCTTGAGTCTTTTCTGAATCTGGTATTATACTGAATTCAGTAAGGAAAACCCAAAAAAGGAGATATTAGGAATCATGAAAATTGAAGAACTCAAACATGCCGGTTTAAAAAAATGGATTGAAGAAGCATCGGCCCTTATGACCCCGGATTCGGTAGAAGTCTGCGAAGGAACTCAGGCCGAATACGATAAGATGATTAAGCTCCTCATTGATGCAGGGCTTGCTACTCCGCTTAAAGCGAAACCAAACAGTTTTCTGTTCCGCTCCGATCCTTCTGACGTTGCCCGTGTGGAAAACCGTACCTATATTGCAAGTAAAAGCCAGGATGATGCTGGTCCAACCAACAATTGGATTGACCCTGATGAACTGAAAAAAACCATGAAAGACCTGTACACCGGTTGTATGAAGGGCCGGATTATGTATGTGATTCCTTTCTCTATGGGGCCGGTAGGTTCGGATATTGCCAAAATCGGTGTTGAAATAACCGACTCGCCTTATGTTGTTGTGAATATGCATATCATGACCAGGGTAGGAACCAAAGTCCTGGATGTGCTGGGCAGTAATGGTTTTTACGTTCCCTGTTTCCACTCTGTAGGTAAGCCTCTTGGGACAGGAGAAGCAGACAACGGCAAGTGGCCCTGTGCCCCTATCGAGAAAAAGTACATTTCCCACTTTCCCGAAACAAGGGAGATCTGGTCCTACGGTTCCGGCTACGGCGGAAATGCCCTCCTTGGTAAAAAGTGTCTGGCGCTGCGTATTGCCAGCGTATTGGCCAGGGACGAAGGCTGGCTTGCCGAACATATGCTCATATTAAAGATCACCAATCCCGAAGGCAAAGTTAAATATATCACCGGCGCCTTCCCCTCAGCCTGCGGCAAGACCAACCTTGCCATGCTTATTCCCACTCTACCGGGCTGGAAAGTCCAGACTGTCGGTGACGACATCGCCTGGATGAAATTCGGCGCCGATGGCAGACTCTATGCCATTAACCCCGAATCTGGTTTCTTTGGCGTTGCGCCCGGAACCAACAACGAATCTAACTTTAACGCAATGGAATCGGTAAAGACAAATACAATCTTTACCAACTGCGGTCTTACCGAAGACAGTGATATCTGGTGGGAGTTGATCGGACACGGCGCACCGGGAAAGGAAATTATCGACTGGAAGGGACAGACAAAGCCTGCCCCCCAAACCGACAAGAGTCCCAAGGGCGAAGAGATTGCACACCCTAACGCCCGCTTTACCGCACCGGCCAGCCAATGTCCGGTTATCGCCGATGAATGGGAAGATCCCAAAGGTGTGCCAATCAGCGCATTCCTCTTTGGCGGACGCCGGCCCAAAACGATCCCTCTGATTAATCAGAGCAGGGGCTGGATACACGGTGTGTTTATGGGTTCCATTACCGGTTCGGAAATTACCGCTGCGGCGCTGGATCTTAAAGCCGGAACAATTCGCCGCGACCCATTCGCCATGCTGCCGTTCTGCGGGTATCACATGGGCGATTACTTTAAACATTGGATTAAACTTGGCCAGAAAGCCGAAGCCGCCGGCAACACCGATAAACTGCCGAAGATCTTTTTCTGCAACTGGTTCCGGAAAGATAAAGACGACAAGTTTATGTGGCCCGGTTACGGCGAAAACAGCCGTGCGCTTGCATGGGTATTTGACCGCTGCGACGATAAAGATAATTTTGTTGAAACACCCATCGGTAACCTTCCCAAGCCCGGCGCCATTGCGCCGCCTGCCGGCATAAGCGCTGATGTAATGAATGAACTTTGCTCGGTGGATATTGAAGGCTGGAAAAAGGAAATTGCCGATGTCAGGCAAAACCACTATCCTCAATTCGGCGACAAACTTCCCAAGGAGTTATACGACGAGCTGGATGCCATTGAAAAGCGGTTGAATAGCTAAGTGGATAAACAGGTAATGAAAAAAGCGCTGATAACCATTGTGTTGATTTTTATCCTGGGTGTACATTCTTTTGCTCAGGAATCAAAAGTGGCGTTCGGTTATGGCATTGAAATGAACATGAATTCCGAGTATGGCGTTGGGGGCGGGGCAATTCTAAGCTTTGACGTTAATCTGCTTCAGCAGTTTGCCGCAGGTATAAACGTTACCATGAGCGGGGATTCCTATGATAACGGCGTCCTGGAAACGGCAATTATAGGGCGCTATTATTTTTCTTCTTTTCATAAAGGGTTTTTTTTACAAGGTGACTTTGGGCTTTCCATTATTGCCCTGAGGGATGAGAAAACGTTTTATAAGTTTTTGATAGGTGCACACGGCGGATACCGGCTGCCCTTTGGGGAATTTTTCTACGTAGAGCCTCATGTACGGGTGGGTTCACCGTTTGCTTTTGGCATTGGAGTTGTTGCAGGATTCAGGCGATAATGAGGTGTATGTATATAAGGTGAAGTTTTAAAATTCCCTTAAACCAACCGCCATAGTCAGCCATTCATCACCATTGGCGCCGACCAGTTCCTGGCCTACAGGGTTCACCGTTAAGTCCATGTCTTCAAGAGGGATAACCCCGAGTAAGATAATTTGAGCGCCGGGGATAACTACGGATTTACATGTTGTGTGCCGGTTTTTCCATAATATTTCTACCGGTTCGGTTATCTGGCAGGTAACCCGTTCCCCATTGGCTATGCGAGCAAAACGGGTTTCCACGATCTCCAGCCCCAGTTTTTGACGGATTTCTTCGGTAATGCAGATCGTCATTGCTCCGGTATCCACCAGGGCGTTCACCGTTACAGACCGGATATCCTCTTCTTTAATATACCCATCATGAGCATATCTAATATCCCCTACATTTTTTAAGGTAATTGTTGCATGTACGTTTCCCATATTAACCTCACTTATAAAATATAACGCCTTGTACCAAAGCGCAATAACCCTGTGGGCTATCATAATACTTATGTGTAAAATCGCTGTTTTGCTTGTATTGGCGGCTGATTTTTCTGTTACATCTCTTTTCCGGTGTTGTTATACTTAGTGTATGAGACATTTTTTACGGGTTTTACCTATTTTGGCAATTGTTGTTTTCTTTCCTTCCTGTTCGGCCAGGATTACTGCACAGCTTATTCAGAACGGATCGGGCAGCGTGCAACTACAGGCTAATTTGGAACCTAATATGATCGCCCTGATCCGGAGTTTTTCTTCCCTAAGCGGCGCTCAAACCGGTCCTGTACTGGATGCGGCGGCGCTGAACCGTTCGCTGACATCTGCACGGGGAATTGCGTCTTCTGCTTTACGGAATGCCGGGCAGGAGAAGGTAGAGGGGACAATAGGAATAAGCCGTATAAGCGATCTGCTTAATTCAGGGGTAAATCGTTTTGTTCAATACGAAGCCGGTGCGTCATCCGGCAGACTTGCGATACACCTGAACCGAAGCATGGCCCCGCAGCTCCTGATGCAGATTTATCCCGAAGCGGTGGATTATATTTCCGCACTCATGGCTCCGGCTGCAACGGGAGAAGCGCTTACCAAAGCCGATTATTTGGTGTTGGTGGAATCAGTTTATGGAAAACCATTGGCAGCGGAAATTGCCGCTTCCAGAGTAACTGCAGCAATTACCATGCCGGGAACGGTAAAGTCCGTTAAGGGAGGCACGTACTCCGGCAGAGAAGCACGATTCGACATTGCCCTTGTGGATCTTCTGGTGTTGGAACAGCCCCTGAATTACGAGATTATGTGGTAACAGCATACAAATTACTTGCAATAATAAAGCGAAGGGGTAGCAAAAGCCCTGATGAGAACGCTTGTAGCATCCATTAGCCGTACTGAACGCATCAATCTTTCCATTCCGGTGGGGGGAGGAACACCCATTCAGGCCATAGGTTGGTCGTGGCTTTTTCTAACGCACGTTGTTAGGTAGACCACTTTCGCGGTCAATCAGAAAGTGGCTGCCGTCATATCACGACCAAAATGTCCTTCATGGGTAACCCACCCCCCACCGACATGGCAACATTAGTTTCTATGTGTTCAGTACAGCTATTGGTAACCAATCGCAGCTTGTCCCTGCCTACTGCTGGTCGTACCCATTGATGACGCAAAGACAACGGTGTACCATTGCCTCAGGAGCTTTCCAATGAAAAGAATCACCATATCTTTATTAATTGCACTCGTCTTTTTTGCGCTGGCTGCCTTTGCACAAACACCGACAACAGCACAAGAATTCTTTGAAAGAGGCATTGCATATGGTAACAAGGGTGATTATGACAGAGCAATCGCCGATTTTACTCAAGCAATCAGGCTTAATCCAAACTATACCGATGCGTATTGCGTCCGTGGCGTTATGTATGCTGGCAAGGGCGATTATGACAAAGCAATCGCTGATTTTACTCAAGCAATTAGGCTTAGCCCAAATTATGCAGTGGTGTATTGCAGCCGTGGTAGTGCGTATTACTACAAGGGCGATTATGACAGGGCAATCGCTGATTATACCCAGGCAATCAGACTTAATCCAAATGATACCGCTGCGTATTGCGGCCGTGGCGTTATGTATGCCGACAAGGGTGATTATGACAGAGCAATCGCCGATTGTACCCAGGCAATCAAGCTTAACCTGACTAATGCCGAGGCGTATTTCGTCCGTGGCATTGCGTATGACAACAAGGGCGATCATGACAGAGCAATCGCCGATTATACCCAGGCAATCAAACTTGACCCTAATTATGCCGATGCGTATTGTGCTCGTGGCCTTTCGTATGAAGACAAAGGCGATAATAGTAAAGCAATTGCTGACTATGAGGCGGCATTACGGATTGATCCAAATAATGCAGTTGCCAAACGTAGTCTAGAAATACTAAAATCACGCTAAAAATTGACTCTCCCGTAACAGGTACGTAATAGTTTCAATCACTTAAAATTCCCCCAAACTTTCGACTTCTTGTTTTTTCATTGTTTTCATGCTATGGTTACTCAATGACCATTACCCAAACCGTAGACATTCCCGAAAGTCATAGGCTAACCATTGATGTTCCCCGCGAAATACCAGCAGGGCCGGTTGTTCTGGCTTTTATGCCTAAAGCGGTGCCAGAGAATAAAACCGTGCCGCCATTTGCATCTTTGTGGGGAATTGACAAAGGGCGGGACACGTTAGACGCATATTTTGAAAGGAAACGTGCGGATAAAGCCAAAGAAGACGCCCAAATTACCCGGAGTCTGGGGCTTAATAAACTCCCCGTTGTCAAATAATAGATAATGCCGCACTATCTTCTTGATGCTTGCGCTGTTTTGGCTTTTATCAATGGCGAGTTTGGCAGGGAAATGGTTCTCGATTTGCTTGATAAAGCAAAAGCCGGTACTGCCCGCCTTTCCATGAGTATTGTTCAGCTTCTTGAGGTCTACTATGACCGTGTGTACGTTGTCGGAGCAGATGCGGCGCAAATCAGAGTTGAGTCCCTTCTTGCCGAGCCGATAACTATTATCGAGGCTATTTCCTATTCTGTTATGTATGAAGCCGGAAGGTTCAAGACTATTTACTCCATGTCTCTTGCGGACAGTATTGCCGCTGCTACTGCTAAAAGCATTAACGCTGCTCTGGTTACCAAAGACAGCGAAATGCAAGTTCCGGAAAAAGCGGGAGAATTCTCCGTGTTGTGGCTTAAATAGTTTGCTCACTCCTTCCTGTTCTGTGCTTTAACAGCAAAGGACGTAGTTTTTTACCATAGTGAGATAGTAATTTAAGACCCTAATATCTCATTTACTTTGGCAAGCATCTGTTCGGTGGAGAAGGGTTTTCCAAGATAACCGGAAGCTCCTTTTTCCATTGCTTCTGCGGCAGAGGCGCTGTCTGTTTGGGACGTAACCATTAGGATTTTGGCATCTGGTTTGATCTTTTTCATTTCTACAAGGGCTGTAATGCCGTCCATCTTGGGCATGGATATATCCAGAGTTACCAGATCCGGAAGGGTCTCTTTAAATAGTCGCAAGGCTTCTTCGCCGTCTGCGGCGGAACCAACAATGGTAAAGTTTTTTTCCGCCAGAGCGCGTTCCACGGCTTTCCGCATCATCAAGGAATCGTCTGCAATTAACAATTTCATGATATAGATACCCCCTTTGGCGGACCAAGGATTTCCGACCAAACAATGGCTTGCTGCAGGGGAGTTAAACCCTGCAATGATAACCCGGCCTGCAAAGATTGTTGAGCAACCGGTGTAACCTGCGCAGTTGTAACTGAATCAATGTTTGATTTTTCTTCGGAAGAAAGTTTCCCATATCCAGCTGCTTCACTTTGACTGAACGGAGTTGCGGCTAATGGTTTATGTATCTTCTTTGCTTCCGCCAGCCTGGCAGTCGGGCGAACCGGTTTTGGTGTTGGCTTCCTGGCGGCCTTTGGCTGCTGCTGAGGTCTGGGAGGTATGTACACCTCGGTGGCCTCTGTCAGAGATTTGCCGTATTCAGGATTTTGCTGGGCTTCCTGAATCTTTTTTATTAATTCACCCAGACCGCCGGTTTTTTTCTGTTGCTTTTTGGCCGCTTCGCTTCTTGAACGAATAATTCGGAAAGCAATAAACAATGCAAGGGGAATTAAAAACTGTATGTTTTCGAAAAGCCCTCTCATGTTATTACTTTGGTGTTCCTATTGAAGACCTCATGTCGGTATCGGCCTGGATGTTTTTAAGCCGGTAATAATCCATTACTCCCAGGTGGCCGTTCTTGAACGCATCGGCAATGGCTAACGGAATTTGAGCTTCCGCAAGAACTACCTTTGCGCGGTTTTCCTGAACCAGGGCAAGCATTTCCTGTTCCTGTGCCTGAGCTGCAGCGCGGCGTTTTTCCGCTTCCGCCTGGAAACGGCGCTTGTCTGCTTCGGCCTGATCAGCCTGAAGTTTGGCACCTACGTTTTCGCCAACGTCAATGTCGGCTATATCAATAGAAAGGATTTCAAATGCGGTTCCGGCATCCAGTCCTTTTGTCAGTACTGTTTTGGAAATAGTGTCCGGATTTTCCATTACCGCCTTGTACGATTCGGAAGAACCGATGGTGGTAACGATGCCTTCACCGACACGGGCGACAATTGTTTCTTCTGTGGCGCCGCCGACAAGACGTTCAATGTTGGAGCGTACGGTAACCCTTGCTTTAACGCAAAGCTGAATGCCGTCTTTTGCCACTGCATCTATAGTAACTTTTCCTTTTGATGAATCGGGACAGTCGATTACCTTGGGGTTTACGCTGGTTTTTACTGCTTCATACACATCCCTACCGGCCAGATCGATGGCGGCAGCCCGCTGGAAGGGCAGGGGGATGTTGGCTTTATTGGCTGCAACCATCGCTTGGCTTACCTTTCTTACATTTCCGCGGGCAAGGAAGTGGGTTTCCAGCATATCTGAAGAAACATCAATACCTGCCTTGGTAAGCATAATCCGTGAATCTACAATAACACTGGGATCTACTTTACGCAGCCACATTCCTATAAGACGTCCCAGCCCTACATGAGCGCCGGACAGAAGCGCCCTGAACCACAGTCCGAAAAAACGGAAAAAGAGCATTAAAAAACCAATAGCCAAAAGCCCAATTATTACGGCAACTATCAAAACGCCAATTGTTACACCACCCATTTATACACTCCTTACAATAATATTATTTCCCTTAACCTTAACGACTTTAATTTCTTCTCCCATATTAACAAAGGAACCGTCTGTTTCGACCTGAAAGGTTGTTCCTTCTATTTCGGCTTTGCCGATTGGACGCAGCACGGTAACTGTTTTACCTGTTTTTCCGGCGAGCTCCGAAAAGTCCGATTCAATACTGCCGTCTTCCTGCCAGCCGCCGCCTTCACTGGCGGTTTGTTCTATTTGGGTATTTAATGTAAGCCGGTTAAACATCTTTGTTTTCGGTCCCAGCAAGGCAATAATTGCAATTCCGGTAATTGCTGCAAGAAGCCCTGCACATACTACTATAGCATTACGGCCCATTAAAGCCCACTCCCATTCAAATTGCGGGATAATAAAATCCTGCATCGAAAGAATCAATGATAGTGCAATAAAGGCTAAACCAGAAATACCAGTTACGCCAAAACCCGGGATAATGAATATCTCCACGGCCAAAAGGCCCAGTCCCAGCATAAAGAGAATGATTTCCAGAGAGCCAACCCGTCCCAGCAGAAAACTCGATCCAAAAACCAATACAAAGCAGACTACTGCCGTAGTTCCCGGAATGCCGAATCCGGGGCTTTGCATTTCCAAAAAAACCATAACAAGGCCAATGAGGATAAGTAAACCCTGTACCGCACCGGAAACCAAAAAGGAGATAACCGAGTCCCATGCGCTGGGGACGCTTTCGTTAAGTACCATAGCGGCGCCTATCAGATCGAGTAGTTCCTCATGGTCTTCGGCAAGGCCGCGGGTAAGGCCCAGATGGTATGCTTCTCCGGCAGTAAGCGAAAGGAGTTTTCCCACCGGGGAAACGATCCCTACTCTGCGTATTTCTTTCGGTGCTCCTGCCTCGCCGGGTTTTAATAATTCAAGTTTTTCCAATTCGGTAAGGGTCAGTGCCTTTACAACGCCGTCAACGGTTACTTCCCAAAGCTCCACATCGTAATCTACCATTGCAAGGGCAATTCCGGTGGGGTGGCCGTTCTTTTCCGCCAGTGCTGCAATTTGGGAACGAACCGCTGCAACGGTTTTTTCGCCTGTTCCTTCGGTCTTGCCATCTGAGCCGATAGTAACCGGAGCTGCGGCGCCCATTGATGTACCGCTGGCCATGTAGATTTGGGAACAGGACAGGGCAATAAGCGCCCCTGCCGACCAGCTTACTCCCATTGAAGTTTCGGTATTACGAATCCAGGCAACAGTTTTTGCCTTTTTTATGGACATAATAAACGAAGTAATCTGCAGCGCAGAATCGACACGACCCCCAAAGGTATCAATGTCGAAAACCAGGTAATCCGCACCCTCATCCAATGCACGGCGCGCTTCCCGGCGGACAAAAGTAACCATAGACGGTTCAATATCCCCAACAATGGGAATGATCCATGCTGTTGCATTATCAGAAGTATCCTGAGCCAGCGTTTCTGTGGCAGTAATGGACAGCAGGAGCAAAACCGGGATAGCCCAAAAAAACTGGCGGGGATTTTTCATTTCTATAGTATACATGGGAAAGGGGAAGGAATCAAGGACGTAAAACTTTTAGTGTAACTTGTTATTATAGTTTTTTTACAGTATTATAAAAACATGAATGAATTGCGAACTCATATCGTCATTGATAATGAAATAAGATTTGGAAAACCTTGTATAAAAGGAACCCGTATAACTGTTGGAGATATTCTTCAATGGCTTTCCGCTGGTATGACCGAACAGGAGATACTGGAGGATTATCCGGAGTTACAAAAAATCCACATTAAAGCAGCTCTGGCTTTTGCGGCAGAACGGGATGCAATGACGAAAGTGATTGTTTATGAAGCTGTTACTTGACGCAAATCTTTCATGGCGTTTGGCGGAACTTTTGTCGGAGTATTTTAATGAATGTAAACACGTTAATCAAACAAAGCTTTCCAAACCAGCAAAAGATACGGAAATATGGAACTATGCCGCAGAGAATGGATATACTATAATTACCCAGGATTCAGATTTTTTGAATCTTTTTGAAACAAGAGGCTATCCGCCAAAAATAGTTTTGTTGCGTATTGGAAATATGAGTAAAAAAGAAGCAGGAACACTATTAATACAATCAAAGGCAGCTATAGATGATTTAGAAAAAAATGATTATGGCTTATTGGAAATTTATGGATCATTAGAAATAATTAGGTAATGCCTCAGTATTATAAAAATCAAAATCAGGAGACAGCAAACCATGAATAAACGAGCCCTTAGGGCGGATATACTTCTTTTGATTACTGCGGGACTCTGGGGTTTTGGTTTTGTGGCTCAGTCTGCCGGTATGGATTATGTAGGGCCGTTTACGTTTAATGCCGTGCGCTTTCCTTTGGGAACGCTTTCTCTTGTTCCGCTTATTTTGTTTTTTAAAGTACGGGGTATGCTGTCAACTCCGCACAATACCAGTCGGCCTGCACAGATCAGGATGACGTTAATTGCAGGAACGATACTCTTTGTTGCGGTGATGTTTCAGCAAATTGGGATGATCTTTACAACGGTTGGAAACGCCGGGTTTATAACCGGTTTTTATGTGGTGCTTACGCCGGTGTTTGGAATTTTTATCGGGAAAAAGACAGGGCTGCCAACCTGGATTGGTATGGTCTTTGCGTTTATCGGGCTTTATTTTATTTTTGCGGCAGGTAATTTATCGTCAATTAATCCGGGTGATTTGATTATTTTGATAAGCGCTTCATTTTGGGCTGTTCATATTCTGGTGATTGATCATCTGGTGCAGAAGATCGATCCGTTGGTTCTTTCTGCCGGACAGTTTGCATGGTGTGGCGCTTTTTCGATTCTTACTGCATTTGTTCTGGAACCTTTTGTGGGAGACTGGGCGCTTTCATTGGCGGTGAACATTGCAGAGGATTTTACTGCACAGCAATGGACGCCCTTCCCAACACTGCTCGCTCTTGTTGGAAACGGTGGCTTTTTATCGCACCCTGTAAGCGGCGCCGTGATACCGATACTCTACGGCGGCATTGCTTCGGTGGGCATTGCCTATACCTTGCAGGTTGTGGCGCAAAAAGATGCGCCGCCTGCTCATGCTACAATCATACTGTGCCTGGAGGGATGTTTTGCTGCGGCGGGGGGCATACTGATGCGGAATGAAAAGCCCGGCTCTTTTACCTTGCTTGGTTTTGGCTTTATGCTTTTGGCAATGTTTATAACTCAGTGGGATGTAATTGGCCGTAAAAATCCCCATGTGCCGTGAAGCATAATGTTCTATACTTCTCTTTTAACTATCACATAACCTCGTTATTCCAAAAAAGGACTTTTTAGCATTTTCCGCCCTAAAATGGGCTAAAATAACCCAATTTTGGGCGGAAACCCGATGTCCGACACTAGTTATATTCAAAGTGAACTATCATAGTACCTGCAGGAATGAATTCACCATCATAAGTAAAACTACTTAGCGCAACCGCAATAGAGCAGTCATAGCCGGGCGAATAGTCTGATATTTCGCATCCCCGCAAAGGACCGTCTGTCACTATTGCAGTTTTAGTTCCGCCAGTTATTGCATATACTGCATCTTGCATGGTACCAACATCTGCCGAATCTTTGCCGCTATAGAGTAAATCCAACCACTTCTCACTAATGTTGCCCTCATAACCCTGATAACCTGCGACTCCTATTATTGAACTAAGGTCTTTACCAGAAAGACTAACGGCCACTAAATAGTCATTGGAAGGAGTTCCGGCAGATAATCCGTCCAAAACACTGCTTCCACCACTGCTTGTAGAACCATTGTCGCACGCCGTCATTGTGAACCCGATTATTGCAACCAATGCAATAATCAATTTGATTGTGTTTTTCATAGAAAACACTCCTTTTGTGCTCCCCGGCTCTTTTAGCGCAGGCAACACGAAGAGTTACCCGCTGTATATGCGGTTAGTTACCCTGACAGGGTTGCAAAAAAAGCGACCTGGTCTTGCAATACAAAAACCGTTTTCGCCTGGTAGCCGAGAATAATAAAAAATATAAGTTATTGGATTGTTGAAGCCCATTATCGCCGAATGGCGATGAATAAAATCTATTCCAATAGGCTCCAAGCCTCGAAGAGGCTTGACACGATTATTTAAAAGATGTGTATAATTGTCTGTTGTCTGTTGTCACGAGGAGGCATAAAAAATGCCTTTGGCATTTTTTGTGCTGGAGAATTATTTAAAAACAGCGATTTTTGGATCATTGACAGAATCCTATCATTTCTGGGTAAAAAGTGCAATACACGTACATTTATGCCTTTTTACTCATACTGTTTCTAAACACCATAAGCAAGCAAATAAGTATTGCAGCGAAAACAAGACAACTGCGGTAACCCCAGCCTGCGCCGGCCCAGTGATCTATATAACCGATTACAAACTGTATTCCGGCGTTAAGAAGTCCTGCAATGGCAATAATTGCGCTTGTCATTATTGGAGCGTTACTGCCGAAACGGCCAATGGCTATGGCCATTACGGTAGGCCAGATTATGGCAAGGAAAAAGCCCAGGAAGGGCAGCACATAAATTCCCGCCGGGCCAAGAACAAAACCAACGGCAAAAATTACGGTACTTATAATTATTGCCCAAAGAAGACTGCTTATGTAGCCAATCTTTTCTATAAGAAAACCGCTGACCAGCCGGGATAGCGTGAATAATATATAATATGCCGAAACATAATTGGCGCCGCTTGTTGTAGGATCCATACCGAACAAATCCTGAAAATAAAGACCGCCCCAGTTAGAGGGCGCCAACTCCAGGCCAACTCCAACACCAAGGACAATGCCAAAAGCCCAGACAGCGGGGGTTTTTAGTGCAGAGATAAAGCCGTGTTTTTTCTGCTGCTCTGCGGTCTCTTGAGTTTTATGGTTTACCGTTTCGCTGGTTTCTGAAACAGGCACTTTTGAAAACATAAACGAAATAAAAATGATCATTATCAGAGGAGTTGCAAGGATGTATATTTGCCGCCAGGGCATGCCTATTCCTGCGGGATCGGCCAGAATGCCTGCCGCTTTCGGGCCGGCTATCGCTCCGGCTCCGTACATAAAATGCAGTAAGTTCATCATTAAGGCAGGTTTTTTTAAAAAGATTTGTGTTGCTACAGCATTTACAGAAATTTCCACAACGCCAAAGCCTGCGGAGAGCAAAAACAACGACAAAGCAACCATCCAAAAACCGGGCATAAAGTAAATCGACGATATGGAAAAGAGACATAAAAAAATGCCTAATAAGTAAATTATTTTTACTTTATAATAACTCAGCATAAAACCGGATGCTACCACAAAAAGGGTATAACTGATTGCCAGCGCCGAAACCATCATCGCCTGAGTTTCATACGATACGCCGAATTCATTTTTTATAAGGGGATAAGAAACACCTTTAATATTTTCCAGGAAACCAAAAAGAAACATGGTACCAAAGAGGACATATAATAAAAGTTTTGATGTCTTATTGCTTTGTAACATTATTAATTATATATAGACAATACATGATTATTCAAGTATACTATTTTAGTCAATGAACTTCCGGCCAAGTACATTTCAGGAGCCAAGAACATGAGCAAGCGTCATAGATCTCTTTCTATTCAGATATTAGGCCTGTGTATTTTTCTGGTAATTGCAATTGCTGCCGCAGTTTCGGTTATCTTTACAATCAACATTAACCGCCTTACCGAAGACAATCTCCGTACCCAGGCAAAGGCTACCATGCAGTATCTGGATGCTGATCTGTATCAGACGCTGACACCTTTCATTAATATGATCCAAAGCGGTTCGGCGTTTTTTAATGAACTCCCGTCTCAACAGGCGGCTGAAGCTGTTTTTACCAGGATTATGGAAGTGTATCCTGATGTTCTTGATCTGTACTATGGCAGTGTTACTTCCATGTATCTTCCCGGAGGCGCATGGATCTCTGCCGACGAGTGGTATCCGGAAACCGATCCGGACTGGGATTTTCAATGGGATCCGCCGGAACGTCCCTGGCACATGGCAGCAATGGCGAACCCGGACAAACTAATGCTGATAGATCCTTATGTGGATGCGCAAACAAAGAAATTGGTTGTTACATTTTGTCAAACGGTAAGGAACAATGACGGCATAATTACCGGAGTTATCGCTGTTGATGTAATGGTGGACAGGCTTTCCGATATTGTTGTTGGAGAAAAAATAACCCCCGACGGCACAACATATTTAATAGACAAAGACGGGCTTTTTGTGGTTCATCCGGATGAAACCTATGTACTGGAAAAAAATCTCTTTGAAGAAATGCCTTCAATTGACAAAGCAGCAGTACTGGGTAACGAGATAGACGTGGTTTTCCAGGACAACAATTACTTCAGTTCTGCCCCGGTACAGGGCACCGAATGGTTTCTTGTCTCTACCGGATCGTTAGCGTCTATGGAAGCTGTTGTTAATCGTCTGATACTGTTTGTAATTTTTGTAGTGCTTGGAATAACAGTGCTAACGGCGCTTATTGCTCTTGTTTTAACGTACAGGCTTACCAGGCCATTCGAAAAACTTGCTTCCAGTTTTGACGTTATTTCCAAAGGGGATCTTACCGTTACCACACCGGATTATGCTTCCAAAGAAGCGTCGTCTCTGTCCAACGGATTTAATCAGTTTACCGAATCAATCAGTTCCATGATCAAAATGATCAAAGACTCAGCCGGGTATATTAAAAAGGTAGCGGAAGATCTTACTTTGTCCATTGCCAATACCGACAAGACTATTACTATGGTTAAAGAAGGGGTTGCTTCCATTAAAAACGATGTAAGCAGAGAAAATGAATCTATAGTCAAAAGTGAATCGGCCATAAACCTGGTTATGGAAGAAATTAATAATCTAAACGAAAAAATCCGTAAACAAAGCACGGAGATAAGCGGTTCTTCTTCCGCTATAGAAGAAATGGTTGCCAGTATTCATTCAATAGAAAGCAGCATTATGACAGTGAATTCACATATGATTGAACTTGTGGCATCTTCTCTGGAAGAAAAGAAACGTATCTCCGCCGCAACGGAAGCTGCCAAAATGGTAGAACGTGAATCCGAGGCTTTGGCAGAAATGAACGAAGTTATTTCCAATATCGCCACCCGGACAAATTTGCTTTCCATGAATGCGGCTATCGAAGCTGCCCATGCAGGAGAAGCAGGCAAAGGTTTTGCCGTAGTTGCGCAGGAAATCCGGAAGCTGGCGGAAAATACCGCCCAGCAGACAAAGGGTTCCGGCGAAGCATTGCTTTCCATTCAAAAGCAAATACGGGAAATTGCAGATTCCTCAGCCCATGTGGAACAGTCCTTTGACGGGATGATTGGAATCATTAAGGGAATTGAACAGCTTTCAGCAACATTAAAAACTGCGTCTGAGGAACAAAGCGTTGGATCCCGCCAGCTTCTTGAGTCAATTGCCGTTATCAATACTATTACCAGCGATGTTGAAACAGGCGCTTCCGCCATGCAGTCCAGCGCAGGAGAAGCCGTGTCAGCCTGCCGCAGCTTAACGGAGATAAGCCGCAATGTTGCTGATATTGTAGAGAAGTGTGCGCATGGTGTTTCTGTGCTTACCGAAGAATCAAAATCAGTTCTTTTTGCGGCAGAAAATACCAGAGACGGGGTTGAAGCTCTGGAGCAGGAAGTAAATCACTTTAAGGTAAAGTAACGGCAAAGTATACCAATGAATGAAGCGTATCCCCTTCGCTATACGCAGTCGGGAATGATTTTTATAGATCCCGGTGATGACTGCGATAAAGTTGTGGATGCCATGCTTTCCTCACATTACGATGAAGAATTCTGTTTCGCGTCTGACTGGGATCCGTTGTTTATTGCCCGTCTTATGAAGTCGGGTTTTCTTGTTATGTCCGTAACGTTTCATAATGATGAGGAAGATTCCGAACCGGTTTCGGAAGAAGAAATTAATTCTGTCGACCTGGTTCTTCCCAAACTGCATTTGGTACGATCGGTTTTGTTTTTTCAGGATCTGCATATAAAGCACAGCATTCGGCCGTATCTGTCCCGGTATGAATTACGCTTTGATACGGATTTTGAAACCGTAGTAAAAAAATGTCTCCAAACACACGGAGAAGACTGGCTGACTCCTTCTCTGGTAGAAAGTCTTTATAGCATTCGAAAACAACCGGCTAGGCCATCTGCTGTTTCTCCGGTTGTTTATCCTCTGCCTGTTTCTTTTAGTCTTTACCGTAACGGGCAATTAATAGCCGGAGAGTTCGGCGTTATCTGCGGCCGGGTATATACCAGTTATTCCGGTTTTAAGGAAGAAAACAATGCCGGTACGGTACAGATGATCCTGATGGTTAAAGCCCTGGAAGAGGCAGGTTTTGACTTTCTTGATTTTGGAATGCCTTTAAATTATAAAACGGATTTAGGCGCACGGGATATAAGTCCGGAACAATTTGTTAAAATATTCCGCTCAGCACAGATATAGTGCAGGGGCGTTACTTGGAGCCTGTTCCCGCCCTGGCAGCACGGGCATCCACAGTATTCAGAATGGAAGTGAGTTTTTCTTTTGAGATAAGATCGATAAGCCTGGCTTCCGTATAACGTTTTGCTTCTTCGGAAAAACCGCCGGGTGTTATGCAAATTCCCTTACCGGCCTTTACTTCTTTAATGTGGGAATGGAAGTCTCTTACAACCAATTCTCCGACAGAACCCTGGCTCCTGTTAAAACGGAACATCACCAAATCGGACCATTTGGGATTGTCCACTTCGGCAAGAATATCCGCCCACTCATTTTTATTTACTGATATATTGGTTATTTTAATTTTTGATTTTGCATAGTAATTCATAACAATTTTCCGGCACAGGGCAATAAAATCAGACTGTGGCGCCATCAAATATACCTGAAGATTTTTGTTTGCGTTTAATTCCTGATACCGGCTAATCAGGGTATTTACATCCTTGTAGTTGGGATTGGTCATATTTATTTCCCGCAACAGGCCGATTGCTTTGCCAATTTCATTCAACCGGAGGTAGGAATTGGCCAGACGGTACATTAGTTCAATATAAACTTCCGCCTTAATGTTTCCGTGCTTTAATCCAATTTCAAAATCTTCAATGGCTTTTTCGTATTGACGTGCATTCATGTTGATGGAGCCGGAAAAAAGACAGGCATTGGGACCCATTACCGGATCTGCCCGAAGGTGAGTAAAGATTTTCTGGGCTTGTTCGGTTTGGTTTGCTTCGTAATAACATTCGCCCAGGGTATAAATTGATTCTTTGTCGTCCGGGGCCAAATCAATTGCCTTGCGGATAAATGCCAGGGCATCTTTATATTTTTTTACTTTAAAAAGTGAATGGCCCAGTCCGCGAAGCGTAGGGGCATGTTCCGGATCGCGCATTCTGGCTTTCTGATAATGCTGAATGGCCTTCTCGTAGTTTTTCTTTTGAAACTCAAGACTTCCCAGGTTGTAATTGGCTTCGAAATCATTGGGATTAATCGCCAATGCGGTACTCAAGGGCTTTGTAGCCTCGTTGGGCATATTTTGCTTAACTGCCCCTATCCCGCAGCGCAGATTAATCGTGAACTCATCCATAGTGGGATGAGTAGTGGTCATTTCGGTTAATGTCTGGTACGTTCTGTAAACATCTTCCCAGCGTTCTTCCTGGTAATAAACATCCCCTATAGCAAGAAGCGCTTCATGATCCCGGGGGTTTGTGGCTAATTTTTTGTTTGCATCCCTTACAATGGCATCCCGGCCTTTGACTTTTTTACTACCGCCTCCGCCGCCCTTGGACCGGCCTGCGAGAGAAACCAATATTATTATCACCAGAATTAGAATAATAACAGCTGCGAGGATTGGGATTAGCCCTGACATACTCTAATTATCGGAAATATTACCATTTTCTTCAATAACCAGTATCCAATACACGTTCCCTGTACATTTTCCCTATCCTTCCAAGGCTTTCTCCCGCACTTTCACCGCTTTCAGCACGCTTTTTTAAGTCAATGGTGAATTGGTTCATGGAAAAATGCCGGAAAAAATTGATATTTTCCTTAAAAGTAGGGTTTGATTTACATAAATCTTTAAGGGTTTCGGTGTATGCTTCAAATATCCCGCCTTTTTTCATCTCCGAATAACCAATTATCCAGATTCCGCAGCATTCTCTGTTTTTTCGGTGAGCGTTGAGTGCTTGCCAGAATTCGTAAAGCAGTTTGGCCATAACTTGCTGGGTAGAAAGTATCAGTGCTTCCACTTGTTTACCGCCTATTGCATAAAGTGATTTCAGGTCTGCGGTACGGGGCGTGTGTATGGGGGTTTTATTGAGTATAAGAACGTTTTTTCTGAAGTCAATTCCCAACTCGGGATTATCACAAAAAAACTTTTCGGCAATCTTACCCGATGGTCCAACGAGATAACGGCGGCTTTCCTGTTCACGCCGGCCAGGGTTGTCTCCCACCAGGATCATTTTTATTTCACTTTCCGCTCCAAGATTATCCAGAGCCTGGTTGTATACCACCGGAGTAACTACGGTATAGGAAGGGCCTTCTCTGGTATTCACAAGGTGTTGTATGTATTTGGAAAGGCCCGGTAAAGAAGTTTCGGTTTTATTAATAAACGAGCGGTAACGCTTAACGGTTATTTGGAAAGCAGCCCAGGTTTCTTTGTCCAAATCTGCTCCTACAACAAACGTGTTCCGTGAGCCTGCTTTATTCCCAGTTCAGCGCAGATTTCCCGGAAGTTGCTGCCGGTTACTCCTCCGCCCGGAAGTATTTCAATTCCGCCTGCGGCAACGTATTCCTTCAGGCGGTTGTAGTTGTCTTGAATAGGATCAGCCTGGTTTGCCGAACCATGAGTAAGAATTCGTGTAACTCCGTTATCGGCAAGCCACCGGAGGCTTTCCAGTTGTTCGTCTTTGTTAATATGATCGAAAGCCATGTGAAAAACCAGGTCGAGTTTTGATATACCAAAACAAATATTTTTTGCAGCTCTGATCAGGTCGAGGATTTTTTCC
>Ga0082212_10001425_pt1 | contig 35231 bp, 23 predicted proteins | sample TergutNt197P3_FD_71548 | JGI IMG/M metagenome (GOLD analysis project Ga0082212, IMG submission 71548) | Neocapritermes taracua P3 segment gut microbial communities from Petit-Saut dam, French Guiana - Nt197 P3 | ecosystem: Host-associated > Arthropoda: Insects > Digestive system > Gut ...
GCGTGCACCCCCGCTTCTAAACAGCAAAAACTCTGTAAATTATTTGCATCAGGGCCCCCTTCCCGGCGTTTCCGGGGGGGGGCGAGCCGGCCTTGCGGCGTTTCATGCAGGAAAAACCCAAAAAGCGCGACGAGAATATTGTCAGCAAGCACATGTGGACATCCATAGGCATAGGTAGCCTCTACACTTTCGTTGTGAGCTTGTGGTTCCTCCAGTCGCAATCTGTCCGCGATTTTTTCCGTGAGGACAAATTCTTGCTGACAGGCTATTTCACCTTCTTTGTCTTTACCGCAATCTTTAACGCCTTTAACACGCGCACGGAAAAAATGAACCTTTTGGGCAACATCCTGGATAACAGGGGCTTTCTCTCCGTCATGGCAATAATAGCCGTCATCCAGGTCGTCCTGACCCAACTGGGCGGGGCCGTCTTGCATTGCTATGGCCTCTCCGCCGGAGAATGGTTCCTGGTTCTGATGTTGGCCGTCCTGATTATTCCTGTGGATCTGTGCAGAAAATTCCTGCTCAGGCAGTGATGCGGCGTGATGGCTGGCACGGCAGCGGAGGGCGGCAACGGAGATAGGGCCGCAACCTCCGCACGGCAGGGAAATCACGATACCCTTCCTCCCTGGCTGGAACGGAAATTTTTAGTTTGCGACCAGTGTTCTGCTGCATCCGGGGTATAATAAGTAGCTTACCTACCCGTGGTTTATTTCTATTTTTTTTCGATATATTATGCTCATTATTCCGGGTTCCAATGTCCTGTCTGCTTTTCGTGCAAAAGGATTGCTGTCCCGCCTGCAAAAAATTGATCCTGAAACAACCGGTATCGCCGGGCGTTTTATTCATCTTGTTGATGCTGCGTCTTCGCTTTCGGATGAAGATGTCAGCCGCCTTGAATCCCTTCTGGATTACGGCGAGCCGTTTTCAGACAGCGAGAGCCGCCATACGTTGATTGTTGTGCCCCGGCTGGGCACGATTTCCCCGTGGGCATCCAAAGCGACGGATATTGCCCATCATTGCGGCTTGCCGCATGTCCGGCGTATCGAGCGCGGCATTTCGTATTTTATTCATCGCAAGGAAAATGCGGCTCCCTTAACCGATGTCCAATGGGCTGACATGGCTCAAATGCTGCATGACCGCATGACTGAAACGGTTATTTTTGATGTGAAGGATGTGCAGGCGATTTTCGAAGAGCTGGAATCCAAACCGCTGGAATATGTCGATTTGCTTTCAGGCGGGAAAGAATCGCTTGAGAAGGCCAATACGGATATGGGGCTGGCGTTGTCGGAAGATGAGGTTGATTACCTGTACGATGCGTTTTCCGGGGCGGGGCGCAACCCGACCGATGTTGAACTGATGATGTTTGCCCAGGCAAACAGTGAACATTGCCGCCACAAGATTTTCAATGCCGATTGGACGATTGACGGCAAAAAGCAGGATATTTCGCTTTTCAGCATGATTAAGCATACCCATGAGCAGCATCCCGGTGGGACGATTATGGCGTATCGGGATAATTCCTCGATTATCGAGGGGGCGGAAATCATGCGTTTTTATCCGCGTGGGGAAATGTCAGGGCATGAATACCAGGCTTCGGACGAGTTGACGCATATCCTCATGAAAGTGGAAACGCATAATCACCCTACAGCCATTTCCCCTTTTCCAGGTGCGTCAACCGGCGCCGGTGGTGAAATACGGGATGAGGGTGCAACGGGCAGGGGCGCGAAACCAAAAGCCGGGCTGACGGGGTTTACGGTTTCTAACCTGATGTTGCCGGATGCGCGTAAACCCTGGGAAAGCGCAGCCGATGTGACGCAGCCCGCCGGCATGAAAGAGAGCGACCTCGTTTACGGCAGGCCGGACAGAATCGCTTCGCCCTTGCAGATTATGATTGAAGGGCCGATTGGCGGCGCGGCGTTTAACAATGAATTCGGCCGCCCCAACCTGGCGGGCTATTTCCGGACGTATGAGCAGAATGTGCACGGCCAGGTTTTCGGTTACCACAAGCCGATCATGATTGCCGGCGGCATCGGCAATATTTCGGATAAACATACGTTTAAGCATGCCTTGCCGCCGGGCAGTTTGCTGATCCAGTTGGGCGGCCCCGGCATGCGTATCGGCATGGGAGGCGGTGCGGCGTCTTCAATGGCGACAGGCGCTAATACGGCGGACCTGGATTTTGATTCCGTACAGCGCGGGAATCCCGAAATGGAAAGGCGCGCGCAGGAAGTCATCAATGCCTGCTGGGCTATGGGGGATGCCAACCCGATCCTTTCCATCCACGACGTTGGCGCGGGCGGGCTTTCCAATGCTTTCCCTGAAATCACGCATGACGCTAATCGCGGGGCGGTTTTTGATCTGCGGTGTATTCCGTTGGAAGAAAGCGGCATGTCGCCCAAGGAGATTTGGAGCAATGAGTCACAGGAGCGCTATGTGCTGGCGATTGCGCCGGAGAGCCTGCCGCTGTTTGAGAAATTGTGCGAGAGGGAACGCTGCCGTTTTGCTGTTGTCGGTACGGCGACCGAGGAGCGCCAATTAAAACTGGTTGATCAAAAATACGGTAACGAGCCTGTGGATATGCCGATGGATGTGCTGCTTGGCAAACCGCCCAAGATGCATCGTAACGTAACGCATGTGACGCACGATTATCCGCCTGTGGATGTTTCGGGATTGGATCTGGGAGAAACAGCGGAAAAGATTTTGCAGTTGCCGACAGTTGGCGATAAATCCTTCCTGATTACGATAGGGGACAGGACGGTAGGTGGCTTGACGTCGCGTGACCAGATGGTCGGGCCCTGGCAGGTTCCTGTTGCGGATTGCGCCGTTACGCTGATGAGTTTTGCCGGTTATGCCGGTGAAGCGATGGCGATGGGAGAGAGAACGCCGGTTGCCGTTATTGATGCCGCGGCTTCCGGCCGCATTGCCATTGGCGAAGCGATTACCAATATTGCTTCTGCGCCTATTCGCCGGATGTCGGACATTAAACTGTCCGCAAACTGGATGGCTGCCTGCGGGCAGGCCGGGCAGGATGCGGCGCTTTTTGATACGGTAAAGGCGGTCGGCATGGAATTGTGCCCGGCTTTGGGCATCAGCATACCGGTCGGCAAGGATTCGCTTTCCATGCGTACCACCTGGCAGGAAGCGGGAACCGGCAAGGAAGTGATTTCTCCCGTTTCACTGATTGTATCCGCCTTCGCTCCGGTTCCTGATGTCCGGAATGCGCTGACGCCACAGTTGAAAACGGATGCCGGCGAGACAGTATTAATGCTCATTGACCTGGGGCGCGGGAAAAACCGGCTGGGTGCTTCGGCCCTGGCCCAGGTGACAAAACAGATCGGCCATGAAGTCCCCGATGTGGATAATCCGGAAGACCTCAAATCGTTCTTTGTCGCCGTCCAGAAATTGAATGCGGCAGGGAAGCTGCTGGCTTATCACGACCGTTCAGATGGCGGTCTTTTTGTCACGCTCTGTGAAATGGCGTTTGCGTCCCGTGCCGGCTTGCGTATTTCATTGGCTCCCGTGATGGCCGCCCTGGCCAAAGCCGTTGTCATGCCTGATTCTGATGAGAAGTTTTTCCGGGTTTTGTTTGCGGAAGAACTGGGTGCTGTCATACAGGTTCGGGCGGGTGATCTTGAAGCCGTTCAGCAGGTTTTGCGGGAAAATCGCCTTGCCGATGCCTCCCATGTTATCGGCACGCTCACCGATGGCGCCGATCTGGAATTTGTTCATGATGCCAAAGTCGTTTATTCGCAGCCGCTTATCAGGCTGAACCGCCTGTGGAGCGAGACGAGCTGGCGTATTGCCCGTCTTCGCGATAATCCGGTCTGTGCCGATATGGAATATCACCGGATTATGGATACGGCTGATCCCGGTATATCTCCCCACGTGCCTTTTGACATGCAGGAAGATGTTGCCGCACCGTATATCGCAAAGGGCGTTCGCCCCAAAGTGGCGATCCTGCGTGAGCAGGGGTCCAATTCGCATGTGGAAACCGCTTACGTCATGCACAAATCCGGTTTTACAGCGGTCGATGTGCACATGAGTGATTTGATCGCAGGCCGGGTCAGTCTGTCCGATTTCAAAGGCATGATTGCTGTGGGCGGCTTTTCTTATGGCGATGTGCTCGGGGCAGGCGAAGGCTGGGCCAAAACGATTCTTTTTAATGAGACGCTCAAGGAAATGTTCAGCACTTTCTTTGCGAGAAACGATAGTTTCGCGCTGGGTATTTGCAATGGCTGCCAGATGATGAGCAATCTCCAGTCCATCATTCCCGGCGCCAGGCACTGGCCGAAGTTTATCCGGAACAAATCGGAGCAGTTTGAGGCCCGTTTTGCGATGGTGGAAATTCCGGAATCCCCGTCCATTTTCTTTGAGGGCATGACCGGATTGCGTGCGCCGATTGTGGTTTCACATGGCGAAGGCTTTGCCGATTTTTCCCGGCAGGGTGATATTGACAGGGTGCATGTTGCCATGCGTTATATCGACCATTACGGTTTACCGACTGAGATGTACCCGCTCAATCCCAACGGTTCGCCTCACGGCATTACATCGGTTACGACGGAAGACGGGCGGTTTACGGTACTGATGCCGCATGCCGAGCGGGTTTTCCGGACGGTCCAGCATTCCTGGCATCCCGATTCATGGGGCGAAGATTCGCCCTGGATGCGCATGTTCCGGAATGCGCGCAGATGGGTCGGCTAATGCCTGAACCGGCTCAAACAGGAAGCATCCGTACTGTGCTCTGCCGGGCAGATCACGTATAATTTACCATTTGGCATTAACACACCTTTTCACGATCATGAAAGCTTTTGAAATCCGCGAGAAATTTCTCGGTTTTTTTGCTGAGAGAGGGCACGCTATTGTGCGCTCCAGCTCGCTGGTGCCGGGAAATGACCCGACCATGCTGCTGACCAATTCCGGCATGGTGCAATTTAAGGACGTCTTTCTTGGCATAGACAAGCGCCCGTATACACGCGCCACATCTGTCCAGCGCTGCGTCCGTGCCGGAGGCAAGCACAATGATCTGGAAAATGTAGGGTATACGGCGCGCCACCATACTTTTTTCGAGATGCTGGGCAATTTCAGCTTTGGTGATTATTTCAAGCTGGACGCGATCCGTTATGCCTGGGAACTGCTCACGAAAGTGTATCAGCTTCCTCCGGAAAAACTCTGGATTACGGTCTACCAGGAAGATGATGAGGCTTATGACATCTGGGTTAATGAAATCGGTTTGCCCAGGGAACGGGTTATTCGCATCGGGGATAATAAAGGGGCGCGTTATGCCTCGGACAATTTCTGGCAGATGGCCGATGTCGGCCCATGCGGTCCGTGCAGCGAAATCTTTTACGATCATGGCCCTGAAATTTTTGGGGGGCTGCCTGGCACGCCGGAAGAAGATGGCGACCGTTATATCGAAATATGGAATCTCGTTTTCATGCAGTTTAACCGGGATGAAGCAGGCAACCTTTCTCCCCTTCCGATGCCGTGCGTGGATACCGGCATGGGGCTGGAAAGGCTGGCGGCCGTTTTGCAGCATGTCCACAGCAATTACGAAATTGACCTGTTTGATCATTTGATCCGTGCCGCCGCACGTGAAACAGGGACAATCGACCTGGCGAACAATTCGCTTAAGGTGATTGCGGATCATATCCGCGCCAGCGCCTTCATGATTGTTGACGGACTGATTCCCGGAAGTGACGGCCATGGTTATGTGCTGCGCCGGATTATCCGCCGGGCGTTGCGTCACGGGCATAAACTGGGGCAATCCAAACCTTTCTTTCATCGCCTGGTTCAGGATTTGGTGAAAGAAATGGGAGACGCTTATCCCGAATTACGCGAATCCGCTTCCCACGTTGAACGCATTTTGCGGCATGAGGAAGAACGCTTTGGTGAAACGCTGGAAAACGGGATGAAGATTCTCGAAGCGGCGCTTCAGACAGGCCAGAAGGCGCTGGATGGTGAAACAGCCTTTACGCTTTATGACACGTACGGCTTTCCATTGGACCTGACGGCTGATATTTGCCGCGAGAAAGGCATTGCGCTGGATGAGGCCGGATTTGAAAAAGCCATGGAACGCCAGAAAGCCGCCGCACGTGCGGCGGGCAAATTCAAGATGGCGGCTATTTTGGATTATCACGGCGAGCATACCCAATTTGTCGGATATGCCAAATTCCAGGAAGAGGGCAGGATCATGGCGCTTTATGTCGATGGTATGCCCGTTAAGGAAATCCGTGCAGGCCAGCATGGCGTGGTTGTGCTGGATGTCACCCCGTTTTATGCGGAATCGGGCGGGCAGGTAGGGGATTGCGGCGCGCTGATTGGCGATGGTATCCGTTTTGAAGTCGAGGATACCCAGAAAATCCAGGCGGAAGTGGCTGGGCATCATGGTTTGCTGCTCACGGGCAAGCTAGCGATTGGCAATGCTGTGGAAGCCCGTGTCAACCTGGCATTGCGCGCCCAGACCATGCGCAACCACTCGGCGACCCATCTCATGCACAAGGCGTTGCGTCAGGTACTGGGTGGCCATGTCGCCCAACGCGGTTCCCTGGTTGACGCGGAAAGAACCCGCTTTGACTTTAGCCATAACGTGCCGCTTACACAGGAAGAAATCCGGGAAATCGAAGAGATCGTCAATAAGGAAATCCTGTCCAATCAGGATGTCAATGCCGCATTGATGCCGTATGATCAGGCTATTGCTCGTGGCGCTATGGCTCTTTTTGGTGAAAAATATGGGGATGAAGTTCGCGTGGTGGATATTGGATTTTCTTGCGAATTGTGTGGCGGGACGCATGTTGCGCGGACAGGGGATATTGGATTTTTCAAGATTGTTTCCGAAAGCGGCATTGCCGCCGGTGTCCGGCGCGTGGAAGCCGTTACCGGTGTGGTTGCGCTTGACTTGATCCAGACGCTTTCGCGCAAGGTAAATGAAGCCGCATTTGTACTCAAAACCCAGCCGGAGGAATTGGTTACCCGCATTCATCAGATGCAGGAACAGGTGCGCGGGCTGGAACGGGAACTGGCTGCACTGAAATCAAAATTCGCATCAAGTCAGGGCGATGAGCTGGCGAGCCAGGCCGTAGAGGTCAGCGGCGTCAAAGTGCTTGCCGCGACGATGGAAGGCGCCGATGCCGCCAGCCTGCGCGATGCGATGGATAAGCTTAAAGATACATTGAAAACAGCCGCGATTGTGCTGGCGGCGGTTAATGACGGCAAAGTCAGCTTAATTGCCGGTGTCACTGCTGATATGACGGCCAAAGTCAAAGCCGGTGATCTTGTCAACCATGTTGCGAAACAGATTGGCGGAAAAGGGGGCGGCAGGCCGGATATGGCACAGGCCGGCGGGAACGATCCTGCCGCTTTACCGGAAGCGCTCAAAAGTGTGGTGGCCTGGGTTGAAGGGCGTTTGGGGTAGCGGTTCGGCAAGCGGATGGATAAAACAGAAGTCAGCAAGGAGGTCGATGCGCGGGAGCAAAAATGCCCTATCCCGATCCTCCTGGCGAAAAAGGCGCTGGCCACGATGGAAAGCGGGCAGATTCTGCGCGTTTTGGCAACCGATCCTGCCGCTGTTGGCGATTTCCGCTTTTTTTCCGAGCAGACAGGCAATATCCTGCTCGACCAGAAAGAGTCGGATGGCGAATACACCATTTATCTGAAAAGAAAGTAGGGTCAGCCCTCATTAATATGTCGTCACGAAAAGTTGATTTATTCTGTCTGCCAAGGCGCAGGGACAAAATGGGACGATGGCGTATTGACATACGGCGAGTTCAATTTTGAATCGGCAACGCAGGCAGACAGGATTAAGCAGCTTTGCAGTAGACATATTATGAGGGCTGACCCTAAATGCTGCCGGGGTTGCCGCAGGCGCAAACCACATTGCCGGAGAAAATGAATGAAAATCATGGTATGTGTCAAACGGGTTGTGGATTTTAATGCCAGAATCCGCGTGAAACAGGACAAAAGCGGCGTTGAGACGGAAAATGTCAAAATGTCGATGAATCCGTTTGACGAAATTGCCGTAGAAGAAGCAGTTCGTCTCAAGGAAGCGGGCAAGGCGAGCGAGGTGGTCGTTGTTTCGTGCGGCGTGGAAAAGGCGCAGGATACCTTGCGTACGGCATTGGCTATCGGAGCGGATCGTGCTGTTTTGGTTCAGACGGATGCTGTGCTGGAGCCGCTTGCCGTAGCCAAACTGCTCAAGGCTGTGGCGGAAAAGGAATCTCCCCGTATGGTGCTGCTTGGCAAACAAGCCACAGATGATGATGCGGTACAGACAGGGCAGATGCTGGCCGCCTTGCTTGGCTGGTCGCAGGGTATTTTTGCAGCAGGCATTCAGGTTCAGGACAATGCCGTTCATGTGATCCGGGAAATAGATGACGGAACCGAAACGCTGTCGCTAACCTTGCCGGCGGTGATTACGGCCGACCTTCGTCTCAATGCGCCCCGGTATGTCACCCTGCCCAACCTGGCGAAAGCCAGAAAAAAGCCGATTGCCGTCATGACGCCGGAAGAACTGGGTGTTTCCATCGAATCACGCCTGAAGGTGGTGCGTGTGGATGAACCGCCCGCCCGTTCGGGTGTCCAGATCTTGCCGGATGTGGCGGCTTTGGTTGATAAACTGAAAAACGAGGCAAAAGTCATTTGACTTATTGAAAACCGATGTCGATCCTGGTCATTGCAGAACACGATAACAGCGAACTCAAAATCAGCACGGCCTGTACGGTGATTGCTGCGGCGCAGTGCGGCGGCAGCGTGGATGTCCTGGTAATGGGATACCAGTGCGAAACTGTTGCGCAGGCCGCTGCCGGTATCAAGGGCGTTTCGCGCGTTTTGCTGGCCGATGCGCCTTCACTTCAATACGGCCTGGCTGAAAATGCGGCGGAACAGGTGCTTGCCGTCGCGTCTGCCTACTCCCACATCCTTGCTCCGGCGACCGCGTTTGGAAAAGGGGTTTTGCCCAGAGTCGCGGCCCGCCTTGATTGCTCACAGGTGTCCGAAATCACACGGGTTGTTTCTCAGGATACGTTTGAGCGTCCGATTTATGCCGGAAACGCCATCGCAACCGTCCAGTCATCCGATCCGGTGAAGGTATTGACCGTGCGGACATCGGCTTTCCCTGCGGCGGATCATGGTGGAAACGCGATAATCGAAAACATCACACCTGTACAGGATACCGGCAAATCGGTTTATGTCTCCCGTGAGATAGACAGGACAGGGCGTCCTGATCTTGCCAACGCCAAGATGATTGTTGCCGGCGGCCAGGGAGTCGGTTCGGCTGAAAATTTCAAATTGCTGGCGGCGCTGGCAGACATGCTTGGCGCGGCCATTGGCGCATCCCGCGCGGCGGTGGATGCCGGATTTGTTAAAAATGATCTCCAGATCGGCCAGACAGGAAAAATTGTCGCGCCGGAACTGTATTTTGCCATCGGCATCTCCGGCGCCATCCAGCACGTTGCAGGCATCAAGGATGCCAAAACCATCGTCGCGATTAATCAGGATCCGGATGCCCCCATCTTTCTGGTTGCGGATTATGGCATCGTTGGGGACTTGCATGAGCTGCTGCCCCGGCTGATGGATGAACTGCGTTCCTGAGTCCGCCTGAAGCATTTTCATTTAAGCGGTAAAATAAAAAAAGAATAGGGCCATTTATATTTGCCTATTCAACAATTTTTACAAAAAAATTGTTCTTATTTTTTGTTAAATGATGCCAAATTAGATTAAATTCATTTAATTTTTGTCATTCTCTCTTTGTTCATCCGTTTTCAGGAGCGACTCATGCCATCACATGAAAGTGCCGCCGCAACGCTATCTGTTCCCCAAGAAATCTCCCAGGAAGTATTGATTGAAAAATATGCCAAGGGAGAGGAAACAACCGCAGAAGCCGTGATGGAGCGGGTAGCGAAGGCACTGGCGGAGGTTGAATCCCCCCAAAGTAGAAAAAAATACGAAGAAGCCTTTCTGTGGGCAATGCAAAACGGATTTATTCCAGCCGGACGCATCAGCAGCGCGGCGGGAACGGGTTTGCAGACGACGCTGATCAACTGTTTCGTGCAGCCGGTTGGGGATTCCATTTCCCATACGGTTGACGGCAAGCCCGGCATCTATACGGCGCTCGCGCAGGCGGCAGAGACCATGCGAAGAGGCGGCGGCGTCGGTTACAACTTTTCCGCCATCCGGCCAAAAGGCGCGATTGTCAGGGGCACGGGCAGCAGCGCGTCCGGCCCCTTGTCTTATATGAGGGTATTTGACCGTTCCTGTGAAACGGTCGAATCAGCCGGTGCACGCCGTGGCGCGCAGATGGCAGTCCTCAATATTGATCATCCGGATATTGAGGAATTTATTACCGTCAAGCAGGAACAGGGACAGCTCAGCAATTTCAATATATCGGTCGGCGTAACAGACGCATTCATGGAAGCCGTTGAGGCCAACGGGGAATTTGAACTCACGCACAAAGCCGAGCCGAATGATGCGTTCAAGGCAGCCGGCGCTTACAGGCGCAGTGACGGGAAGTGGGTTTACCGTACGATCAAGGCGGCTGACATATGGGAGCTTGTCATGCAAAGCACCTACAATGCTGCCGAGCCTGGCATCCTCTATCTTGACCGCATCAATCGTGAAAACAACCTGGCTTATTGTGAAGTCGTGGAGTCAACCAATCCTTGCGGTGAACAGCCCCTGCCGGATTTTGGCTGCTGCTGTCTGGGCAGCCTGAACCTGACATCTTATGTGCTGGCGCCGTTTTCAGCCCAGCCGGTTTTTGATTTTGCGCGGATGTCACAGGTTACAAAAATCGCTGTGCGGATGCTGGATAATGTGCTGACGGCAACGCAGTGGCCGCTGGAGGAACAGGCCAGAGAAGCCGAGGCGAAAAGGCGGATTGGTTTGGGATTCACGGGCCTGGGGGATGCGCTGATTATGCTGGGTCTTCGGTATGACTCGGCAAAAGGCCGTGAACTGGCTGCCGAAATTGCCAGAATCATGCGCGATGCCGCCTATTCGGCATCGGTCGAACTGGCAAAAGAGCGGGGTGCTTTCCCTATGCTGGATGTTGAAAAATACTTGGGAAGCGGGTTTGTTTCCCGATTGCCCGATGAAATCAGGGATCGCATCCGTGAGTATGGCATCCGCAATTCCCACCTGACTTCCATCGCGCCGACGGGCACCATTTCACTGGCGTTTGCCGACAATGCCTCAAACGGCATTGAGCCGGCATTCTCCTGGTATTACAACCGGGTCAAACGCATGCCGGACGGCTCAAAGAAAAATTATATAGTGGAAGACCATGCCTACCGGGTTTACCAGGCAATGGGGCATGACATGTCACAATTGCCGGAATCATTTGTTTCCGCGCTGGAAATTTCAGCGGCCGACCATATGCTCATGGTGGCTGAAGTCGCGCCCTATGTGGATGCCGCCATTTCCAAGACCGTTAATGTGCCGGAAGACTACCCCTATGAAGATTTCAAAAATCTCTATCTGGAGGCATGGAAAAAAGGGTTAAAAGGAATCACAACCTACCGGCCAAACAGTGTCCGCGCCGCCATTCTTTCCGTGCCGGCTGAAACGCCGGCAACCGAAGCGTCAACAGAAGTCTCATCCCAGCCGCATGCCGTTTTATCCGGACAGGACAGGCGCATGATTTTAAAAGATGTCGTCACTTCGGCGCCGCTGGCCTCTCTTCGCTGGCCGTCTCGCCCGGCATTGCCGGCAGGCGCTTCCGGGTGGATCAGTGAACAAATACAAAGTCCGCAAGGTGAATTTGCCATTGCCGTTTCCGACAAGGACGGCATTCCTTTTGAAGTATGGGTGCTTGGCGGACAAACGCCGCGCGGCCTGGATGCCATTGCCAAGATGCTGTCGATTGATATGCGGGCTAATGACAGGGCCTGGCTGGAAAGCCGTTTTTCAATGCTGGCCAAAGCGAAGGGCGATTCATTTGAAATGCCTCTGCCGCCGAATGGGGAGCCGGTTTTAGTGCCGAGCGCCACAGCAGCCTTTGCGCGGCTTTTAACATGGCGTTACAACCAGCTTGGCGCGTTGGACTACAAAAAAGGTGATCCCAGCCCGGTCATGGATGCGCTGTTTGTTCCTAACGAACCCAGAACCGGGACAGACGGCACCCTCGCCTGGGTAGCGGACGTGCAAAATCCATCCACCGGCGATGATTTTGTGCTGATGCTAAAAGAACTGCAAATGCCTGACGGCGCCAGAAGGCCGTACAGCATGGGATTAACGGGCGCGCATCCTTATGCGATTGACGCATTGTGCAAGCTGCTCTCGGTGGATATGCGCGTTATTGATCCGGCGTGGATCGGTATGAAATTGCGCAAATTGCTTAATTATGCCGAACCCAGGGGTGATTTTCTCGCGCGGGTGCCGGGCAGTGATAAGCAGGTCAGTTTTCCGTCAACGGTTGCCTATATCGCCCAATTGGTCATTCATCGCTATGTCATGCTGGGCATTCTCACGCCGGACGGGCATCCCGTCAAACCGCTGGGCGTCGTAGCGGATGAACCGGCGCGTCCGGCCTCAACCCGTTCCCAGGCAATATTTACCGGTGGAAAATATTGCAGCGAATGCGGCAATACAACCGTTATCCGTAAAGACGGCTGTGATTTCTGCATTGCCTGCGGGGCCATCGGCACGTGCGGATAACATCGGTTTTGCTTTTGCAAGGCCATGCTTCCAAACACCAAAATCCTGGCATGCCGCCAGGATTTTTCACATCCGCGCGAGTCGTCTGTCAGCGGACATAGTTAACAGTGTTACCCCGAAGGGTTCGTTCACCTGCCGGCTCATTCTCCCTAATGCCGATAACGAGGGAACCATAAGGCCGGTATCCATCGAGTATGCCGAGCCTGGTCCGATAAGCCTCGTCCTTGGGGCCCTGAAAGAGAAAGAGGACAAAATTAACCCAGCAGCCGCCATAACCAAGGGATTCTGCCGCAAGCAGCATATTCTGAATGGCTGCGGCGCAATCCGATTCGGCCATCGATTGATCCGCCCGGCCTGAAACGACAATTGCTACGGGGGCGTTGTGAAAAATACTGTAGTTTTCGCTTTGGGCCATCAGGCTCAGGTGCCGGTTTTGGACAGTCGCGGCAATGGCTTTGGCGTCACGGTTCATCTCTATTAGTACCTGCCGTGATTGGATGACGGTAAAGTGCCTTTCCTGCCTGTTCATGGCGCAGGGAGCGCATTTGCCCGCTTCGAGGATTGCTTCTATGACATCATCCGGTACGGGCGTATCCTGAAATTTCCTGTTGGAACGGCGATGCCGGATGACCTGCAAGGTTTCATTCATGGCTGGGTTCCCCCCCAATGGCGATGACGGTGAAATGGATTCAGGCACTAATATATCATCGTCTGCCCCGCTTTGAATCCTCTTTTGATTGCCGTTACCCGCAGTCTGATCCTGATTTTTAAGTGCCGCTTTTGTTTTTCGGCGTTTTCGTACCAGGAGTCGTCATTTCTCAAAGACAAAGCCGGAAAATACATCAATAATTTCAAATTCCCCATTGAAATACATCGGATTCTGCCGTAGTAAATGAATCGAAAAGTGGAACTTTGCTGTTTTGCAGGACTCTTTATCAATTCCCTTTTTTCATGTTGTGAATAATCGAGGTAAAAATATGCTGTCCAGCACCTATGTACAGGTTGCTATGCAACTGGAAAATGACCGTCTGAGAGAAAGCCTCTTATCCTTGAAAAAAAGGATGGATGTTTTTTGCCGCCAGACGGAACATTCAAAAGAAGCTTTGGAAAAACTGTTTCAGTTCACCTGTCAGTTGCGCGGCAAGTGTTGCCTGCGTCGTCTTGAAATCCATTTTTTGCCGGAAATGCGAAAACAGGTTCCTGAAAGCGAATCACTGATGATAAGCCATGACGCTTTGCATCAGTCGTCAGTTAATCTGCATGCGCTGGTTTGCTTATATCTTTATCAGGCCCTGAAAGAAAACCGGGATATTAGAAAAGAATTAAAAGCCTGCACAGAACAATATTGCGGGAAAATGTTCCAGATGCTCGATATGGAAGAAAGCGCTATTTTTTCTCTTGCTCAGGGGGCTATTTCCAAAGAGGACTGGTTTTCTCTCGCCAGAATTTTCATATGGGAAGAAGCGGATGACCCGGATGGCCATGTCACAATTGATCTTGGTGGATATGATCTGGAAAGTTATTGTCTATTAACAATAAATGACAGTAGCGAAAAAGCGGATTCAGGATTAGAATATAACATCCCAGATAATTTTGGCTTGCAAAGTCCGGAAGGATCATTCCAGCATTTTGGAAACGGGCAGCCCCCGCTTTCCAATCTGATTCGGGTACATGGCAGACCGGCGGTTCAGCAGGCACATCTTCAAAATAACTAACCATTTCCGGAAAAGGCGCTGCCTGTTTTATTGAAACAGGCTGGTAACATTTTTTCGGTAATCTCTCAAAAGGATGAATCACAGGAGATAATATGAAAAGATTTTTATCCAAGGCACATGCGAACTACCTCAAACGCATTTACATGAAAACCGGATTTGACCATCCCATGATGGTGGGCATTCACAATCGCAAAGTGGCGCTGTATGACATCCTGGCCGAACGGGAGCAGTTGCCCCAGATGTATCACATGGATCATAGCCGCAGCAGGCGGCGCGATTATAATATGAATCGCTGAATATGGATGCAATTAACCGGTTTCCGGTTAGTTGGCATTCCGGCTTCAAAACACCTTCATTTTGTCAAAAAACCGGTTATTGGGCCAGGCGCTAGTGTGTGGGGTTGAGCGTATTGGCCGATAGATTCGTTGTCGTGTTCTCAGCGAAAATCTGCGTTATATCGACCTTGTCAAAATGAAAAGCCTTTCCACAGAAATCACATCTTACCGCCAGGTTGCCTTCCTGCTCTTCCAATGCCGCGTCCACTTCCGTTTTACCCAGCATCCGGAGCGTATCCTCCACTTTCTGGCGTGAGCAGCTACAGTAAAAAACCGGCTGCTGAGGTTCAAAGAACTGAATATCCTCTTCCCAGAAAAGACGGTGATGCAGCGTATCGATATCCGTGCTGAGCATTTCTTCCCGTTTTAGGGTAGAAGAAAGTGCAACAAGATGTTCCCATATGCTGGTTTCCTCTTCGGTTTTCCGGCTTAGGCCGTCCTCACCGGTTTTTTCAGGGAGCTTTTGTAAAAGCAGGCCACGGGAAACCGTGCTGTCGGCGGCAAGCCGGATGCAGGTGTTAAGCTGTTCAGACTGCTGCATGTAATTCTCAATAACTTCGGCAAGGCTTTCGCCGTCAAGGGAAACAATACCCTGGTAGGGCAATTGACCAGGCGCCTTGTCATTCATATCCAGCGTTATAACAAAACGGCTTTGTCCGTTGGCATATACCAGATCGTGAAACGTGGCGTCATCCGCAATGACCGCGTCATCCGCCAGCTTGGCTGTGGCGCGGATATTCAAACCGGAATCGCATTCGGCAACCAAAAGGCGCACGGGGCCGTCGCCCTGTATCTGCATAATCAGTGAGCCGCTAAACTTGATATTGCTGGCGAGCAGCACGGCTGCCGAGAGCATTTCTCCCAGCAAATGGGTCACAGGGGGCGGATAGGCGTGATTTGCCTGGACTTGCTTCCAGGCTTTAGTCAGGTCAACCCATTCGCCGCGAATAGCGGCGTGCTCAAACAGGAATTTTTGCAGACGGTCTTTCATGGTCTCATTTCAGTATCAGAAAAAAAACAATTTTACGCCGATGCCGGATTGGCACACGGCATTATCATCAAACAACGCATCATGATATTACTTTTTCTCAGCCACCTGATACGTGAAATGTTCCCTGATGACATCATTTAATGCGACCTCGGCGCATTTTTCGGTATAACGCTGCCGGTTCTGAACATAGTATGCCGCTGCCCTGGGAATGCGGGCAGTCATTTTGTCGTCCAGTTTTTTGGACATTTTGACGGGGGCTCCCATTAACTGTGAACCGGGTTCAAACGTCTTATTCTCCGCGATCAGCGCGCCTGCCGCCACCAGCGTATTTTCCGGGATAACCGAGCCGTTTAACACGGTTGCGCGCACGCCGATGATGACATTGTCACTGACGGTGCAGCCATGCAGCATGGCCATATGGCCCACAGTCACGTTTTTTCCGATCCGTAACGGCAATCCGGCGTCTGTATGAAGAATCGCGCCATCCTGAATATTTGAACCTTCTCCAATCACAATCAGATCGTTATCGGCTCTGATAACCACGTTGAACCAGATGGAAGCATTAGCTTCGACAACGACATTGCCGATCAGCGTGGCGTTAGGCGCAATAAAAGCGGTCGGATGGATTTGCGGGACATGATCTGCCAATTTATAAATATTTGCCATAGATTTTCCTGCCGGTATAGGGGTTGGCGCGGGCACGTAAAGAGGGCGTATCCTAATTAGAAAAAACAAAGCCGTTCACGCGGATTTCACGAAGATTTTACCCGTAAACAACCTTGCCGTAGCGGGTTTCGCTTCTGAAATGGGATTGTGCATTTTCAGGCAAGCCATGAATCCTTTCTGATGGGAACGCTTTTCCAGCGCGTCATTAGAGTAGGCTCAACGTCAGCAGATTTGCATCCACGCAAGCATAAAGTGCTTTTTTTGTTCCAGAATACAGTATGCTGTACCCGAAACTGGAACGGCAATGCTTGTTCACGAGTGTATAATTGACAATGAAGGGAATGTTTGTTTGCAGGGATTGCCGTTTGTCCATATGGCAACCGGCGGGGGCAGGAAAGGTCTGGTGACAGTGATGAATCAGGGTTACGGCGAAAATACTTACTTGTTTGCGGGAAACGCGCCCTATGTTGAGGAGCTATACGAGGCTTATCTTGATAATCCGGCTTTGGTTCCTGAAAACTGGCGGCATTATTTTAATTCGATGCAAAATGTGCCGGCGGTGGATGGCAGCGGCCGCGCGGATGTGAGGCACGCGCCTATTATTACGGCTTTTTCGGAGCGTGCCCGCCAGCCGTACCGGGCGCTTCAGCCATCAATCAGTGCCGCGCTGGAAAGAAAACGGATCGCCGCGCAGCAGATGACGGCAGCCTATCGTTTTCAGGGGTCGCTTTGGGCAAATCTCGATCCTTTGCAACGGCGCGAGCGGCCCCATATTCCTGAACTCGATCCGGCGTTCTACGGGTTTACCGATGCCGATATGGATCTGGCGTTCAATATCAGCAATACTTATTTCGGCCCGGAAACGGCATCGCTCCGTGATCTTTTGCAGATGCTGAGAAACACGTATTGCCGTACCATCGGTGTTGAGTTTATGTATATCAGCGATCATGCGCAGAAACGCTGGCTACAGGAAAGGCTGGAGTCCATCCAGGCCACGCCGGATTTTGCGCCTGAAAAAAAACGCCGTATTCTGGAGAGGCTGACTTCGGCGGAAGGCATGGAGCGTTACCTGCATACGCGGTATGTCGGCCAGCGCCGTTTTTCGCTCGAAGGCAGCGAGAGTTTTATCGTGGCCTTGGATGAGGCCATCCAGCGCGCGGGCGAACGGGGAATCCAGGAAATTGTCCTGGGCATGGCGCATCGCGGCCGGCTGAATGTGCTGGTCAATATCATGGGCAAAATGCCGTATGACCTGTTTGCGGAATTTGAAGGGAAGCAGGAAGTCGATGTCCGCTCCGGCGATGTGAAATACCATCAGGGTTTTGTCCGGGATATTTCGACACCGGGCGGGCCGGTTCATCTTTCTTTGGCCTTTAATCCATCGCATCTTGAGATTGTGAATCCGGTTGTGGCGGGGTCGGCCAAAGCGCGCATGAAACACCGTCATGATGAGGATGGTTCGCAGGTGATGCCGATCCTGGTTCATGGCGACGCTTCCTTTGCCGGACAAGGGGTCGTGATGGAAACGTTGAACCTGGCGCAGACGCGCGGGTACAGCACGGGAGGCACGCTTCATATTGTTATTAATAACCAGATCGGGTTTACGACTTCCGATCCGCGCGATTCGCGTTCGACGCTGTATTGCACGGATGTGGTGAAAATGATTGAAGCGCCGGTATTTCATGTGAACGGCGATGATCCCGAAGCCGTCGCGCTTGCCGTGCAGATGGCGCTTGATTTCCGTATGGCGTTCAGAAAAGATGTGGTCATTGATGTGTTGTGTTACCGCAAGCTCGGCCATAATGAGCAGGATACGCCGTCTTTGACGCAACCGCTGATGTATAAGAAGATTGAACAGCATCCGGGCGTGCGGCATATTTATGTCGAAAAACTCGTTTCCCAGGGCGTGACGACAGAACAGGCCGCCAGTGCGATGGCAGCCGAATACCGGGCGCAGATGGATGCGGGCGAGCCGGTGATTGATCCCGTGATTTCCAACGCCATCAGCAAATCAGGGTCGCAGTGGCAGCCTTATTTGCAGCAGGATGGGCATGGAAAAACAGATACGGCGTTGCCTGCCGAAGAGTTGAAGCGGCTTGCAAAACGCATCACGGCTGTTCCTGCCGATTTTAAGGTGCATCCACTGGTGGAAAGGGTGCTGGAAGACCGTTTGGCGATGGGGCGCGGTGAAGTCATGGTGGATTGGGGCATGGGCGAGCATCTGGCTTTTGCTTCCTTGCTTGCCGCCGGGTTTCCCATCCGGCTTTCCGGGCAGGATTCGGGACGGGGCACATTCGTGCATCGTCATGCTGTATTGCATGATCAAAACCGGGAGCGGTGGGATGCCGGTACTTATATTCCGCTCCAGCACATATCTGACGGACAGGCTAAATTTACCGTGATTGATTCCGTGCTTTCCGAGGAGGCGGTGCTGGGGTTTGAGTATGGTTATTCCACAGCGGCGCCCAATACGCTGACGATCTGGGAAGCGCAGTTCGGCGATTTTGCCAATGGCGGCCAGGTGGTGATTGACCAGTTCATCAGTTCAGGTGAGGTGAAGTGGGGACGCGCGTCGGGCCTGGTGATGATGCTGCCGCACGGTTATGAAGGGCAGGGGCCTGAACATTCTTCAGCGCGGATTGAACGTTATTTGCAATTGTGCGCGGAGGATAACATGCAGGTTGTCCAGCCTTCGTGCGCTTCACAGATATTCCATGTCCTGCGCCGCCAGATGCTGAGGATGTACCGCAAACCGCTGGTTATCCTGACGCCCAAATCGCTATTGCGCAATAAAGAAGCCGCTTCCCATATTGATGAATTGGCGAAAGGCCAGTTCCGCCCCTTGATCGGCGAAACGGATAAAGCGGTCAGGAAAAATGAGGTGAAGCGGATTTTGCTTTGTTCCGGCAAAATTTATTATGAACTGGTGCATGCGCGCAGCCAGCGCAATCAGTTTGATACGGCCATTATTCGCATCGAAGAACTTTATCCCTTCCCGCATGCGTTATTTGCGTCGGTCTTGAAGGGGTTTCCGGGCTGCACCGAAGTGATGTGGGTTCAGGACGAACCGCAAAACCAGGGCGCCTGGCAGCAGATTCATCCGAATCTTTTGGCCGGCATGCAAATGGGGCAAAAACTGTCTGTTGCCAGCCGGCCAGCCAGCGCTTCCCCGGCAGTCGGTTATCTGGATATGCATCTTGAGCAGCAGGAGGCGCTGCTGGATGCCGCGTTTTCGCCGATGCAGGGATTGATTATGGTCCGGTGAGGTTTATTTTTATTGGCAGCAGTTGTCTAATGAGTGGAGAAGGAATATGGCCGTTCTGGAAGTAAAGATTCCGCAATTGTCCGAATCGGTTTCGGAAGCTGTTTTGCTCGCCTGGAATAAAAGGGTGGGAGAAGAGGTTGTGCAGGATGAAAATCTGGTCGATATTGAAACAGATAAAGTTGTGCTGGAGTTGCCGAGTCCGGGGACGGGGGTTTTGACGGAAATACTGAGGGAAACCGGATCACTTGTGAGGGCAGGCGAAGTTATTGCGCGGATTGATACGGCTGCCGCAGTTTTGGAGAATACCGCGAAAAAAGGAAAAAAAGGCAGAACGGCAAAAGAAGCGGCTGCCCCGGTTTCTGCCGTGCCGTCAGCCGTGGCGTCAGCGTCGGCGTCGGTTTATGATGCGTCATCCCATCCGGCCGGTATTGTCATGCCTGCCGCCGCGCGCCTGATGGCGGAAAATGATCTGGGTTATGAGGATGTATCCGGCACAGGCAAGGACGGGCGCATCCTGAAGGAAGATGTGCTGCGCGCAATGGAAATCGGCCCGGATGTCGGCAGTCTTGCCTCTTCGCCGCCGTCTTTGCAGTCGGTGCCGTATTCGCCGCCTTCCAGTTTTGTTCCGGGCGCGCCCAATAACAACCGTCCCGAAAACCGGGTTCCCATGAGCCGTTTGCGCGCCCGCATTGCGGAACGCCTGATCCAGTCGCAATTGACCAATGCCACGCTGACGACATTCAATGAAGTGAATATGCAGCCCGTGCTGGACATCCGGCGCAAGCTGGGAAGGGAATTTGAGGAAGAACACGGCGTGCGTTTGGGTTTGATGTCATTCTTTTTGAAGGCGGCCGTCGCGGCTCTTAAGAAATTTCCAGTGGTTAATGCTTCCATTGACGGCAATGATATTGTCTATCACGGCTATTTTGATATTGGCATTGCCATCAGTTCGCCCCGAGGCCTGGTTGTACCCATTATGCGGGATGTCGATTTGATGTCGCTGGCCGATATTGAGAAGAGAATCGCCGAATTCAGTTCCCGCGCAAAAGAGGGGCTTTTAACGCTGGACGATCTGACCGGCGGTACTTTTTCAATTTCCAACGGCGGCGTGTTTGGCTCCATGATGTCTACGCCGATCATTAATCCACCGCAATCAGCCATTTTAGGCATTCATGCCACGCGGGAGAGGCCGGTCGTGGAAAACGGGCAAATTGTAATCAGGCCGATGAATTATCTGGCGCTTTCTTATGACCATCGCTTAATTGACGGGAGCGAAGCGGTACAGGCGCTCGTTACGATCAAGGAGAATCTGGAAGACCCGTCACGTCTGCTTTTGGATCTATAAACCGCGCATGCAGCCGCAGGAGGATGGAAATGGGCGTTCTTGTTGACGTTGGCGTCATCGGCGCGGGGCCGGGCGGGTATATCGCCGCGATTAAAGCGGCTCAGCTTGGGTTGAGCGTTGCCTGTATTGATGACTGGAAAAATGAAGCAGGCGGCCCTGCTCCCGGCGGCGCTTGCGTTAATGTAGGCTGCATTCCTTCCAAGGCGCTGCTGGAATCGTCCGCGCATTTTGATCTGGTCAAAAACGGCGCGCGCGCGCACGGCATTAAGATCAAGGGGGCGGCGCTTGATCTCGGTAAAATGCTCAGCCGCAAGGATGAAGTCGTTAAAAAAAGCAATGAAGGCATTCTTTTTCTTTTCCGGAAAAACGGCGTCCGTTTTTATCATGGAACGGCTTCTTTCGCCGGATATTCTCAAGCCGGGTACGAATTGAGCATTTCCGGCGAAACGGAACAGATTTTAACGTGCCGCCATGTGATTATTGCAACGGGTTCTGCGCCCAGAAATTTGCCCGGCCTGGCGTTTGATGAAGAGCGCATCCTTTCCAATACCGGCGCATTGGCGATGGCATCCGTGCCGAAAAATCTGGGGATTATCGGCGCCGGCGTCATCGGGTTGGAACTGGGATCGGTCTGGCACAGGCTGGGTTCTCAGGTCACGCTCCTTGAATCGCAGCCGTCATTGTTGGGAATGGCTGACAGGCAGCTTGCCGCCGAAATGCAAAAGTGCATGCAAGCCCAGGGCCTCGCCATCCATACAGCCGTATCCATCCGGCAGGTGCAGCCCTCCGGTTCCAATGTCATCGTTGAGTATGATGATGCAAACGGTGCTCCCCAAAAAGCTATCTTTGATCGGTTGATTGTGGCAATTGGCCGCCTTCCCCGGACGGCTGGTCTGAAAGCGGATAAGGTGAACCTGAAACTGGATGAGCACGGCTTTATTGTGGTAGATGAAGAATGCAAAACCAATTTGCCTCGTGTTTGGGCAATCGGCGATGTTGTCAGGGGCCCGATGCTGGCGCATAAGGCGGAAGAAGAAGGCATCGCTGTGGCAAACCGGATTGCCGGAAAGTATGGGCATGTGAATTATGCGATAATGCCCTCTGTTGTTTATACGCAGCCTGAAGCGGCGTGGGCGGGAAAAACGGAACAGGAATTGCAGGCGGAGGGACGCGAATTTCGCGCAGGCGTCTTTCCTTTCATGGCAAATGGGCGCGCCAGGGCCATGCATGCAACACAAGGGTGGGTAAAAATGCTGGCGGATGCCCATACAGATGAAATTTTGGGCGCGCATATGATTGGCCCGATGGCGTCTGAGCTGATTGCCGAAGTGGTGCTGGCCATGTCTTTCAAAGCGTCATCCGAAGATATTGTACAGGTATGCCATGCGCATCCTACTTTGTCGGAAGCCGTGCGCGAAGCCGCGCTTGGCGTCAGCGGCCGGTTTTTGAATTTCTGATGATGGCGCGTTCAGGCTAAAAGAACAGATTTGGGTTTTAATGATGGCAAGGTTGGTTTATTTTTCAAAATGGCGCAGGTTGGGATGCCTGTTTGTTTTTTCCGGTCTGCTGCTGTTGGGCCTGCTGCCGGGTGGCGCGCATGCCAAAGAGAATATCATTCCTTCGCCTAGCGTAAAAGCGGTGCTGAATGCGTTTCCCGGCGGGAGCATTGATTCTGTCGAAAGAGCGGATGAAGCGCTGGATGCGATTTCGTATGAAAACAAGGTGCTGGACTATCAGATGGGCAAGGATTTAGATGCCTGCACCAAAAAAATCCTCGTAACGCAATGTTATGACCAAGTCCGGCTTCAGCGTAAGATGGATGGCGAGGCGTTGAGGACTTTGTCCGTAGAAGCGAATCGCTTCAAGCGGGAAGAAAAAGTGCGCCTGCGCGATGCGGCGCTGGTGGATGCCGAGCAAAAAGCGCTGGCCAAAGCCCATGAAAGAGAAGCATCCCGCCGCAAGTACGAAGAAAAAGAAGGGCGGTATATCCAGGAAAAAACCGCTGCCGGGGTGAGTGCCGATTCGCCGGAACGTGACGTTTCACGCGAAAGGCAGCCGCATGGCGTCGATGTCAGGGCGCCTGAAGAAGCTTCGCCGCCTCGGTTGGAAAGCGGCGCTTATACCACTATCGAACCAAGCCGGTTAAAAAATCCGGATACGGTTTTAACACCTGAAGAGCGCGCCGCCAATGTGCGTGTTTATGAAGAGAAAAAGCAGGAATCGGAGCGTAAGCAAAAAGAAGTCCAGCGCAAAATGGCGGAAACGCAGGAAAAAAGAGAAAAACGCGCGGCACAAGAAGCAAAAGAAAACGCGAAAACCGCAGCACGTCAAAAAGTAGCAAAAGATCAATAATCCAGCCGGTTCAGTTTTGTTTTCAGGAACGTGAATCGTTTTCTTCGCACATACAAAGCATCGGAACGGTGGCGGCATAACCCGTCGCGGATATTTTCAAAGTCTTCTTCGGGCGGCATCATAAAAGCCGCCGGCGCTTCGCCATCTCCATGATCGAGGGGAGCGTTTATTCCGGCGGTATTGGGGAAAATAATGTGTAGTGTTTTGATTGAAAGATGCCGTTATAGCCGCCTTCCATAGAGAGATGCGGTAAACGCCTGAATTTTTCATGGCAGAGTAAGGTAAAATAAAAAGAGATTATTACGAGAAGAAAAAACGGTTTAAATTGGAAGGAAAGGCATGGTCGGTCGGACAAAGCGTGAAAAAGCGGCGCTTTCCATGAACAAGCGATTCGGGATAATACGTTGCTTTTTTGTTCTGTTTTTGGGCGGGTTGTTTTCATTTTTCACACTGCTCGCGTTTTTCAAAAAGGCCGCAAGAAAAAAATCCTGGATGGCAGCCTATTTAACGAATGAGTCAAATAGAGCGCACCTCGAAAGCGAAGCCATCGCGGGCGATCCGGAAAAACAGCTCAGGCTGGGTGTCATATGCGCCACAGGCGCCGACGGGTGGACAGATCATCGCGATGCCCTGTTCTGGTTCAAAAAAGCAGCCGAGCAGGGAGATCCCAATGCCCAGATGCTGGCGGCCATGATGTATCTGGAAGGGCTGGGCATTAGGCGCAATTACAAGATGGCGGCTAACTGGGCGAGACTATCCGCCTTGCACGGGAATGTGGTTTCCCAGCTTTTAATGGGGGTGTTTCTGGAGGATGGCGCCGGCATGAAGCGCAATCTGGAACATGCGGCATCCTGGTACCGGCAGGCTGCAAACAGTCCTTTGGAAATCGGCGCAAGACAGCGCCTTGGCGTTTTGTATCTGGAAGGCAAAGGCGTTTCGCAAGATATTGAGGAAGGATTGAAGTGGTTGAATGCATCCGCTGAAATGGGGGATGCGAATGCCTGTTTCCAGCTTGGCATGATTTACTATGACGGCAGACTGGCAGAGCGTGATTATGAAAAGGCGCTGGACTGGTATTTAAAAGCCGCGCAAACCGAACGGGTGCGAAAAGGTGAGGGGGCTATCGAAACCATCTTCGGGCCTGCTGCGGTTCCGGGAGAAGTTTACACCCGAACAGTCGGGCAGATCATGAAGCGAAATCCGCATGTCATACGCGACGCGCAGTTTTACGTTGGTCTCATGTACGAAACCGGACGCGGCACGGAGCAGGACATGGAACAATCGCGAAACTGGTATCAAAAAGCGGCTGACGCAGGTGACGAAATAGCCAGGCAAAGGCTCGTTTTCCTAAAAGACGGCATTTGAAAAATCGCAGTAAAAACCACGACAGCCTAATTATGCTTTCAGCATCAGTCTGAGTTGATCTGTTACGGTGTTCCTGGTCACGTTTTGCTCTTTCATGGCGGGTTTGCGGCAGCAAGGCACAATCCGGATTGGGTATGGATCAGTTGACAACCGTGCTGTCGCCGCAATAAGATGTTGCCGCAATTCGTGCTGCCATCGAAAAAGATGGACACACATTTGATTCATGCCGACTGATCCGCACGGAAAGTCGTGTATGTTGACGGCGTTAACCAACCTCCTGCAGGACAATTATGGCGCGCATGTTCAAGTACCTGAAACACGTTTTCCTCATCCTTGCCCTCACTCTGCTGGGAATATGGATGCTGTTTGCCTTCAAAGCCTGGCGTGCCGAACCGCTCCAAATCTGGCATACCTATGTGCCCAAAGAAATGATCGAATCCAAGCTGGATGAAGCAGACTGGCAAAGTTATCTGGCGCATGAGGCGCACATTTTTGAAGAAGTGCGGCGTGAGATTACCCTCAAGCTGCCGCCCCAGGCGCGCGTGCCGAGCAACCGCTATTACGAAAATGCCATTAACTACCCGCCAAACCTTTCCAATGACTGGAACCGCTCCTACATCATGGAACCGGACGGCCCGCCTGTCGGCGCGGTTGTTTTGCTGCACGGACTGACAGATAGTCCTTATAGCCTGCGTCACGTGGCCCGGCTCTATGTTAAACATGGTTTTATCGCTATTGGCATTCGCCTGCCGGGTCATGGTACTGTCCCCGCCGGACTGACTGACGCCACTTGGCAGGATTGGATGGCAGCGACCCGCCTTGCCGTGCGGGAAGCGAAAAAGCGCATAGGGCCGGATACGCCTTTGCATCTTGTCGGATTTTCCAATGGTGGCGCGCTGGCCATGAAATATGCCCTGGATGCGCTGGAAGACACGACGCTGGCGCGTCCCGACCGGCTGGTGCTTCTATCGCCTATGATCGGCATAACCCGTTTCGCCCATTTTGTAGGGATCACCGCCATGCCGGCGTTACTCCCGCCTTTTGCCGGGGCGGCCTGGCTCAGTGTGCTGCCCGAATTTAATCCGTTCAAGTATAATTCCTTTCCCGTCAACGGCGCGCGGCAATCCCATCGCTTAACCCGTGTCCTGCAACAGCAAATAGAACGCCTGTCAAGAACCGAAAAATTTGCAACCCTGCCGCCGGTGCTAACCTTCCAATCGCTTCTTGATTACACGGTCAGCACGCCGGCCATCCTCTATTCCCTATACAACCTCCTGCCGGAAAACGGCAGCGAACTGGTGCTGTTTGATATCAACCAGGCTTCGTTACTGGAACCGCTGATGCGTTCAGCAACCAGCTTCGCGTTAAACCGTATTTTGCCGCCGTTTCCACAGCGTTACACCCTATCCGTGGTAGGCAATCGCACGCCGAACGATCTGCGCACCAGCATGCGCAGTACAGAGGCAGGCGGCGTAAAGGAAACCGTGCGTGAACTGGCGTTTCTGTATCCCGCCAGCGTCTTTTCCTTATCGCACGTTTCTATCCCTTTTCCGATGGATGATCCGCTTTATGGCATGACGCCAGGGCCGGGATCAGAAGAAAAATATGGCTTCAATCTGGGCGCGCTATCCCTGCGCGGCGAGCGCGGTGCGTTAATCATCAACATGGAAGCGCTTGCCCGTACTTCCTCCAATCCTTTTTTCCCGTTACTGCTGGAAAAAATGGAAGAAGGCATTAAAAATCCCCAGCCGGCGCCCGGTTCTCCCGCTTTGCTGTCAGCTTCTTCGCCTTCCCCGGAAAAAGCGTCAAAAGCGGTGGATGCCTTCCTGCACGAAGCGGAAAAACCGTGGCCCTATGATGAAGCTGGGCCTTAAAGTGGAGCTTGTCATGCACATGATTCTTCCCCGTTCTTGGAGCGAAATCGTGAAAACTGATAAACTGATCAACATAAATTTGCGGGGCATGTTCAAATCGTTCCGGTAGCCTGTTTCCAGGCAGCCGGAAAGGGATGTATATCAGTGCGCTTTGTGCCTCCAACCAGAGTGAAGCTATGAAAAAGAAAATCTTATTTATCCTTTGCCTTATATTTGCCGCCGCCTTTGCCGGTGCGGCAGATATTGAAACAGGGTCTGACTACTATAAAGAAGGCGAATACGAAAAAGCCCTGGAAATCTTTCAGGACCCGGAAAACCGGAATTATGCGGCTATCCAGTACATCCTCGGCAATATGTACCTGAAAGGGCAGGGCGTGGAAAAGAATTGTGACCAGGCACTGGACTGGTACAAAAAAGCGGCTGATCAGCAATATGCTGTGGCAGAATTCGCCCTCGGCAATCTTTACCGCCAGGGCCAATGCGTCAGCGCGGACAAAAGCAGGGCGATTGCCTGGTATGAAAAAGCGGGCAGTCGCAGCCATGCCGCCGCTTATACTGAAATCGGAATCATGCACATGGAAGGCGATGGCGTTCTCAAAGACAGGAAAGAAGCGGCACGCTGGTTCCAGAAAGCGGCTGACATGGGGGATCCCGTAGCGCAATGTTTCCTCGGCAGATTCTATATTAAAGGCACGGGCGTGAAAAAAAATTACGAAAAAGCCCGACAACTGCTTGAAAAAGGCGCGAAACAAAAAGACGCCTGTTCCATGTCTTACCTGGCGGTAATCTATCACGAAGGACTGGGGGTTCCGAAGAACCTGGAAGAAAGTATCATCCTGACAAAAGCGGCTGCGGAAAAAGGATATGCTGCCGCCCAATACAATCTGGGCCGGGCCTATGAACTTGGCGAAGGGTTGCCGGTTAATCCGGCTGAGGCATTAAGCTGGTACAAAAAGGCGGCGGAAAATGACAATATCCGCGCTATGGAGCGGTTGGCGGAAGTGTATCTCTTCGGCCAGTTGGGGCAGGCAAAAGATGAGGCAAAGGGCCACCAATGGCAAAAAAGGGCAGACAAGACGCGGGAATTACGGGGCGAACCCAAGCCGACTATTGCCAGTCGCGGCATCAACCGCATGCTGGTGGATTAACCGGTTTCGGTCACGCATGGCTTCGTTGCCCTGTCAAAACGGATATTCTTAATCCATTTACAATTTGTTTGCCTGATAAAGCTGTTTTTACGATGCCCAAAAAAGACCCGCGATAGAGCGGGTCTTTTTTTGATGCCCAAGCGCCACCGCGATCTAAAGCTGCAAGCTGTGATATTTGTCTAGCAACATATCGGCAGCCTGTTGCGGCGGCATTTTCCGGTTAAAGCAATCAACCAGGATTTTCCCTGATTCGGCCGGCGCGAGTTTTTCAAGCAACTGATTGGATGTCACGCCTTTTTCCTGAAGTGAAGCCATCACCGCGTGAAAGTACGACTGTTTTTCTTTCCTGTTGCGGTTCACGTAAAAAAACAGGCCGATCAGAATGGCCAGTATGATCCAGAAATAAATATTCATCTTTAAAGCGGTTCTGTTGCGGTTGTGCCGGAATAAGAATAAAAAGTCGCGGTTCCCTTAGTGAAGTAAAGCACTTCAAAAGCGCCGTCATTGGCGGAATACATGTTTTTCAGGAACGGATTGTCTTCCAGCACGGCCGTCTTTGCCGCTTCTCTGCTGTCTGTGGCGACTTCACCCGCAAGCCTGATCCATTCCTCGCCGACGACAGCGGATATTTCCACTTTGGGATTGTTTTTCATCTGCGCAAAACAGGCTTTTTCGTTGGAAGTGCAAATATAGAGCTTGCCCTGGTACTCAGTCGCAACGCCAAACGGACGCACGCGGGGCTGGTCGCCCTCGGTTGTGGCAAGATAAAACGTACCGGCCTTTTTAAGAAATTCAAGCGTTTTTTTCATAGTTTTACCTTCCGGAAAATAGGATGTAAAGATGATAATGAAATCATAATGCGCAAATACGCTTTTGAACCGGATGAAATGCAAAAAAGCCGGATTTTTTTAACAGCATGGCGAAAAATCAAAAGGCATGAATACATCGTTTGCATTCGCAAAAACCCTGAATTACGATTATAACTATTATCCATCTCAAAACAGGAGAAAGCGATGCCTGCATTTAACAACGATCTGGTACGTGAAGCATGTTATATCGCCGGACGCTGGGTAACGGCTAAAAAAACATTTGCGGTTACCAATCCCGCTACGGGAGATGTACTTGGACATGTGCCGGATTGCGGCAGGGCCGAAACGGTTGAAGCCATCGACGCTGCCGAAGAAGCATGGGGCGAATGGAAAAGCAAAACCGCCGTCTCGCGTGGCCGCATCCTGAACCGCTGGGCTGACCTGATTAATGAAAACCAGGAGGCACTGGCCCATATTTTGACGATGGAACAAGGTAAGCCCCTGGCCGAATCGAGAGGTGAAATCGCTGTAGGCGCCAGCTACATCCGCTGGAACGCCGAAGAAGGCAGGCGTGCCTATGGGGAAACGATTCCAACCAGTATACCGGGTCGGCGTCCCATCACCATCAGGCAGCCGATCGGGGTCGCTGTGGCGATCACGCCTTGGAATTTTCCCAGTTCGATGATCACGCGCAAGGTAGCGCCCGCGCTGGCGGCAGGCTGCCCGATCGTGGTCAAGCCTGCGCCGGAAACGCCGTTTTCCGCGATTGCGCTGGCCGTGCTGGCTGAAAAGGCAGGAATGCCGTCAGGCGTATTCAACGTCATCACGGGAGATGCGGAAAAAATCGGCAGGGAATTTACGCAGAACCCGACTGTTCGCGCGTTAAGCTTTACCGGCTCCACGGCGGTAGGCAAATTGCTGATGCGCGAATGTGCCGAAACACTCAAGAAAGTATCGCTTGAACTGGGCGGCAACGCGCCTTTTATTGTGTTTGACGACGCGGATGTCCGGGAAGCGGCAAAGGGGGCGCTTATTTGCAAATTCCGCAATGCCGGACAAACGTGCATCTGCGCCAATCGCATCCTCGTGCAGGATGGGATTTATGATGCCTTCATGGCGGAATTCAAAAGGCAGGTGCAGGCGCTGGTCGTCGGCAACGGGATGGAAAATGGTGTCACGCTAGGCCCGTTGATCACGGAAGAAGCGCTTAATCACATGAAAGTGCTCATGGATGATGCCCTTGCCAAAGGCGCGGCGGTGGAATACGGCGGCAAGCCGCACCAACTTGGCGGCACCTTTTTCGAGCCGACTATCCTCACGGGTGTAACGGAAGACATGCGTGTCTTTAATGAGGAAATATTCGGCCCGATAGCGCCTATTATGCGTTTTGAGAGCGAAAAAGAAGCCATTTTGATGGCGAATGAGACATCGTATGGTCTGGCCGGATATTTATACAGCCGGGACATCGGTCGCATCTGGCGCGTCAGCGAGGCGCTGGAATTCGGCATGGTCGGCATCAATGAGACGGCGCTGGCCATCAGTGAAGCGCCTTTTGGCGGCGTCAAGGAAAGCGGGCAGGGCAGAGAAGGCGGCCGTTACGGCCTGGACGAATTTTCAGAGGTCAAATACCTGTTAATAGGCGGGTTGGATCAATAAGGTTTTTCCGGCGGCAAATCAACCTTATGCCGCCGGAAAAATAAACCGGCAAGAGCAGCATATGCCGATAGGCCAGACTTTGGTTTGCAGCCGGTTTTTGTGAAAGGCGTGTCACTGGCGGTTAGGCGGAAAACCGGAACTGGCGCAAAGGAAGAACCGCTTTTATGGTATAATAAACAGATGTTTTGGGGGCGACTTGGATTCGACAGGGGTTGCAAAGCAGAACAGGGCATACCGAGTACTGGCTCACTCGTAAATCTAACCAGAAAAAAATAACTGCTAACGATAATAGTTACGCATTAGCCGCTTAAACCCGGCTATCCCTGCACCGTCTTGTTCCTGGGGCGGGCCTTCGGGCAGCAGGGTCAGATACAGGAAATCGCCTTATGCCGTGTTACCTGGCAAAAGGTTAAACATTTGGTAACTCGTCCAATCGCAGCGTGTGCGTCCGCGACGAAAGGATTAAACCAAAAGGCGACACTAAGTATGTAGAACTGTCTGTAGAGGACTTTTGGACGCGGGTTCGAAACCCGCCGCCTCCACCAATTGAATATTCGGAGACATCCGATAAAGTACAAAAACCCGTGTAAAACCTAGTGTTTATGCGGGTTTTTTGTTTGATATCGTCCGAAACGATCCATTGACATCCAGAAAATATGGGGGGCAATCTTGGGGGGTAAATCGCCATCTGGAAGATTCGTTATCCCTAAAGCGGAGGTTTTTAATAGCAAGAATTATTAAGCCTTTATCGCTTGTGCAAGTTAAGAATGCCAAACCAGCAGAAAAACAATACAAGATGCTTGGTGGGGGTGGCTTGTTCATGATGGTTTATCCCCATACGGCAAAGCGGTGGCATATGAAATATCGGTTTGGGGTAGGGAAAAACGACTTTCCTTTAGAAAATACCCCGAAATATCATTGGAACAGGCGCGGCTAATGATGAATAACACCCCCAATCATGGTTAAACGAGCTTTACGGTCTTTGGGCGCGATTTCTTGTCCTGGAGTATGGGAGGCTGAGCAGGCTGTTGAAAGAAGGTATGGAAAAGCTGAAAAACGAAGAAAAAAAGCAGGTTTGCAAAAAAATTCTCTGTTCCGAAAGGGGCACCTTTACATATATATAGTGAATTATTAATGCATTAAAAGTATGAAAAAACCATCGGAGGCTCCAAAACATGATTGAAGCAAACGAACAAAATGCGATGGCAATTTGGTAACAAATTAAAAACAAATGGTTGTTGAAAAATGTTGGTGTTCGTGCGGCTTTCATTTTCCCCGTTTTAACAGGGAGAAAACAGATCGCCTGTTGAATTTAAGGATATCTTAGAGGCGCATCTTTGAAAACGAATTTTCTGACACGCTTGGAGTAGGGGCATGACCTTAGCGTGCTCCGGGGAATGCGGAGCTATAAAAAGAGCAAAAAGAGCGTTACCCTTTATTATGGCTGGCGTGGTTTGGGCACTGACTTGTTCCTATTAGAGCGCAGGGTGTTGTATTACAATCCGGGCACGAAAAGAAAGTACACCCAAATTTATTTTCAGAGCCAATGGAACCACTGGCCCCGTCGAACATGACTGTTCTCATGGTTTGACCGCATTTCGGGCATTTTGAAGTCTGAGTCATACGGAACCTCTCTCATAAGCGATTATTTACCGCATAGCAGTTTTACTTGTTTAAGTATATCCGATAACATTTAATACGGTACTACATTGATAGCATTACTTCAACAAACAGGTTTCTGCGCCGTCACACTTGCGGATATTTTTATGCCTTCAATGGGCGGGATGATAGGCCGAATAAAACCCCTTCGAGGAATCAGGCCAACCGTCTTGTTGTGGTAGTTGAGTCCCGCCGACACATAGTGTTTACGCGGGTTTTTTGTTTTATAGCGTTTGATAATGTCCGGCGATATTCCAAAGCAAGGGTTGTTGCCACGCTTTTTTCACCCATATTCCCCGTCAGAGTGAAGGTGCTGAGGCAAAGAACAGGCATTTTGACGCCATTGGCAAGCATCGCCGTTGGAATGGCTGAAACCCGTGCCGCATTGTCAACCGCTTTGCCGGATTGCGCCTGCACCATAAAAGGCAGGATGGATAACGTCAAAGAAGAAACCGGCAGAAGCCCCGGACTTTTTGACATTCTCGTCCGATGCTTCGCCACATGCCACTGAACGAAAAAAAACCACTGAAACGCCCTGTTCCAGTGGACTTTTTAATTTTGCCGGTTGCTCCGGATGTCATTTCGGAAAAAGGATGCCCGTTTTCAGTCCGTTTCAGCCCTTACGGGTTCTTCCAGGGAGAGCGGCAAAAACCGCTTGCCCTGGAAAAGAACGGCGTTAAAAATACGCTACGTTCAGGTTTTGCTGAATCAGCACGTACTGGTCCTGATATGATGTATCCTGGAATACTTGGTACGTCACGTTTTCATATGTTACCGTGCTGTACGTATCACTCCACTTACCGCTATCGATCTGGACCGTGTCACTTGCGTCACCATTGATCCTCAGTACATCCTTGTTTTCCAGACCCTGGCTCGCGCTGTTGAACTGCGCTAAATCAAGCCTGTCGAGCGAACCCAGGTTGTCCAGCAGGGTATCCAGCGTGAAAGTGTCGGCTTTGCCGTTGGTCATGTCCAGCACTTCGAAGCTGTGCAGGACATTGCCGCTGCCGTTAGCGCCCGTCAGCCAGCTCAGAGAATAGGAGCCCGACAGGTGAAGCGTGTCGATGCCTGACCCGCCATCCAGATAGTTGCCCGTCATGATGTTGCCCAGCGTCAGATGGTCGTCCCCGCCGCCCAGATCAATTATGGAATCGATCACATTGCCCTTGACGATGACATGGTCATGCCCGCCGCCAAGTTCGATGGTAGACATTTGCAGATCGCTGCTGATGCGGATTTCCTTCATGTCCTGGTGTGTATCAATACTTCCTGAAGCCTGAATGTGCGCATTGGAGACGCTGCCGGTCACAGTCATCATATCCCAGCCCCGGCCGAGATCCACGTTATGGCCGATGATGTCGCCCACAGAAATGGTGTCGTGGCTCATGTAGCTGGTGAGATGAATGTCCGAACCCAAGGCGTCCGTGCCGTTATTTCCCGTGCTGAGGATGTAGTCCTCATGGGCGGCCATGGCGAAGGTAGAGAATTGGGGGTCATTGACATCGTGAAAAACCACCTTGGCCCAATCCTGTCCGCTACCGTTAAGGGCGGCGATAAGAGCCGCACTGGCGTTATAGACCTGTAAGTGCTCAAAACCGCCTTGAAGAACGCCCTTGTTAGTGATGAGGGCTGTACTGTACTTGGCGCTGAGTTCAGCAAGCGTGTTGATGCCTGTGGCGTCCAAAGCCAGGATATCATAGCCGCTGCCCATGTCGATCGTCAAACCGGTCACTTTGCCGTTTTCGATGAATAGCTTGTCGTTGCCGGCTGTGCCGTAGATCTTGCCGGTATTGACAGCTAAACTATTCGTTCCTCCGGCGCTGAGGGTCAGCCGGTTGGCATCGGTGGTTCCGCCGAGGTCCGCGCCGGTGGTGGAATTGCCGAGGGCGATCGTGCTGTTTTCTATGGCGGCGTTGGTGGGATTCCCGTTAGTGTAATCCCTTCCTGAATAGGCCTCGACGCGGATGGTGTCGCAGCCGTCCCCCGCGATGATCGTGGAGTTATACATGCCAATGGCCATCCGGCCGCTGCTGGCGGTGGCATTGTTGACGGCGCTGATCAGGATGTTGTCGTCGCCAGCGCCGGCATTAATGGTAGAGTTGTACATAGCGTGAGCGAGGGAAGAGCCGCTACTAGTCTTCTCGGAAACGTCGGCGTAGACGGTGACTCTGATCGTGTCGTTGCCGCTACCGGCGTTAATGGTTGCACCATTCATGCCACTGGCAGGGTTGACGAAGGCCATTGAAGAATGGCTGATGACATCAATAGAGATGTCGTTGTCGCCGTTTCCGGTTTCGATACGTGTTCCACTCTGCATGCCGTAAACCCTGGCAAACTCACCTTCGGCATGAATGCGGAGGGTGTTGTCGCCGTCCCCTGTTTTGATCGTAGAGCCGCTGTACATGCCGATAACGTCGCTGTTATTGTTCCAGGTGCGGCCGCTGGCGTTGATGACAATGGTGTCGTTACCCTCACCCATATCGATGTGGGAGTTATACATGCCATAGGAGCCGTGAAAGCCGTTGGCGTTGATGACAATGCTGTCGTTACCTTCACCCGTCTTGATAGTGGAGTTAGCCATGCCGTAGGTGCGTTCTGTGTTATCGCCGATTGTGGTTGTAACGTTGATGATGATGTTGTCATCACCCTTGCCCGTATCTATCATGGCTCCTTGCAGACCAGCGATTCCTTCGCCGCTTTTAGTGGAATTGGATATGTCGATGCGGATGTTGTCGCCAAGATCGCTGGTGGTAATGTTATAGTTGGGGTTGTTGGAGTAGTAGCTGTACATGGTGCCTGGACCGGCATGCCATTCACCGTACTGTAGCCCTTCCCAGTCGGGGTTGGCATCACTCGTGGCCTTGTCCATGGTCGCCGAATCAAAGGGCGTGGTCGTCGACGGCAGTGTCACAAGCTGCATGGAGTAAGTCTCGATCGTGCTGGTCGGGTCTTCGATCATGCAGTAATAGATTTGCTGGGCCCCTGACGCCGGAAGCGTGAAGGTGAACTGCCCGTTATCGTAGTTCCACCAACCAGTGGTATCCTCCGTGACGGGATTTCCGTCTGCGTCATAAAAGGTGACAGCCAGTTCGTCCTTCGTCGGCAACATCGCGCCCAAATCGGATGCCTTCACGGCTCCGCCGGCGCTCACCGACAGGAGATCCACTCCTTCCAGCACCGCGCCGCTGTAGGAAACGCCACGGCCGGCGTAGGCCAGAGGATCAAATGCCGGCGGCACAACAGGTGGCTCAATGGGTGGAACGACCGGCGGCACGACAGGTGGAACAATAGGCGGCACAACGGGTGGAATGACCGGCGGCGCAACGGGGGGTTCAACAGGTGGAACAACGGGCGGATTGACCGGCGCGCTGTCTTTGGAATTAAAATAAACGCCTCCCTCATTATT
>Ga0082212_10001426_pt1 | contig 35224 bp, 26 predicted proteins | sample TergutNt197P3_FD_71548 | JGI IMG/M metagenome (GOLD analysis project Ga0082212, IMG submission 71548) | Neocapritermes taracua P3 segment gut microbial communities from Petit-Saut dam, French Guiana - Nt197 P3 | ecosystem: Host-associated > Arthropoda: Insects > Digestive system > Gut ...
CACATAAAAAATCACCGGAAGGAAATGATCAACAGATTGATCAGATGTAACAGATTTTTTCAATTCATCTGCTATATCTGTTTCATCTGTTGAAAAAACTTTGTGTTTCTTCGTGTCCTTCGTAGTGAGAAAAAAATTGTGTGAACAGCTACCGTTATTAAAGGAAAAGAGGGGATCGAAATGTCGCAAATGATTCAAAAGGGATTATTTAACCAAGGGAGAAACGAAGGGAAAATCGAAGATATCGTGAGACTTCTTCGTATTCGATTCAACCAAATATCTGATGAAATTGTGGACGAATTGAATAGTCGCACTGACTTGGTCGCATTGGATTCCTTGTTCGACCTTGCTGTCCAGTGCGACACGTTTAACGAATTTTGCCGATGCCTTGAAGTAACATTACTATGAATGGCATTTGTTCAAGAGGCACGAAGCAAACCTGGTCGTGGCAAGGTGCATGAGGAGACTGCGGAGTGGAACCGGGATACAGTACGCAGGTGCCATACACCGGCACCGTAGTTTCAGACACCCATATCTCATGAGAATCACCGATCCATACAGCATTTTTTGTATTTCTTTCCGCTGCCGCAGGGACAGGGATCGTTGCGACCGACTTTGTCGCTTTCGTTGCGAAACGTCCCTTTGTGGCGATCATACTCGTCGATGAGTTCGTCCGCGCGATTCTTCCCGGAAAATGCATCCATCATTTTAAAGAGCATCGCGTGATTGTCCGACGCATTCTCGAAATCCCGTTCGTACAGGGCAGCGTTTTCATCTTCGTCAGGCTCGTCATCCGCGTTTTTCGCATCTTCTTCCTCTTCCATTTGATCGAGAATCGCACGCATTTCACTGGGATCGTAAGGATGATTTTGAAATTCGCTTTCCACTTCGTCCATCGGATGATAGTGAATGATAGTTCCGACTTCACGATAGATTAACCTGATGCAACCCGCATACAATTCGTGTTTGAACGACTGCGCGTCTTGAAGCTGTTCCTGTAGGTGGACCATGATCGCGTGGAACACACCGGCTGCATGATACGCCTCTTCATACCGACCGTTATTCGTCAGTTGTGCCACCCGCGCGAAAAGATACGCTTCTTCACAAAAATCGGTCATGGCGTAAAGTTCCTTCACCCGAACAGACACGCCGTCGTTGATAAATACTCGGGCTTCGTCGTCCGTTTCAAATCGCCCCATTGCATCGGCAATCCAACGGTCCAATATTTCTTTCGCCTTCTCTTCTTTGCCGACCCAACGAAGGATCGCCGCACAAGAGGTCGCAACCTTTGCATAATCTCCAATGGCCTGTTCCGGTTCAAGGAGCAAGGCATGAAATTTCTCGAATGTTTCCACTTCGACACACACCCATGATTCCGCAGCTTCCGGCGAGTTCGTTGCGAACGTCAGATTTTCAATGGAACGAATCGTTTCGATTTGCGCCTGGTACAACACGGCCAGCGGCATGAGCTTCTGGTTGTCGTGAACGCGAAGATGCTCGCGGTCCAAGCCTTCCAAAGCGGCTTCCTGCTCTTGAATCAATTGATTTTGCATGGCAAAGACATGCTCGTACTCGACCATCGCCTGATCATATTGATTCAACCTGGCCAGGAAGTCTCCCCGCGTTTTTTGGGCAGGATATAACGTATTCCGAAAGTCGCTGTCGCCGTCGTCGATGAGCTTCCGGCCATGCTTGACGGTTCGTTCAAACCAGAGCAACGCTTTCTCATCTTCTTTGAGATTGGCATACATGGACGCAATACCCTGATAACAGCCGAAAACGTTCTTTTGGGCTTCAGGAAAAGACGTCATCACCGGCGAATCCAGCACGAATCTCGCTTTCAGCAGGAGTCTGAGTGCTTTGCGCCAATTGCCCTGTAACATTTCGATTTGCGAGCGTGAGATGTCCATCGTCGCTTCGTTATGCAGAACGCCGAATTGGTAGAGGGCTTGTTTTTCATCAAACTTCCCGTCATCGAATATTTTTCCGAGCGGATTTTTTTCCCTGTGACTTGCACTGGCAAGCAGGTTTTTCATCGAAAGCGGGCTGTCCTTCCTGGGTTTTTCAGGATTCAGAGCGGGAGTGAACAGTTGCAACGTCGTTTCGAGGGCATCCTTCGCTTCGTCAAAACGTCCCAGATTTCGCAAGGCATCGGCTCTTGCATGGGAAATCTCGGCGAATTGGCTTTCCAGTTGCTCAAAGTATTCTTTGTGTTCGGATTGCAAAAGCTGCTTGACATTTTTGATTGCAAGGTCGTAGAGTTCGAGTGCTTCCTCAAACTCATGGTATTGAGCGTAAATCACACCTTTGCGATAGGGTATGTTCATCGGAGCGGCAAAGTACAACAATCGGGGATTATCACGCGGTTCCACATCCTTGTTGTAAATTGCAAGGGCTTTATCGAAATACTTGAGTGCCTTGTCTTTTTCGGCGCGACCAGTGTATGCGTTGGCCAAGTGCAAAATTGCCTCAAATCGATCTTCCTGAAAAAAATAGGAGGCAGCAAAGTCCGTATAATCATCCGCCGAAATCCGAATGACGATTTTCCCGTCCTGCATCTGGGGGTTACTGTTTTTTTTTCCGATTTTTGACGTATTGCGTTTCTGGAGGATACTTACCTTCTTCGCAAGTTCTTCAAAATGAAGCAGGTCGGCAATTCCTGCTTCCGTATCGCCAATCTCGCACTTCCACTGACCGCGACTTCGGTAAATATCCAGAAACGGCTTCCAGTCGGTAAATCGCGTTGAATTCAAATCGAAGTGCGGTTCCAACATGTGGAGCGACTCGTCGAGCAAAGCAATGGCCGCAATGTGGGCTTCCTTTTCCTGGAGCGATTCGGCTCTTTGGTGAATTGACAATGCCCATTCGTTTTTGACAATGAGAAAATCTTTTTCCGAAAGCAAGCCAATGCTTTTTTTCATGCGTTGGAAGAAGGCGTCTTCATTGTATCCCGGTGCTTCACCTTGATGCTGCATTTGGTAAACGCGCACCATGTCGGGAATGGGGAAAACGCCGAAAATCATCGTTTGAGCGATTTCGAGTTTTCCTTCCGCCAGAAGGGTTTCGGTGAGTTCGAGGGTTTCGTCCCAAGCGTTCAAAGTGTCGTCAAAGCGACCTTCTGTGGCATAAGCCATCGCAAGTTCGCCCAGCTTTTCGACGAGATTGTCACGGCGGTCAAGCGAACCGCGTTCTATTGCGAGTCGCAATTTCGTGACTTCATTTAACACTTTCCTTGAGGATGAAAACGATCCAAAGGGAGGTATGGCAGGCATGGTTGAATCAAAGAGTAATATTGTGAGTTAGTATGGAATTCCTCATACAAGAAAACAAAGACGACATTGACTACGGGAGTTTCACGGGAGAAGGAAAACTTGTGTTTTACTTGCTGAAAGTCTGCACAAACTCGGCCAACGAGTCGCAATCCAGCGCAACCTCTGTCAATTGACCAAGCACCTCAATGTTGTGTATTGCGTACAACCTTTTATGGACAGTTGACGGCACGGTACCAAAGTTTCTGGTTAATATTCGTAACAAAGTTGCAATCAATTTTTCCCGACCTTCTTCCCGACCTTCATGACGTCCCTTTTGGTGGGCGGCTTCGATGTCGGTGGCCAGATCGTGGAGGTAACACTAGTGTGCTTCGTCCAGGGCACGAAGGCGTTCATCGTGGTTGAATTGTTGATATTTCTCGTAAGCCTTCACGAGTTCCGGATGGTCTTTCAATAGCATCGACATTTCAGCCTCGCTTTTCAGATGGGAATAGTAAAAAAAGTTGGTCCACGCACCAAGTGCCGGCGGTAAAAGTGCGACACGGTCGATCTTTTTCCCGGTCGCTTCCAAAATATGCATCTGCAACAGGTTGGTCAAGACAACGCTCGTGTCGGCTTTTGCCGTCAAACGAAACGTATTGTGAATGCTTTTCAGTTGGGGAAACATTTCAAACGTTGTCACCGCAATGGCGATGACGGCATTGAGTGACGTGTAAGGTTCACCGATGAGCATCTGGCCGCCGAAAGCCCGACTGCCGTAATAGGTCAGACGGTCGGCAAATGTTGCCCGCTCCGAGGTTTGAAACTCGACAACGAATATATCACCGCGTTCGTCAGTCGCTTTGATGTCGAGGATCGTGTATTTGTCGGTAACGAAGGTCTGGGGATTGAACGGATTACGTGCCTCGACTGACTTGGCAAACGGTTACCCGTCGCTTTCCAACACGGCGTTGAGAAAATGCAACAGGATCGGTTCGTTACCGGGCGAACCAAACAGAAAATGCACAAACGTGTCCCGATAGGCCGGGACCGGCTCCCGTGAATGTGCTTTGCCGTTTTCTGAATTGGTGTCTTTTACTCTGTTTGGGGCATTTTCACTCATGACAATATTATATCACCGTACCTGCGATTTTCAAGGGTGGCTTTGTGGATCAAAACACGCCTGTGATGATCGAGTAAAGAGACAACTCACTGCCCCTCACCACTTGTGACGAGCGGTATGTTGCCAAGCAGGGCGATGCTGCCGGAATAGATTTTAGCTTGTGGCCAATCTTTGCCACCAACTGCCGGGTCACCTGCATAAATGACGTTGACCTCCTTGAGAACCGTGGGAAGAACCGTCTGAAACGCATCGCGCACGCGTTTGGGAACATCGCCTTTTGTTCCCCACATCGGAAAAATTGGCCCCGGCGGTGTCGGGAGATTCGGATTGGCCGTCAGCTCGCGGATGATGCGGTTGGTCAGTCTTTCCCGTGAATCAAAGTCCCACAAATCGGCGGCAAGATCAACCGTTTTTCCGTTTGCCTGAAATTCCAGATCACAACGGCCGGTTACGTCATAATAACGGATATAAAATATCCAAACCGTAATGTGGCTTTCCAGAGCTTCGGTACTCTTTTTCATGACAATGAAAGACTGCGCGAATTGCTCGGCCATTTGCCGGCGTTCCTCATTACTGACGGTGACCGGCTGAGGCGGCACGGAATTGTCCGGCATGTCCGCTTGTCGCACCATGGTGAGGAAGTGGTCAATGTCGATGATGTTTTCAAAAGCCGAAACGTAAGCCTGCTCACGTTCGATCAAGTCTTGCCGAATGCGTTGGTTTTCGCCATCTTGCCGTTCAATCCGGTTTTCCAAGCCGGCGATGAGTTCCTCACGCTCCGCGATACGTTCTTCACGCTCGGCAAGATCGCGTTCGTGTTGACGGTCGCTTTCCTGCAAGTTCTGTTGTGTTTCCTCTTGTATTTGGCGGATTGTCTGGTCGGCATTTGCTTCAACGCGTTGCGACTTTTCCGACAACAACATGCTTTGCGCAAAAAACAAGAGGATAATCAAATCCAACAGCGGCGTCAGGTTCATGACCAATCGTCTTTTGTTCATGACGTTCCCCCATTATTGGTGCGGCGAATTCTCCGTGTTTTTACCGGCGCAGTCTTTTTCTGTGAAGGCGTATCACTGGTCGCTTTCTCACGGGGACGATTCGCCGCTTGCTTTGCGGAAATCAGATGCAACACTTCGTCGAGCGATTCTCTGGCCGTCTTTTCCAACTCGAAGCATTTTTGTGTCCCGGATTCGATAAACATCGCGTTGAAAATCGTGTAACCAATCGCAAAGCCGATGCCGAAGATCGTCGTCCAAATAGCCATTCCGAAATTCTGCGTGACCGAACGCAGAATGGCTTCCGACTCATTCACCACCTCTTGCGTCACCGCCGCGTCCTGTGCCGCAGTAAACTGGCAAGCAATGGCCACGACCGTCCCAAGAATACCCAGCATCGGGAACATCGGAATCAGGTCGAAAAAGAGGTTGAAACAGGTTCGCACCCATTTGCTGTAGGCGTAAATCGAGTGGGTTTTTTCGTTGGTCAGCTTGTAGTATTCTTCTTTCAGCGATTCCTGATTTTTGTCGTCGAGCTTCTTCACGTACTCGACGCGGAATGTATGCAAGAGATGTTCGACCTGTAACCAGCGGCTGAGCAGCGACGACGGTTTGCTGCAATCTTTCAGTACGTCATTGCGGAACCAGCGGTCAACCTTGCGGAGGTAACGACGGTTATAAGTATAAACGATAAAAGCCAGAAATAATTCGAGCACTGCCGCGCCGAGAATGATCTCGACGAAATGGTCGCTCAGAGTGGTTAAAACCAACTGCCACGGCGGCAGGTTGTCATTCAAATATTGCAGTATTTGTTCCGGCATGGCAATGTGACCTTCATGTTGTCATTAGGGTGGGGAGAATTTCATCTGGTTTCAGCATCATCGTGCAATTCTACATACGTCATTTTTGCTTTTTTCAATTCCTCTTTCCACTTGTTCTCGTAACGTTCAATCGATTCAGGCAAAAGCGTGCAATGCACTTCCTTGATGCCATTATCTTTCAATTTTTGGATAAAATCGGCAAAGTGGTCACCGTCATACCACTTCACTTGATCTTCCGAAACACCCTGCTTATCGAGAAAGAGCTTCGCAACCTTGAGCAGCTCGGTCGATGGCGTCACTTGGGCGGCCATTGAATTTTGATCCTCGGAATCCGGGTCTTGCTGCGTATCTGGTTGACTCACTTCAGAAGTCGTTTGTCCGGTACCATCCCCCGGACCGCCTTGTTTTAACCCGATGCCTTTCCAGATCATGAAAATGGCAAGCAAAACTACGCATAACACGACAAAAACGCCTTTGTCGATCAGATTTTTCAACTTGTTCATAGTTTTCTCTCCTTGATTTATAGAAATTGATGCGATATTCCTTTGCTAAAAATGGCGACTTCCACAACTATCATCATACATTAATCATTTTGCCTAGTCGAGTATAAAAGTGCAGTGAAACGATCATTTTTGCATTTCTGATATTAAAATGAGACAATTGCACAGTTGTTGTCACTATTGACGTTTGCGTAAAAAAACGCGGCGTAAATGAATACACCGCGTTTTTGATTTCGGAACAAATAACTTGCGGCCATTAACCCTGGCGAATACGTTTTTGCACGTCAATTTCAAGGACGCCAAAGGTCTGCTCATGGCGCTGAACGGTCATGCTCAGGGCGTGCAACATGCGTTTTGCGGTAAAAAAGTTGGTGATCACCCTTTGCGTGACAGGAATCGGCGTGGTCGGGATGCCAAGCGGCTGGGGATTGAGGCCAAAATCGATAATCAATTCTTCCGGTGTACCGGTCACACGGCAAAAATTCGCATAACTCGCAATGACTTTGGAATCATCGATTTGAATTTGCGCTCGTTGCGGCTCGGGCTGTTGGACTTCAGGTTGTTGGACTTCGGGATTTTCTGACGACACGTTTCTCTCCTTTTGGAAGATAAGATGTTAATTCACATAAAATTTCAGCGTAAACTCAAAGATAGCAATATCTTGTGATTACCTGACACACTTTGCACTGCATTGAACATTGACGTTCGAAAAACACAATCTTTCTATGTTTTTCGGCGAAAACGTCATTGGAAGTTATGCAAACTGAAAAATATCAGCTTAATCATTATAATCATAGTAGATTAAAATCCAATGGGGGCAATGTCCATTCAATATAGAACACTCTACGAACACAGCCCTGATAATTTTTTACAAAACCGTAATTTTTTCCCAAAAAGAAGAACGAGAGAATTGTTTAGTCCCGCATCTTAGACGCGAAAAGATTTTCGTACAATTCAACATATTGTCGCAAAATGACGGTTTCATCGAAATTTTGCCGAGCTGTATCGGCTGCACATTCTGCCAAAGTGTGGCGCAGAGTCGGATTATCGATAAGTGTAAGAATCTTTTCCGCAAGGCTTTCGGGCTGTTTCGGAGGAACAAGAAAACCGTTCTTGCCGTCGGTAATGATCTCGCTCATTCCGCCGACATCGGACGCGACGATGGGCAAACCGGCAGCGGCGTACTCGAGTACGGAATTGGAAAAACTTTCCGAGTAACTCGAAAGTACAGCCATGTTGAAAGTTGCCAGTAATCGATAAGGGTTGTCGATGCCGCCGTGCCAAACGAAATGAGATTCCAGTCCGAGTTCGACGGTCAAGGCTTTTAGCTCACGGCAGTATTCCGCGTCATCCATACCTCCGATACACAGAAAGCGGACATTCAGGTGTTCATTGACAACCAACCTGGCTGCCCGGACGAGCGTTTCATAACCTTTAATGCGGCGGAACGTCGCAACCGAACCAATGACGAAATTGCCTGTGTCGAGTCCGAGTTCGGCACGCGAAATCGGCGCGGCCAAGCCGTCTTCCCAGCGCGCACGCGAAAAGGGATTGTGAATCACGGTAAAGCGTTCACACGGGATGCCTTCTTTTTCTAAAGCGGCTTCAACGGCGGCATGGCTGTTGGCAACATAAGTGATCTTGAATCGCCGGATGAGACATCGCATGATAAAATGCCTGGTTCCCATCGCATAACCGATGTTGCGACGCTGACCGACAACCCGAATGGTTTTACCGAGTTTCCGCCGGGCCAACAAAGCCGCGTAACAGGCATGGACCTCATCAAGAGGCGTAAACGCATGGACGATGTCGATATCGTTGTCGCATATCAATCGAACCAAGGCACGAAACCGTTTGAGAAAAGTACGTTTTCTGTTGCCGTAAACCTGTCCGAAAACAACCGGCGGAATCGGAAACATTTCCGGCGGGCAGTCCAATTGCGAAAACACGACGAAGAACTGCTTAAAACGTTCCGGTGTGAGGTTGTTGAATAACCATACGAGATGTTGTTCCGTCCCACCGCGCGGCATAAAGGCATGATCCATCATGAAAAGAATGCGCAACTTTTGTGTCATGCACGCAAGCCTTTCCCGTCGTCACTTTGCTCTCCAAGCATGGGTTGCAATTCCGAGGCAAAATCACGAGCATCCTGAAATTCAAGATAGACACTGGCAAAGCGGACATAAGCAACCTGGTCGAGCGTGCGTAATCGTTCCATCACGAGGCGGCCTATTTCCCGACTTGAGACTTCGGTTTCATAATTGGCGTCAATCTCTCCGGCGATTTCCGCAACCAGATCGGTAAGTTGCTGGTTGGTGATGGGACGTTTCCAACATGCACGTTCGATGCCTTGTCGAATTTTCTGTGGATCGAAAAGAACTCGCGTTTGGTCCCGTTTGACAACACGAACGGTTGTGGCTTCGACTCGCTCATACGTCGTGAAACGGCGGTTGCATTGACACAGTCGCCGACGACGGATGACTGTACCATCTTCCACTGTCCGCGTGTCGATGACCTTGTCGTTATCTTCGTGGCAAAATGGACATTTCATGGTTTGGTTTCAGCGATAAGGTTTTTGCCGGAATGTATGACGCAAATATCAGAACAATCGTAGCGTAACCGTCCTACCATACCCTTGCTTACGCGGCGGGCTCTGATTAATGCTTATCCCCGGCATAAGCCTCATACGCATCGGTGAGTTGTTGCAGGTCGAGATCGGTTTCATGAACCCAGACACGATATTCGATAGAAAAGGGCACACCCGGCTCGAATGCGTGGTCATGCACGCCGGGCCAGCCGACGCACAAGGGGCCGTAATGCCGTGTCAACCAGGTCGGCGGGTAGTCGGGATGCGTCGGCGGCACGAAAATCGCCGCACCGCTGACCGTATCGCGACCGTCGAACTTCGACGCAAAGTCAGCCCACATGAGACGCTCTTCAGGCAAATCGCCAGTCGTAACACCGGTAGGGACGGTGATCTTCGCAATCGTTTTTTCCATGACATTGCCGGGCGGTTCCAGCTCGGGTTTAAACCGAATACACAGACCGCCGTAGCTTTTGCCTTCCGCGCCGCGCAGCGTGATTTTCTCTTCCGGCACGAAGAACAGTTGCACGTCAAGCGAACGCGAACCGTTTTTCTTGGGATAGGAGTGAAACCAAACACGCTCGGTCATGATCTTGCGCTCGCCGATGAACCAGCCGTTTTCGACGGCAAGTACGGCACCGTATTCGTTCGTTTCTTTGGCCAACCACTTGACGAAACGCTGCTGGAGGTCTGTCGTCTGATTCCAAAAATCGTGATGCTCGTCACCGAGTTGGACGTGCGGCCAGGCCCAGAACAGACCGTGATGGTGATAATGGTCTCGCGGGAAATCGTCGGTCAGTTCTTCGCCGTTGATCCCAAAAAGCGGATGCATGTAACATCCCCGAACGCGGCGGCGAACCTCTCGCTCCGGTACGTTTTCGTTTGTGACCAGATCATAGATGTAACGGTAAACCGGCTCGTCACCTTCAAAAAGCGCAATGGTGTTCGTCCCGGCTTCCTCAAAGCGAAATCCTTTCACCGGCTCATCGGCCCACAATGCAATTGATGAGAGCAGGAATAGTAGTGTTCCCGATAGCAGTCCGGAGCGAAAGCGATGGGTTAAATGATATTGCGTTGTAGTCATGGGTTATCGGTTTCAAAAAACGGATAAGAAAAGGTTATATACATTGGATTATTGCGAATGATTTTTGTGTTCTGCCGCTTCGATATCTCATTTACTTGCCCAAGGCCGCTTCGAATTCTTGAAGCGACTTACAGTCCCAAGCAACCTCTGTCAATTGGCCAAGTATACCAAGATCGTGTATGGCGTGTAATTTGTCACGGAGCACGGGCGATACATCGCCAATGCGCTTTGTTAATATCTGTAATACATTTTCAATTTTATCAGTCACCCTGACATTACGTTCTTCTTCCCGACCTTCTTCCCGACCTTCATGACGTCCCTTTTGGTGGGCGGCTTCGATGTCAGTGGCCAGATCGTGGAGGTAACGCTGGTGTGCTTCGTCCAGGGCGCGAAGGCGTTCATCGTGGTTGAATTGTTGAAACTTCTCATACGCCTTGATAAGTTCCGGGTGTTCTTTCAATCGCATCGACATCTCAGCCTCGGTTTTCAGATGGGAATAGTAAAAAAAGGTGACCCACGCGGCAAGTGCCGGAGGTAAAAGCACAACCCGGTCGATCTTTTTCCTGGTCGCTTCCAAAATGTGCATCTGCAACAGGTTGGTCAAGACGACGCTCGGATCGGCTTTCGCCGTCAATCTGAACGTATTGTGGATGCTTTCCAGTTGGGGAAACATTTCAAAAGTCGTCACCGCAATCGCAATAACGGTGTTGAGCGACGTGTAAGGTTCGCCGATGAGCATCTGACCGCCGAAAGCCCGACTGCCATAATAGGTCAGGCGGTCGGCAAAGGTTGTTCGCTCCGAGGTTTGAAACTCGACAACGAAGATACCACCTCGCTCGTCCGTTGCCTTGATGTCGAGGATCGTGTACTTGTCGGTGACAAAGGTCTGCGGATTGAACGGATTACGTGCCTCGACCGACCTGGCAAACGGTTGCCCGTCGCTTTCCAACACGGCGTTGAGAAAGTGCAACAGGATCGGCTCGTTACCCGGCGACCCAAATAAAAAATGCACAAACGTGTCCCGATAGGCCGGGATCGGCTCCCGGGATTGAGCCTTGCCGTTTTCAGGATGGGCATTCACGTTGTTTGGATCGTTTTCACTCATGACAATATTATATTATATTATATTATATTATATTATCCCAAGCCATTAATTTCAAGGAAAAATAATGCCTGCATCACTTGAAATCACATTGAGTTCATACAATATCGATTTCACATTGTTGAGTGACAATGTGAATAAGGCAAGAGGTACAATGTCATGTCCCTCTTACCTCATACTTCTTACCTCTCAAAACTGCTCACCGTAATAGCCGAACCCGCCTGGTACGCCGGGCAGGGCGATTTTGTAGCGGCCGTTTTCGTCCGGCACCGTCGGCGGGGTGCTGTCCCACGTGTAACCGTCCGGCACGAGTGCGGTTTCGTCCTGCATCACTTCGTCGTAGGTCAGACGTTTGCCCGTATAGGCGGCTTCGCGGCCCATGATGGCCATGAGCGTGCTGTTGGCCATGTAAACGCCGTTGTTGATATAATCGCGTTCGCCGCGAATGGCGTTGAACAAGGCGATATGCTCAAGCTGATACATGTTGTGATTGGTATTGCGAACCCTGTAAGGATTCTTGCCTTCGATCGTATAACTGAGGACGGTCGCTTTTCCGTCGGTGCCGTACATGTAGTCGTCGGTGTTGTTGTAACAACCGTTGATTTGGCGGCAATAGGCATGGCAGGTCACGCCGTTTGCAAATTCGTACTTAATGCCGAAGGAATCGTAAATATCACCGTAAGCAGGTTGAGCCACGCGGCACATACGACCGCCGACGCCGACCGCCGAAACGGGAGCTTCGTCGTTATTGGCCCACACCGCCTTGTCGAGGCTGTGAATGTGCTGCTCGGTATTGAAATCGCCGGAAAGCCAGGTAAAATTGTACCAGTTGCGGGCTTGGTACTTGATCTCCGTATCACCCTGCTGGCGACCACGCGTCCAAAGCCTGCCGGTGAGATAGGTTTCGTCGATGTTGATCAGCTTGCCAACCTGGCCGCCGATGACGCGGTCCATAATATCAACTACGGCGGGATGGTAACGCCAGCAAAGTCCCGAAACGACGTTCAGCCCTTTTTCTTTGGCCAGTTGCGCGGTTTCGAGAACGCTTTTGATGCCCGGGATGTCAACGGCAACCGGCTTTTCGACGAAAACGTGTTTACCGGCATCGATGGCGGCACGGAAAGTGATCGGACGGAAATGCGTCGGTTGGCAAAGCAAGACGACATCGCAGTTTTCGATGACGCCCTTGTAGCTTTCGAGGCCGTCAAAGGTCGTTTCCGGCGTGACGAGAACACGGCTGCCATATTCGTCGCTGGCCTTGAGTGCCGTAATGGTACCGACGGCAATTTCTTTGAAAGCGTCGCCCACAGCGGTGATTACGGTATTCGGGTCGGCTGACAGTGCGTCCATCGCCGCACCGCGTCCGCGACCGCCGCAACCGACCAAGCCGATTCGCAATTTGTTGTCTTGGGCGGCATGAACACCGCGCATCAGGGAAAGTCCGGACATCGCCGTAGCACCGGCAAGAGCACCGGTTTTCATAAAATCACGTCGGGAGGGAAACATTTGGTTTGTCATGGTAAAACCTCGTAAAAAAGTTGAGTGAGAGGAATGGTCACAATCATGGTAATTTATTGTCACACGAAACAGTGATTATAACCGTTTTTTTTCCAAAATGCAAATTGTGACCGATATTTTTGATTTTCCGGCGAAAACGCTAAAACAACGAGTTCTGTGTCACCTGCGGGTAATGCGACGGGTCATAGCCGAGATGTTGCACGCCTTTGCCGGTGAGAACGCGGCCGCGCGGAGTGCGTACCATGAGCTCGCTGCGGAGCAGAAACGGTTCAACTTCGTCGATCATCGTGTCCGGTGCGACATTCATCGTATGGGCCACCGCTTCGACACCGACCGGCCCGCCCTGGAACACGCGCAGAATCGTTTCGAGATATTTGCGGTCTTGGGCGTCCAGTCCGAGGGCATCAATTCCGGCCATGGCGAGTGCCTTATGGGCGACCTCAATTGTGATGCGACCGTCGGCGCGTGCGTCGGCGTAATCGCGAACCCAGCGCAGGCGGTTGTTGGCCAAACGCGGCGTGCTGCGACTGCGCGACGCGATTTCATGCGAAGCGTCATCGGTGATATCCACGGCGAGTTTTCCGGCACTGCGCCGAACAATAACCGCCAATTCGTCCACTGTGTAAAAATCGAGATGCTCCCGCATCTGGAACCGATCTCGCAACGGTGCCGAAATCAAGCCTGTGCGTGTTGTCGCACCGATGAGCGTAAACGGTTTGAGCTGAATATTGAGCGTCCGGGCATTGACGCCTTCGCCGAGTGTCAGGTCGATGCGAAAGTCCTCCATCGCCGGATACAAAAATTCCTCGACCGACTTGTGCATCCGGTGAATTTCGTCGATGAAGAGCACGGAACCTTCTTCCGCGTTGGTCAAATACGGCACCAGGTCTTTCGGTGCGCGGAGCGTCGCCCCGTTGCCGATTTGCACGCTGACACCGAGTTCGCGCGGGATGCACATCGCAAAGGTCGTCTTGCCCAACCCAGGTGGACCGTCGAAAAGGACATGCCCCAACGGTTCGCCGCGTTTGCGCGACGCTTCAATCGCCACTTCAATGCGCTCATAGACGTCGCGTTGCCCGACCATTTCGAACATTCGCTGCGGACGAAGCATACGCTCTTCGTCGAGCGTCAGCTCGGTTTTCGCCGCCGCCGTCAAATCCGGCTGCTCGTCGCCGGGTCCAAATATCGCTTCACGTGGCATGAGTTACTGCTTCGTGGTGAAAAAGCCGTTCATAATGACTATTGTTGTTGACAATGCCATGACCGTTCCATTATAATACAATCGCTCTTTACTCACAGTGGCCATTCCATTTTTTATGAAAGGAACGATTTTATGTTTTTGGTCGAAAGCTATACGATGGCGGTGCTGTTTTGTTTCGTGACCATGCTCTGCTGGGGGTCGTGGGCGAATACGCAGAAACTGGCCGGCAAAACCTGGCGTTACGAACTGTTTTACTGGGATTACGTGTTCGGCGTCGTGCTGATGGCGTTGATTTTCGCGATCACGATGGGTAACAACGGCGAGCATGGTCGCGGTTTCTTTGCCGATCTCCAACAGGCCGAATGCACGCCGATGTTGTATGCCTTTCTCGGCGGCATCGTATTCAACATTGCGAATATTCTGCTCGTGGCCGCCATTGCCATCGCGGGAATGTCGGTCGCGTTTCCCGTCGGAATCGGGTTGGCTCTCGTTCTGGGCGTGATCATCAATTTCGCCGCCAAACCGGAAGGCAACGCGGTGGTGCTGTTCCTCGGAGTCGCGCTCGTTGTCGCGGCCATTATCACCAACGCACTTGCTTACAAAAAGCTCCCGAACCTGCAAAAGGACTCGGCCGCCGCCGGCACAAACACTGCGACCAAAGGCTTGACGCTTGCGGTCGCTTGCGGCGTGCTCATGTCGCTGTTTTACTTCTTCGTGCAGCAATCGCTCGCGGGAGTTGCCACAGTTGACGGAAAAGTTTTGCTCCTCACGGCGGAAAATCTCAGTACCGGAGAACTCCAAACCGGCAAAATGACGCCTTACACAGCCAATTTGATCTTCGCGCTCGGCATTTTGGCGAGTAATTTCATCGTCAATACGGCGGTGATGAAAAAACCGTTCGTCGGAACGCCGGTACCGATCGGCGATTATTTCAAAGGCGGTTTCAAGGATCACATCTGGGGCATCATCGGCGGCGGAATCTGGGCGGTCGGCATGACGCTCAACGTCATCGCATCGGGCGTGGCATCACCGGCGATTTCCTACGGACTCGGCCAGGGAGCGACGCTCGTTTCCGCAATCTGGGGCGTATGCATCTGGCGCGAATTCAAAACCGCCCCGCGCGGCACCGAAAAAATGCTCGCCGCCATGTTCGCATTTTTCGTCATCGGCATCGCGCTGATTATTTGGGCAAGGATGTAGGTTTATTGTGAAAATGATTTGCACGCGGATGATTATGATTTTCGCAGATATCCATAATAATATTACTCAAACTGTAAACAGCAGGAATTTTTTGCCACAGAAAATACAGAAGAGTTGTTTGGCCGGAGTACCGGCGCACGGAAAAATCACGAATAAGAAAATGAAAAAATTTTGAGAAAATATTTTTCTCATTTTCACTACAAATTTCCGTGTATTCAGTGGCTAAAAAAACATTTTCTTTGACACTTTGAGAAATATTATTTGCGAACATGTGCGTCATCAGTGGATAACGAACTTCGTGGTGTGAAACAATATCTGTGATCGGTTATGAGGAAAGAAACAATGAACGTAGCGCAGTGACCGGATCGGACGCGAAAAAAACCCGGTCGCTTCACTTCGTTTCGTTCCCGGTTGTCATTCATAGAAAGCATCGTCGATATGTCTATTACCCATTGCATCAAGTGTGATTCGCCTCTTGCCCCCGGTTCTCATGGCAATTTTTGCAAGGATTGTGCGGAAAAAATCAAGACCATGGCCGAGACGGAGGTTTATTCTTCGTATTCGCAGGATGTTGCAAACAGGGGAGAGTTTTGGTATAAAGCCCGTCGTAAAAGAACCTCCTCGTTAAGAGGATTTAAACCTACGAGAGTATGCGTTGCTAACGACTACCCATGTGTTGAAAGAAGAACCGCCTCGTTAAGAGGATTTAAACCTGCAATATTGTCGTTCATTACAGAGTCGTGACCTTTAAGGCTTCGCTGATAAATGTCATGCCGTTTTTTTTGACGCGAACCACACGAACCTTCGCGAACAACCGTAAGGTTTTCGCCAAAAAATAAAAGGAATATCCTTTCATTCGGACAGGATTTACAAGTTCATTTTTTCTGACAGGATTAACAAGATTTTCAGGATGAAAGGATATTCCTTGGTACCTCTATCCTAATAATCTTGTAAATCCTGTCTTGGTATTTTCTGGCGGAGGCCCAACGTGAAATTTGTACAGGGTTTCGTGCAGAATAACGTGGTTATTACAATAGCAGCCAAGAGCGTAAACGACCGACTAATAACCACGCGATAACACTTGTGGCTCTGCTATTGATGAACAACTTATTGATTCGCGACTCCTTAAGTTGCAACGTTTTTCTGCTGCGAATAACATTTAAAAACTGTGTATAACCCCTATTTCTCCCGTTTGACAATGTAAGCCGCGATGGTGCAAAGGGCGTCAACGGCCTTGTGTGATTCCGGTGAACGCGGATGCGTTGCGGCAAAGTGTCGGATACGTTCGACAGCCGAATCCGCCAAGTTGTCGGAATATGCAATTGCCGCTTCGACAGCTCCGGAGCACCGAATTTTTGCGACGAAATTTTGCGCAAAGGTCTCGTCTGCGTCCTCTTTGGAACACTGTTGAATCGCTTCACGTCGGGCATCTTCCGGCAATGTATTAAAATATAGGAGAACCGGTAGCGTCGGTTTTTTGTATTGAATGTCCGTGCCGAGCGTCTTGCCCATTGTTTTTTCGTCACCGACCAAGTCGAGCACATCGTCAGCAATTTGAAATGCGATACCGATTTCCCGTCCGAACAGGCGAAATTGCTCGATTGTTTCTGCGTCGGCACCGGCATACCATGCTCCCATTTGACTGCTGCACTCGATCAGGGCGGCTGTTTTCGCTGCGACAATTTCGAGGTATTCGTCAACGGACATGTCAAACCGGTTCCGGGTTCCCATCTGGCGCAGTTCGCCGTAACATGTTTTGTGACAAGCCCCTGCAAGGATGCGATATGGCTCAAGTTCGTCAAGTTGCGTGACCAAACTGAGAGCCTTCGTAAAAATGGCATCACCGGCCATGACACTGATCCCGGCGTTCCAATGGGTATGCATTGTCGGGAGATGCCGCCGGATCAGTGCCCCGTCAAGAATGTCGTCATGAATTAATGTCGCGGTGTGGATCATTTCAACCGCCGCTGCGACTAGCATCAGTTTGTGGGGGATGCCGTGTTCATCACCCAAAGGACGGGCCGCTAGGTAACTGATCAGCGTAATGACTGGCCTAAGTCGTTTTCCGCCAAGCTGAAACGCATATTGCGACACGTCGTTGACGAAAGGTACGCCGTCTGATAGCGACTGTCTGAGAATTTCGTCAACTTTTTTTATTTCCGCGTCAATCATGCCATAGACGGACGAAAGCGTCGGCGGCAGTTGCGGCTTGTCATGGCGGTGTTGCAACATCGGAAAACGGTTTTGAGGCGGGCAAAGAAATAACTCTCACTGTAACATACACTTGTGATTACAGTAGCAAGTCGTGAAAAATTTATCAATATCTCTATTGTAATCCGAACCACTCGATTTCAAAAGATGTTGCATCAAAAATTGCCGCAAAACGTCCAATTAAGGTCCAATGATAGTCGGTGGTGCCCAAAGCATCGAGTAAAAACCGTCTAACAGAATTCCGAGCATTAAATCAACAAACAGGATACAGACAAACGACAACACAAAGGACGCCGTGGCGGCCTTGCCGACCCCTTCGGCACCGGGGTCGCAGTTAAACCCTTGGTGACAACTGATTAACGCAATGATTACCCCGAAAAACATGCTTTTGATCATTCCGGCAAACAGGTCGAAACGTCCGACAAATGAGCTGGAATAGAACCAGTAATAATGGGAATCGATGCCCAGGAAATACACGCTATAGACTCCGCCGCCGATTACGCCCATGAGATCGGCCATGACCGTCAGCCCCGGAATCAGGATGAGACACGCAAGAAATCGCGGCACGACGAGATAGTAAATCGGACTGGTGCCCAAACTGGCCAAGGCATCGATTTGTTCGGTGACCCGCATTGTCCCCAACTCGGCGGCGATCGAACTGCCGACGCGTCCGGCAAGCATGGTCGCGGCAAGAACCGGCCCCAACTCGCGGACAAGCGACATATTAATGACGGAACCCAGCCGCGTTTCCAAGAAGACCAAGCTCAACGACGGATATGTTTGCACCGCCAACACCATGCCGATAAAGCAGCCGGTCAACATAACCACCGGCAGACTCAACACGCCGATGTTGTAGCTCGCAAGTACCAGCGTGTCGAAACGGCAGCCCTTTCGGAAAAGCCAGTACATGGTCGATGAGGCAAACAGGGCAAGATCGCCTGCGTACTCCATACCGGAGGTGACTTTTTGCTTGATCGTAGCAACCAGCCCGGTGGATTGGTCTTGTGTTTCGTCGTCCGGCTGTGTTGTTGTGATGGAAATGTCTGACATTGTGATTAATTTTAGCCCAATCTTTCTGCGCGTCACAGGGTGACGCGGCTAACGGTAACTTCACAATCTTACGATTACGGTTCTGCAACTTCAAACGCCAAAATACATTCGTAAAACTCACCGGTTTCTTCCGGTTGGACGGACACACGAATGTTACCGGTATGTACGTCAACCTCAGCGTCATTGCCGGCAAACTCCGCAAATCGCAACGTATCCGGCACGGCCACGCGCAGTTCAAACGGGGCGTTGTTGAAGCGTTTGACCTGAATCGTCAGTTGACGTTTTTCCGCGTCCCAGGTTTCTTGCGTGAGGTCGATGATTCCCTGCGTGACGTGTTGCGAAGTGCTGATCACCACGGGGCGATCCGTCATCGGCCTGACCGACCAGACTTTGCACGTACCGGCGGGAAGCTCGACGCGAATATTTTTCCCGTCAAAAGGTGCGACGAATGCGTTGCCCCAAAAATCGAAGGCGACGTATCGACCGGTTTGTTGCCCCGTTTGTTGTTCCGCTTGCGGCAGGCCGAGTTTTTCGGCGGTGGTTTCGATGGTCACCGGGTTTTTGTCGTCCCAATTGTAAAACGCGACAACATCGCGCCGCACACCGTTCGCGTCATCGTCGGCATCATCCCACAGGTGCCAGATGCGCGGCAAGTCGGTTTCGAACAAGTCAATCGGTCGCGCCGTTTTCAGTCCGTGCGGACGAATCGTCTTTTGCAAAATTTCAAGTCGCTCTTTCGGCAGGTCGGGCAACCAATCGCTGAAGGCGTACAACTGTCCCGAAACGGCAACCCACGACGCGATCAGTTGCGCGTGTTCGAGCGGCATCGACGCCCGAACATACACCGGGTCGGGATCGTTCCACCAAACGCGACCGTTCAAAAAGTAACGGTTCGTGCCGTGCCACGGCCCGCGTTTCAGCGAACCCCAGCCGGAACCGTTGTCGGGGCCAACCCGCATCGCGTCACAATAGCCGATGGACGGGTGCATCATCCGCATATTCTGCGACACGTTGCAACCGAGAATAAACGCATCCGGTGCCGCTTCGCGAATGATCTCAAAACCCTTGCGATAGGCCATCACCGGCGTGTAATAAATTTCATCGTGAACCACATTGCCGAATTCAACAGTAGCCGTGTACTTCTCTCTTGAAAAAATCGCTTGACCGAAATCGTCCGGCCTGTACTCGTTGTTGACGTACAACTGGTCGCAGGCCATGCCCGTCCAAAGGCCGTCGAGTTTGAAATAATGGTAACCCCAGTCGGTGTAAATCTGCTTGACAGTATCGCGCAAATACGCCTGCACGTCGGGGTGAGTCATGTCAAGCGACGTACCGCCCCAAAACGATTCGTAAGGTTCGCCTTCCTTGTTGGCGATGCTGTTGTAATGCCGCTTGCTCTTGCCGTCGGCATCGACCTCATCGGTGACGCCGCTCTTGACGAACCAATCTTTCGGAAAATGCGGGTCGTCAACATTCCCGGCAAAGGGCATAAACCACAATCCCGCCGTGAAGCCGTGCCCGGCCAGCATGTCAGCCGTCGGGGTCATGCCGTTCGGATAAGCCCCGCGCGGGTTCACCCGGGTGAAAATTTTCTTCGGGCCGTTTGTCTGAACGCCGTCCTGCCAGTGGTCGTCGATTTGCACGAAGTTGAAGCCGTAGGGTTTCAGATGTTCGGCGGCAAAATCGGCCAGTTCCTTAATGTGCGTCTCGTCGCAGGAACCGCCGTATTTGTCGCTGTACCAGGTGCAATACCCGGCAGGTATCGGCTTCAAATGCACATTCATTGCATTGGCAACCAAGTCGGCGTATTGCTCCAGACCTTCGCAACAGTCGTCAAATCGGCCAATAACAAATAATTCGGAGCGTGGAATGAGACCTAGATAACGAATATGATTGCCATACTGACTCTCAGGAAGAATAAAAGCATTTCCGTCATCCGTTTTGCCGGAAAAAACAATACCCGACGCAGTGTGTGCTGTTGTCCATCCTGACACAACCCCCGCATTTGTTTGCGGATCGGCCACCGACAGGAACATGTAACTGCCTTTATGTCCATCAACGGCCTTTAACCCGGCGGTGCCGAATGATTTGAGTGTATCGGCGTTTAGAGGGAGTTGTAGCTCAATTTGGGGGAAACGAATTTTGTTTTCTTCATTTTCTCCTGCGAACATCATGAAAAACACCCATTTGGAATGTCTCAATCTGTCATAGCCGGGAGAATCGGTTGGGATAAGAACGATTGAGGTGACTGTAGGGGAATCACCAGAATCAATAGCTATACCAGATTCATTATCTTCTTCCATTGGTAACAGGCACTTGCACCCCTTCTCAAACGGCACGACGGCATAGACGCCTTTGGCATCGGCAATTTCGACTTGCGATTTTTCCACGTTCCAGGTTAATGTGACCGTGCCGTTGGTCACCGTCACGTTTTCGGTCGCAAATTCATCGGCCCCAACCGCCGGAACAAGGCCAAACATCAAACCCAACAACAGAACAGGCAACAGCTTTTGCATGAGGAAATCTCCTGAGAAGAGGTGAGCAATACGTTTCAGACATGCGGTTATTATATGAAAAATGTGCGCTGTGTCAAGGAAAAAGAGACGCAATCGTAAGATTGCATAATATCGGCACTTACCGCTATTTCAGTGCATTTCAAACGAAATATTTGTCAATCCCACTTGGCGGCAGGCATCGATGACGTCGAGCCAAAATTCAATGGGTACATTTTCGTCACAGGAAATCACAATCGGAAAATCGTCTTTTGCCCGGGCGATTTGTACCAAAACTGCCTGTAAGTCCCGTAATGACCGGCAGTTGTGTCCCTCGACCTGCCAAGCGGGTTTGCCGTTAGTGTACGAAATTGAAATCCTTGCGTGATCGAGGTTCAATATTTCCGGTTGGGGCACGGCCACACCGCCCGTCACGCCGGATGACGCAAGTTCCGTTGCTAAAAGGGCTTCGAGCTTTTCGAAGTTGGCCGTGCAGACAAAAAAAATCAGTAGCAGAAAGATCACGTCGATCATGGACGTCATCGAAAGCTGAATCACCGGTGGGCGTTGGGGGTGCTTGAGTCGCATGAAAACATTATACGGGAGGTAAGAGGTAAGAGGTAAGAGGTATGAGGGAATTTTTCACTTTTTTCAATATTTTTCCGAGCTTTCCCACGATTTTTTCGGCGGTCACGGCGTGACCGCCCTACCTCTCACTTTTTCCCTCTTACTTTTTACATTTTCTTGCCTTTTACCTCTTACCTCTTACCTTAAGACTTGACTTTTCCGTCACACTTGTGTCAAATATTAATAAGGGAAATTCCCGATTTTCCAAATTTTGAATAAGGGCTATAGAATTCATACAGACAGAAGGGGGAAAACTCCATGTCACGCCATCATTTTTATTTTACGCCACTGAGTGGCCGAGACGTACAGGCCGCACCCCGTCGCGGTTTGACGCTCATTGAAATTCTCATTGCGGTCGCACTGATGACGATCATCATGCTGGCTTCGGTTCAGGTGCTGTCTTACGTCAGTGCCGAACTGAATCGGGCGCAAAACGCAATGGTCCTCGCCGGTCGCGTGCGGGGGGTACAACTGCAAATCCAGCGCGACCTTGATTGCATTACCGCCCCGCTGAACCCGCCGCTACGGTTTGACGACGCCCAAGGGTATTTTTGCTATATCGAAGGGTTAGGGTCACATTATGGCAATCTCTATCACGCAGACAATGACGGTAATGACAAAATCGGCTGGGCACTGAAAGACATCGCATTCAATTCGGAAACCGGCGGTTTTGATTCGACTGTCGATGACTGTGATGACATTCTCATGTTTACCGCCCGTGCGCCGGGAGATTCCATGTTTCGCGGACTGGTCGGCGGTAAGATGACGGAAAGCAAAAAAGCGGAAATTTGTATTTTCCTGCGAGGCACGACACTTTACCGTCGTGTTTTGCTGATTATCCCAGATGAACAATTGCAAGAGGTCTTGAGGCACACAGATTATACAAGCGGTGCGACCCCGGCTCGCAAAGGTTACGGTTTTTATCGTGATTTCGATGTTTCCGTTCGACTGGAATGGAACGACGATGAAAGCGATTGGCTGGTCAAGGCCAATACGCTTGCCGACCTGACTCGCCGTGAAAATCGCTTTGGTCATGCGTTGAACAACCAGAATATCAATGGTGCCGGAAATCCGAATCCCTTTCCCTATAGCATTCACAATAACGGTGCTTGGTATCATTTGCGACTTCCGACTCTGGCCGAATGCACGATGCTTAACAACTGTTCTTGGCGTGCCGGTACACAAATCGCTCAATCAACCGCCCATTATAATTTATTGTCAAACAAACGATCACTGGTCTATGATGATGAAAGTGCGATCAGTTCGTATGGTTGGGCGACGGGTTTTGGTGTGGCAAGTTTTCCGAAAGAAGCCGGTTGCCCCTATATTGATTACTGGAATTATCCACTTCCGTGGAATGGGGAACAAGCACTTTCCAACGTAACGCAATCATTGGTACCAGGAACGCCATTCTATGATGAGCCAAGCTCATCCACCCCCACCTTTCGTGTGAAAGAGCCGCGTGTCAACGAAGACGTGCTGATGACAAACGTTATCGGTTTTGACATCAAGGGTTGGCATCCTGATGCCAAAAAATTCATTGACTTGGGAGAGTTTAAAACCGACTTTGAGCTTGCCACTCCTGATGCCAATGATGCTCGCAGGTTTTCAAAAGACCTCGGTTCGCAAGGGTTTTATGGTCGCTTATTTTCGACAACAAATGGGTGCTATGGCAATGACGGAACAAAATATCGCTACGGCCTGTTGGCCTGCGTATATGATACATGGACAGACGCTTATGAAAATGCCGCCGCAGAGACGATTTTTAATATCACAGGTTCGGATTTCCTTGACGGCATCGCCTCTGACCCCGCTTATGACGGTATTGTTGACATCATGGAGCATGTTGATCGGTGGAAGTGTCCGCCGCCGTACAACGTGCCGCTGACGGGGCTTCAGATCAAAATCCGCGTCTTCGACCCCGGCACGAACAACATCCGTGAGGTCACTATTCGGAAAAATTTTAATTAACGAGGGACGAGGGGTGAGGGGCGAGGGACTAGTACAAAGTCAATGAATTGTCCTTCATGAAATTAAGTAGTTTGCATAAAATGGCATCTCTATAAAACCTTATTCTTACCTTATTTTTCCTGAGAAAACAACCTCAGTAGCAATGGTAGTGTCCTACTTGGATTAACCTTATTACCTTATTTCAATCTCAGTTCAAATGAGGTAATAAGGTTATGATATAGCGCGCGGTCTTATGCTACTTAGGTTGTTTTGTTTGGGTAAATAAGGTAAAAATAAGGTTTTGGGCATCATATTACAACATGGTCACATGACATCATTTCACATTACGAAGGTTATTTCGATAACTTTGTACTAGGGGCTAGGGAACAGACAGGTTGACCAATGAAGCATACCATGAAGACCGATTTGTCGCCTAATAACTCACCCCTCATCCCTCACCCCTCTCCTATCTTCCCTCACCCCTCTCCCCTCGCCCCTCGCCACGGAATGATCCTCCTCGTCGTCATCGTCATCATCGCTCTGCTATCGCTGGCGGGTTACGCTTTCATGGCACTGATGAACACCGAACTCGACTCCGCGCGGCAACGGGGACGCGACGTTCAAGTGCAATTCATCTCGCAATCGGGCGTTTCGCTGGTCGAGTCCGTTGCCATGCTTTCGCAGAACGAACGCCAATGGGCCGGCGGGACGTATGACAATCCGACGCTTTTTTGCGCCACATCGATTGACGGCGATATGTTCCACTCGGAATTTTCACCACGTTTCACCGTCGTTGCACCGAAACTCGACAACGGACGCATGGCCGGCATTCGGTACGGGCTGATCAACGAATCCGGCAAGTTGCATCTGGCCAAGGTTCTCGAATGGGAAACGGCCAATCCCGGCGACGGCGTCAATGCCCTGACCAAATTGCCCGGCATGACTGTGCAACTCGCCGAGTCGATGCTTGATTGGATCGACGCCGACGACCGACAGCGTCCCGGCGGGGCGGAATCCGCGTGGTACACCCAGCAGCGGTTGCCGTACAAGCCGCGAAATGCCGTGCCAGTGACGCTTGACGAGTTTCTGCTTGTGCGCGGCGTGACCCGGCAGTTGATGTTCGGCGATGATGAAAATTTCAACTTCGTTCCCGACGCACAAGAGGCAAGCATGTCGGGTTACGCACAAAACCCTTGGCAGACAAGCTCGTTGCAATCCCCGGCACTCATGGGAAATGCGACGCCCGGCATTCCGTGGGTACATCTGCTGACGGTCATCAGTGCCGAGCGTGACGCCACCCCGCGCGGCATTGCACGCATTGACCTCAACGACGCGAACCTCGAATTTCTGCACTCGCAACTCTTGCAGCGAGTCGGTCGCGAAGTGGCCGATTTCGTCATTCTGTACCGTCAATATGGGACGGAGGAATTAGGGGCAAGGGACGAGGGACAAGTAGCAACACAGGTGGGAGCACAAGGCAGGACACAGGGGCGTAATGCGAGGCAAGCGTCGCCGGTCTCGATTGATGATACACCGGATGTTTCGCCGATTGATGTTGATGCTCCTTCGGACATTATGCCATTGCGGATTAATATCGACGGGGGGGAGCCGGCCACAACATTACCCGGCGATTTGCCCGATGCGGATGCAACGTTGCCACCCGTGCCGGATGCCGACGAACCGGCACCGTTGGTGATTTCTGAAAATCAGGGACGAGGTGCGAGAGGGCAGGGGGTTAGGGAGTCGGGGACTGTGTCCCCGCCCGCAGGGGGCAGAGGGCAGGGAGCGGGGAGTACACAACCAGTGGTGGGACAAGGGCAACCAACACAGGGTCAAAGACCGCAAGGGCGTCCGGGAAGTGGGCAAGCTGGTGGTGGGCAAGCCGGTGCGGGTCGGCCGTTACAAGGGCAAGGTGCGGGGCGTTTCGGTTCGCGTATGTCACTCGAAAACCGCTTTACGCAATACGTCGATTTGCAAACCCCGGCGCAATATCGTCTCGAAACACCGCTCGATATTGTCGGCGTCACCGTGGTCATTCCGCAATCGGATACGACCAATGATCCCACCGTATCACCGGAACCGATTCGGCTTGACAGTCCGCTGATGGTCAACGCTTCAACGCTGAACAGCACGCTGCTGACGTACCTCGACGAGACTTCGACCAGTCCGAGCACAACCATCGTCGGTCGCATCAATCTCAATGAGGCACCTTACGAAGTCATCGCTGGCATACCCGGCCTTTCGCAAACCGCCGCTCGTTCCATTGTCACCCGACGCGAACAACAGGCCAACGGAATGCGCGATTTGTACCGCCAACCGACGTGGCTGTTGGCCTACAACATCGTCGATCTTGCGACGCTCAAAAAAATCTGGCCGCACGTCACTTGCGGCGGCGATGTCTTTCGCGGGCAGGTCATCAGCTTTTACGAGGACATCGGCACCTTTTCCCGTGTTGATGTTGCCGTTGACGCAACCGTGTTTCCTCCGCGTCTAATCGACTCCAAAGACCTGACCAGCCACGGCATCGGCTTTCACGACCGCGTGCTGTTCGGTAACATTCCGCGCCAAGGCATCGGCGGCGGTGTCGCCGGTTCCATCGGACCGTCTCTGACCGATTTCGCCGGTGGCGGCAGCCTCACGGACAACTTTTCCGGCATGAGAATGCCACCGATACAACAAATGCCCCAGCAGCCGTTCGCTCAGGCGAGTTATTCCGACATCACACCGCTGGAATTACCGCAACAGTGACGCAAGTTTGTGAATGGCAACCGGGATCGCAACGAAGTGAAGTGACCGGATCATCACGAGTTGAGTGTTCGATCCGGTCACTGCGTTGTGCTCCGTTCCCGGCTGCCATTGTTAACCCACATTTTTAGGTTTACAAATGCGTACATTCATTATTATATTGACGGCGGTTATCGCCTGCGTGAGTTGCGGGTCTGTCTTGGCTCAGCGTTACACAACCGAACACCCCGATGTGTTGCGTGCCATCGACAAGGGGTTGGAATACCTCGAAAAAAGTGGTGCATCCGAAAACCGTACCGGTGGCATTGCACTGGCCGCACTCGCACTGGTCAAAAACGGGGCACCGGAAAATCACCGTGTCGTGCAACAGGCGGTGGCCAAAATTCGCTCTTGCATCAAATCGCCGCGCGAGTTTGAGTTTGACAATCCGATTTATTCGGCATCGCTTGCGGCGGTGTTGTTGTGCGAATTGGACCCCAATCGGCACCAACAAGATTTGGCGGCACTCAATTTTTACATTCAAAGTACGCAACGCTGGGACGGTTCTTGGAGCTACATGTCCGGCAACGACGTCAACAGTCACCAGTCGGGTGACATGTCCATGACGCAAAACGCACTCATGGCGGCTTGGTCGTTGCATAACAGCGGTCATCCGGTGCCGTCGGGGATGCTCAACCGTGCGGCCAATTTTCTCATTTTGGCGCAAGACAACCAGGGGCAGTTTCCTTATCAGACCACCGTTCCAAAAGACGGCGGAACCGTCAGCCATCAGGGGCCGAGTCTTTCGATGACGGCGGCGGGTATGTCGGGCGTTTACATTTGCCGCAACATGTTCGACCTGGATGCCGGTGCGCGTGCCGCCAATGTCCCGTCGAATTTGGCCATGATTAAAGCCAAACCGGAGGTGTTCAAAAAAATTGAAAGCGAGGAGGATCGACGGCGACGCTTGATTTCCGCCGATGCGTTACGCGGAAATTTTTCCACGGCCCGGTTCGACCAAATCACACGGGCGGGAAACTTCTGGCTCGAACGGAATTATCGCGGCACCGATCAGGCGTCCAGCTACTGGCATTACTATTTATATGCCTTGGAACGCTACGAGTCTTTCCGCGACCTTGCCGAAGGAGTTTCGGACGATTCACCGAATTGGTACAACTGGGTCGCACAGCATCTCATCACGACGCAAAAACCGGACGGCAGTTGGAGTAGTAGTTGCGGTGTGGTGCCTGACACGGCTTTTTCCGTGTTGGTTCTATGCCGTTCAACGCGCAAGGCGATTGAGCAGCACATTGCCGATCCGGTGGTCGGCGGGACGATGCGGGGCGGACGCGGCTTGCCCACTTCAGCGGATGCCGACGACATTGTCATCCGTGACGGGCAAATCGTTTCGCTCTCCGAACTACAATCGTCGCAAAACCTGCTCGAACGCATCAACGAGTTGAACGCCATTGACGAGGAAACGCTCTTGCAACTGTCGCGTATGCCGGTGCGTTCGATGCAAAGTTTTCTGACGACCGACCGGATTCAAAGTGCGAGGTTCTGGCTCAACAACGCCGACATTGAGATACGATTGGCCGCCATTGATTTGCTTGCCAAAAGCGGTGATGTCACACACGCACCGGCGTTGATTGCCGCATTGTCCGACCCGGAATACGCAGTCGTCGAAGCGGCCCACGAAGCCCTCAAACGTATTTCCCGCAACGCCAAAATGCCCCGACTGCCTGCTCCCAACTCCCGTAATTACCCCGACCAACTCGAAACCATCCATAAAACCTGGCGCGAATGGTACGGCGAAATTGACCTGACATTTTCGCCGGAATAAAGCGGTCGTTTACATCACATTAAGGTTCCCCAATGCACATCATCATTTACGAAGACGGAAATGTTTCCAATCTTTTTCCCGCGACGGCGGCGCGTCCTGCGTTTGCGCTCAATGTCGGCACCTATACATTGCTCGATTTAGTCCAAAAACTGGATGCCGAGATCGAAGTCATCACCCGTCCTCATTTACGCGAGATGACCCGGCTCGACAACCCGGGACTCTGGGAAGCGGGATCAGAACGCGAACGCAAGGGGCCGATTCTCGTGCTCAATGCGAGGATCGTGCCGCATGTGCGCCTTCTCGAAACGCTCAAGACGATCGTCAAAAATGAGCGTCAGGGTGTTGTCCGGCACGGGCAGGAAGTCGTGTGTGCCTGTCTGACCACGGCGGTTTTGCCGAATCAATTGATCGGTTGCTCGCAATTGCTGGGCTGGATCGAAGACCTGCAACTTGATCGGATAGAGGCCGATATTCCAATGTTTTCGTATGCCTACGACCTGATCCGTTACCAGACATCCATCTTCAACGATAATATCGAAGCCCGGTTGCAGACGGGGCAATACAAGGAAATTTCCGACGGCGTGTTTATCGGCAACAACGTCAAAATCGGTCAGTATCTTGTCACGGACACGTCGGACGGTCCCATCGTGATTGAGTCGGAAGCGTCGATCGGGCCATTCTGCTACCTGCATGGTCCCATTTACATCGGGCGGAAAAGCCGCGTCATTGAGTATGCCATGCTCAAGGAATGCGTCACAGTGGGACACACGACCAAAATCGGAGGCGAAGTCGAAGCGTCGATTATCGAACCTTACACGAACAAACAGCACCACGGTTTTCTTGGGCACAGCTATCTCGGCAGTTGGATTAACATGGGTGCCGGCACCTGCAACAGCGACCTGAAAAACACCTACGGCGAAGTAACGATGGAAATCAATGGCCAACGTAAGAGCACGGGAATGCAGTTTGTCGGTTGCATCATCGGCGATTATTCCAAAACGGCAATCAACACGAGCATCTTCACCGGCAAGATGATCGGCGTATGCAGCATGGTGTATGGTTTTGTGACGACGAACGTGCCGAGTTTCGTCAATTACGCGCGTTCGTTCGGTCAGGTCACCGAAGCCCCGGTGGACATTATGATTCAAACTCAAGCCCGTATGTTCCAACGCCGTCATGTCGAACAACGTCCCTGCGACGTGCAACTGCTCCGCGATATATTCGAACTGACCCGACACGAACGACAAATCGCCAACGAACCGCTTTCGTTGTAATCTTTGCCGGGCGTTCAAACCAGAGCCTGCCTGTGTTGCATCCCGGCTTTTGTGTCGGCGGTCACGGCGTGGCCACCCCTACCGACACCGTTTGAGAATATCGATGATGCGGTCTTTGGTGTAGTCGGGTTGTCCCCAATGCTCGTTGCAGATCACGACGTTTTCGGCCACTTGGACAAGCCCGGTGTCATCAACCTTGATGTCGGCGAGTGTCGTCGGCGATTTGATCCGGCGGAACCATGCTCGCAACGCTTCGATGGCCGCTTCCGCCGCCTGCTTCGGATTGCTTTCCGAGATGTCAAACACGGCCTTGCCGAATCGGGCGAGTTGCCGGACGTTGGCCTCACTCTGTTCGGCGTACCATGGCAGCCAACCCGACAGCGTGATCGAAAGCGACGCACCATGCGGGGTGTCGAACAGGGCACTCATACTGTGCCCGATCATGTGGTTGGGTAGCGACCATGGCCCGACACCACACGGGGCGATGGTGTTCCAAGCCAGTGTCGCCGCCCACATAAATGTCGCGCGAGCGGCGTAATCGTTCGGCGATGCGATCATCGTTTCGGTCACGTCGATGATCGTGCGGACGATGCCTTCGACGTAACGATCCTGCAACAGCGTGTCGGGGTCGGTTGAAGTAAAATAGCTTTCGAGCAGGTGCGTCACAGCATCGACCGCCGCATACGCCGTGTATTCCGGCCCGACGGTAAATGTCGTTGTCGGGTCGAGAATCGAAACCTTCGGCGCGAGTAACGGGTTACCCCAACCGTATTTTTCCTTCGTTTCCTCGTTCGTGATGACCGTGCCGCCGTTCATTTCGCTGCCGGTTGCCGCAACGGTCAACACGGCAACAAGCGGCAATGCCTTTTCGGGAGCCGACTGACCGGTGTAAAACTCCCATACGTCGTTATCACTGCAAGCCCCGGCGCAAACGGCTTTCGCCTCGTCGATCACGCTGCCGCCTCCGACCGCAACGACCATATCGACCTTTTCCGATTTGGCCAATGCGATGCCGGATCGCGTGTGACTCAGCACGGGATTCGCCCGAACGCCGGGGAACTCAACGATCTCAATTCCCGCCGCTTTGAGCGACGCAACGGCCTGGTCATAAACGCCGTTCCGTTTGATCGCCCCTTGACCGTAAATGAACAGTACCTTTTGACCGTAAGGTTTCGCTTCCACGCCAAGTTGCCCGATTGTGTCCTTGCCGAAAATAATCTTTGTCGTATTGTGAAATGTAAAATTCTGCATCGTTGAATCCTTATGCGTAATAATGGAAGTTTGGGAAAACAAAGAACTGCCGCAAACGGATATTATTGTACCATGTTTCCACCGAATCAAAAAGAGGTTGGCCGCATCACCTTGTGACATGCAAAGAGACCTAAAAACACACTCCCAATGCCGTTTTTTCGACGGTTTGCCGCAGTTTTTCGATGGCGTTGACCAGTTCTTTGGGAATGGGAACGATGCGGTGGTACTGGTACATGCCCAGCCATGCGCCTTGTCCCAAAACGGTTTCCTGCTTCTGCCAGCGGACGGTGTTATCGAGATAATGCCGGTAAAGCCGCAACACTTCATGGCCGATTGCCGAACATGCCGACCAATCGAACTGCTCTTCGTCGAAGGGATTCAACTTGTTTTCCACGATAATTCCGCCGTTGACTGTTCGCCCCTTCTTCGTGGTGATGACCGTTTCTTCCAGCCGGGCGGTGGTCGTGCGATTGCGGACGCTTACCAGTGCATACAGCACCGCATCGGCTTCTTCTTGCGCCGATAAACTACGGAAAGGGGCAAGGAAACTATCCTCATGATTCACCCAGGTATGCGTGACGCTCCAATAGATGCCAAAACCGCATAATGCCCGTCTGTAATTTTTCTCGTTGATATAAACCGGATGAGTAACGACCGTTCCGCTCACAATGCATCGGGAATGGTCGCGTTGCCGCATATAACCGGAAATGAAACGCCCAACGGCCAACGTTCCGGTCGGACGATGCTGATTCATCGGGTGCTTGCCACCGAACGTTTTCAACCCATTTGCCTGCACGACGGTCAATTCATCGTTCGGCAAGCCTTCGCTCGGGAAAAAGTATTGGCGAAAACTGCGTTTGACGTTTTCCTGAATCACGCTCTTTTTACCGCAAAAAACGCCGTTGGGATTGCCTTTGCGGTATTCCAAAACATCGTATTCCATCGATCCCCAGCGTCCTTTTTCGCGGCAGTCGAACACCGAAAAAACGCTCGGAAACGCACCGTTCCCCTGATGCCACTTGTTGGCGCAACAAATCAAGCCGCCCTTGAAAACCGGTCGCCAAAATTTCCGCAGATTCGCATATTCCTTCGAGACAAACGCCTTCATCGTGGTGTAGGAGCCCAAAACGTACCGGCCTTTGAACTCCTTTTCGATGCGAAAAAGAAACTGCGCATATTTTTCCTTGCTCTCCACCGACATGTTGTGATTTTTCATCTGCTCTTTGACGAGCGAAAGCGACACCCCTTTTTTGTACCAATCCGTATCGTCGGTGGCCTTGCCGCTGCTGCCTTCGCCGTAAGGCGGATTGATGAAAAACAGCCACTTGATCTGGTCGTTTGCCATGTCCCGCCTGACCGCATCGGGAAAGTCTTGCAACTGCGTGTTCAGAAAATCCATTTGCCAAACCTTTTTGCACATCGGCAAATGCCGTTTGACGAAATCAATTTCGCCCGCATCAAGCGACGAAAGATACGTGTATTGCAACGCGGAACGCGGAATGACGCCGATGGCCAACCCGCCTTCACCGCAACAGCAGTCCCAAATCCGCCAGGTGCCGTCGAACCAAAAATTGGCGCCGAGTTCCTTTTCCAAATACTTCCAACCGTGCTTCGCCAAGTTCGTCGGCGTGTAAAACTGACCCTTGCGGCGACGTACTTCCATATTGAACAAGTCGGCGGTCTTCTGAAAAATGACCTTTTCCCGCTTGCGGTCGGTGATGCGATTCCAGCGGCTCCAAAAATCCGAGTACTCGCTTTTCGGACAGCGTTCGATCATCGCAATTTCATGATCGATGTTGAACTGAATGGTAATAATCTCGTTGCCGAGCAAATCGCCTTCAATTTTAATGATTTCCCCTTCGTCGCTGCAATCTTTTCGGAACACATGCGGTTTGTTTTCGTTCCCCTTTTGATTGAGAAATTTGGTAAAAAGATCGCTCCACGACGAATAAAGATTGCCGATATTGTACTCCGTAATGTCTTCGGCAATGACAATGTTGGAATGAACAATCTGCCGCAGTTGATTGATCGTACTTGTCAGATCGCCCTGGTTGCGGATGAAAATGTAGCGGTGCGGCTCGATATGTTTGCATTTTTCGATCACCGCCGCATCGGGACGGGACGCATTGCCCTGCCGGAACAAAGCATGGTCTTTGTAAATTGGTTCGAGTGTTTCCCGTCGGTAAAGAACGAATTCGTCTTTGTCCACGAGCGCAAGATACGGACGCACCCGTTTGCCGTTGATGTAAAAATTGTGGCAATAGTAGAGTGCCTGGGCAAGAATGTGCGCGCGACTGCCGTCGGGATGCTGCATGTCCTCATCGAGTTTGAATTCGATCAGGATATTCTCGTGCAAAGCGTCGGTGTGTCCTTCTTCCAGCTTGATGTCATCGCAGTCGAGTTGCTGGATGATGAGTTGCCGAACGGTCGCCTCCGAATTCGCCTTGCGAAGCGTTTTGAGCAGTTCTTTCGGAATGGGAAATAACGTGTCTTTCATCGGTGAACCGTTAATGGCCTGCCTTGCGATTTGAAACAAATTTTGTCTTACTTTTATCCCGTGGGCGGGGGAAAGTCAAGCGAATGGGGAAATCCGGCGACTGCGCGGCCCCAAAAAGTATTGCTACGCTCCGTCCCCGGTTCTTTACCAACGCCAAATTTTTTGAAGTTTTTTTGCGAGACATTGATATTTGCCGACGGATTGGCTAAAATAGCAAATTGTTTCAAAAATTCAACCGACTTGGCATGATGAATTTCGTGCCGTCACCACTTTTTTAAGGAGTTTCAAAATGGGACGACCAGTTACCCTCTGTTCCGGACAATGGGCCGATTTGCCTCTCGAAGTTTTGTTGGACAAGGCCAAATCGTTTGGCTACGACGGCATCGAGCTTTCCTGTTGGGGCGATCACTTCGAGCTTGACAAGGCGATGACGCAAGACGACTATTGCGCCAAAAAATGGGAATTGCTCAACGCGAAAGGCATGAAATGCTTCGCGATCAGCAACCACCTCATCGGTCAGGGCGTTTGCGACATCATCGACGACCGTCACAAGAACATCCTCCCCGACTTCATCTGGGGCGACGGCAACCCCGCCGGCATCAACAACCGTTGCGCCGAATGGATGGCCAACGCCGGACGTTGCGCCCAGAAATTCGGCGTGAAAGTCGTCAACGGCTTCACCGGTTCGAGCATCTGGCACCTGCTCTATTCGTATCCGCCGTTTTCGCCGGAAGCCATTGCCGACGGTTTCAAACTGTTCGCCGACCGTTTCCGTCCGATTATGGACGTGTTCGCCGAATGCGGCGTCAAATTCGCCCTCGAAGTCCACCCGACGGAAATCGCTTACGACATTTACACCACCGAAATGGCTCTCGATGCCATCGGTTGGCACGAGGCTTTCGGCTTCAACTTCGACCCGAGCCACCTGCTCTGGCAAGGCATGGACCCGGTGAAATTCATCCGTCGTTTCGGCGAACGCATTTACCACGTCCATATCAAGGACGCGATTGTCACGCTCGACGGCACTGCCGGCATTATTTCGAGTCACATCAACTTCGGCGATGCACGTCGCGGCTGGCAGTTCCGTTCCCCGGGACGCGGAGCGGTCAATTTCGAGGAAATCATCCGTGCCCTGAACGATTTCGGCTACACCGGCCCGCTGTCGGTCGAGTGGGAAGACTCCGGCATGGAACGCGAACACGGCGCCCGCGAAGCCTGCGAACTGGTCAAGAAACTCGACATCGCACCGAGCACATTCGCCTTCGATGCTGCGTTTGATAAAGCGGCACAAGCATAACCGCAGTGTGTTTTCAACCAGAGCCGCGCGTCAGTACCGCGAATCAGAGCCGCGCACGCAGTTTGCGGTTGACCGTTATACCGTTATACCGTTATACCGTTGTACCGTTGTACCGTTGTACCGTTGTACCGTTATACCGTGAACGGTTAAAAAGCGGTCATTTTATTTTTGACAGGATATACGGGAATTTTAGAATATCCTCGACAGGATTGACAAGATTTTCAGGATTATACTCAAGACGGCAGGCTTCGGGCTTCGGGCTTCGGACTCCGGGACGAGTCATCGGCGCTTCTTTCCGAAGCCCGAAGCCCGAAGCCCGAAGTCCGAAGCCCGAAGTCCGAAGTCCGAAGTCCGAAGTCCGCAGTTTGATCGTGACGTTTCGGAGTTGGAATGCGGGCTTGACCGGTTTTTTTCTTGATGGTCACGCTTTGTCCTTTCTCAATTCGGGAATGAGTGTTCTGCGTTGCGGTTGGACCTGAAGGCTTTCTGAAATCACACGAAGGCTTTCTGAAATCACACGAAGGCTTTCTGAAATCACACGCAATGATAGGACATTTGCTGCGGCGTGTGCGGCATTTTTCCCGTGTTTTACGACATTCCCTCAAAAAATCCGCGGTTCTACCGTGACAAGT
>Ga0082212_10001427_pt1 | contig 35224 bp, 23 predicted proteins | sample TergutNt197P3_FD_71548 | JGI IMG/M metagenome (GOLD analysis project Ga0082212, IMG submission 71548) | Neocapritermes taracua P3 segment gut microbial communities from Petit-Saut dam, French Guiana - Nt197 P3 | ecosystem: Host-associated > Arthropoda: Insects > Digestive system > Gut ...
ATCGATTTCGCTTTTGGGTCGGCAAACTTCCTGATAAGCTGCATAGAATCCGCCCGGTAAATAACCATGAATTTGTTATCAAGCCAGCCAGTAATCAAGGCTACAAGCTTTGAGCTGAACATAGTTTTAAATCCATTGGTAAGGAATAGCTCTTCATCTTCAAGATTGCTTGCTGCAAGGGAAATGGCGCTGTCCTTGTTTTTCCCGAACTCGTTTACTAAATAACCCTTTATCGTGGTAAGCGAATCAAAGCTCAAACCGCCTTCCCTCGTAAAGATAACTTTGTTGTTGATTTTTAGCTGCTCAAAGATAATTTTACGCCCGTAGTTTTTTTCCATGAAGCCGCCAATGTCAGCCTGAAGGGCGTATTCCACAAGCACGCCGTCTTCGATGAATGTAATGGAAAACCCAACAGGAAGCTTATCCTCTGTTACGTTGTTTGGAATCAATTCCAAGTTATAAGCAGCGGCATTAGGGAGTTCGTGTTCTGTACCATTGCGGATATTGCCTCGCAGGACGATGGTCTTGAATGTATCCATCGCTCCGATCACATTGGTTTTTCCGGAAGCGTTCGGGCCGTATAAAACTGCCGAACACAAGACTTTATACACGGCAGCGCCAACTTTAGGCTCGAATAAGCTATAGTCGAGTCCTGACTGCTTTGGTGCACGCATCATTGAGAATACAAGTTCATCTTTAAATGATTTATAGTTCTTTGCTCTGAACTCAAGAAGCATCGTAACGACCTCCGTTTTGCAGAATATTTGCAAAATCGCACTATTATTATATACTTTAGATGCTATCCTGTCAATAAAAAAATAGCCATTTTGCAAAAATAGTTCAAAATGACAGCTTGGGACAGGGGGGACGGTTCTCCTGTCCTGATGGTTCTCCTGTCCCGACGCTTTACTTCAGCAGCTCGATCGCCGCGCCCTCGTCCGGACTGCTGATGCTGACAGTCACGCCTGTCAGCGCATTACCATTACTTCCGCAGCCGACATACAGGTAATATTCACCTTCCTCCAGAGTTACAGACGGAATCCTGTTACGGTACGGCATTCCCCAGCTTTCATTATAGCAATACCAAACGCCGCGGCTCTTCATTGATACGATATTATCTTTGTCTCTCAACGCAGTGATTACCGCGTCGCCCGTTGCTGTGGTTACGTCAATATTATACTTTTTGGAGTTGTCAATATATACCTTTGCTATGCACATTGCTTCGTATGGCTTTATCTCATCTATATATACGCTGCCTATGACTATGTCATCGTCTGGTTTGGGACTTTCAATGGTGCTGATCTTGCTTATTTCAGTCAGACTCTTCAGGAGCGACTCCATGAGCTTCCCGTTCACGGAAACGGACTCCTCGGGGATATTCATATTGAACAGATATCCGTCTAGCAGCCACATTATATCGTAAAACTTAGGCCATCCTGCGTCCGGTTCATTGACGAGCATGTAGTAGTACGTCGTTTCACCTACTCGAAGCTCCGTTCTTCCCGCGCCGTTTCCGAGGAGCTCGTTGTCAAGCCACTCCTGACCGCTCCCAAGGAAAAACCAGCGCAAGTATATGAACCGCGTCTGCTCGCTTACCTCGGGAATTTTGGACCACCAGTCTATGTAGCTATGAGAACCGGACAGGCTGATCAGCTCCACTCCCGAGGGAATGTTAGCCGGACGGTAGTAGGAATCCGCGCCATCATCCAGCCTGGTAATATACTCGACCAGCGCTTGCTCATTCGTGAGATACTGAGGTTCAATTGTAGGCTGCGCCGATGGTTGAGACGGTGATTGCGGCTGCGGGTCGATAGATGGCTGATGCGGCGATTGATGTGAATCCGTCGATGGTTGAAGCGAGCCCATCGATGGTTGCTGCGAGTCAGCCGACGGAAGTGCGTCGCCGGGCGGCTGAAACGGCGACGTCTGCTGTGCGTCGCCGGATGGCTGAAGCCGCGGTTGGTTGTTCCATCTGTTTTGTAGTAACAGAACAACGCTTAACACACACACAACGAGGCAGGCTGCCGCAGCCGCATGCCGTGTGCGGCGTGACATCACGGGGCGTCGGCTCCGTTTTGCGTCAATGATCGTATCGTCGTTTATCATTCCGATGGCGTCAAGTATCGTATCACTTTTCATTAATATAGCCCTCGCTTGTTAAGCAGTTCAGCAGTTTCTTCCGCGTTCTGAACAGCATTGTCTTAACTTTCTCCTGACTGAATCCAAATTGCAGGCATATGGCGGAAACGGGATCAAGATACCAGTATCTGCACACGAAACCCCGCCTCTCTGTGGCGGGCAGCGCGGTCACAAAAGCGTTTATTACTTCCGCAAGCTCCGCGGCTTGTACTTCTCTTTCCACATCATAGCTTGACGGTATACAGTCTTCCAGCTCATCGAGAGCGAGCGCGACCTCACCGCCGCCTCGTTTTCCCCTGTTCCGGTCTCTCCACTTGTTGAGAGCAGCGCGCCTTGTTATCTTGCCTAAAAACGCTGACAGAACATGGGGGCGGTGCGGCGGCATACTGTTCCACGCGCCGAGATATGTGTCGTTTACGGCTTCCTCCGCGTCTTCGATGCTGTAAAGAATATTCCACGCTATTGCCTGACAGTACCTGCCATATTTTGCCGCTGTTTCCGGAATCGCGCTGTCCGAGCGCGCCCAGTACAGGTCAACAATGCGGCTGTCATCCATAATTATAGAATCCTGTCCGCATAGCGCCGCAAGCGGCGCATTGGGCGGGCGCCATGTTATGGTTTGAAAATTCGCTTTTCAAACTACCACCTCATTACGTTTCCATCACTCACATATTAACTCACCGAAAACGGAGTTTGGTTGCATAAATACTTTCCCGAGTGGAAAAAAGCGTATTGATACCATTCAGATGATTTCGCAGAAATTATTATACCATGAGCGCAGCGAATGGTATAATGTGTCAACTTTCGAGGTTCCCGCGCAGCGGGGAGCGAAAGGACTTAAATCAAACGTATAATGATTTCGCAGAAATCATTATACCATGTCTTGCGGTTCCGGCGCAGCCGGGAGCATGACGGTTTCATTCAATCACTGTATAATGATTTTGTAAAAATCATTATACCATATCAATCTGTGCTGACGGTGCTAATTGCTTCTATAATAATTATGTGATTGACAAAGCTGCATGATGAACTAATAATACTGATATACAGGTACGAAGTAAATGTCTTGACTTGAAAGTGAGCGGCGGAAAAATCAGTTTTGGTACTTCGTCAAGCTCATTCAAGGGTAAAACGAACAAGGCGCCATTCTCATTCGGAGTCGAGCAGAATAATCAGACCGGAGAAGCCGGAATCAATGGATGCAAGTTCAACACAACAAACGTCAAGCAGCCGGTGCGCGAGTATCTCACATCATGCGGCTGGAGAAAGCAGGATGCCATATGGATATATTACCGGAAAATGAAATACCCGGGTATGGGAAAATGGTGTCAGTCCTCGCAAAGAGGATGATTTCCAACTTTGCCGTAGCTGAAGAAGCAGCTCAGGAAGTCTGGGTTGAAGTCATGAAAAGCCTGCCGTCTTTTCGCGGAGAAAGCAAACTCTCAACATGGATATATTCCATCGCAAAAAGGGTGATCTCGAAGTACGCTGTGAATGAGCGGCTCCACTCGACAGCCTTTTTGCATGACTACATCACCGGGGACGACATTGAGCCGCCCTCGCAAACTGATATGGACAGGGAGTTGTGGATAAGGGAAGAATGCGACCGCTGCCTTACCGGATTGTTCCACTGCCTGACAAATGAAGCCCGCTTGATCTACCTCTTCAGGGACGTCATAGGGCTTCCATATGCGGAAATAGCTGAAGTAATGGAAAAGGACGAACGCGCTGTCAGGAAAGTCCTGTCACGCTCCAGAGCAAAACTGCGTAACTTTTTGACCAGGGACTGCAGGATATATAACCCTGACTCAGAATGTAAGTGCAGAATGAATGCGCTGCTCGAAGGGATAAATCTGCCGGGTGAGTATCAGCGAATAAGAGAGATGGGAAAGCGAGTATCCATCTTCCGGCAGGCTGAGCAAATCCTGCCTGCAAAAAACTACTGGGAGAAGCTTGTGTACTGACGCTGAAAAATCCGTAATCTTTTACGAATCTTGCGATACATTGTTGATAGGCAATCCGAATAATGTTAGAATAGCGGCAAGAATAAAGCAAACGGAGGGGACTAAAATGCCAGGCAGTTTTTGTACTAATTGCGGTAAGCCATTGAACCCCGGAAGCAGGTTTTGCGCTGAATGTGGAACTCCAGTCAGGGCAACTGCGGGCATACCCGAACAAGTAAAGCCGCAGCCGCTGCAACCCCAGCAACCTCCGCAATATGTGCAGCCTCCGCAGCCGCAGCCGCCGCAGCCGCAGCAGTATGTCAATGCACAGCCCCAGCAGCCGCCGCAGCCGCAACAGCCACCGCTGCCGCTGCCCCCGCAGCCGCCGCAATATGCGCAGGCTCCGCAGCCACAGTCGCCGCGCCCCCCGCAACCGACGCCGCAGCAATATGTCAATGCACAGGCCCCGCAGCCCCCGCAGCCGCAGCAACCTCCGCAACCTATACAACAGACTGCGCGGCCTGTCTATACGCAGCCCCCACAACCTCAGCGATATGCGCAACCCTCGCAGCCCCCACAACCTCAGCAGTATGTCAATGCGCAGCCCCCGCAGCCGCAGCCCACACAACCGCGGACACCACTGCCCCCGCAACCGCAATATGCGCCGCAACCTCAGTACGCACCACCCGCAATGTCCGCGAAACAGATCGCGCTTGCAAACGCGCCGGGTGCGCTCAACAGGCCGGACAGGCCATGGGAGGTCACGATCGAAGGCGATTCCATCGTCGCAAGATGGAAATGGATGGACGCCAGATTCTTCGCGCCGCATGAGATAAGCAATGAGACGAGGCAGTTCACATTTACCGTTACTCTGTCCGATAAGATGACATGGAAAGAAATCGACAAGACTGAAAATAAAACCAGCGGAGTTAAAATGAGCGGCGGTAAACTTAGTTTCGGATCTTCATCAAACTCATTCAAAGGCAAGACAAACCAGAAGTCATTCTCATTCGGAGTCGGACAGAACAATCAGACCGGCGAAGCCGGCATTATCGGATTCAAGTTCAACACAACAGATGTCAAGCAACCCGTGCGTGACTATCTCATTTCCTACGGCTGGAAAAAGGCAGGTATGCTCGGATAACTAAGGTCATAACTCCTTCCGGTTGCTTTCATCGTATTCTGACGTCACAAAACCCAAGCTGCCCTCCACTAATCTAATAAAGCGGTAACTGTTCAGTTATCCGCACAAGATTAATGGGGGGTATTATCATGACTGATGAGCAAAAACTGAAAACAGTGCAATTGTACTACGCGGCTGCGCTTGCAGATTCCGTGCTGCGCTACGGCAGGGCGGGGATCCTCAGCGATGTGACCGCGCAAAAACGTGAGGAACAATTAAGTACAGGCGCGGCGCTTGCGGAGAGGCTTGGCGTTAAGTCGCCGCAGGACGCGTTCCTGAAAACAGCCGATATATTCGGTTGCGCCGACTGGGTGTGCGAAGACACTGCCGATGGGTTCACTGCTGCTGCAAATCACTGTATGCTGTGTTCTATATCAAAGAGAATGGGTGAATACAGTCCGTGCAGCATCTATTGCCTTTCTCCGATGGAGGCGGCGCTGAAGGGAGTAGCGCCGGAAGCGAAGTTTAACGTAACCGCGACATTATGGGACTCAGACATGTGCAAAGTTAACGTGAGTTACTGACAGACTGTTACGCGCTTACTTCGCCGCCGTATTACCGCTGCATTTCAAGATCGCGATTATCAAAACTGCATAGTTTCTAACCTCAGAGCTTTCAAACCATGAAACTTCAGGAGCCGCCCGTCGTCCGGGCTGCTCCTGAAGTTGTACTGTCCAAGGATTGCCGAGAAATAGTTAATTTGGAACTGAGGGGCTACGTGATTTAGCATTGGATGAAGGTCGAAATAGCAAGACAGTAGAACCGTCCCCCCGTCTTGCGACAAGAGGCGCTGTCGTTGCACTTAATTGTTTGCACATTAACCCCTGTTATGGTAGACTTCACATCAATGGACAAGCGTCAAAATATCAGCTTCACAGCATTGATATTAAGTATATTCTCGTCAACTGTAACCAACTTGGCGCGACTTCGTTTTCCTCTGAAAACTGACACGGGAGGATATACCAATGGCATTCTGCTCAAACTGCGGAACACGATTGGAAGAAGGTGACAGGTTCTGCGCTTCCTGCGGTCAGGCGCTGGAACAAACTCCTGTACTCCAGTCGGCGCATCCGGCACACATAGATACTCAGCAGCACTCACAATCAGAATACCAACCACAGCAGCAGTACCAGCTTCAACCCCCGCCGCCCGCGCAGCCGCAGCAACAACCGCTGCCGCAGCCACCGCCGCAGCAATACCCGCCCTCACAGCAGCCCACTCCTCCCGCGCCGCAGCAGCAGCCCACCCCTCCCACGCCGCAGCAGCAGCCCACCCCTCCCACGCCGCAGCAGCTGCCGCAACCTCCGCAGAACTATCCGCCGCCGCAGTACTATTACCCGCAGCCCTCCTCAGTCGCCCCAAAAAGAAAACCCCCGATCCTTATCTGGGGGCTGACCGGCGCGGGCGTAGTCGCGCTCGTTGTCGTGATGATCCTTACCAACATGTTTGGCCTCATAAAAAAGGGCGACGGTTCAGGGAGCGCAGGCAATAGCGGCAGCGCGAAAGGTTCAGGAACGGAAGCCGGCGCAGCTTCGGACACGGAGTCCGGCTCAAAATCCGGCGGCTCCGGTGCAGACTACGTGAACACCTACGAGATTTTCGGCGACGGCGCTTTGATAAAGGCGCCGCAGAGGCTCACTGCGAAGGCGTCCCCGGACGACGGGATCTCCGCCGCCGCCCTGGTCGGGCCGTGGAAGGGTTACCGCAACAGCGTCACCACGGAGTACGGCTTCGCGGACGACGGATGCTATTATAAAAACGTCACGATAACGCACGCGCACCTGAACTCGACGTATCATCCCGGCTATTACTCCGGTAATTACTACTATTACGGCACATGGACATACAACACGACATATACCTACACATATCTGGACACCGTCGTCGGCGAATACAGGGTCAAAGGCGGCGTCCTCGAGCTTTATCACATTTTCACGACAGAACGCACGATTTTTGACGACGACTGGTTTCATGAAAAAACGCGTTCCGTGGATATCGGGCAGTTGCGGAGCAGAGCCAACAGCGCCAGATATAACGACGAAATCGCGATGGAGTTCGAGTTTATTAACACCGCTCGTATCCGAATCCGCTCCGAAAGCGAAGACATGGACCTCTTTTGGGATATCGAGGACGACCCGCACAACGTATCAATACCCAAACATGAGATCCCGCCCGTGGACTGGCCCGCGAAAGCGTTGTCCCCGGATATGCCCGTGTTCAGTTCCAAGGGAAGATTACGGGAGGCAAGCCTGAGCTACTCAGGCAACGACGCCAACATCAAAGCTGAGTTTAAAACTGTCACCGTTGTGATCGACAAAACCTCCGCAGTGCCTGAGATCGACGCGTACAGCAGAAGCCTCAAGAGCAGCGGCTGGTGGGTCGAAGATTATGAACTGGACAGCGACTCGTCGTACCTGAGCTACGAGTCGCGCAAGGGCATGTTCAAGCTGAGCGTCAGCAACGGCAGGGGCAGCGGAACAAGCGACGACACTATCGTTATTGAGTCCGTAAAGTATCAGGAGGGCGTCTGGCCGAAGGCATGGACAGACGCCACCCTTGTCATGCCCGACAACGCTGTTGTCGTCGGTGAGTTTGATATTGAAACAGGCGTAGATATCAACGTGTATGAAACCATCATTTTCGACAAAGTGGACGACGCGGGGGTAAACGCCTACAAGAACAAGCTGATAGCCGCCGGGTTTAAGCAGCCTTACTACTCGTACGACGACTGGGATTTCATGAAGTACGTCAGGATAAGCGGTGACCTGTACCTTGCAAGGATTGGCGTCAGCAAACGCATGGACAGCCTCACGGCGTTCACGTACGATCTGACATATGTGGAAGACGGCGTGTGGCCGGGCTCATGGACAAGCGCGGGCTTGTTCCCGCCCGACAGTTATGACGCAATAGCCGGAGCGATCGACAAAGACTACTGGAACGAGCGTATGGCAGACTACGACTCCGACTATATATATGTCAAATACCTGAACCTGAACGAGCGGGGCATTGCAGACTATATGAGCAAACTCAAGGCTGCCGGGTTTACTCCGGTCAAAGACTGGGACGGGAACGATACGGACGACCTTTACATTTTCCTGCGTATAGAGGGCAGGCTCGTCCGAACTGAAGTCTGCCTTACGGACAACGAGGATATCACAGAGATAAGATATGAGTTCTATTGCTATGAGGATGGCGTCTGGCCTGCAAACTGGGCGTCAGGCGGGTTGCCAGCGCCTGACAGCCATGATTCCATCGTCGGCCCGATCGACCTGGACAGATGGAACGAAGACCTCTCAAGCGACTGGGGCGATTCAACGTACTCGTACATAAAGTACCTGGGCATGACTCCGGGCGACGCGTCGCAGTATATGTCGAAACTGAAAAACGCAGGCTTCAAAGCTCTCAAGGACTGGGACGGCAATGATACCGACGAGCTCTACAATTATCTGCGTATCGACGGCAAGCTGCTCAGGGTAACGGTCGAACAGCGCGAGAACTACGAGCTTAAGGAGTTTCTCTATTATTTTACATATTATGAAGACGGCGAGTGGCCCGCGCAATGGACTGCAGCCGGGATTCCCGCTCCCACATTCACTGCGATGGCGGGTAAGATCGACATGACTGACTTCAAGTACGACCTGGAAAACTGGGGCAGCAGCTACGCGTATGTCAAGCTGCTCGGGGCAAACCTGTCCGACTACGCTGCGACGCTCAGGAAAAGCGGCTTCAGGGCGCCGGAGTACAGTTGGACAGACACATGGGAACTTGAGAAACGGCTCCAGATCAACGGCCAGTGGGTCAACGTGACCATCGAGGACAGAAACAACGCGGAAATCCCCGAACTGTATATTTACTTCCGGAGCGAGTAGAGAAACCGGCATGGACGCATTGACCCCTCTAAGACCCCAGTACGACAATCGATAATAGTAGATTAAGACATGGAAGAGTCAATAGGATTCCACTTTCAACTGCCGCGCTGCGGCGGTATAAGTGATGGGAGTTCTGTTATTTCCATATCTCTGAACCATCCTCATCCCGCTCGTAATCATGCGCTATCGAAGCTTCCATAATGTCGGCATACGCCCAATGGGATGGCGAAAGATCGGAATACCTGGGCACGTCAGCCGGGAGGTTTTCAGGGTTGATTTTTCGATCAAGCATCATGTTGATGACTTTTACCGCCTGTGCCCTGGTAAGCGGTTCTTCGGGGCGGAATGTGCCGTCCGGGAATCCTGTCATCCAGCCTTGCTCTGAAACACTTGCGATACAACTCTCAATCCTTGTTTCCCAATACTTTTCTATAAGTGTTTGATCATCAAGCCACCATAAATCTTCTACGTAAACCGCTGTATAAAAGCCGACATATGACGCTGCAATGTGCGCGAACTCTGCGCGCGTAATCGGCTTGTCCGGGTCAAAGTTTTTTCTATCCGATGAGAATCCAAAATACTGCTTAAAATAGCTTGCCTCCTGATAATACCATGCATTCGGAACTATGTCGCCAAAGCAAAGAGGATCTGCATCGCTTCTACTCTTTGATATACGATAAAACAGCGTCACTGCCTGCGCCCGTGTAATAAACTCATCGGGGCGGAACGTACCGTCAGGATAACCGCCAAGATAAGAGGTATGCTCCTCGTTGTTAAGAAAAGGATTATTTGAGCAATCAAGAACAAATACCTTCGGAACATCCGTTAACTCAAGTCTGGTTAACAGGTTATTTGAACATAAGAGGCCAACCAGCGCAGGAACCTTTGATAAGTCAAGTTTTGTCAGGTGGTTGTAATCGCAAATTAGCAGTTGCAGTGCCGGAACACTTAATAAATCCAGTTCGGTTAGTTGATTATGCGAGCATCCAATACTGATGAGTTTTGGATTATTCGTAATATTCAATGCAGTCAGTTGATTGTCAGAGCAGTCAATCGTTGTTAAATCAGGCACAAAAGACAGATCCAGCTCGGTCAGCTGGTTTCCTGCACATATCAAAGACTCCAAAGCAGGCGTACCCGAAATATCCAGTTTGGTAAATCTGTTGTTCGAGCAGTTTAGCTCACATAAATCAGGAACCTTTGTCAAATCCAATACCTCTATCTGATTCTTAGGGTTGATACTGTAACCCGGACTTTCATTTCTGCTTGAACAGTCGAGTTTTTGCAGGTTTGGTAAACCTGATAAATCAAGTGTTTTCAGTTCGTTATCGGGGCAACTGAGTACGGTCAGTTTTGGCATAAGCGGAAGTGATAACTCAGTAAGCTTATTTCGATCGCAATATATACTGTTCAACTCAGGGAGATTTGATAATTCAATTTTCTCAATTTGATTGTAATAGCAAACAACATTACGTAAAGCCGGAAGGTCCTCTAAATAGAGTTCAGTAATGTAAGTGTTACCGAAAGAAATCTCTTCCAGAGCGATGCAATCAGAAAGCCGTAAGGCTCCGAAAGGTTCTTTATTATAATCGCCGCTTAACCTTATCATTTTCAAGTGCAGCTCACCGTCAAGCGCAACCCAATGTATAATATCTCCGAAATCTCCAACATCATCATCATCCAACCAATCGAAACGGATACTTTCATCCCACGTTTTCGGGTCGTCAATGTCCCAGCCCTTAATTTCGGCATTCGTTCGCTCGCCATTACTCTGAGCCAAAAAGTTCTGTATGGTTATAAGATCATGCTGATTATATGGCAACGCCGCTCCCGCCTCCGGCGAAACATATGCGCTTAATAGTAAGGACAGTAACATAGTAACTGCTGAAGCTAAAAAAATTTTCATATATGACTTTCGTAGTATTTTCATTTTTGACTCCAATCTGCGGTCTCTGTTCGCATTTCGATTGATATCCGGCTGAGGAACGCAACCACCGTTTCTGAATAGCTATTGCTATTATACAGCAGCTCTTGGGAAAAGTCGAATGCGCGGCTGCGGGTGCTGCGAAACCTTATCTGTATTATCAGTGCGTGATATATTGTGAAAAGCTTTCCCGCTAATGATTCTTCGCAGTCAGGTGATAAACCCGGGGTGTGTAGATATAGCACAACAGCAGGTCTACAACCTCTATTCCGACGTCTTGAACTGTCCTGTGAGCCTAACATGCTGAAAGAGAAAATGCCGTTGAGTGGGGAAATACCTTGTTCAGCCAATAACGCGGCGACCGCTTGATGCGGACAGATTGGACATAATATGAAAAAGCTGCCAATAGGGATATAAAATTTTTAAAGAAACAACCACGCATCAGGCGGCTTTCGCCTTCCTCGGCAGGGACGACGTCGAGATGCGTATGGAGATTCAGTAATAGTAGGAGAAAAACGAAATGGCGAGACTCTGCACAACATGCGGTGCGTCGCTTCCTGACGATGCGGCGCTTTGCAGCATGTGCGGCGCAAAGGCAAACACAGCGCCTCCGCCGCAACAACCGCAACAACCACCGCAGCAGCAACCCGCGACGTATACAGCGCCTCCACAGCAACAACCGCCGCCGCCGCCGCCGCCGCCGCAGCAGCAGCAGCAGCAGCAGCAGCAGCAGCCTGCGCCGAACACAGTGACTTCTGCGCAACAACATCAATACTACGCGTCGCCTGCGGGAGTGCCCGGAAAAAAGAGGCGCATGCCTCTTGCCGTTTTAATTGCCGGTATCGTTGTTCCCGTCGCAGCCGCAATAGTTATCGTCGCGGTGTTTATGCTGAACAACGCAGGAAAAGGAGACAGCGATAAACCGGGTGAAGAACTAAGTTCAGAAAACATTCCTGACAACAGCGCCAACCAAACACCACACCCTGGCAACAGCGAAGTGACCGGAACAGATAATATCCATTCACCGGACCCGGGTAGCAGCGAAGCTTCAGGCACTGCGAGTAGCCCTACACCGGATTCTAATTCAAACGCGCAAAGCGAAGCGTCAGTACCGGAACTGAAGCCTGATCCTGACGCAGAATCGAAGTCCGGGGTTGAAGACTTTGATGATGATATTGAACTGGAACGAAGCTTATACGGCTTGTGGCATGGCTCGCCGGTTGTCGGATCAGGATTCTCAGAGCGTTTGTTTTTGGAACGCGAATACTCCTTTGTTTGGCTCGCAAGCCAAATGGACGGGTTGCAGCGGATACGGGCCCTTTCCGGGTATTGGGAAGTTGTCGACGGTAAACTTGAACTAACCGTAACAGAAGAAATACGCTGGGAAGGCGGGCGAGTAGTTCCGGCTTTTGCTTCATGGGGTACTGAAGAAGTGATCGTGGATGCGCAAATCGTCGTCGAGAGCCTGACTGAACCTTTGCTACTGGTGTACGATGTCGGCGGAATAACCGTTGACAGGGAGGTCAATAAACGCACAGTCGCCATCGGCGGAGAGGTGTATTGGGAGCTCTTCTATCCAACGGACAGAAAAGAAATACTTGAAGACTATGAAGCTATAAAGACCGGGAAAGAAACGCCCGGCAGTTATTACTATCCCGAGGCGTTCATATCTTTCGGAACGCCGCTCAGCCCGGCGCTTGCTGAAAAGGGCACAACATGCCTGTTCAACGGGAGCTACTTCCCGTGGAACTTTTATCTCTGGGCGGACTATGAAGACGGCAGCGGCGGACAATGCCTGATGATCCTCCTGGACGCTGAAGAACCGGACGGAAGCGCGATAGATGCGTTGTATCTGCCGGGGTATGGCTTGCCGGTAATAGGAAGGGACAGGTACAATATATATATAGACTGGACAAACCCGGCAAACCGTGAAGATACTGTTGAACTTATGTTTCAAGAACAAAGTGAGTATATGACGGTTTTCTCCAACGCGCTGAAAGGAGTACGGTCATCGACTGGCGCAGATGTGATTAAAATGCCTGTAAGTGTATATAAGGATGACTCGGGGCGTGACAGATACTACATACCGCTTTACGCAATACTGAACGAAATAGACGGCGGCGTGATCTATAACGCATACAACATTGGAGACGCGTATATTTTCTCAGGTTCCGGTATACAGAGCTATACCGGATTTTGGGAGACCTCCGACCGCGGCGGCTTTCGCGCCGACGCGGTTATCGACGGGCAGACTCACTCTATAGCTTCGCACTGGAACGGGTTGGAGCTTCGACCGGATGGTACATACACAGATGCGTACCGTGTTTATCAGGACGAAGGCGATTGGTTGCTGACCGAAGAAACTGGGCGGTATATCTTTTGGGGACGAATGCTCATTATGATCTGCGATACTGTTTCAGGGTGGCGCGGAGCCGACTATACGTCGCTTGCGCCTGTCAGAGATATTGAACCGTTCAAACCCTTAATTTTTGAAAGGTATATAACAGACTGGGACCCGGACTACTTAAGTATAAGCGGAAAGCAGCCGCTATACGCAAACCTTGTTGAACAAGGGGAGGCAGCTCCAAGGCCGGGAAAGGCGCCGTGACAGGAGCCATGTTTTACGGCAGGCATGTATAAGGTTTGAGCAATGAGAAGACGAGAGAACCGGAGACAAGGGGACGGTTCTCTCGTCTTCCTTTTAGCCTTTGTAATACAGCTTCCGCCCCGAGGAAGACAAGGGGACGGTTCTCTCGTCTTCCTTTTAGCCTTTGAAATACAGCTTCCGCCCCGGACATTTATATGGATCTGATCGCCAAAAGCAATCTTTACATTCAAGGCACTTACCCGTATCGAGACCTGCTTTCGCGTCATTTGCCCAATTAGGGTTAACAAGCATTCCGCGGGCGATGTCTACCATGTCGACGCCTGTCAGTTCAAGAACGCCGCGCGCGTCGGCAGCGCTCCGTATGCCATTTACAGCGAAAACCGGACATGAGACATTCTTCTTGATCTCGCCTGCTGCATATATGACGTCCGCATAAGGAAAATCTTCCGGTTTGAAGGGCTCGTCCTCGCCCCGGAAGCCATGCGATACGTCAATAAAATCTATGCCGTGCGCAGAGAGTTCCTTCGCGTGGGCGATACCGTCCGCAAGCGTAGGCTCAAAAGCGCCAAGGCGTATACCCACTACGAAACTGTCAGGGACCGCGTTCCTGACAGCGGACAATATCTCCAGCGCGAAAAGGCCCCTATGCTTGCCGTACTCATCGTCTCTCCTGTTAACACGGTCATTATAAAACTGGCATATCAAATACTGATGGCAACCATGCAGTTCTACCCCGTCATAACCAGCCTCAACAGCGCGGATGGCCGCGTCCGTGAACGCTTTCTGCGTTGCTTTTATTTCGGCGACTGTCATCGCCCGCCCTTTCTTGAGTGTGTCCTTGTGGATGATCTCGTAATCGGAAGAGCAGAGCATAGCGTCGGCGCTTATTCCGATAACTCCCGCGTGATGGAGTTGAATGATTATTGGAACGCCTTCTGAGTGAACGGCGTCAACTATTCTTTTATGACCCTGTATATGCTCGTCAGACCAGAGACCAAGCTGTTCGGGAATAAGCTTTCCCTGTGGATCGACGCACGTCGCTTCCTGGATTATTAGGCCGGCTCCGCCCCCGGCTATGCTTTTATAATGCTCAACATTTCTGTCTGAAACCATACCGCTGTCATCACTGAAGCCATAGGCGACGCATGGCGGCATACATATACGATTCTTGACTACGGTATCCCTGATTTTTAACGGCTCAAAAAGCTTATCCATCTGAAGTCCTCCAGTTCGTCACAAGTCAACCGCGACAGGCTCCTTCCCCGACTCGTTCAGCAAGCAGACTGCATTCTCAATGCGGAACAACGCGACTTCGCCAATCCTGTCCTTGTAGATATCCTTGATTCTGGGGTTGTTCTCAAGTAAAAAGTTCATTACATCTTCGCCCTCGTCGAGTACGGCTTCGCCGATTATCCTGATCCAGTCGCGGTTCGGCTTGATCGCGGCTATCGAGATTTTCGGGTTGCTTATCATCTGCTTGAACACATTTTTCGATCTGCCCATACTGAAGTAGAATTTGCCATTATACTCCATGTTCGAACCGAACGGCCGCAGTTGAGGCTGGCCTTCATCTGAGGTGGCAATGAAATACACACCCGCTTCTCTTAAAAACTCCGCGCCTTTACCCATTGTCTTTTCCTCCTTTAAAATGATTATATAAGTAATTACTAGAAATCACAGTAACTTGATAAGCGCTTCAGGATCGTTATCGTCAGAATGCTCGATTACATGGTCAAGAAGTTTGTTCAGTATCGAGCCGATTTCGCGGCTTTGCGTATATCCCATCCTGATCAAATCATCCCCTTTAAGCGCAAGATCATTAATTGTAAAGCATTCGCCGCTCTGAATGATGACTTCGACCTCTGTCAAGGCGTCGGCGCCGCCAATGGACGCAGCAGCGCAGCGGACTGCTTCGACGCCGTGCTTTGCGAACAACCGTTTGATGGCGCTTTTGTCACTCGGGATGTCCGTAATAGTAAGCGCTTTCGAACAACATGTGACAGTCCTTGTGTCAAGACGCAGCATGCGCAGAAAATCTGCAGCGGAGTCTATGAGTTCAAGATCCAGGAGGATAGCGCAAAAGGCGCACCATCTTAACGCAGACTCAGAGGGGAGAGCGGTTAGCTTTTCCAGACACTTTGATAAACGCTGCGCTCTGGCCTGTTCTGCGCGCTGCTGTTCTGCGTGCTGCTGTTCTGCGTGCCGCTGTTCTGCGTGCTGCTGTTCTGCGCGCTGCTGCTCTGCGTGCTGCTGCTCTCCGTGCTGCGGTGATCGCTGCTGTGCTCCTCGCAGCGTCCCAGCCTGTTCTCCGTGCAGCGGCTCACGCTGCTGTGCTCCTCGCAGCACTCCGGCCTGCTCTCCGTGCTGCGGCGCTCGCTGCTGTCGCTTCCCGGGCAGATATCTGTCCAGCAACCCTGCTTCGATGACGTCTCCCGCTACTACGGGCCTTTGCGACATAATAATCTTTTCAAGCTCGACGCGGATGCGTTCTGCGCTGACATGTTTTGCGTTTGCTGCAACCTTGTGAACAGCGTCCAGCGTGTCCTGCCCTATTGAAAATCCAAGTTCCGCGGAAAAGCGAAACACCCGGAGCATACGCAGCGCGTCCTCTGAAAATCGCTCAAGCGGGTCGCCAACGCAACGGATCACCCGGGCGTCAATGTCACCCATACCTCCGAACGGATCGATAACGCTCCCGTCACTGTCCGCTGCCATTGCGTTGATCGTGAAATCACGCCTGCTGAGATCAGCTTCAATGTCACTGACGAACTCCACGCTATCCGGGCGGCGGTTGTCCGAGTAAGCCCCGTCCGCGCGAAATGTCGTCACTTCAACGATACTCCTGCCGAACGCTCCTGCAGGAGGAGGCGCCCCTGCTACAGCGTCCCCATCAGTCGCAGCCCCATCAGACGCTGACCTGGCTACAGCGTCCCCATCAGGCACAGCCCCATCAGCCGCAGCCCCATCAGGCGCGTCCCCATCAGACGCGTCCCCATCAGTCACAGCCCCATCAGACGCTGACCTGGCTACAGCGTCCCCATCAGGCACAGCCCCATCAGGCACAGCCCCATCAGCCGCAGCCCCATCAGGCGCCGCATCATCGAACGCGCCGCCCCCTAAAACAACCGTCACGCCGCCGAACTTCGCGCCTGTCATCACAGTCTTTGTGAACAGGCGCGCAACTTCATCTGTGCGCGCTGAAGTCGCGACGTCCCAGTCGTGAGGCTGCCGCCCCATGTAAGCGTCCCTGACACAGCCTCCGACAAGGTACGCCTTATGACCGCTGCCTGTCAGCCTGCGCAGCACGTACGCCGCGTGTTCGGGAATTCCGGTGATAATCATCTCAGCTATGTCCCTATTGTAAAATCGTATACACAGTAGTATAATCGGTCATCAGCGTAAACGCAAACCTTTATACTGAACTTTCCATGCTGCAGGATTCCCTGCCCCCGAAGAGGCGTGGAAGTGAAACAAAAGTTCAGGCAAATTTCGTTAAACGACAGGTTGCTTATGGTAATAGATGATTTCAAAAGGCATATCGAAAGCGGGGACCGGTGCCATCTCGTAGGAATCGGCGGCGTTTCGATGTCGCCGCTCGCCGAAGTCCTGCGCGTGATGGGAGTGAGCATCACAGGGTCGGATATGAACGACAGCCCGTCGGTCGAGCATTTAAGGTCGATAGGTATAGACGTGACTGTCGGCCACAGCGCGGAAAATGTACGCGGCGCCGGGTATGTGATACGCACCGCCGCCGCCCGCGAGGATAACGCGGAAATCATCGCCGCCCGCGAAATGGGTATTCCGGTTTTTGAACGCGCTCAAGCGTGGGGCTATATCATGCGCGGTTACAAGAACGCTGTCTGCATCGCCGGCGTCCACGGGAAGACGACCACGACTTCGATGATCACATACATCCTGCTAGCCGCGGAAGCAGACCCTACGATTATGATCGGCGGTATACTACCGATACTCGGCTCAGGTTACAGGGTCGGCAAAGGCGACGTTATAGCGCTTGAATCGGACGAGTATTACAACTCATACCACAATTTCTTCCCCACTGTGGCCGTTGTCCTGAACGTGGACGCCGACCACCTGGATTTTTTTGAAGACCTCAACGATCTGAAAAGTTCGTTCCGCAAGTTTGCTTCGCTCGTCCCGGACACAGGCCATATCGTTTGCAACGGCGACGACGAAAACACGATGCAGGCGCTCGCTCCGCTCGGACGCGAGCTGCTTACGTTCGGCCACGGGTTCGGCGCGAGGGTGCGCGGTGTGAACGTCAACGCCTCGGGGCGCAACCCGACAATGTCCGTCCTGTATGACGGGAAGCCGTTTTGCGATATCCGTCTCATGATACCGGGCGCGCAGAACCTGAGAAACGCTTTAGCCGCGACAGCCGCCGCAATAGCGCTGGATATCCCTGCGGAGGCGATCGTTAAAGGGCTCAACGCGTACACCGGCGTAGGCAGGCGATTCGAGTTCAAAGGCACGCTGAGAGGAGCCGACATATATGACGACTACGCGCATCACCCAAGCGAGATCCGCGCGTTGCTGGACGCTGTAAAATCATTAGGTTACAAGCGCGTCATAATGGCGTTCCAGCCTCACACATATTCGCGGACGCGGGCGTTATTTCCCGATTTCGTCACGGAGCTTTCAAGGCCGGACGTCACATTCCTCGCGGAGATATACGCTGCGCGCGAGAAAAACGACCTGAGCATATCATCAGACATACTTGCCGACGCCGTACCCGGCGCCAGGTGCTGCGCTTCGCTGCGGGAGCTCACGGAGGAACTAGCCGCAATAGCGAGGGAAGGCGATATCATCCTGACCGTCGGCGCGGGGGACATAACCACCGTCAGCGACGCTCTGGCTTCGTTTCACTGAGCGTTTCGCGTATTGAGAAAACCGGTGTTCCGTTTCAATATGTGAGGAGGGATTTGAACTTTGGATACAGAAGTAAATGAAGCCGCAAGGAAGTACACATACGAGGACTATTTAAACAGAGACGACGACATAAGGTTTGAGCTGATCGACGGCGTTATCTACATGCTTGCGACGCCGGTTCAGGTGCATCAGGAGATTGCCGGGGAAATACACGGGCAGCTCTGGAGTTTCCTGAAAGGTAAGCCGTGCAAGGTCTTTATGGCGCCTTTTGGCGTTCGCCTGAACGCAGATTCCGGCGACAACACGATACTGGAGCCTGATTTGTTCGTCGTATGCGACCTTAAGAAACTGGACGGAAAATCGTGCGTCGGCGCTCCCGACCTTGTAGTGGAAGTGCTCTCGCCATCGACTTCGAAAAAGGACAGAACTCTCAAGTTTGACAAGTACAGGCAGGCGGGAGTCCGCGAGCTTTGGATAGCTGATCCCGGCGACAAAACCGTCTCCGTGTATGTTCTCAGGGATGGTGAATATATCGTGAGACATTATGACGATTCCGGAACAATCCCTGTACATGTACTTGAAGGCTGTAATATTGTCCTGGCGGATGTTTTCGCGCAATAAGGAAAGACTGCCGGGTTGCTGAACTATTGAATATGAACCTTGTTGGTATCTAATCAGATACCCTCTCAGGACCGGTGAGAAAAACGTCTTCTGAGCGCAAGGTCCTGAACAGTTACCCTTGAAGTAATAATGACATTTGTCATGCAAGATCATGCTCCGCGACACTTACAATGCCGCGGGGCATTTGATATTATATGATACATCCAAACCGGAAAGGAACGCGACGTCATGATAGCATCGATGGAAAACGTGGTAAAACGATTCAGGGCGCACGTGGCGCTCGATCACCTGAGCCTTGAGGTCAATAAAGGCGAGACGCTCGGCCTGCTCGGCCCGAACGGCGCCGGCAAGACGACAGCGATACGCGTGCTGACAGGCCTGACCTCAGCCGACGCGGGTGAGATACGCCTGTTCGACAGGGAAATGCACGGACAGGCTTCCGACATAAAGCGGCGTATTGGGATAGTCCCGCAGGATCTCGCGGTCTATGAGACGCTGACAGCGCGGGAGAACCTGACGTACTTCGGAAAGCTCTACGGCGTCACCGGCGCCATGCTGAAGCAGAGAGTCGATGAAGTGCTGGAAGTGCTCGGGCTTTACGATGTGGCGGGAAAATCGACAAAGAAATATTCCGGCGGAATGAAGCGCAGGCTGAACATAGGCTGCGCTATAATCCACAGGCCGGAGCTCCTTATCCTCGACGAGCCGACGGTCGGGATCGACCCGCAGTCGCGCAACCACATCCTGAACTTCGTAGAGGAACTCAACAAACAAGGGACGACAGTGTTCTACACCTCGCACTACATGGAGGAAGTCGAGAGGCTCTGCTCACGCGTGCTGATCATGGACGCGGGGCGCGTGATCGCAGATGGCAGCGTAGAAGAACTTACCCGCGCTATTCTCTTTGACGAGACGGTCGAACTGGAAGTGCGCGACGTCGCGCCCTCGCTTCTTGAAGACGTCAAAAAAGTGCAGGGAGTGCTTCACGGCAACGTCGACGGGCGGACGCTCACGATCACGAGTACGGCGGGCTCGCAGAACCTTGCCCGCATAATAGAGTGCGCGTCGCCATATGTGATACTTGGCGTCACCGCCCGCAGGCCGACGCTGGAGGACGCTTTCCTCGCCCTGACAGGTAAGAACCTGAGGGACGGGGGAGAAACCTGAAAAACGCTTCATTTCAGGTCGGAGAACTATATTCCGGCCGGAAGGTTTGTTGAAATACAGGCTCCCGGCGCCGCGTGGCGCGGCACTGGTAAGAAGAGGAGAATAAACAGATGACTGCTTTCGCCGCAACATTTTGGACAGGGTTCAGATTCCTCTGGCGCAACCCGGTCACAAACGCGATTTTGATCGCGTTCCCGATAGTCATAATACTCATACTCGGCAACGCTCTCGGCGCGTATATCTCCCCCGATACCGACCTCACGCCCGCGCCCGTCGCGGCGGCTGCAGACCCGGACGGTATGCTTGGGGCGTTTCTGCAGAACGAGCAGATATCGCGTTTTCTTGACGTTACGTTCACCGGCCGCGCCGAAGCGGAAATGCTTGCCGAAGACAACAAGGTAGTCGCAGCGATAATTGAAAGCTCCGGCGATATATCCGTGGTCCGCACGAACGACGGGAGCATGCATACGCAGTTGACGCTATCCATCATAGATTCATACAAGCAGATCGGGACAGCCGCGACCATCGCCGCGATGAGCGGGAAGGACGTCTACAGGCTGCTTGGAGCAGAAATCGAGGTCAGGGACGTCCCGCTCGGAAAAAGAATACCCGGTGCGATCGATTACTACGCAGTCACCATGCTTGTTATGATACTCATGTTTACGGGCATAAACGGTATGGACCTGTTCAACAAAGGCCTGCTCAGCGATACCGGGAACCGCGCGCGCGTCGCTCCGGTAAGCAAGCCCGCGCTGATAGGCGGTTTGCTGGCTGCTTCGACGATAACGAGCTTCCTTCAGGGCATGGTCACGTTCGTTTTCACAGCCGCCATATATGGAGTATATTGGGGCGAACGCATCCCGCTCGTGCTTGCGACGCTCTTCGCGGTCGTACTGTTCTCACAGTCGATGTGCATCTTCATGCTGATGGTGTTCCGCAACATGAGCGCTGCGAGCGGCTTCGCGCAGGTCCTGATCTGGTCCATGACGTTCGTTTCAAAGGGCTACGCTAAAATGACGTTCGGGCCGCTGGACGAAGCCTTCAGGTACGCGCCGAACGCTATGGCGCACACAGTGATCTTCGGCGCTGTGTTCGGCGGGAACGAGGCAAAAATGACACTCAGCCTGATCATCCTGTTTGGGCTTGGAGTAGTACTGTTCATGCTCGCGTTCCTGTTCGGTAGAAGGCGCATTGCGTGATGAGGAAACACAGGACTCCGCCCGGCGCGCCGGGGAACCGGACTACATCGGAGAGGAAACTAATATGACTATATTTAGAACAACTTTAAAGCGTATACTGAAGCAACCGGCGAACTGGGCGTTCATCCTGCTTTTTCCTGCCGTGCTGACGATACTGATAGCGGCGAGCCTGAGGGGCGACGCGGTGAGCAGCGACGATGTGACCGCGGGAATGAGGTTCGGAGTCGCGGACCAGGACGACTCGGCGCTTTCGCAGATGCTTGTTAAGCAGCTCAATAAGCGGTATACTGTGCAGGAAATGACGGAGGAGGACATACCCGCGGCGCTCACGGACTCCGAGATACCCTGGGCGCTCCTCATAAGGGAAGGCTATGCGAAGGACGTCCTCGCGGGGCGCGCGCCGGCGCTTGAAGGATACTCGCTCACAGTGTCGGACATCTCTGCGCTCGGGAACATATCTGCGCAGAACATAACGCGCGCGCTGCTTCTTCTTGGCTCTGACGATCCCGCTGTCCTTGAGTCGTGGGAAGACGCCTCCGGAGTCGATATCACGGTGATACCTTCCGACACATGGGAAACTGCCGCTCAATGGTTCGGATTCTACGGGTTCGTATCCATTTTCACAGCGTATTTCATCATCAAGACGCTGACAGACGATAAACGCGGCGGAATGCCCGACCGTTTGGGAGTTTTGCCGCAAAAGCCGAGGTCCATACTCATACAAGGCACGCTGGCGGCGTTTACCGTGACCGAAGCGACTGCGGCGCTGCTCTTGCTGTCACTGGCAGCACAGATAGGGGCGGTCCCCAACGCGGGGTATCTATTCCTTTTGCTGAGCTTGTACAATATGTTCACAGTTGGTATGGTGCTGGCGATAGTATCCATCTGGAGCGACCTTGGCGCGGCGTCCGTTGTGATGACGATGCTGGCAACCGTGTTCGCAATGCTGGGCGGACTGTTCTGGCCCCTGGACCTGGTGCCTGCGTTTATGAAGAAGCTGGCGTGGTTCTCCCCCGGCTACTGGCTTGCGCAAGGCTTGAAGAATATTCGCAGCATAACATTTGGCGGCTACGGAATGCCGATGCTCTTCCTGGCGGGGTTCACCTTTGTCGTACTACTCCTGGGCGGCTGGCGGAGGATACAACCGATGGAGAGTTAGGTACTGTCGGGAAATAAGTTGGAAGAGTTGCCGCAGGATTTTTGCCGTCAGGTTGTGCGGGGAAGCCGCAGGAATGCTTGGAGCCTTTCAAGGTTTCACCGTGCCGCATGGCGGCAAAAAGACAAGGCAAAATTACAAGTTATTTCCCGACAGTGCCTTAAGAGTGTGGAGTGTGGAGTGAGGAAGTACGCGGTTTACGCCCGGCTGGGCGTCGGAGTAATGCTAATAACAGTTTGGGGGCTGACCGACAGCCCCCTTTCGGGCGTTGCGTTCGTACTTGCGCTCTCTGCGCTTTCTGCAATACGATACCGCTTCTCACCGTACCCTCTGCTTATCATACTCGAAGCCGCCTGCTGCATAGGGTATGCGCTGATATGGACGCCCGCACTGCTCGGGCTCTGGTTGCCGGCCGCAGGGCTGCTGGAAAAGCATTGGGACGACACGGAACGCGAGCTGCTGAAGCGCAGCTTTGAAGACAGGGCGGAACTGCTCAAGCTTGAGACATTACGCGAAGATTCGGAGGCGGACGCCCGCAGCGCGGTAAGATATGCCGGGATGGCCGAACGCTCAAGGATCGCGCAGGACATACACGACCACGTCGGACATGAGATATCCGGCGCCGCGCTTGCGCTGCAGACTGCGATAAGGTTGTATGAGAAGAATGACGAACGCGCGGGGGAAGTGCTGCGGCAAACCGCAGACAGGCTTGAGTCAGCTGCCGCGCATCTTCGCGAAACAGTCCATAACCTCAAGCCCGCGTTGCTGCCGGGCGCGTGGATGATTGAAGAACTGTGCGGCGCTTTCAGTTTTTGCGATATAGAACTATCAAAGACCGGGGATCTGAGCGGGTTCTCGCATTGGGAACTGTTGGCGGCCAACCTCAAGGAAACGCTTACGAACGTGACGCGCCATTCGGACGCGACAAAGGTGACGGCGCGGCTCGACGGAAACGCCGGATATGTACGCTTGATAGTCGCGGACAACGGAAAAACCGGGGCTGTAAACAGAAGCGGCCTCGGCTTATCCGGTATGAAAGAACGCGCAGCAGCCGCGGGAGGATCGCTGACGATCAGCTCGATGAATGGATTCCGGGTAGTCTGCGTACTGCCTAAAGAGCATACGGAATGAACATGAGTAGTGATACAGTTCAGGACCTTGCGCTCAGAAGACGTTTTTCTGCTTCCTTTACGCTCAGTGGCACATCCATGTGCCAATTCGCGCGCTCCGGCATCCATGCCTCCGCTTTCGGAATCAGAATAAACGTCTTCCTCACCGGTCCTGAGAGGGTGTCTGAATAGTAACTGAGTAGTAACTGAGTAGTAACACCTGTTTCAGCTAAACAAATACATGTGTTTACATAAGTCTATTTTTGTGTTATATTTTCTACAAAAGTGAACATCAGGTGTTGAAACTAACAACACTCTGCCAGCCTTTCATACCGGGAGTATCGCTAAGGGGAGGGATAATCTTGGAAACAAGGATTGTATTTTTGCTGCTATCTGTGGGGTTCACTTACATAGATACTTATCTCGTCTACCGTATATGGTTCCACGGAAAACACAACACATACCTGAAAACCTTCTTCGCTATGGGGTTGATAATGTCGGTCTGGGCGCTGTTCAACGGCATCCTCCCTCTGCTGAGCGAAGGACTTTACGTGCAGATATATCCGTACTATCTGCTGATAGGGTGCATTATCCCGGCTCTGTTTCTGCCGTATATCCTGCACTTCACAGAGTCCGGGCTCGCGCGCTCGCGCCTGCTCATTACTATCCTGATAGTGTTGGCGGCAACTGACGTCCTGGTACTGCTGACAAACCCGCTCCACCATGAGTTCATCGCGGGATATAACGGGCAGTTCCCGATTGTGGGCAGATGGTTCCTGATACATGCTCTGTTTTCGTACATTCCGCTGATTTTCGCTATAGTTGTCCTGATGCGCTACATTATAATCCATATCAAAACTTCGCCTTTGCTGGGGGGATTGGCGCTCGCCGTCATTTTGCCCCTCGTCACCAGCATTCTCTACTCTTTTGATATCCTGAAGTTCGTTTTCGACCCGACGCCGCTGTTTTTCCTGATAATGTTCATTATCTTCTCCATATACTCATCAAGGTTCAGGCTGTTTGACAACAGGATCGCGGCTTTTCTGAGCCTGTTCAACACATTCTCCGAAGCCTTGCTTGTAGTAGACAACACAGGTCACGTATCCGACGCGAACCAGTCATTCAGAACTGCGTTCCCGTCGGTGAAGCTGGAGCTGGACAAGACGCCGCTGTCCGATCTTGCAGACTTCTTCAGATCAGTCGTCATCGAGCAGAATCCGGCGGACGTCATCGAACGGCTTGACTCCGGCACAGAAGAAATAAGCAATGCCGAAATCGCCCTGACGCGAGGCGGGACGGTCTATTACTATGTCCTGACAAAAACAAGCGTTTTCGAACGCCTGCATCACGTCGGGTTCATAATAAGCCTGATCGATATAAGCAACAATCAGAGAACGCTGCAGATGATAGAAGAGATAAAGCGGAACAACATCCAGCTTCAGGAGCTGAAGGACCTCTCCGAGTCCGCGAACCAGGCCAAGAGCGACTTTCTGGCAAACATGAGCCATGAAATACGCACGCCGATGAACGCAATCATGGGTATGACCGCAATAGGGAAGTCGGCGGGAGACATAGACCGCACAAAGTATGCTCTGGGAAAAATCGAGGACGCGTCGGTGCACCTGCTGGGCGTAATAAACGACGTCCTCGATATGTCGAAGATAGAATCCGGCAAGTTCGAACTGTCAGAGGAGGAGTTCAGCTTAGAGAAAATGCTGGAGAGGGTCGTCAACGTCATATCGTTCCGTGTCAATGAAAAGAAGCAGAAGTTCAACCTATATATTGACCAAAAGCTTCCGCAAGTGTTCATGGGCGACGACCTGCGGCTGGCGCAGGTCATAACGAACCTGCTGGGTAACGCGACAAAGTTCACGCCTATAGAGGGCGCGGTGAGCCTGAATGTCAAACTGATAGGTGAGGAAAGCGGCGTCTGCGAAATCAAGATCGAGGTCACCGACTCCGGCATAGGCATCAGCCAGGAGCAGCAGGCGCGTTTGTTCCAGTCATTCCAGCAGGCGGAGAGCGGAACATCGAGGAAATTCGGGGGTACAGGACTGGGGCTTTCGATTTCGAAAAGCATCGTTGAGATGATGGGCGGGAAGATATGGGTAGAATCTGAACTTGACGAGGGCGCAACCTTCGCCTTTACTTTCCGAATGAAACTTGGCGACGCGAAAAGATACGAACTTGCGGTCAAGGAGACTAACTGGAAGGACCTGCGGATTCTTGTTGTCGATGACAACAGCGGGATTCTTGGCTACATCAAGAGCTTCGTAGAGATCTACGGGGCAGTTTGCGACACAGCGGTCTGCGGCAGCGACGCGATGGAGATCGTTCATAAAAACGGCGCGTACGATCTGTACTTCATTGACTGGAAGCTGGCCGATATTGACGCTCTGCAGCTCACAAGAGGGTTGAAGGCTATGGAGCCCGGGAAAAGCAAGATCGTTATCACTATGGTTTCCAGTCTTGAGTGGGAGGACTTGCAAGACAGCGCAAAGAAGGCGGGCGTCGACATTTTCCTGCCAAAGCCACTATTCCCGTCAGCGCTTGTCGACACGATCAACGGATGCGTGTTGCCCGGCGGCAATGCGGCGGCTGCGGCGCCTCAAAGCGAAGCGGATGACAAACAGTATAATTTCAGCGGCCACACTATTTTGATCGCGGAGGACATCGAGATAAACAGAGAAATAATGTCCGCGCTGCTTGATGAGACGGAGGTCGCAATCGATTATGCCGAGAACGGGAAGCTCGCTGTTTCCATGTTTGAGCGTCAGCCCGAGAAGTACAGCCTGATACTGATGGATATCCAGATGCCGGAAATGGATGGGTATGCCGCGTCGCAGGCGATCCGGGCTCTGGGGGCGCCCGGAGCCAAAGTGCCGATAGTAGCTATGACTGCGAACGTGTTCCGGGAGGATATTGAGCGGTGCCTGGCGGTCGGAATGAACGGTCATATAGGGAAACCGATAGACACGGCGGAGCTGTTCGAAAAATTAAACCAGTATCTGGCGCCCGGCTTGAACGTGTGACAGTTCCCGGGGAAATGTTCGGCAATAATCCCGCAATAAAAATCCCGCAGCAGTTGTGCACAAGTCATTACTGAACAGTTCCTTTCGCAGAGCTCAGGAAGTACAGGTTATTACTATCAGAAGGCGGATTTTCGGTTAGTGAAGCTTTTAATTGCTGACGACGACGGTCTTATCAGGGACAGCCTGAAGATCATGCTTGAATTGGAAGAAGGGTGGTCGGCGCGTACAGCAGCGGATGGAAACGAAGCGTTTTTGCTGTGTGCGGAAGAGCAGCCGGACATTATACTCATGGATATCCGGATGCCGGACTGCGACGGTGTCGCAGCGACGCGAAAAATCAAGGAAGAGTATCCTGACGTCAAGATAATCATGCTCACGACGTTCACGGACGATGGATACATTGCCTCCGCGATCAACGCCGGCGCCGAAGGTTATCTGCTCAAGAGCACGCCTGCCGACGGAATCATCGAGCGGATACGCGCGGTGGAAAAGGGCGCTATAGTTTTTGACAGGGGAGTCAAGCCTTCTTTTTTAAGACTCGGCTTGGCTGCGGAGAAAAGCAGCGGCGGCGCAGGCGGCGCGGGCAACGCAGACGGTGCGGGCAGCGGAGGCAACGCAGGCGGCGCTGGCAGCGCAGGCAACGCAGGCGGCGCAGGCGGCGCGGGCGGCGCTGTGTTCCCGGACCTGAGCGAGCGCGAAAACGAAGTCCTGCCGCTGGTAGCGACAGGACTTAGCAACGGGGAAATAGCGGCAAGGCTGTTTCTCTCACAGGGAACTGTGCGGAACATCGTATCGTCCATACTTGAAAAGCTTGAACTGCGCGATAGAACTCAGCTTGCCGTTTTCTACTGGAAGAACCTGCATGGAGGGACGAAAATCTGAAGCCCCGTCCTATGTACCTCGGTCTCCTTGCGCCTTACCACTTGATTGTGACTACCGGCTTGATCAGGTTCGACGGTTTATCCTTCATCAGCATCAGAGCTTCTTCGATCTTATCGAATCCCTCAAACCTGTGAGTCAGCAGCTTGGAAACGTCGAGGCGCCCGGTCACGAGCAGCGACGCCAGCTTCTGCATCCTAAGCCTGCCTGCCGGCATCAGACCGCCGACGATGACTTTGTGCCCCATACCGACGCCCCACTCGGCTCTCGGTATTTTTATATACTCGTCGCCGCCGAAATAGTTAATATTTCCAACGCGCCCGCCCGGCTTAAGCATCTTGACAGCCGACTCGATAACATCCGTACCGCCTCCTGCGGTTATGACTTTATCGACGCCCTTGCCATCCGTCTTATCCAGCACCTGTTTAACAATATCGCCGTCCTTATAGTTGATGATGTCCGTAGCGCCGTACTCTTTTGCGATCCTGACGCAGTCGGGCCTCGAACCGACGGCATATATGTAAGACGCTCCTCTGAGGGCAGCGCCGGCGACGCCCATCAGGCCGACAGGGCCAATACCGACGACGCATACCGTGTCGCCGAATTCGACCTGAGCGAGCTCCGATCCGTGGAAACCTGTCGGGACCATATCAGAAAGCATGCACGCGTCAGCAGGGTCCATGCCTTCAGGGAGCAGCGCGAGGTTCCCGTCAGCGTCGTTTACGTGAAAGAACTCCCCGAACACTCCGTCTTTAAAGTTTGAGAACTTCCAGCCGCCAAGCATCCCGCCGGAATGCATCGCATAACCGTCCTGAGCCTCAAGGGAGTTCCAGTCCGGCGTTATGGCCGGGACCAGGACTTTGTCTCCCGGTGAAAAATCCCTGACCATGTTTCCGACTTCGACAACCTCGCCGACAGCCTCATGGCCAAGGATCATATCGCTTCTTTCACCGATCGCGCCTTCCCATACGGTGTGTACATCCGATGTACACGGCGCAACCGCGATAGGACGCAGTATTGCGTCCATCGGCCCGCATGAGGGCCTCTCTTTTTCGATCCATCCTGTTTTGCCGATGCCGAGCATTGCGTAACCTTTCATAAAAACCTCCGTTACTTACTTTATATAAAATCACTTATCGGATTTTACTCCGGTGTGAGCCGGGAGCCTGTGTAAAGGCTAAGCGCCGATTGCGAGACTTTTACACAGGTTCCCGGCTTATTGGAAACGCCCGATGTTTTTCGCGATCGAATACGCGGTTTGTGTTGCAGTAAGAATATTCGCAGGCGTCGAGCAGTCGCCGATCTGATAGAACTCAGGCGCGATTGAGGACAGCGCGAAAGCCTCTTCGCGCAGCGGTTTCTGCCCTGTAGCTATAACGACGGTATCAGCGAGAAGGTCAAATGAACCGTTGATATTATCACAGGACACAAACGATTCGGAAATACTCTTTACTGTAGTGCTGAGATAGACCCGGATGCCGCGCCGGGCGATCTCGCTGATTAACGCCATGGAATGCATGCCGTACGGATCGGCGGTGAACTCATCCATGACTTCGACAATCGACACATCCCTGCCGAGCATCGACATGAGCACGCCCATTTCCATTCCGACAAGGCCGCCTCCGATAATGACGACCCTACCCCCCGCTTTCTCCGGAGAGATGTACAGATCCACCGCGCCGATAACGTTTTTGCTGTCAATTCCGGGTATTGGAGGTTCCGATGGCACAGAACCGAGCGCCGCTATTATCACGTCCGGCTTAAGGCTTTCCGCAAGCTCCGGCGTTACTTCCGTGCTCATCATGACGGTGACCTGCGCTCGCGATACCCGCCTCTCCTGACGGTCCAGATACTCATCGAGCCGCTTCTTGAACGGTACGCCTGACTCGCACCTGAGAATCCCGCCAAGGCGATCGGTCTTTTCACACAGTATAACCTCGTGCCCGTACTTCGCGCAGGAAAGGGCGGCCTGCATTCCGCCGACGCCGCCGCCGGCTATGAGCACGCGTTTTTTCGCGCGCAGCGGGATCGAACCCAAAGAACCGCGCTCTTCGAGCTCGCGGCCTATCGAAGGGTTCATCGAACATTGCAGAGAGCGGTGTCCGCCGGCGCCTGCGAAGCACATGCTGCAGCGCATGCATTTGTCAATATCGTCTTCGAGACCCAGCCTCGCCTTCAGCGGCAGGTCCGGGTCGGCGATGGACTGCCGCCCAAGCTGAACTATGTCGGCTTTACCGGAAGCGATGATCTCTTCCATCATTTCCGGGTCAGTGAGCGCGCCAACAGTGGCCACCGGGGTTTTTACATGCTTTTTGATCTCAGCGGCGTATTTCACGTTCACGCCGTCTTCCATGAACATAGTCGGGTGAGTGATGAGAAACGTGTCCTCAAACTCGTGATGGCCTGCAGAAATATGCAGTATGTCGACCTTGCCGTCAAGCGCCTGAGCTATTTTTATGCCTTCGCTCAAATCGTAAGCCTGATCGCTGCATTCGGAACCGCTGATGCGGATTTCGATCGGGAAACCCTTCCCCACGTTTTTGCGGATGTTCTCTATAACAGCAAGAGGAAACCTCATGCGGTTCTCAAAGCTGCCGCCCCAGCGGTCAGTTCTGGTGTTGACAATCGGCGACATGAACTGCGCAAGCAGCCAGCCGTGACCGCCATGGACTGTTACCATATTGAAACCGCAGCGCTTTGCCCACGCCGCGGCTTGCCCGTACTTATCGATAAGATGGAGGATCAGCTCTTCGGGCATAGCTTCCACTTCTCCGTATTTGCTGTCCGATATGTATACTGGGCCGTAGAGAGTCCCGCCCTTTGCGTCGCCCTTGCGAAGAGCGGCTTCGCTGTTAGCGTCGGGGCCGTAGTTCAGCCCGCCGGGGTCTTTCACATAACGCGCGTACATACCTGCGTGACTAAGTTCCGCCGATGCGACCGCGCCGTTTCTCGTGATGGCGCTCGCGAGAGCAGATAGACCCGGCAGCGTGTTCGGGTCGTCCATACGGATAAGGTACGGGTAATGAGTGCCGGTAGCGCTGTCAACGATGCAGTCGCCCACGCAGACTGACGCTATGCCGCCGATAGCCTTGCGTTCAAAAAAAGCGATTTCGTCGAGGCTGGGCAGGTTATCCGCGCCCACGCTGTAAAACCCTTCGGGAGAAGCGAAAATCCTGTTTCGAAACACAACGTTTCCTATCGCAAAAGGTTCAAGTAAACGCTTGTACTTTAGTGCGCTCATAGTCACAAATACCCCTTTCACTTAGTCGGGAGCTGCGCCTGCCGCATCGTCAGCCGGGGCACAGCAACCGGTTTGAAAAACAGATATTGCTGAGACTTATTCTTATCGAGGCATGCTCCATGCGTTGTGGTCAGTGTGGAGCAGTTCGTGCGACTTGTGCGACAGAGGCTTCTCCAGGAACTCCTCGTAGATTTTTGTGATGGACGGATTCTCATGCGAGAATCTCAAAGACGAGCCCTTGTCAAGATCGTAGAGGATCGGCGAGCGCTCGGGCGCCAGTTCCTCGCCGTCGGATATCGGCTGACCTCCGCCGCCGACGCAGCCTCCGGGGCACGCCATTATCTCCACGAAATCGTAATGAGCTTCGCCGCTTTTTATCCGCTCGATGACTTCTCGCGCGTTTGCGAGGCCGCTGGCGACAGCGGCGCGTATGGGCGTCCCGCTTATTTCGACTGTAACCTCGCGCCAGCCGAACGAACCCCTCACGGCGGAGAAAGCTTCCGGATCGGGGTTTTGCCCCGTGACAAGGTAGTACGCTGACCTGAGCGCCGCCTCCATGACGCCGCCGGTAGCGCCGAAAATGACCGCAGCGCCTGTGCCTTCGCCGAGAAGCTCGTCGAAGCGCTCGTCCTGAAGCTCGTCGATGTTCACGTGGCAGGTGGTGATCATGCGCGCAAGCTCGCGGCTTGTGATCACGACGTCTACGTCCTGGCCGTGCCCCGCATTGTTCATGACAGGCAGCGCGCTCTCATGCTTTTTAGCCATGCACGGCATTATCGAGACAGAGAAAATCTTTTCAGGGTCTATCCCCATCCTCTGCGCGAACCATGTCTTTGTGACAGCGCCGAACATTTGTTGCGGCGATTTCGCCGTGGAGAGGTTCGGGGTGAGCTCAGGATACTGGGACTTCACGAAACGAAGCCAGCCCGGGCAGCATGAAGTGAAGAGCGGCCATTGGTAATTTTCCTTATCGGCCAGGCGCTGAAGGAACTCGGAACCTTCCTCCATAATCGTCAGGTCTGCTGCGAAGTTCGTATCAAATACATAGTCAGCTCCGAGAGCGCGGACGGAAGCCGCAAGCTTCCCGACTGTGGCTACATCTCTGGTAAGGCCTATCGCCTCACCCCATGCCGCGCGTACAGCAGGCGCGATCTGAAAAATCACGATTTTCTCGGGATCGTACAGCGCTTCCAGAACAAGCGCTGTGTCGTCGCGGGTCATGAGAGCCCCGACGGGGCAGTGCGTAACACATTGGCCGCACAGCGCGCAGTCGCTCTCGTTAATCTCCTTGCCGCCTCCTACGCCGAGAGTCAGATGGGCTGCCGAGCCGCGCGTATCCCAAACGCCGAGCGATTGAACTTTTTCGCAGACCATCATGCAGCGCATACAGTCAATGCACTTGGACGAGTCCCGTATCAGCGGGTAATTCTGCGGCCACTTGTCCCTGCGCACTTTTCTCTCATACGGAATATTAAGCACGTTCAGGTCGTCCGCAAGGCTCTGGAGAGAACAGTTAAGGTTGCGGACGCAGGATGTGCAGTCGCTGTTATGCGCCGAAAGAGCGAGCTCCACGTTGACGCGCCTCGCGTCGAGCGCGCGCCTGCTGTTGGTATATATGACCATTCCGTCTTCGCATACTGTGTTGCAAGCGGCGGAAAGCCTGTCGTCGCCTTCTATTTCCACGACACATACGCGGCACGCGCCTACTTCGCAAATCCCTTTAAGGTAACATAATGTGGGGATCTCTATGCCGACTGATTCCGCCGCATCGAGAATAGTAGTGCCATCGGCAACTTCGGCAAACCTGCCGTCGATAGTTAATTTTACCATTGATAGACCCTCCCGCCTCTAAGCGTTCCCATGCCGAAATGGTCGCATCGCAGGCATCTTGAACACTCCTGCCTCATTTCCTCGTCAGACATCGGATGTTCGAATATGTCAAAATCGTTTTTCCGTTCAAGAGCTTCCCGTTCCGCGCTTGTGACGCGGCCGAGCGCTGCCTTGTGGCTGTGCGGCGCGTGCGGGATATCCACATTGTGAGTGATGATATGTGAAAAACCGAGGTATCTGTCAATGTTTGCAGCCGAGACTTTCCCTGCCTCGATCGCTCGTATGACAGTTGCAGGCCCGAATGTGCAGTCGCCGCCCGCGAACACCCCGGGCATACCCGGCACAGCGCAGCTGAGCTCCGCGCGGAGCATATCGTAGTTGAGCTGAAGCCCGCAGCCGTTGAAGTACTCGGACTGGATAGCCTGGCCTATCGCCACGACGACTATGTCGCATGCTATCCTCTCTTCGGGCTTGTCAGCCTTTCGGGGTGAAGGCCTGCCGCCCCTGTATTCGCCTATTATCTGCGGCTGGACTATGAGAGCTTTTACGTTCCCGTTTTCATCGTTCTCGATGCGGACTGGAGCGCGCAGTGACATGATGTCGACGCCCTCCGCTATCGCGCCTTCTATTTCATCGCTGAGCGCGGTCATATCGTCCACGCGCCTGCGGTACACGCATTTCACCGACTTCGCGCCGAGCCTGATACTCGTCCGCGAAGCATCCATCGCGACGTTGCCGCCGCCCACTATTACAACGTCCTTCCCGCTGAAATCGGGCGGCTCGCCGTCGCCCATATCTGAGAGAAGCTTCACGGCGGAAAGTACGCCGTTCCCGTCCTCGCCGGGCATGTCGAGCGTTTTATTGCCGTGAGCCCCAATAGTTATGAGGACGCTGTCATATTTGCTTTGGATATCTTCGAAACTTATATCTGTGCCGACGTCTGTGTTCATGATCGTTTCAACACCGGTTGCAAGTATTGCGTCTATATCGTAGTCGAGATACTTGTCCGGTAATCTGTAAAGCGGAATGCCATAGCGCAGCATGCCGCCCAGCTTCCTTCTCTTCTCATAAACCGTGACGCTGTGGCCCATAAGCGAAAGGTAGTACGCTGCGCTCAAACCGGCCGGCCCTCCTCCGATGACGGCGATCTTCTTGCCGGTCGGCGCCATACAGCTCTCCGGCGCCACAGGCCCCGCGTGCTCCACGACCGAGCGCTTGACGGCCCTGATGTTGATAGCTTCATCGATGATACCGCGCCTGCAGTACTCCTCGCAGGGATGCTCGCAAATGAGCGCGCATGTGCTGGGCAGCGGGTTGTCTTTTCGTATCACCTTCACGGCGTCGGCGTATCGCCCTTGCCCGCACAGCGCAATGTAACCCGGAATATCTACCTGCGCCGGACAGTTCCACGCGCATCTGACAGCCTGATGCTTTGTGAGGCACGAGCCTGTGGTGATGTGCATCTCAAAGTCCTTGTAGTATGTTTCGATACACTCCAGAACGACCCTTGCAGCCTCGAAGCCGATAGCGCAGTCCGCAGAATCCGCTATGGCTTCCGCAGTCTTTTTGAGGAACTTGATGTCGTCCGCAGTTCCGTTACCGTCGAGCATGCCCTCGAGCAGCGCTGTCATTCTGTCGAGCCCTACGCGGCACGGCGTGCATTTCCCGCAGCTCTGCGACTGACAAAGCCTTAGGAACACAGCTGTTAAGTCGACAGGGCAAACGCCGCGTTCTCCTGCCTCAACGCGGCGCTTGAGCCCCGTATAGATGTTTTCGATAGTGTTTTCGACCGGCTGCGTTGTTTTAATAAATAGCCTGTTCAATAATCAACGGCCTCCTTTATAGAGGTAATATTCAGTGTATTCGTTCACAAGTATAGCACAAACCGCGCTTTTCTTCAAGCGCGGTGCAGTAAACGGTCTTGTGATATAATGCGTTCTTTTTGTGTTATTGAGCGAAACTGCCGCGAAGCGAGAGCAGTGATCAGAAAGAAAGACATATGCTGTATTCGCCAGCTGTTTCTGAGGAGCAGCAAGTTATCCGGAAGAAGTGACGTCCGAGCTAAATAAGCTTTCGTGAATGCTGAAAATCTGTGTGAGCTTTTCCAACCTTTCTTGTTCGGCTTTGCGGTCTTTCAGTGAAAAAGTTGACATGGTTGCCTGAACTTCGGTTATGTACCGTATTAAATCTTTTTCTATCACACCCGGAAGTCTATACAATGCGTCGGGAGCGAGAACATCACATAAGCGAAAAATATCGCGTTTGTGTTTGCGGATGTCGGCAGAATCGATGCGGATGCCTTTGTTTCGACGTTCTGTCAGTTCAAGCCATGCTTTCGCCTTGAAGGGTATTAGGTGAAGCTCGTCGAGTATTGGCAAGCCATCTATCTTTCGAACGCCGTCCCGCATGAAGCTATAGTACTCATTGCTCAGCAGGA